>Ga0164290_1000113_pt1 | contig 297297 bp, 234 predicted proteins | sample Micstemetagenome_FD_108782 | JGI IMG/M metagenome (GOLD analysis project Ga0164290, IMG submission 108782) | Contaminated culture microbial community from soil near Moab, Utah, USA - Microcoleus steenstrupii SON62 (Illumina Assembly) | ecosystem: Environmental > Terrestrial > Soil > Soil crust... | reverse complement strand
TACATCTTCCACAACTGGAAGAAGCACGGCGCGATCACGTTCGGCGCGATCGTCGACAAGCACTCCTCCGCCCTTCGCTTCGAGGGCTGGGCCGAGGAGGTCATCGGCCTCTACTTCGCGCCCAAACCCGACCAGCCGCCATGGCGACCGGTAGAGCCGCGCACGTGGCTCCTCCGCGTCGGGTGGTCACGCCATCATCCGAAGCTCCTCGCGAGCGAGCGGCCGGCGTAGCCAAAACGAACCCGCGCGCGCGAGGGGCGGCCGTCGTCGCGCTGCTGCCGCGTCCGGCCCCCGCCCGCCGCCGCCCGGTGTCCTCCGTCGCACGCGCGCCGCGATTGCCGCGTCGCTGCCGCAACGATTCGCCCGCGCGCCGCGAAGCCCACCCGAGCCGCGCGTCAGGGCACGCGGCGGAGGAGATAGGCGTCCTTCGCAGCGACCTTCAACGTGCCGGTCACCGGCGCGCCATCATTGTGAACGGGGTCCTGCTTGCCCGCGAGCTTCACGTAGCCCGCCGGCACGGTGGCCTCCGCGGCCACCGTCCCGGTGTTCACCACGACGAGCCCGCGCTCGAACTCACGCGTGACGATGGCGCCTTGAGACTCGCGCTCTCCCTTCGGCCGGCCGAGCCAGCCGCGGCCGAGACCCGCGCCGTCGTACTCGTCGTACGACCAGGTGACGTCGTGCCCGAGGACGCCGTTGTCGAACGTGTAGTGGCCGTCGCCGAGCAGCGTCACGCCGAGGCCGAAGCGCATCGCGGCAGAGTCGGTGCGCCCCTGTTCGTCGGCGCCCGCGTCGATCGCTCCGAGGACCTTCGGCGAGAACGCGTTCGCGATCGTGAGACCGCGCCCTTGTTTCGTCCACGAGAGGTAGCGCTCCAGCCCCGTTTCGAAGGCCACGTGATCGGGCGCGTGGCCGAGCGGCCAACCCTCGAGGAGGATGCCGTCGAGCGACGCATGCGGGCAATCGTGCGCGCCGGGGTTCGCGAGGATCGGCGCCGTCGAGCCGAGACGCGCGCGCAGCGCGTCGACGAGCATGCCCATCCCTAGCGACCACTGCTTCGAGGCCTCCTTCGGGTCGTCGGCGGCACCGTCGCGATCGAGGTCGAGGACGCCGCCGTTCAGGAACGCGATGTCCTCGAAGCAGGCGGCGAGGAACACGCCGTTCCACGGACCTTTGGCGACCAGCGAGGCCGCCTCGTCGACGACGACGTCGCGCCATGTACCATTGCCAGGCTCGACCGGCGCGTTCGCGGCGAGGTCGAGCATCCACGCCCCGGCAGAGAGCACGACGTGCGACGCGACCCGCGCGCCCGACGCATGCGGCGCCGCCGTCGAACGATAGCCGCGCTCGACCACGAGCTCGTCGCCTTCGACGCCCAGGAGGCGCATGTGCTCGCCCTCGACGAGGAGATAGGTGGGCTCGTCGGGCCCATAGAAGTCCGAGCGTGGGCGCGTGACCGCGAACGCGGCGGGATTCGCCACGCGGAGGCGGGTCGCGTCCGCGCCGACGGCGGCCACGAGCGCAGAGCCAGGGTCCACCATCCACTGCGCGGGCGTGATCTGCGAAAACCGCGCGGATGCGAGCGGACGCTGGACCGGATCGATGACGTGCGGAATCTCCTCGGCCCTGAGGTACGCGAGGAGCGAGCGCGCGGAGTCCTTCGCACGAAGGCGGTCGAGCGGCGCGCGGTCGAGCGCGGCCGCCTCCGCGTCGACGACGACGAGGTCCGACTTCGCCATCACCTCTTCCTGCTCGGGCGCGACGTGCGTCGCGAGGAAGTACGTCGCGATCCGCGGGAACGACGCGGGTGAGAGCGGCGATCGCTCGGGTGCCGGGCTCGCCTCTCCGAAGCCGCCATCGGGGGGGACCGGCACATGCTCCTCCTCGGCCGGTCCCTGCCAATAACTAGGGGTGCCGCATGCCGCGATCGCGAGCGCGGCCGCGGCGGGTGCGAGGAGCGAGCAGGCGACCGACCGCCGCGAAGAACGTGTGATCCCCACTGAGCTCTGGTGTTGCACGCCACGCACGCCCGGTCGAGCCTTCGCCCGCCGCGTGGCGCACTGCGGTATGCTGCGCCGGCCGTGTCCGATCGGCCGCCGTCACGACCCAGGATGACCTCTGCCCCGCCGGGCGTTCCCAGGAACGTGCGCGCGCAGAAGACGTCCGAGCCCGAACACCGCCCGCGAACTCTACGGGAGTCGCTCGATGCTGCGCCGCGCACCGGGCGCATGCCGCTCGCGCAGAGGCGCCCGCGGCTCGCGAAGGTGCTGCTCTGGGGCAAGCGGCTCGCCCTCGCCGGCCTCGTCGTCGTCATCGGCGCGGTGCTCACCGGCCTCGCGCTCGTTCGTCACTACGAGGCGGAGCTGCCGAGCGTCGCCGAGCTGGAGCGCGGCTATCACCCGTCGCAGGTCACGCGGGTCGTCGCGCGCGACGGGACGCTCCTCGCCGAGCTCTTCACCGAGCGGCGGACGGTCGTCGGGATTCGCGAGCTGCCCGATCACGTGATGCTCGCGGTGCTCGCGGCGGAAGACGCGAACTTCTACAACCACGAAGGCATCAACTGGGTCGGGATCGCGCGCGCGTTCGTCGTGAACCTCCGCTCGGGGCGCACGCGGCAAGGCGGCTCGACGATCACGCAGCAGGTCGTGAAGAACATCCTGCTCGAGACGCAGGAGCGCACGTACAAGCGGAAGATGCGTGAGGCGCTCCTCGCGCGTCGCCTCGAGCAGGAGCTCTGTCCGGAGTGCGGGAGCGACGCGGACGGACGGCGTCGCCGCAAGGACAAGATCCTCGAGCTCTATCTCAATCACATCTACTTCGGCTCCGGCCGCTACGGCATCGAAGAAGCCGCGCGCTACAACTTCGGTCATTCTGCGCGTCAGCTCACGATCGCGGAAGCGGCCATGCTGGCGGGCGTCCCCGCGGGACCGGAGATCTATTCGCCGAAGCGCGATCTGAAGCGCGCGCTCACGCGCCGCGCGTTCGTGCTCCAGCAGATGCACGAAAAGGGCTTCCTGAACGACGCGCAGTACAACGCGGCGAAGGACGAGCCGGTGCGCCTCGCGCCTTCGCACGAGGTGGAGAGCGAGCTCGCGCCCGAGGCGGTGCAGATCGCGAAGAAGACGCTGATGGAGCTCGAGCCCGAACGCGGCCCGCGCGGCGGCTTCACCATCACCACCACGATCGATCCGCGCCTGCAGGCCGATGCGCGCAAGTACGTGCGCGAGAACCTCGGTTCCTACGACAAGAAGCATGCGCTCCTCGCTCCGCTGAAGGCGCCGGCCGTCGCGCAGAAGGGCTCGAAGGCCAAGCCGCCGCCGCCCGCGTTCGACGGCACGCCGAGCTTCGAGTCGCACAAGGTCTTCACCGGAGTCGTCGTCGGCGCAGACGACGCGACCGGCACGATCGACGTCCGCGTCGGCACCGTGCTCGGCTCGGTAAAGATTGCAGATTACAAGCGTTACAACCCGCAGAACCTCTCCGCTTCGCAGTTCGCCGAAGTGGGCGCCCGCGTCCGGGTGAGCCTCCTCGCGCCGGTGCCGAACGTCGGCGCGCAAGCCGGCAATCAGGAGAACGCGGCGGTCGCGAAGGTGCCGCTGCGCCTCGAGCTCGGGCCCGAGTCGGCGATGGTCGTGCTCGACGTGCGCACGCGTCAGGTGCTCGCGCTCGTGGGTAGCTACGAAGGAGCGTCCGGCGGTCTGGACCGCGCTACGCAATCGCGCCGGCAGCCCGGCTCGACGTTCAAGCCCATCGTCTACTCGTACGCGCTCCATGCGCGCCGCTACACGCCCGCGACGCTCGTGGACGTGGAGCCCACCGTGTTTGCAGGGAACTACAAGCCGTCGAACTTCGAAGGTTGGACGGGCAAGGATCCGCTGCGGCTTCGCGAAGTGCTCGCGAACTCGGTGAACGTGGGCGCCGTGCGCGTGCTCGAAGACGTCGGGCCCGCGAACGTCGTCGACTGGGCGAAGGCGCTCGGCGTTACGTCGCCGATGAAGCCGGACCTGTCGCTCGCGCTCGGGTCCTACGAGGTGCACCCGATGGAGCTCGCCGGCGCGTACGCGACGTTCGCGGCGGGCGGCATGTACGAAGAGCCGCGCATCGTGACGCGCATCGTCGGACCGGATGGCAAAGACGTGGAGCTGAAGGCGCCTCCTCCGCCGCGCCGCGTGCTCGATCCTGCCGAGGCGTACGTGACGACGAGCCTCCTCGAGAGCGTCGTCGATCACGGTACGGGCACGAAGGCGAAGAACGTGGGCCGTCCCGTGGCTGGCAAGACCGGGACGAGCAACGAGGCGAAAGACACGTGGTTCGCCGGCTACTCGACGGAGATCGCGAGCGTCGTCTGGGTCGGCTACGACGACAACAAGCCGCTCGGGTCGGGCGAGACCGGCGGCTCGACGGCGCTGCCCGCGTGGGTGCAGCTCATGAAGGTCGCGCACGAGAACAAGCCGCGCGCGGAGTTCCCGCGACCGGCGGGCGTGGTGACGATCGCCATCGATCCGAAGACCGGCAAGCGCGCAGCGGACGGGCAGACCGACGCGATGGACGAGATCTTCCTCGAGGGCACGGAGCCCACCGAGACCGCCGAGCCGAAAGACGACGCGGGCTCGAACGCGACCGCCGAAGCGGCAGGCGAAGGCGGCACGCAGCCGTGACGAGGTGGCGCTCACGCGTGCTCGCGGCTTCGCGCGTGTGCAGCGCCACGGTGCTTTCGCTCGTCGTGCTCGCGGGGCACGCGCGTGCGCAGGAGAAGAAGCCGGCCGTAGCGACGCCGCCGACCGCGAGCACGACGGCGGCTACGCCGAAGTCGGCCATCGCGCACGTCGCCGCGGAGGTGGTGCAAGGCCTCGGTGCGATCCCGCCGGGCGCCATCGTCGTGTCGTCGCCGCTCGCGACGGACGTTCCGGCACCGAAGGGCGAGGAGCTCGCGGTGCGCATCGCAGCGCAGGTCGCAGGACGGCTCGGCACCGCGAAGGCGCATCCGCAACCTGCCGCGCTCGGCGTTGCGCGAGGGCTCTCAGGGCGTGCGGCGTCTCTCGTCTATCTGCAGCTCGAAATCGCGAAGGGCGAGCTCCGCGTGACGGCCGATCTCTATCCCGTCGTCTCGAACGGCTGGGAGCGTCTGCGTAATCCCGTGCCGGGTCCGCGGGCGCACGCGTTCGGCATGTCGCCGCTCGATGCCGAGGTGCGCGGCTTCCTCGTGCCCGTGCTGCTCGAGCAGGCGAAGCTCCACAAATCGAAGCACGAAGAGGGCGAGGTCCTCGCGGTCGGCTGCGGAGACGTCGATGGCGACGGCGGGCTCGAGCTCGTCACGGTCACGCGTGCGCGGGTCGCGATCGGCAAGTTGCACGGCGGCCGCTTCGCCGTCTCGCGCACGGCGCCGTGGACGAGCCTCGCGTCGCGTGCGCCCATTGGGATGCGCGAGCCGCTCGCGTCCGTGATCGTGAGCCCGCCTGGGCATCGCGGAGAGATCCTGCTCGGCTCGACCGATCGCGGCGGCGTCGTGGTCGATGCGTCGCTCGTCGTGCGCCGGCAGCTCACCGGGCTTCCGGTGCCGGGTGGCGGGGGCGACGCATGCGCGCAGCCGAGCTTCGAGGCGAGCGCGTTCGATGGGTACGCCGTCGCGTGCAGCGTGGGGGGTGGCGCGGCGGGCGCGAGCGCGGGTGGCGGCGGGGCCGCGGGCGCGGGCGCGGGTGCGAGCGCGAAGGGCGAGCTACCGATCGCGTTCATGCCGCCTTCCGGGCGCTTCGACGCGATTGCCGCGCTGGACCTCGTCGCGCGCGATGGCAGCGTCGGGCAGATCGTCGCAACGCGCGAGCCTGGCGGAAAGCTCCGCGTGCGTCGTCAAGATGGCGCGTCGGGTGCGAAGCCGGTGGAGACGTCCGTCGACGGCATCGGCGCGCAGCTCGCGATCGCGGACCTCGACCTCGACGGTGTGCCGGAGATCGTGACGACGGCCGACGCGGCGACGGACGACGTGCTCGTCGTGTCCTCGTTCGGACCGGCCGGCCAGCTCACGCCGCGGCTCCGCTTCGCCGCGAAGGAAGGCGTGCGCGCAGTCGCGGTGTGTCCGCCGGAAGATCGCGGCGTGCCCGCGGTCGTCGCCGTCGTCGGCAGCGAGGTCTGGCTTGTCCGCTGACGTGCTCGGCCGGCGAGCGCTGCTCGCGGGCGCGATGGCGGGAGCGACGATGGTCGGCGGCTGGGGCGCGCCGCGGCGGGCCGAGGCGCGAGGGCGCACGCTGATCGGCGGGCGCGTCGCGCTGCGGGTCCCGTTCCCGCTCACCGCGATCGATCCGCATCGCCTCGACGATCCGGCGGCGGCGATCTTCGCCGACACGCTGTTCGACACGCTCTACGCGAAAGACGAGTCGGGCGCGCTCGCGCCTTCTCTGGCCGAGGCCGAGCCGGAGCCGGAGGGCGCCGCGCTGCGGGTGCGCGTGCGGTCGGGCGTGCGGACCGCGAAGGGGCGGCCGTTCGATGCGCGCGACGCGGCGGCCTCGATCGCGCGCGCGCGTGGCTCCGGTGCGCGCGCGTGGCTCGCCGATGTTCCGGCGCCGCGTGTGGACGGGAGATCGCTCGTGTTCGCGATGCGCGATGCGGGGCGGCTCGTGCGCGCGCTCGCGTCGCCGCTCGTCGCGATGGTGCCTGCGGGCTTCTCACCGGAGGCGCCGGACGGCACGGGCCCGATGCGCCACACGACGCGCGGAGATGCGGTGGTGCTCGCGCGCAATCCTCTCGCGGCGCGAGGTCCATCGTTTCTCGAGGAGGTCGTCGTGCGAACCGCGCCCGACATGGCGGCGTCGCTGCGCGCGTTCGAGAGCGGCACGGACGACGTGGGCTGGCTCGGCTCCGGCCTGCACGAGCCGCGCGCGGGATCGCGGCCGTTCGATCTCGGCAGCGTCGCGTGGGCGGTTCTCTTCACGGGGAAAGACGCGGGCACGTGGGACGCGCCGGGCGTCGCGCAGCGGCTCTGCGATGGCATCCCGCACGCGCGCCTCGCGCATCTGGCGGTCGGCCCGGCGTGGGTGCCGGATCCGGCGCAGGGCTGGGGCGGCGCGCCGACGTCGCTGTTCGTGCGCGACGACGCACCGTGGCTCGTGGAGCTCGCGCGCGCAATCGCGGCGACGCTCTCGCAACCGGCGCACGAGGTGACGGCGCGTCCGGTGCCGGCGAACGAGCTCGCCTCGCGTCGCGGCGCGCGCACGCATGCGCTCCTTCTCGACGTGGTGCGTCCACTGCAACCGGGCGCGTTCGGCGCGATGGTGGCGCTAGCGACGGCGGACGCATCTGCCGTGGCAACGTCTCTGGTGCAGCGCCCCCCGAAGCTCGCCGAAGCGTCCGCGCGCACGCTGACGCGCACACTTCGCTGCGGAGTGGTGGGCGAGCTGCGCGTGCAAGGCGGCCGAGCGCCAGACGTGGTGCTCTCGCCAGCAAGCAACGGCGGCGGCGTGGACTTCGGGGCTTCGACGCGCTCCCGCGCGCGGTGATGGGCGGTGGTGCGCGGGGGGCCGCGGGGCGCGCGGGGCGGGGGGCGCGCGGGGCGGGGGGCGCGCGGGCGCGCGGGGCGGAAGCTCCGGGGCGGGACGGGGGCCGGGCAGGCGGGTCCGGGCGCGGCTACGGCCTGTTCCCCTCCAGAGCGTACGTTGCGTAAAGGCCGCGGACGGGGCGGCCGTGACTCCGCGCGAGGCGGGGCGTGAACCCGGAGCCTGCGGACAGGCGTTGCGGAGTGTCCGCACCGTCCGTGCCAACGTCGAATCCCCGCGGAAATCGAGAAGCGCCCCGTCCATGTCGGCGTGTCCGGCGGACCGAGCTGCGACACGCCGGCCACGCGGCCGCGCCGCATTGCGGTCCGACTTCGCCCCTGCCGATGCCCCGGGGGAGAAGCGCCCCGTCCATGATTCGTGGACGCGGACCGGAGAAGCGCCCCGTCCATGATTCGTGGATGCGGACCGGAGAAGCGCCCCGTCCATGGTTGCCGAAACCGCGTGGCGAGCGGCGACGCTTTCCCCAGCGCTGTCTAGCCGCCTGGCCCCATGCCGGCCGGGGCCGGGCCCGGGCCACGTCGCGTCGCGCAACCCACCGGTGACTCACGTGTGAAGTCGCGTGGCGCACGGAGCTCTGCGCGCGCTCGGTCGCGCACACGGCGCTCGGACGGCAGAAATCGAGGTCGCGCTGCGCGGACGCCCGCCACGATCGAGAAGCGCCCCAACCGAACGGCGCTCGCGGGCGTCTACTGCCGGCCGTCCCGCCGCACACTCTCGAGCCACGGATCGACGCCCTCGGTGCGTGCTCGCGCGGGCTGCGCGCCGCTTCCGGGCGCCGCGCCGCATGCCGTCCACCACGAGGACAATCGTGAGCTGCACGCGCTGCTGCGAGATGAGGAGCCGCGGCTCGATGATCGCTCTAGGCTGACCAAGGAGCTCGAGCTCAAGGTCACGAATGCGCTCATTCACAGCTATCGTCCGCAGACTGCTCATCGGACCGCTCGACTCGCATCGACGGTGCGCCCCTCGCGTGGCAATCGCGCTTGCCGCGCTGGTGGTGGCGCCTGCGTGCGGCGACGGCGACGCAAACGATCCGGAGACCGGCGCCGGCGGCGATGCTACGCAACGTTGCAAGTCGCTGCACGGATCGGCGATGGCTCGCGTCGAGGTCGAGGGAGAGTCGTTCTGCATCGACCGCACGGAAGTCACGCGCGACGACTATGCTGCCTTCCTCGCAGCCGGGGCGCCAACTCCCCCCGCGCCGCCAGGTTTGTCGATTTGCGCCGCTCCGAACGCTCACCTACCGGATGCCTCCTGCCTTTCGACGGGAACGGGGGCAGCCGCGCTGTGCAAGGGTGAAAGCTGCGGTTCGCACGCGCAAACCTGCGTCACCTTCTGTGATGCCGTCGCGTTCTGCGCGTGGGCTGGAAAGACGCTGTGCGGCCCGAAGGGCGGCGGCTACGGCGTGAGCACGACGGCACGGCCGCTCCAAGACCGTTGGCTTCTCGCCTGCGGCGACGGCCTCCGCGCGGACGGCGCCGTGCGCGTCCGCTACGGCTACGCGGGCGAGTACGAACCGGGCCGGTGCAGCACGGACGACAACGCTTCTGTTCCCGTCGGAAGCAAACCGCGATGCTCGATTCGTTCCGACGCGTCGGTGCTCGACATGGTGGGCGGCGTACAAGAGTGGACGGGGACGTTGTTCGAAGACAACGAGACTACAAAGACCGCCGTGCCGGTGGCCCGCGGCGGCGCCTCGTTCGGCCTGGCGAGCGGACGTGATGCGGAATGTTCGGCAGGCTTCTCCGCCGACACGGCCGGCCGCGAAGCGGATCCGTCCGTGGGCATTCGGTGCTGCAAGGATGCTGACTAGGCGGTCCAGCACGTCGCAAGAGCAGCAGCAAAGACGGGGCGCTAATCGGGATTCCGGGTGGAGGTCGCTTCCGAAGAGTTCCGCGTCGCCGCCGCCGCACCGTGAGCGGTCTAACTACTCGCAATGGAACTGCCAGTGCTCGCGTCCCAGAAGCACATACAGAGCGGAGGACGCTGCGACGATGTTCGAAGCCTCGACACTCCGCAATCCTGGAGGTCGCCGCCCTTGCCTTCTTCTCACTCCCTGGCGTCACGAACGGCGATGCCCCGCCCGCGGCGCTGCCACCGCGCGCGCTCGCGTACCCGCTATGGCCGCCTCAGGCATTCACGCGCGTTGCGCTTGCTGATTCGGTCGGAGTAGGCGGAGCTCGAAGGCGTATCCGTTCTTCGCGCTGCGCGCGTCCGCTTCGCGCTTCCGTCGCTCGGCTTCTTCGCGCGGCAACGTCGCCAGCCAGGCCGCTCCGTGGAGGTGCGTGGCGTGCGTCGCGTAGAAGGCGTCGATCGGGGAGAGACCGAAGTCTTCGCCGAGCGTCGTCATCACGTGATCCATCGTCGTCCGGTCGTCGTTCACCGCGAAGACGTCGACCACCGACTGGTCCTCACCCGCGGGCTCGCGCAGCTCGAGTCGCGCGCGGTAGGTCACGTCCGCGCGCCCGACGTCGAAGCCCGCGAGCGCCACGCGCAACAACGGCAGCTCGTCGAGCAGCGCACGCAGGTAATCGCCGAACGACGCACGCCTCGCGCCACGCGCGCGCACGTGCTCCGTCAACGTCGGCAACATGAACGTGCGCGGCCGCTCGTCGACGGCGATGGCGAGAAGCTCCTTCCGTAGCCGGCCCCGATCCCGGGGGGCGAGGTGCTCGCGCAAGAGCGGGTGTCGAAGCGCCGCGGCAGCGACATGCGCGCTACCGAGCTTGAAGGTCAAAGACGGCGTCGAGCTCGATGCCTCTCTGAGGGCAGTCGTCACGACGAGCTTCGTGTCGGGGTCGATCCCGTGCAACCCGAGAGAGATCGTATCGCGCACCTTTCCGAGCCAGCCCATTCCTCCTTCGTACGCCCGAACGTACGCGCTCGCCCCCTGCGAAGTGGGCCCCTCAATCCACCGCACACCCCGCGGCGAAGTCCGCTTCCGTGAAGCTCGGCGGCGACTGGCCTTCCACGGCGACCTTCCACACGCACGTGTTCTTCGTCGGATCGAGCTCCACCGCGATGGGTTGCGAGACTTGGCCGGACAGGCGCGCGCAGAAGCGCGTGGAGGTGGCGCGGCCGAGCAGGGACGCGTTCTGGATCACGACCTCTCCGCCCGTCACCGGGTTTGCTTCGCCCGGGATGAAGACTTCGCCGAGGGGCGCGGTGAAGTTGCCTTTCGCCGACAGCGGCGTGCTCTGCACCATGACCGTCTCGCCGACCTTGTCACCCGACGAAAACGGCGAAGGCGCCGTGCCGCCCGTGCCGACGCGGAGTGGCGTCAGGCTCATCGTGAGCTTGCCGTTCGCCGAGGACGTTTCCGCATAGAAGCGGAAGAGTCGGTCGATGCGGCCGCCGGACAGCGTCGTCATGCACGCCGCCGTCCACACGCCTTGCGCCGGCAGCGCGCCGCCGCCGCCTCCGCCGTCCTGGCCGCCGCCACCACCACCGTCAGCGTCTTCCGCCGGCGTGCCGATGAGCCCGCCGCCGCCTTCCGCGCCGCCGCCGCCCGCGCCGCCATCACCGCTGATGATCTTCACCGTGGTGCTCGAGCACGCGACCGCGCCGCCGCCGACCAGCAACGCCGCGCCGCCGAGCACCGCGATCATCCTCGCGCCAGCCGGCAACCCGCCACGCCCACCACCATCACGCCCACCCATCACGGCACCACCTGAATCGCGCCGTACATCTGAATCGGATGAAACTCGCATTGATATCCAAATGTCCCTGGCGCATTCACCGTAATCGTCAGTGCGCCGCCGTCTTGGTCTTTGTTCGTATACGGAATCGGATTCGGAGTATCCCCGCCGAGCGGCTCCAGCGGATGCTGCGAGAAGCTCCCCGCGAACGTGACCTGCGAGCCGACCTTCACCTTCGCGCACCGGTTCGTGTACGGCGCCGGACCCGCGCCCATCGGGAACGAGACGTCCACGCCCGGGAACGAGGTGAAGTCACCGCCAATCGGCGTCGCCGCATCTTGATCGAACTCGGCCTGCGAGCAGCGCACCGCGATCTTGCCGCCGGAGTCGGTTCCCGTATCCCGCCCGGAATCGACCGGGGTGCTTCCGTCGTTCGCATCGGGCGTGGAGGTCTCGGACGCGCCCCCATCCTTCGGCCCAGGCGTCACCGTGTTGTCGTCGTCTCCGCATGCGTAGAGACCGACCGGCACCATCACGAGCGAAGCGAAAACCAGCGCGATACGACGCATGAGCCCTCTCCCTCTTCGACCCCGATTCCATAACACACGCGTGCCGTGCGCCGCGCCCGCGGGTTAGCCTGGTCGCGCCGTGCGGCTCGCCCCTCGTCTCGCGCTCACGTTCGGTCTGCTCGCCGCGGTGTCGACCGCCGGCGTCGGTCTCGCCGTGCGCACGCGTCTCACCGCACGCGAAACCGCGCGCTTCACGAGCGAAGTGCAAGGCATCTGCACGCGCATCGTCGACGAAGTGAAGCGCCAGGGCGAAGCGGACCAGACGCTCCTCGCAGGCGCATGCCAAGGCGGAGAGCTCGTCGACCGCGTCGGCATTGCGGCCGACCGCGGCGAGCTCGACGAGCGACGCCCCGGCTTCTCCGAAATCGTGCGCAGTGAGCGAAAGGCATTCGATCTCGACGAAATCGTCCTCGCCGTCGAAGGCGGTGATCTCGTCGGCGCGAGCCCCACGACGCTCCTCGGCCTCCCCGCGCGTGACGTCGACGCGCTCCTCCGCGGCCCCGCCTCGCACGCAACGATGCGGAGCGCGCCCACCCCGGCGCTCGTGTCTCGCTGCACGAAGCGCACGGATGGCGGCAAGATCGTCGGGCTCGTCGGCGCGCGCCATCTCGATCCGCTGCTCGAGCGCCTCGCACGCACGGTCGACGTCACCGTGAAGCCTTCGTGGAAGTCCTCCGCTCCCGCCGCGCCCCGCGCGTCCACGCCCCCGAAGCCACGCGCATCCGCCTCCTCCCCCTCCCGCAGCGAAGACACCCCCGACCTCGCGCGCGCCACGTGCGACCGCCTCCGCGACGACAAAGGCGCGGTCCTCGCGTTCGACGTCGTGAAGTCGACGCGGGAGCTCGAAGAGAACCTGCACGACGTCGACCAAACGGTCTTTCTCTACGCCGCCATCTCCGCGGGCGTGGCCTTCCTCGTCGCCATCGTCCTCGCGCGAGGCCTCGGCCGCCCTCTCTCGGTCCTCGCGACGGAGGCCGGCAAGGTCGCCGCCGGCGAAGCACGTCCCATCGCGGTGAAGGGCTCGGGCGAGGTGAAGGAGCTCGCGACCGCCTTCGACCGCATGATCCAAGACCTCGCGGTGACGCGCCGCCGCCTCGCCGCCGCGAGCCGCGTCGCTGCATGGCGCGAGGTCGCACGCCGCGTCGCGCACGAGGTGAAGAACCCGCTCGCCCCGATCCGCGCTGCAGTCGAGACGCTCCGCCGCCTGCGCGCACGCGAAGATCCGCGCTTCGACGAATACTTCGACGAAGCGACGCGCACCGTGCTCGACGAGGTGCACCGCATCTCGAACATCGTCACCGAGTTCACGCGCTTCGCGCGCCTCCCTCCCCCGCGTCCTCAGGACCTCGATCCCGAGGAGGTCGCAAAGCACGTCATCGGCATCCACAAAGGCGCCGCCGGCGAAATCCCGCTCGCCCACGTCGCGCAGCGTCGGTCGCCGACCATCCGCGCCGACCGCGATCAGGTCATCCAAGTCCTCACGAATCTGATCCAGAACGCGCTCGACGCGGTGAAAGAAGTGCCCGGAGGCGCCGTGAGCGTCACGACCGACACCGACGGCCACTACGTCGCGTTCTCGGTCGCCGACAACGGTGCCGGCATCGCGCCCGAGATCGCGGCCCGCCTCTTCGAGCCCTACGCGACGACGAAGGCGAGCGGCACGGGGCTCGGCCTCGCCATTGCGCAGCGCATCGCGCTCGAGCACAACGGCGAGCTCTCGTACATCGGCACGTCGGCGAGCGGGCGCGGTGCGGTCTTTCGTTTGCTGCTGCCCATCGAAGGCCCGCCGCCCATGAGCGAAGTTCCTTCGTCCGACGCGTGAGGTGACGACGCGCGCGGCGCCATGCGATAGTCGGCGCGCGATGGACGCAGGCGAGCCCCGAAGCGACGCGGCGAACGAGGCCGCCGGAGCTTCTCCGTTCACGAGCGTGACCGCCGAGCAGAAGCTCTATGTCTGCCTCGTCGCCGTCTTCGTCTCGTGCCTGCTCCTCGGCGACATCATCGGCGGCAAGACGATCGCGACGTTCACGATCGCCGGCCACGATCTCGGGCCCATCTCGGTCGGCATCCTTCCCTTCCCCGTCACGTTCCTCCTCACCGACGTGGTGAACGACTTCTACGGGCGGAAGGGCGCGCGCTTCCTCACGCTCGTCGGCTTCGGCATGGCGCTCCTCGCCTGGGCCGTCCTCCAGCTGGCGACGTTCCTGCCGGTGCACCCGTCGACGTACTTCACGCAGGCGGAGTTCTCCAAGATCTTCGGCGGCAGCGCGCAGCTCTTCATCGCCTCGATGATCGCGTACCTCATCGGGCAATTCCTCGACATCCAGGTCTTTCAGTTCTGGAAGGCGCTCACGCGTTCACGCCACCTCTGGCTCCGAGCGACGGGCTCCACGCTCCTCAGCCAAATCGTCGACACGGTGACCATCAACGTCATCTTCTGGACGTGGACCGCGGCGTCCGACGCGACGTCGTTCCTCGGGCAGAAGTCTTCCGCGGAGCGTTGGGCTTGGATCTTCGCGAAGATCGGTCGCGAGTACCTCATCAAGGTCTTCGTCGCCGTCCTCCTCACGCCCGTCGTTTACTTCCTCCACGGCGCCATCATGCGTTGGCTCGGAATGAGGCCGGCACCGCACGAGAGCCGCGCGACCGAAGCGCCTCCTGCGCGCCACGACGCGAAGTGAAATGCCGCGCGTCACGCTCCCCCGCGAGCTGACTCTGCCGAGCGGGCGCATCGTGCGCCTTCGCCTCGACCCTGCCGCCGCGCCCCGGACCGAAGCCCCACGCCGCGAACGCTTCGGCGACGCGCTCGCGCTCTTCGAGTCCGGCAAGGTCACCCTCACCGCTCGCGAGGGCGCGCGCATCGACGTCGGCTCGCTCCCGCTCGGTGACTTCCACGTGCTTCGCGCCGTCGCGACGCGCGCCGGGCTTCTCCCCGAAGAAGAAGTCGAGATCACCTGCCGCAACTGCCATGCGGCGGTGCGCGTGCGTCCGTGCGCCGGGCTCGAGATCGGACCGTGGGAGCACGGCGAGCTCGGCGACGACGAGCTCGACACGACGCTCCCGTTCGGCGAGCCGATCGACGTGCCGCCGATTCCGCTCGGCCGCGTGCGCACGGCAACCACGGTGACGTTCGCGCCACGCACCGTCACCGAGGCGCGCCCGCTCCTCCGCGCGCTCGCGGCCGAGGGTCAGGTCGTCATCGATCCCAGTTTCGTCGAGGGAATGGGCCTCTCGGCGCTCGGCACGGAGAAGGACCCCGCGAAGATCGCGCGCGCCCTCACCGAGTGCGAGGACGGGGCGTTCGACGCGGTCGCGGAGGGATTTCTCGCGAGCCACTACGTGCTCCGCCTCGGGTGCATCGCCCTCTGCGCCTCGTGCGGCGCGCGTAACGACGTCGACGCGCCCTACGAGCGCGAGCTCGAGGCGAGCGCGACGCGCCCTCCCCGCGCCGACCGCGCCGCGGCGACTGCGTTCCCCGACCTCGACGCGTTCGCCGAGCGCGCGAAGGAGATCGCGAAGCCTCTGCTCGCCGATGTCCCGGGTGAGCCCGTCGAGCTCGTCGTCGAGGACGGCACGCCCGCGGTCGACGACGGCGGCGAGCCGCTGCTCGGCTCGTACGTGCCTCCGCATCCCGGTGACATGGCGAGCCCGACGCGCCCGCCGGTCGTCACCGTCTACTACCGGACGTTCCTCGCGATGTGGAACGAGGACGGCCCGTACGACTGGGATGACGAGCTCACCGAGACGATCGAGCACGAGCTCGAGCACCATCTGTACTTCCTACGGGGTGACGATCCGATGGATGACGAAGAGCGCGCCGTCATCCGCGACGAAGCCCTGCGCGTGGTCGGCAAGCGCGAGGCATCGCGTCGCGCGATCGAGGGCTTCGGCGCGAGCCTCGGCGACTTCGCGCGGCGCACGTGGCCGCTGTGGATCCTCGTGCTCGCCGCCTTGCTCGCGACTCTTGCGACGCAGCGCTGACGTCACGCTCGGAGAACCACGCGCGAAGTCGCCCGGAAAAAGCGGAGATTGATTCTCGAAATTGACATCATCGTTTGTGGCGCCTAGCGTTCGCTACCGATGCCAGCGGTGAAGCCACGAGCGAAGCCGGTGAGGAACGGGCGCGAAGCGGCGCCGGAGAGGTCCGACGTCGCAGGGCGCACGCGTGCTCCGAATCGTCGCGGCAGCCCGGAGGCGATCGAGAAGCGCCGGGTCGCGCGCGTGTTCAACGACATTCTCGGTGGCCGCGGCGCCGCGGTGCACAAGCTCGACGGCCGCACGGAGAAGCGCCGTCAGCGCCTCCTCAAGGAGCTCGAGGTCGGGAAGGCGCGCGGCTCGCGCGAGCTGAAGCCGCTCGACATCCTGCAACGCGTGCAGGAGCTCATGGATCTCGGTGAGCCGCTGAGCTCGATTCGCAAGGTCACGAAGGTGCGCAAGAGCGCCGTCGCCGCCGAGGCCATCGTCGGCGTCGTCGAACGCCTGCACCGCGCGTACAGCTTCCGTCCCGAGGTCTACCGCTTCGTGGGCATCGGCGAAGAAGTGCTTCGCGAGGCCGGCGTTCTGGCCGACGCGAGCGGCAAGCGTCTGCGTCTCAAGCCGAAGGCCTAGGCGCCCCGCGCGACGGCTCCTGCCTCGCCGCGCGAATTCTGCTACGAACGTGCCGTGATCGCACGCGCACCGCGGAAAACACGGCTCTTCGTGGTACTCGGCCTCGCTCTCGCGGGAGCCGCGGTGAACGGTCCGTCGCGCGCAGACGCCGACGCCGCGAGCCCGGACGTCGCGCGTCGGGCGCGCGTCGCGGTGACGGTCGGAACGCACAAGGTCACGGTCGGCGAGCTCGAAGACCGCATGGCGGGCATTCCGCCGTTCCAGCTCCAAACGTTCGGCGCCTCGCGCGACGAAATCATGCGCACCTTCGTCGAGCAGGTCATCGTTCGTGACCTCGTGCTCACGGCCGGTGCGGAGGAGCGCGGTCTTCATCGCGAGCTGCCGACGAAGCAGCTGCTGCAGCGCGCGCTCTCCACGGCGACTCTCCGGACGACGCGCAACGCCTTCCCTTCCGCGAACGCGATCCCGATGGACGACGTGCGCCGCTACTACGAGGAGAACCGGTCGCGGTTCGATTCGCCCGAGCGCATCAACGTGTGGCGCATCCTCTGCTCTTCGCGTGAAGACGCGCAAGCGGTGCTCGAGGCTGCGAAGCGAGAGCCTTCGATCACGAAGTGGGCAGACCTCGCGCGCGAACGCTCGATCGACAAAGCCACGAACCTGCGCAGCGGTAACCTCGGTTTCCTCGGTCCGGACGGCACGAGCAACGAGGCCGGTCTGAAAGCCGATCCCGCGCTCGTGAAGGCCGTGCAGTCGGTCAAAGACGGCGAGCTCGTCGCGCAACCCATCGCCGAGGGAAACGCGTTTGCCGTCGTCTGGCGGCGTGCGACCGTCGCGGCGAACCGTCGCTCGGTCGAGGAATCGGCCGCGCAGATCCGCTCCGCGATCTTCCGCGAGCGCACCGAGCGCGCAGAGAAGTCGCTCCTCGACGACCTCCGCGCGAAGAACGTGAAGGAGGTCAACGAAGCCCTCCTCGGGCAGATCGAGCTCCGCCCGTTCGACGCGGGCGTCAGCCTTCCGCGGTCGTCGGCGCTTCCGCAGGGACCGCGGCCGCCTGCGCCGGTGCCTGGTCCGTCGGCGGTGCCTGCGTCGTCTCCGCATTGATCGCGGCGAGGGCAGCTGCGCGTTCCGCGACGCGCTTCGATCGCCCTTCGCCGACACCGATGACGCGCGGTGCGCCGTTCTCCTCGACGAGGACCTCCACCACGAACGTGGGATCGTGCTGCGGGCCTCGCGAGTCGCGCACGCGGTAGGTGGGTGCCGCGAGACCGCGGGCCTGCACCTGCTCCTGCAGGAGGCTTTTGGGATCGCGGCTGCCGAGCCGCTCGACCTCCTGCATCAGATCCTTCACGACGTGCTCGACGAGGAGCCGCGCGCCCTCGAGCCCCCGGGCGTCGTACACGGCGGCGACGAGCGCCTCCACCGCATCCGCGAGGACGTTCGTCTGCTCACGCTCCGTTCCGGACCGGGCGCCCTTGCCGAGGGCGAGAGCGCTGCCCACGCCTTCCGCGCGTGCCCAGCGTGCGAGCGCTTCGGCGTTCACGAGCGCGCTTCGCATGCGCGTGAGAGCGCCTTCGTCCGCATCGGGACGCGTGCGACCGAGCAGCTCGCTCACACACAGGCCGAGCACCGAGTCGCCGAGGAACTCGAGCCGCTGGTTGTCGGGCGCGCTCGACTCGTTCGCGAAGCTCGGATGCGTGAGCGCCTCGTCGAACCGCGGGATCTCGCCCGGCCCGACGATCTCGTCGACACGCGCGCGGAGGCGCGCACGTGCTTCTGCGAGCTCACTGTCCTTCATGGGCCTCGAAGAGCATCGCTCGCCTCGGCGAGAGCGAGATCGAGCTCCGTGATGCCGCCCGCGTCGTGCGTCGTCCAGAGGAGGCGCGCCCTACCCCACCCGAGCTGCACGTCGGGATGATGGTCGCGCTTCTCGGCGACCATGCCGACGTGGACCGTGAACGCGAGCGCGCTCGCAAAGTCCGGGAACCGATAGCTCCGCACGAGCGCGTCACCCTCGCGCGACCAATCCGCGTGCGCCGCGAGCCACGCGTCGATCTCGGCGGGTGTCAGCTTGGTCGGACGGGCCATCGCGCGAGCCCGCAGGATACCGGCTCCCGGCGGACGTGGCCGCGGAAGTTAGCTCGACCGCGGAGACGCCAGGAACAACGGCGAATAGGACGTGTCTTCCCGGTGGATGCTCCGAGGTTCGACCATCCGCTATCCTCGCCGCGTGGCCCTTCTCGCCTGCCCGTTCTGCCGCGAGATGTTCGAAGAAGGAGAGGCCAAGGCGTGCTCCGTCTGCGGCATGGAGCTCACGAAATTCGAAAAGCTTCCGCCCTCGCTCGATGCGCTCCACGACGAGGGCGGCGTCCCCACGGCCCCCGAGCTCGAGCCATTGCCCTGGACGTACCTCGGGCGCGGCAAGGGCCCGCTCGTCGTCCTCGCCGCGGTCGGGATCGTCCTCTTCTTCCTGCCGTGGGTGCAGCTCACCATGCCGTACATCGCCACGCACTCGGGCTTCGACCTCGCGTCGAACCGGCTCGGCTGGCTCTGGGCGTCCTTCGTGGGTTGGTCGGTCCTCATCCCGACCGTGATGAGCCGTCGGAGCATCGCGCAGCTTCGGGGCGCCCGTGTCGCGGCAGCTGCGCTCGCGGCAGCGCCGGCCGTCGCCATCGCGGTTCTCCTCGCGTTTCCTCCGCACGGCCGCCATGGCGTGCCCGTGCGGTTCACCTTCGCGTCACCGTTCTGGGCCATGCTCGCGGTCTCGCTCACGGCGGTGATGGTCGCGGTGCGCCTCGGCGGCAGGGTCGACGACATCAAGGTGTCGCGCGGGACGTCGCGCGGACGCGACGTGCACTGACCCGCCTATCGGCGTCGGTTCGTTGGCGTTGCCCCTTCGATGGAGGCATGCTCCACGAGTCATGGCCCCCCTTCGCCGCGTGCGCTCGAGCGAGCGCCCGACTGCTCCGCGCCCGGAGTCGCTCGACGAGCGGCTCGATCGGGAAGCGAGCGAGCGCGCGGCGGAAGAGGCACGCGAGCGCGGTGACGGGCGGTGGAGCGAGCTCTTCGACGTCCCCGCGGCGGTCGTGTGCCTGGTGTGCGGCCGCGCCGATTGCACCGAGTGCGAGACCGAAGATCAGTCGCGCTCCGGCATCGTCGCCATCATCGCGTGGGAGCGCCCGGGCGGCTCGATGTGGAGCCGCCTCTGGTCGACCGCGCGATCGACGACACGAGACGCCGAATCGTTCTTCGAGCTCATGCCCGATGGGCCCGTGACGCCAGCGCTTCGCTTCGCGGCGACGTGCGAGCTCCTCGCGGTCGGCGCCATGCTCCTCTCCTTCTTCGCGGTCGCCGCGGTCGTCGCGCCCGAGTGGCTGAAGCACCTCGCGCTCGATGCGCACGCGCGCGGCGTCGCCCTTCGCGTCGTGCTCCTCGGCGTTCCGGCGCTCGCGTCGCTCCTCGTCCTCGCGCACGCAGCGCACGGTCTTTTCATCGATCGCGCGGCGGCGACGGTGGGCGCTCGTCGCGCCCGTTCGCGCGCGCTCCGGTTCGGCCTCTATGCATGCGGCTGGGACCTCGTGCTCGGCCCGCTCGGTGGTCTCGTCGTCGCGCTGAAGGAAGGCATCCGCGCCGGCTTCGGCGTGCTCGACACGCTGTCCGTTCACGGGCCGGCGACGCAGGCATTCCTCCGCGGCTGCTATCACCTCGATGGCGAGCGCGCGAACAAGGCTCGCAGCGCGGCCGCCGTGGGCGTGAGCGTCGTCACCGTGCTCGCCGCGGCGGCGTTCATCGCGGCCATCGTCGCCCTCGTGCTGGCCTGAGCGTCAGGGCTCTCAGGGCTCGACGATGGGGAAGAGGCCGTCCATCGGCGCATCGTCGTGGCACGCGGCGCACGTGGGCGCAGCGCCATCGCGAACGAGCTGACCTTGCGACCCGACGACGGCGTACCGCCAGTCGCCGTGCTCCGGTGCGAAGCCCTTCGGGCGTTTCTCCATGACCATGATCGGTCCGGCCGCGCCGCCGCTCTTCTCGAAGTGCTCCTCCACGACCGTCGCACCGACGGGCACGTCACGCGAGCGCGCCACGAGCGCTTTCTGCGCGAGCTCGTTCGCGTAGACGTCGACGTCCCATCGCCCGGAGGCATGACCCTGCGAGACGAAGCGCGCTTTGTTCACCTTCGCGAACGTCGCGCGGTAGTCGGCCGGCAGCGCCGCAGCGGCATCACGGGATCCTGCGTCGGTGACGTCGCGTGCGCTGCCCGTTCCACCACGCGGGCGGTCGCTCGTGCCGACGCTCTCCGCCGGCGCGCGCGGCCCGCACCCCGCGGCGGTGGACAGCGCAGCGCCGACCAGCGCTGCAAGTGCGCTCGCGACTAGAACGCGACGCCGACGTCGAACGAGAGTGTCCACTGGCGCTTTCCGACGAGGAACGCATTCTCGTCGCTCGGATCGTTGATGTCGAACGCGAACTGACTTCCGAGCCAGAGGAGCTCGTAGCGGTAGTTCAAGCCCAAGAGGGCGCGGTTCCGATGCACGCGCACCGAGCGGAACGTGAACGTGTTCGCGAAGTCGGTGCTCGCCTCTTGCCCGTTCGGCAGGCGATTGCGGCAGCGCGGGGCGCCGGTCTGCGGATCGGCTCCCTCGTACCCGCACTGCTCCAGCGCATCGGCGTTCGGCGTGGAGTCGAGCACGCTCGAGTCGCCGAAGATGATGACGCGTTGATAGCCGAGCACCGGGATGATCTGGGCGCTGTCCGCCAGCGTGAACGGCTTCGAGATCTTCACGTCGATGCCCACCGTCGTGAGATGGACCTTCGAGGTCCCCGCGAGCGTGCGCACACCGCCGCCGATCGAGAAGTCGGGGAGGGCGCCGAGCGCACCGGAGCGAAACCCCTCCATCAGCGACCATCGGAGATCGCCTCCGACGACCCACATCGACGTGTTTGCGAGCGTGCCGAGGCTTCCCGCGAGCTCGAACCCGAGCGGCAGACCCTTCCGCGCCTTCAGCGAATAGATTTGCAGCACCGAGTCGGGCTCGTTGTTCACGACCGAGTATTGCTTCGTCGCCTGGTCCTGCCCGCCGCGCGTGCCGAGCTTCCAGTACGGCGTGCTTCCGCCCGTGTCGGTCGCGGTGCGGCCGGCCGAGATGCGCGTGTAGCTCGCCTCGACGCTGACCTGGAACCCGCCGATACCGGTGGTGCGCGCGGGGTAGAAGGCGCTCGGCGCCATCGCGAAGCCGAGCTCGGAGACGAGATTCTGGAACGAGTGATTGTCCGGCCGGCAGGGAAAGTCCTGCGGGCGGAGCCCTTGCGCGACGGCGCCGGCGGGATCGCTGCCGATCGATTGGCAGCTCTGTCCGGGCGGAAGGTTCGCCGGCTGCGCGACGAGGCGCTCTGGCGCGAGGTCCATCTCGCCGGCGCGCGCATCGCTCGCGGCCGTCGTCGTCGTCCCGAACGCGAGGACCGCAGCGGCGAAAAGCGTGACGCGGCGATCGAGCACGGCCTCTCCGGCGGTCGAGGCTACGTGCGTCCGAGAAGATGCGTCAAGGACGCGTCACGGACAGTTCTCGTTGTCCGTGAAGTAGCCGCGCTCTTCCTTGATCGCGACGCACTCGCTGATGCAGTCCTTCGCGCCGCCCCCGCCGCCGCACTGCGAGAGCAGGCCGGTGAGCACCGGACACGCGCTCTGCGGCATGCCCCAGCATCGCCCTTCGGGCAGCACGCACGCGCCGCCGCCTCCACCTCCGACGAGAAGGTTGCAGCTCCGCTTGTCGGGGCACTTCGCGTCGAGCGCGCCGCCGCAACGGACGGCCGCGGCGTCGTTCAGCGGGCAGGGGCCGGCCGCCTTCACGTTCACGCCGAACGTGCCGTTCGCGACGTTCGCGTTCCAGTAGGTGATGTTGTCGCAACCGCAAACCGGGTTCTTGGTCGCGTTGGCGGCGGGCCGCGGCGTGCACACGCCGGTCGTCGACGCGCACGTCGCGACCTTGCAGAACTCGCTGCCCTTGCAGTCGGTGGCCTTCGCCGGATTGCACGGGACGCCCGCATCGACGTTGCCGCTCGTGCCGGAGGTGCCGCTCGTGCCGGAGGTGCCGCTCGTGCCCGACGTCCCGCTCGTGCCGGAGGTGCCCGACGTCCCGCTCGTGCCCGACGTCCCGCTCGTGCCGGAGGTGCCCGACGTGCCGCTCGTCCCCGACGTGCCGCTCGTGCCCGACGTGCCGCTCGTGCCCGACGTGCCGGCGTCGTCACCTCCGGCGAACAGATCGCCTCCCCCATCGGAGCCGCTGCACGCGACGACCACGCAGCCGACGATCGACACCCACGAAGCAAGCAAAGCTCTCGTCCTCACGGTCGCCTCCCGCAAAAAGCCCGACTACAAACGCTATCCTCGAAGCCGCTCCTCGGCAAAACGCGAGATCCCGATGCCGCGCACGTCCAACGACACCCCGCGCCTCCGTGCGCCCAAGCTCCCGAGGCCTCTCCACGTCGTGCTCGTCGAGCCGGAAATCCCGCCGAACACCGGCAACGTCGCTCGGCTCTGCGCGGCGGCGTCCGCGCCGCTCCACCTCGTCGGCCCGCTCGGCTTCCGCATCGACGAGCACAGCGTGCGGCGCGCGGGCGTCGACTACTGGCACCTCGTCGACGTCCGCCGGCACCTCGACTTCGCGCACTTTCTCCACGCCTTCGAGAAGGAGAGCGCGCCCGAGCCGCCGGGCCGGCTGCACCTCTTCAGCGCCGTCGCCGAGCGCAGCTATCTCCAGGCGGAGTTCGCGCCCGGTGACGCGCTCGTCTTCGGCAAAGAGAGCGTCGGGCTGCCCGACGAGCTCCTTGCAACGTACAAGGATCGCGTCGTCGGCATCCCGACGATCGGCGCGGTGCGCTCACTGAACCTCGCCAACGCGGCGGGCATCGCTCTATGGGATGCCCTTCGTCAGTGCGGAGCGCTCGACGCGCCGTTCGTCGGCTGATCGAGTCGCGCGGGCGTCACTCGTAGGCAGCGATTCCGGTGACGTCTTGCCCGAGGACGAGCGTGTGGATGTCGTGCGTGCCTTCGTACGTATAGACCGTCTCCAGATTGCACATGTGACGCATCACCGGGTACTCGAGGGTAATGCCGTTGCCGCCGAGGATGTCGCGGCACGTGCGGGCGATCTCGAGCGCGGCGCGGACGTTGTTTCGTTTGATCATGCTGACGTGCGCCGGACGGAGCTTCTTCTCCTCCTTGAGACGCGCGGCCTCGAGCGCCATGAGCTGGCTCGACGAGATCTGCGTGAGCATCTCGGCGAACTTCGCCTGCACGAGCTGGTGCGAGGCGATCGGCTTACCTGCAAACTGCACGCGATGCTTCGCGTAGTCGAGCGCGCTCTCGAAGCACGCGCGCGCGGCACCGATGACGCCCCACGCGATGCCGAAGCGCGCGGCGGTGAGACAGGAAAGCGGGCCCTTCATGCCGCGGACGTTCGGCAGCATCGCGTCTTTCGGGATGCGCACGTCCTCCATGATGAGCTCGCTCGTGACGCTCGCGCGGAGGCTCATCTTCTTGTGGATGAGACGCGCCTCGAAGCCCTTCTTGTCGGTCTCGACGAGGAAGCCGCGGACCTCGCCGTCGGGACCGCCGATCTTCGCCCAGACCACCGCGACCTGCGAGAGGTTGCCGTTCGTGATCCAGCGCTTCGTGCCGTTGATGACCCACGAGTCGCCGTCGTCGATCGCCGTCGTACGCATGCCGGCGGGGTTCGAGCCGTGGTCCGGCTCCGTGAGACCGAAGCAGCCGATGACCTCGCCCTTCGCCATCTTCGGGAGCCAGCGCTCCTTCTGCGCGTCCGAGCCGTACGCATGGATCGGGTACATGACGAGGCTGCCCTGCACGCTCGCGAAGCTGCGGATCCCGGAGTCGCCGCGCTCGAGCTCCTGCATCGCGAGCCCGTAGCCGACCTCGGAGAGGCCGGCGCAGCCGTAACCCTGCAGGTTGCAGCCGAGGAGCCCCATCTTCGCGATCTCCGGCACGAGCTCCGTGGGGAACGAGCCGCGCTCGAAGTGGTCGCCCACGACCGGCAGCACGCGCGCGTCGACGAACGCTCGCACGGAGCTCTGGATGGCGCGCTCCTCCGGGGTGAAGTGACGGGAGAGATCGAAGAAGTCGGTCATGACGAGGGCGCCGTAGCACGGCGGATCCCCCGCGAAAAGCCGAGCCGCGGCGCCTTCAGCGGTGGACGCGAACGGTCGGGCGCGCGCCGGTGAACTCCGCGCGTACGGTGACCTTCTCGCCCGCCTTCACGCGAAAACCTTCGCTCAGGCTCTCCGCCGTGGGGTCGAACGAGAAGCGCGCGTCGTGTTGGCCCGGATCGAGGCTGACGCGCACGGGGCAGGCGCCGCGTGCGACGCCGTCGATGGACACGCGTGTGCCGGGATCCCCGAGGAACGTGACGAGCGCCTTGCCGCCGGTCTTGTCGCCCGCCGACGTGGCGGCGGTCGATGCGCCGTTGTGAGCGCCCGTTGCCGGCGCGGTCGGCGGGACGTGCGGCGGCGCGGGCAATGCGCTCGGCTCGACCGCGGCCGAGCTCGGCGTGACCGCTGGGGTCGGCGTGGTCGGCGTGGTGGTCGGCGTCGTCGCGCTCGTCGAGGCGGTCGGCGGCGCGACGATTGTCGCGCGGCCGTCGTCCGAGCTTCCGCCGCGCGCGCGCCACGCGACGAGCGCGACTGCAGCGGCGCCGATGGCCAGCGCGCCGACGGTCCACCCGCGCGCCTTGCGGGAAGCCGTGCGGCTCTCGCCGCCGCGCGGATGAACCGGCGTCTCGAGCGGCCGCGTGGCGATGGTATCGACGCGATCGTCCGGCCGCTGCCGACGCGACGAGGGAGGGGGACGTTCCGAGCCGTGTGCGGAGGCCGCGCGCGACGCGCGATGCACGACGTCACCGACGAGGCCGACGGGCTCCATCATGAGCGGCGTCGGGATGGACATCGCGGGATCTTTCGCACGAGCGACGGCTGCGGGGGCGCGTGGAGGCGCAGGGATCTCGATCTCGCTCGGCGGCGGGATGCTCTCCGCGAGGCGCCGTGTGCTCGCGGCGGGAGGTTCCGAGGCATCGCTCAGGTCGACGATCTCGGACGGCGGCGGCTGCGACCAGCGAATCGCCTCTTCGCGCGCAGCGAAGGTCTTCGTGCCGAGGTCGCCCGCGCTCGGCGCGACGGCGCGCATCGTCGCTTCGCGGGACATCGGGGCGGGCTCCGACGCGGCTTCACGCAGGTCGCGCACGCGGTCGCCGAGCGCACGCGCGATGTCGCCGACATCGGTGCCCTGCAAGAAGGCGCGGAGCGCGCGACCGAGCTCGCTCGCCTCCTGCTGTCGTTCTTTCGGGTCGAGACGCATCGCGCGGACGATCACGTCGTCGAGCGGGATGAGCCGCGGGTCGAAGTCGCTCGGGCGCGGATGCGGTCCGCGCATCGCGGCTTCGCATTCTTCCGGCGTCGCGCGGCGGAACGGCGGCGCGCCGCTCCACGCCTCCATGAGGAGCACGGCAACTGCGAAGATGTCCGTGGGCGGACCGAGCTCCTTGCCGTCGACCTGCTCGGGGGGCATGTGCCCCGGCGAGCCGAGGATCTCGTGACCGGCGACGAGCGCAGGCGCCGCGATGCCGAAGTCGATGAGCTTCACCTGGCCCTCTTCGTCGAGCATCACGTTTCTCGGCGTGATGTCGCGATGGACCACCTTCATGCGGCGGTGCGCGTAATCGAGCGCGCGGCACACCTCCATGCCGACGTACGCGCCCTCTTCGGGCGAGAGCACACGCCTCGTGCCGTCCGCGTTCCGCTCGCGTACGAGCTCCGCGATGCTGCATCCCTCGACGAGCTCCATCGCGAGGAAGTACGTGCCCTGCTCGACCCCGAGCTCGTAGACGGGGACGATGTTCGGGTGGCTCAGGGCAACGGTGGTCTTCGCTTCTTCGACGAAGCGACGGACGAACTGCTGGTCGAACGACAGCTCGTCTCGGATCTGCTTTACGACGAGCTTCTTCTCGAAGCCGCCCGCACCGCGGAGCGTGGCCAGCACGACGCGCGCCATGCCGCCTCGGGACAGCTCGCGCTCGAGCACGTACTTGCCGAAGACCTGCGGATACAACCCGCCCGAATCGTATCAGAGACGCCCCTCGCGAGGGACGCTTCGGGGCGAGCTGCCCCCGCCCGCGGGCCTCTTCCCACGAGGCGCGCGGCCACGAATCGCGAGAGGCGCGGGATCGGCGGCGAGATGCCGTACACTGTGCGACGCGATGAGGTCGTCGGTGTGGAGGCGCACGGTCGCGGTCGGTCTCGCGTGCGCCGGGACGCTGCTCGCCGCGTGCAAGCCCGGTCCGGAGATCGAGGAGCGTCTTCTCTTCGTGTACTCGCCGCGTGCATGCCCGGTGGCGCAGAGCGAGGCGTTCTCCGTCGTCTACGGGAACGGCGACTTCGAGCCCGGCGAGAACCAAGCGGTCACGTCGCTCTTCCTTCGTGACGTCGGCACGGAGCTCACCGCGCTGCCGCCGAAGACGCGGTCGCTCATCGTCGACATTGCGCAGCCGCAGCAGGGCATCGACTGGCGCGGCCTCGCGGAGGTCCCGCGGAGTGGCCCCATCAACGTGCTCGTGTGGCCCGACGGCGAGACGTGCCGGTTGACGCGCAACGTAGAGTCGAGGACGGATCCGGCCCTCGCGGCGTTTGGTCGGCACGTGATGATCGCGGGCGGGAAGATCCCCGGGCGCGTGCCGAACACGTTCGTCGGCGATCTTTCCACGGGCATCCTCGAGAGCCTCGAGTTCGGGCTGGGCACGCGGCGCTCGCACCCGACGATCACGGCGTTCCGCGAGTCGGCGGACCAGGATCCGGCACCTGCCCTGGTGGCGGGCGGCGACGACCCGGACTCGCAGATCGCGCTCGCGACAGCCGAGATCTACGTGCCGAAGGCTGGCGCGCCGGGAGACCTGGGCGACTTCGAGCGGACGCGCATCGACCTCTCCGAGCCGCGCACGAAGCACGGCGCCGTGGTGCTCGCGTCGGGTGAGACGCTGCTCGTCGGCGGCGTCGGCCAGTCGGGCACCGAGCTCTCCTCGATGGAGATCGTCGATCCGAAGACGCGGCGGTATCGCACGAACAACGTCGCGCTCCTCAGCGTGCCGCGCGCGAATCCCGTCGTGCTGCGTCTCGCTTCGGGAGAGATCCTCGTCGCGGGAGGAACGAGCAGGAACAACCGCCCGGTGCCCACGCTCGAGTGGTTCTCCGCGGACGCGAGCCGACCCACGCGGCGACCGATCGACCTCGTCACCGGGCGCGAGCGCGCGTTCGTGCCTCTCGCCGCGGGTGGTGCGCTCGCCGTCATTGCGCCGAGCACGAGCGCGCCGGACTTCAAGACGGTGTGGATCATCTCGGCCGACGGCACGCTCGAGCCGGGCATTCCGATCGATCCCGAGTTGCTCGACGTGGTGCGGCTGTATCCGGGAACGGACGGCGCGCCGGTGCTCTGGACGGGACGGCGTTGGTTGCGATGGGAGCCCTGGTTCAGCACGTTCCAGCCGCTGCCGGACGCGCCGACGGGCGAAGATGCGGGGCCGCGCTCGAGCGCGATTGCGAGCGGCGACAACGGGCTCGCACTGTGGCTCGACGACCGCGGCGAAGCGGGCATGTACGTGAGGGGCTTCCGCTTCGCGACGCGCTCGCGTTTCGGCACCGTGCGCAATCCGCTGCTCGTGCAATCAACCGAGGGCCTCGCGCCGGACCGCGTGGCGGGCGTCCCGGGCAGCTCAATCCGCTTCGTCCCGGGCCGCGGCCTCGAGCTCGGTCCGGGCGCGAGCGCGTTCCTGACCGACGTGACATTTGCGGACGTGAACGTCGACCTCGACGTGGTGGGCGCCGCGCCGTCGGTGGTGCTCCGGCAAGAAGACGGTCGCGAGCTCGAAGTGGGCGGCGCCGCGTGCGCGTTCGCGCAGAGCGCGACGCGCTCCTTGCACGTCGAACGCGCCGCCCGCCGCGTCCGCGTGCGCATCGACGGCGGCGACCTACGCACATGTCCAACGGAGCTCGACGAGGGCGCGCGGGTCGCCGTGGGGCTGCGCGGCGGGGGTGGGACCGCGGCGGGGGTGGCGACGAACCTGCGGGTGCTGCGGCGGTGAGTGTTGGGGGGCGTGGGGTGGCGCGCGGGCGGCGGGCGGCGGGCGGCGGGCGGATGCGGATGCGGATGCGGACGCGGGGGCGGACGCGGTCGCGGATGCGGATGCGGACGCGGATGCGGATGCGGATGCGGACGCGGGGGCGGGGGCGGACGCGGTCGCGGATGCGGATGCGGATGCGGATGCGGACGCGGGGGCGGACGCGGACGCGCGGGGGGCGGACGCGGGGGCGGACGCGGACGCGACGCGGGAGGCGGGCGCGGCGGCCGACGCGGATGCAGGCGGCGACACGCACGCGGGCTTGGCGTGGGGAATTCGTAGACGACGCGGTTGCCGACGAGGACGCTGTTCGCAACGCACGCGCGGCTTGATTCGCCGAGCGCGGAGACGCACGCGCAGACGCACGTGAAGCGGACGCGAGTGCGGAGGCCGAGACGGAGGTAGCGAACAGCGGCCACTCACCGAGGCGGGCGCGCGCGAGAGCAGCGCGATACTGGCGGCTTCTCGCGCGCGGGGGATTTCTTCGCCTACGCCGGTCGCTCGCTCGCGAGGAGCTTCGGATGATGACGTGACCACCCGACGCCAAGGAGCCACGTGCGGGGCGCGACAGGTCGCCATGGTGGCTGGTCGGGCTTGGGCGCGAAGTAGAGGCCGATGACCTCCTCGGCCCAGCCGTCGAAGCGGAGCGCGGACGAGTGCTTGTCGACGATGGCGCCGAAGGTGATCGCGCCGTGCTTCTTCCAGTTGTGGAAGATGTACGCGAGCGCGTTGCGGACCTCGCGCGGCGTCGCGAGCTCGCGCGCGTGATAGCGCTGCGCCCACACCTTGCCGGTCGCGCGGCGGAGGAGCTTGTTCAGCTGCTTGGCGAAGGCGATGGCGAGCCCGCTCACGCCGGAGCGGAGCGTTCCGTTCCGCGCTTCCACCATGACGTGCAGGTGATTCGTTTGGATCGAGAAGTGCACGACTTGGAAGTCTTCGGAGTACTTCCGCGGGCGCTTCGTCTCTTTCTGCTGCCGCGACAGGATGCTCGTGAGCATGCGGTGCACGCGCTCGGTGCGGAAGGACGGCAGTCCGGGCCGCGCGCGGAAGGTGACGTGCACGGGATTGCCGCTCTTGTGCGGCGGTCGCGGCGCGTGAGGCACGGGCGGCCGCTCGCCCGGCGCGAGGCGCTTCTTCTTGCGGCCGGCGCCGCGCCGCGCGCCGCCCCACGTGCGCTTCACCGGCGCGTCCGCGATGCCGACGAGCTCGAGCTGCTCGCCGGCGCGGGTGGGGCGTCGGGCGGCTCGGGCGCTCGATGCGCTGAGCCGGCCCGCGCAACCTGCGGCGCGACGGGCGCTCGATGCGGTCGGCCGGTCAGAACCGCCGCTGCGCGTGCGGTGCGCGGCGGGGGCGGCGGGGGCGGCGGGGGCCGCGGTAGAGATGCGGGGGACGGTGTCCGCCGTGCTGGAGCCGGCGACGCCCGCAGCGGGCAGGAGGCCAGCCGCTCCGACTGCCGCCGACGAATCCGTCGACACCCCGCCGCGGATCTTCACGTAGGCGCGTCCTCTGCGATGCTCGTGTCCGCCGCGCATCTTGATTCTCGCAATAGTAACAAGTAGAGCGCCGGGGGGCAAGCCCCACCCGTCGGCGTTCGGCGCCGGGCCGGCGACTCGCTCCGTCTGCAGCTGGCCACTCTTCCTGGTGCGCCTGCGCCCTCCTGCCGACTCGCCCCGCGTCTCTGTTCGCGGTCAGCGCTCGGCGGGCCGCGCCGGCTGGCCCGCGCCGTCTCCTCGCGATTGGCGCCGCGGCCCCCTCCGCGCGTGCCCACGCTGCCATTCGTGCCGGTTCGCCGGCGGGCCGCTCCTCGCGTTCGGCCGTCGCGCGAGTGTCGGCCGTTTGCCCCTCACTTCGCCCGCCGCCCGCCGCCGCTCCTTGCGTTCGACCCGCGCCGTCCCCCTGCGCGCTTTGCCCCTCCACTTCGCCGTCCGTGCCGTGGCCGCTCTTCGCGTTCGACCCCCGCGCCACTGGCCGCGCTATGCCCCCCCCCACTTTCGCGTCCGCCCCCGGCGGCTCTTCGCGGTTGCGCCGCGACCACTTTTTCTCATCGGGCACGGCGGTTCTCGCAGTTGGCGTATCGGCGTGGGCTTCCGCGCGCGCTCGCCGGCACGCGGTCGTGGAGTGCGAGGCCCGTCGCGTCGCCGCGCCTCGCGCGCGGACGGACCAACGAGGGCGGCGCGGAAGGTCAGCCGCCGCGTCGGGCGCCGCTCGTCCGTGGCGGTCGCGGTCACGCCACCGACGCGCGAGGCGTCGCTCTGCCGCGCGACCGTCGCCCTGCACGAGTGTCGCTCTGCCGCGCTCAGCGTCGCCCTGCACGAGCGTCGCTCCGCGGCGCTCAGCATTGCCCTGCACGAGCGTCGCCGGGGCGCGAGCATTGCTTCGCTGCGGGAGGTCGCTCTCCGCGGCGTCGCCGCCAAGAACGCCGATTCGCCGCAATCCCGCGCGGACGGCGCGAGCGTCGCTCCGCGGGGGAGGCGAGCGTCGGGGGGCGACCGTCGCTCCACGCGGCGAGCGAGCGTCGGGCCTCGTTCTTGTGGAACGAGCCCGCGCGGCAGTCGCACCACGAGAAGCCGATCGTCGTCGGGTGGGCGCGAGATCGCTCTACGCGGCGCGCGTCGCTCCGCCGCGCGAGCGTCGCCTCCCCGATGCGACCGCTCGTCTGCGCTCGCCCCCGCGCTCGCCCCCGCGCTCGCCCCCGCGCCCGCGCTCGCCGCCGCGCCGCCCCTGCGCCCGCGCTCGCGCCCGCGCTCGCCCCCGCGCTCGCCGCCGCCCCCGCCCCCGCGCCCGCGCCCGCGCCCGCCCCCGCGCCCGCGCCCGCGCCCGCCCCCGCGCCCGCGCCCGCGCCCGCGCCCGCCCCCGCGCCTGCCCTCGCCCCCGCGCTCGCCTCGCCTCGCCTCGCCTCGCCTCGCCTCGCCTCGCCTCGCCTGGCCTTGCGCTTCTGCTCCCTGAAAGCGCCGGCCCTGACTTGACCGGACTTAGAATTTACTAAACAGTCAGTTGTAGGAGGTTCGCTGGCCCATGTCACTGCGCGCTTGGCTCAAGCATTCGATCAAGGACGCCGCGTCGCGCGTGCCTCTCGCCCTCGTTCGCGCTGGCGCCGCCGCGGCTGGAGGAGAGGGCGCTGCGCACGTGGCCGCCGCCGGGAAGCGTTGTGCCGGCGCCGCGGACTCGGCCGTCTCGACCGACACTGGCCGAGGCGCGTCCGCTACCCGCGCGACTGGCTCCGTCGCAGCGGCCGCTCCTACGGGCCCGCTCGCCGACGCGCCTGCGCCGATCGCTATGCCCGACACCGCTGACCCGCAGGCGGCGACCACGCGCGCCGCCGCGCCCGCCGCGCCCGCCGCGCCAGACAGCCAGGTGACCCTCCGCGCCCGAGGCGCGAGCCGCGATGCCGCCTCCGCCGACGCGCCTCACGCCGGCAGCGCCACGCCCGCCACCGCCCCCGCCAACACCACGCCCGCCACCGCCACTACCACCGCCGCCACCGCCACCCTCCACCACATCCGCCCCCTCCCCGGCGAAGTCCTCCTCGCCGAGCACCCCGTCGCTTACGACTGGCACTACGGAGACGGACGCGCCGAGATTCGTGGGCTCTACGAGAAGTCGAAGACGCTCATGTGGAATGCGCGCACCGACCTCGCGTGGGAGACGGACGTCGATCCGGAGCGCGAGATCGTCAGCGACACCTTCAACCCGCTCTTCGGCACCGACATCTGGAATCGCCTCGACGCGAAGACCGAGCTGCCGCGGCTCCGTCGGCACATCGCGAGCTACATCCTCTCCAACTTCCTCCACGGAGAACAAGGCGCGCTGCTCGCCACGTCGCAGATCCTCGCGATGGCCCCGACCGCCGATGCCAAGCTCTACGCCGCTGCGCAGGTGTTCGACGAAGCGCGTCACGTCGAGGCTTACGACCGCTACCTCCGCGAGAAGATCGGCCTCGTCTACCCCCCGAGCCCGCACCTGAAGCAGCTCCTCGACACGGTGCTCACCGACTCGCGCTGGGACTTCAAGTTCCTCGGCATGCAGATCCTCATCGAAGGCGTCGCGCTCGGCGCCTTCGGTCTCATCCACCACACCGCGAAGGAACCGCTCATCAAGCGGCTCACGCAGCAGATCATGCAAGACGAAGCGCGCCACGTCGCGTTCGGCGTCATGTCGCTGAAGGGGCACTACGAGGGCATGCGCGAGAGCGAGCTCCGCGATCGCGAGGACTTCATCATCGAGAGCTCGCGCCTCCTCCGCGATCGCTTCCTCGCGCAGGAGGTCTGGGCCACGGTCGGTCTCCCGCAGGCCGAGTGCGAAGCGGCGTCCGAAGCCTCGGTGTTCATGCAGATGTTCCGGAAGCTCCTCTTCAGCAAGATCGTGCCGAACGTGAAGCGGCTCGGGCTCCTCACGCCACGCGTCCGTCGCGGCTTCGAGGAGCTCGGCGTCATCGAGTACGAGACCTGGGAGGCGAGCGCCTAACGCGCGCGGCGAGAGCGGTCGACGCGCGTTTCCGTTCGCGAAACGCCGACGCTGATCTATCTTCGGCAGCGCCGATGCGCTCGCCCTCCACCCCCGCGCGTCCCGCGCGTGCGTCCGTCGACGAGAGCGACGAGGCGCAGACGAGCGCACCGAAGAAGGAGCGCAAGGAGCGCAACGCGCTCGAAACGAAGCGCCGAATCCTCGAGGCCGCCGAGCGCGAGTTCGCGGCCAAAGGCTTCGACGGGGCGCGTCTCGGATCGATCGCACGCGCCGCCGACGTCCAGCAGGCGCTCATCCATCACTACTTCGCGGACAAGGAAGGGCTCCACGACGCCGTCGTCCGCGCAGGCCTCGCATCGATGACCGAGGGCGTGTGGGAGCTTCTGTCGCGGATGGACTCTCCGGCGCCGACGAAGCCCGCTGCCGCGAAGCCGACCGCGGCGACGACGCCGGCCGAGAAGAACAAGAAGAAGAAGGCGGCAGTGAAGGAGCTCCGCTCGCTCGCCGAGGCGTTCGTCGATCTGATGCTCCGCTTCTTCGCGACGAACGGCTCGTTCCTCGCCATCCTTCGTCACGAGGCGCGCCGCGATGCAGCGGGCGCCGCGAAGATCGTCGCAGACAACGTAGGCCCCATTTTCGACGGCATCGTCGCGCGCCTCGACGCGATGCGCGCGCGCGGCGACGTGAAGGAAGACGTCGACGCGCGGCACCTCGTTCTCTCCTGCGTCGCGATGGTGGCCTTCCCGTTCCAAGAAGAGCCTTTCGTCGCCGCGATCTGGCCCGTCGATTGGCACGGCGACGCCATGCTCGAGGAGCGGAAGAAGCACATCGTGACGATGATCCTCGCGCGCGTGGCGCCCTAGACCTCGCCGCGCCGCCACCCCGCGCCGCCACCCCGCGCCGCCACCCCGCGCCGCTACGCCGTAGGAGCCGGACCGAGGCTGCGAACGAGCTGCTTCAGCGCCTTCACGTCGATCGGCTTGTCGAGCCGCGCATTGGGAACGCGGTCGAGGAACTCGCGCGCCGCCGCGGTGAACGCACCGCCGGTGACGAAGATCATCCGCGCTGCGACGTCCGGGCTCTCGCTCGCGAGCTGATCGTAGAGCTGCATGCCCGTCATGTTCGGCATCATGAGGTCGGAGACGATCGCGTCGTACGTGACCGCCCCCGCGCGAAGCAGCCCGAGCGCAGCGTCGCCGCTGTCGACGACGTCGATGTCGTGATCGGCGCCGAGCGTCCGGCGCAGCGCGCGGCCGACGGCCACGTCGTCGTCGACGACGAGGATGCGCGCGCGACGCTCGGCGGGCGAAGACTTCGCTCCGCTCTCGCCGTCCAGCGACTCGGTGCTCGACGCATTGCTCGCAGGAAGTCGCACGCGGAACACGGTGCCCTGCCCAGGCGTGCTCTCGACGCCGATCTCGCCGCCGAGGCTGCGCACGATGCCGTCGCTGATCGACAGCCCGAGCCCGGAGCCGACACCAATCGGCTTCGTCGTGAAGAACGGATCGAACACCCGCCCGCGGATCGCCGCCGGAATGCCCTCACCGGTGTCCCGGATCTCGACCACGACCCAGCCCTCGGAATCGGTGTCGATGCGGATGGTGATCTCGTTCTCGTTCGCTTTGCCTTCGGGGATGGCCTGCGCCGCGTTGACGAGCAGGTTGATGAAGACCTGCGCGAGCCGGCCCTCGTCTGCGTCGACGAGCGGTACGTGACCTTGCTCGCGACGGAGGCGCGCCCGATGGCGGATCTCGTTCATCGACATGCCGACGGCGACGTCGACGACCCTGCGCACGTCGAGCGGCACGCGCGTCTCTTCGTCGGCACGCGCGAACGACTTCAGGCCGCGGATGATCTTGCGCACGCGCTCGGCGCCATCCCGGATGTCGCCGACGATCTCGACGAGCTCGCGCACGCGGCCCGACGGGGAGCCGCCTGCGAGCTCGCGGAGCTGATCGGCAAGGTGCTCGGCGTTCATGGAGACCGCGGCGAGGGGGTTGTTCATCTCGTGCGCGACGCCCGCCGCGAGCGTACCGAGCGACGCCATGCGATCGGCGAGGAGCACGCGCTCCTGCAGCCGCCTCTTCTCGGTCACGTCTTGGATTTGCGCGATGAAGTGGCGAGGCTGCCCTGCTTCGTCGCGAACGAGCGACACGTAGAGGGTGGTCTCCGCGATCGTGCCGTCCTTGCGCGTGTACCGCTTCGCGAGGTCGTAGCGGGGGATCTCGCCCCTCACGAGCTGATCGAGCAGCGCGAGATCGGCCGCGAGATCGTCATTGTGCGTGACGTCGTGGAACGTCAGCGCGAGGAGCTCGTCGTTCGTGTAGCCGACGATCTCGCAGAGCGCCGCGTTCACGCGCAGGAATCGCCCGTCGGTACCGACGATCGCCATGCCGATCGGCGCATTGTCGATCGTGAGTCGGAACGTCTCCTCGGCGCGGCGAAGCTGATCCTCGGCCGCGGCGCGCTCCAGGGCTGACCCGACGACGTTCGCGAGGAGCTCCACGAGCGCGATGTCGCCGTGAAGGAAGCCGCTCGGTTGCGCGCTCGTCACCTTCAGGACGCCGACCGTCTCCCGTCCGCGTCGAAGCGGGGCGACCACGAGCGACCGTGCTCCGACGCGCCGGCACGCCTCGCGGTCGACGCGTGCGTCGGTCTCCGTATCGACGCACGACAGGAGCGCGCCCGTCGTCACGCACAGGCCGGAGAGGCTCGAACGCGCCGCGAGCCGAAGACCGACGTGCGGAGCGAGAGACCCGCTCGCCGCTCGGTACACCATGGAGTCGCCGTCGACGAGCTCGAGGACCGCGCCGCTCGCCGTGGTGAGAGAGCGCGCGCGATCGACGACGAGCTGCATCACCGCGTCGCTCGCCAGAGCTCGCGAGGCGATCTCCGATTGGATTGCGATCACGGCGCGAAGCCGCTCGAGCTCACCGACGTCGGACGAGGCCGTGCTCATGCGTGTGCCGGGATGCCGCCCGCCACGGCTTCGTGGCCGCGCACGAGCTCGCCGAGCGAGCTCGCGCCTTCGACATCCATCGCACGCACGAGACCTCGCGCGATGGCGCGCGGGAGGAGCGGCCCCTTGTAGACGAACGCCGTGTAGACCTGCACGAGGTCCGCGCCGACGCGCAGCATCGCGAGCGCCGTCTCCGTCGAGTCGACGCCGCCGACCCCGATGACGCACGGCTCCGGTCCGAGCCGCGCGCGGACGCGCTTCACGACCGCGAGCGCGCGCGGAAGGAGAGGCATGCCACTCAGACCACCCGCGCCGATCTCCGCGATGCGCTCGCGCGGCGTAGCGAGCCCCTCGCGCGAGATCGTCGTGTTCGTCGCCACGACGCCGGCGAGCCTTGCGCGCTTCGCTTCGTCGACGAGACCGTCGATCGCGTCGTCGGCGAGGTCTGGCGCAATCTTCACGAGGATCGGAACGCGGCGGCCGGTGCGCTCGTTCTCGGCGACGAGCGCATCGAAGAGCGGCCGCGCGCTCTCGGCCGCTTGCATCGCACGGAGGTCCTTCGTGTTGGGCGAGGAGACGTTGACGACGACGAAGTCGGCCACGCTCCGCACCGCGCGAAACGACGCGATATAGTCGTCGAGGACGCCGGAGAGCGGCTCGACCGGCACGATGCGGCTCTTGCCGATCGACACGCCGATCGGCGCCGGCAGCCCCTTGCGACGCTCTGCGATGCGCGCGGCGACGTGCGCAGCGCCCGCGTTCGGGAACCCGAGACGATTCACGAGCGCGCGATCCTCCGGAAGCCGGAAGAGGTTCGGGGCCGGGTTCGCGTCCTGCGCGTGCGCGGTGACGGTTCCGAGCTCGATGTGCCCGAAGCCGAGCGCCGCCCAGGCACGTGCACGTTCGGCGTTCTTGTCGAGCCCCGCCGCGAGGCCGATGGGCGACGGGAACGTGAGCCCCATCTTCTTCACCGCGAGCCGCCCGTCGGTCGCCCGCGTGGCCCCCGCGAGCGCGGCGCGCAGCAAACCGACGTGCTCGACGGGCGCGAGAGCCTTCATCGCCACGCCATGCGCGGTCGCAGGGTCCAGCGCGAAGAGGAGCGGCTTCAAAATCGCGTACATGCGTGCCGAAGCGCATACCGCGTCTCATTCGCGCCCGGTAGCCCCTAGGGCTCTCTTTACGCCGTATGGGACGCTACGATCCCGTCACCATGCTTCCGCTTCGCTCCGCGCTCGCGTCGTCCGTCTTCGTGCTGGTCGCTGCCGTCGCCGCCGCGGCGTGCTCCTCGTCGTCGAACGACCCCGCCGCAGGAAACGATGCGACCGGCGCCGCTAAGCCGCGGCCCGTCGAGGCTTCGCCGACGTTCGCCGGCACCGTCGAGTGGATCATGCAGGAGCGCTGCCAGCAGTGTCACTCCCAAGGAGGCATCGCGCCGTTCCCGCTCGTCACCTACGAAGACGTGAAGGGCGTCGCCGCGATCGCGAAGGAGAAGGTCGTCAGCCGCGAGATGCCGCCGTGGGGCGCGTTCGACGACGAGGCGTGCAAGGTCTCGCACAAGTGGAAGGACGACCTCCGACTCACCGACGACGAGATCGCGAAGATCGTGCAGTGGGTCGACTCGGGCGCGCCGATGGGCGATCCCGCGCTGCGCCCGGCACCGAAGACGTATCCGCCGATCGCGCTCGCGAACAAGACGCACTCGTTCCCGATCCCGCAGGAGTACGAGGTGCAAGGCGGCGGGCCGGACGATATCCGCTGCTTCTCGGTCGATCCCGGGTTCGTGCAAGATACATGGATCGGTGGCGTCAACGTGCTGCCGGGCGACTCGCGCGTCGTCCACCACGTCATCGTGTACGTCGACCCGAAGGGCGAGTCGGTCGCCAAGGCCGGCGCCGAGGGCAGCTACCGTTGCTTCGGCGGCCCGGACGTCTCCGACCCGTCGCTCCTCCTCGCGTGGGCGCCCGGCGTTCCGCCCGTCGACTACGGCGACGAGACCGGGCTCAAGGTGACGAAGGGCGCGCGCCTCGTCGTGCAGGTGCACTACCACCCGTCCAACGTCTCGGTGAAGGACCGCACGGCGTTCGAGCTCCGCGCGCTCGGCGGCAAGCCGACGTGGGCTGCGCAGGTGATCCTCCTCGGCAACGCGGACGACGACCGCGGGCCGATCAAGCTCCTGCCGGGTCCGAACGATCCTGCCGAAGGGCCGCGCTTCGTCATCCCGCCGAACGTCGCGAAGCACACCGAATCGATGGAGGTCGTCATCCCCGAGACGATCGGCGGGTTCCCCTTCCCCGAAGTGAGCATCCGCACGAGCGGCGCGCACATGCACTGGGCGGGCGTCGACATGAAGATCGAGGTCGAGCGACGCGCGCCGACGCCGACGCAGCCCGCGAAGGAATGCCTGCTCGGCACGCCGAAGTACGACTTCAACTGGCAGCGCGGCTACGAGTACGACGAGCCGGCGGAGAAGCTGCCGGCCATCGGTCCAGGCGACAAGCTGCGTTTCACCTGCACGTACGACAACACGACGGCCAATCGACACGTCCGGAAGGCGCTCGCGGAGCAGCAGATGGCCTCTCCGGCGGAGATCCGGCTCGGCGAGCAGACGCTCGACGAGATGTGTCTCGGCGTGCTCGTCGGCGTCCGCCGCGCGAGCCTCGCGGACTGACGCAAACGCGCGCGGCCGCGGGAATTCCGCGGGCACGACGATGACGCGGTGCTTCCTCCGGCGCTAGCTCGACGGAGGAAAAACGCTCGACTATGGTGCGCCTCCCTTCACCAAGGAGCGATGCCGTGATCATCGGAGTGCCCAAGGAGATCAAGACCCGCGAGTACCGTGTCGGCATGACGCCGGCGGGCGTGCGTAGCCTCACGTCGCGTGGCCACAAGGTCCTCGTCGAGAAGACCGCGGGCGAGGGCGCCGGCATCAAGGACGCCGACTACGTCGCCGCTGGCGCGCAGATCGTCGGTACCGCTGCCGATGCGTGGGGCGCCGAGATGGTCGTCAAGGTCAAGGAGCCGCTCCCGAGCGAGTACGGCTTCTTCCGCGAGAACCTGATCCTCTACACGTATCTTCATCTCGCGCCCGAGCCGGAGCTCACGAAGCAGCTCGCGCAGAAGAAGGTCGCCGGCGTCGCCTACGAGACCATCGAGCTCGACGACGGCTCGCTTCCGCTCCTCCGTCCGATGAGCGAAGTCGCCGGCCGCATGGCCGTGCAGGTCGGCGCGTCGTCGCTCGAGAAGGAGCACGGCGGCAAGGGCGTCCTCCTCGGCGGCGTGCCCGGCACGCGTCGCGGCCGCGTCGTCATCCTCGGCGGCGGTGTCGTCGGGCGTAACGCGGCGACGATCGCCATCGGCATGGGCGCGCAGGTCACCGTTCTCGACGTCTCGGCGACGACGATGGCGTACCTCGAGGACATCTTCGGCGGCGCGGTCGAGACGCTGTACTCGAACCCGACGAACATCGAGCAGGCGGTCATGCGCGCAGACCTCGTGGTCGGCGGCGTGCTCGTCGCCGGCGCGCGCGCGCCGAAGCTCGTGACGAAGGAGCTCATCGGCAAGATGGAGAAGGGCTCCGTCGTCGTCGACGTCGCCGTCGACCAGGGCGGCTGCATCGAGACGTGCCGTCCGACGACGCACGACAACCCGACCTACGAGGTCGATGGCGTCGTCCACTACTGCGTCGCGAACATGCCCGGCGCGGTCCCGCAGACGAGCACCTGGGCGCTCACGAACACCACGATGTCGTACGCGATCAAGATCGCCGACATGGGCCTCGTCGCGGCGGCGAAGGCCGATCGCGCGCTGCTGAAGGGCCTCAACACGTACGGCGGACACGTCACGTACGAGGCCGTCGCGCAGGCGCACAAGATGGAGTACGCGCCGATCGCGAAGCTGCTCGGCTGATCGCGAGCTCGGAACCGCCGCGCGTGATCCCGACGGAGCTCATCGAAGGCGTCGAGCTGCTCTGCCTCGACGCCGGGAACACCGTAATCTTCCTCGATCACGCGCGGCTTGCAGAGCTCGTGAAGCGGAGTGGGCACGACGTCGTCGCCGACGTGCTCGTGAAGACCGAAGGCGAGGCGAAGGCGCTCGCCGAGAGCGGCGGCCTCGTCGACGTGCCGTGGACGCATCGTCATCTCCCCGGCGCGGTCGCGTGGGGGAAGATGGTGGGCACCATCGCGTCGCGTGCGGGCCTCGATGCCGCGCGCATCCCTGCCCTGCTCGACGTGGCGTGGCCCGAGCACGCCGCGAAGAACCTGTGGTGCAAGGTGCCGACCGGGCTCGGCCCCGCGCTCGATGCCGTGCGCGCGCAGGGCGTGAAGGTCGCGATCATCTCCAACTCGGAAGGCATGCTCGAGCGGCTCTTCACCGACCTCGGCATCCTCCAGCACTTCGACCTCGTCGTGGACAGCGGGCTCGTCGGCGTGGAGAAGCCCGACCCGCGCATCTTCCGGTTCGCGCTGGAGCGCTTCGCCGTCTCGGCGGATCGCGCGCTCCACCTGGGCGACGTGTTCGCGACCGACGTTCTCGGCGCACGCGCTGCGGGCATTCGCCACGCGCTCATCGATCCGTACGGACACTACGCCGGGCGCCACGCGGACGTACCGCGCGTGCCCGGCGTCGTCGAGGTCGCGCGCGCCATCGAAGCGGCGCGGCGCGGCTGAGTCAGCGCGTCAGAACCCGCACGATGACTTGCAGTACGTGCTGCGGCAGCTCTGGAGCGAGTCCCACTTCGAGGCGCCGGAGATGTAGTTCGAGCGGCACGTCGCGATGCAGGTGCTCGTCGTGCACGACGAAGCACACGTGAGGATCGCGTTGCAGTACGGGTCGGCCGTGCACGTGGAGCGATACGAGCTGCAGTACGAGGACGTGCACGAGTCGCACGTGGTCGACGAGCCGACGCACGAGCCGGCCTGACACGCGCCGGACGGGCAGACCCTCCCGCACTCGCCGCAGTTCTGAGCGTCGGTCTGCGTGCTCGTGCAGACGTCTTTGCAGAGCTGCTGCGTCGCGGCGCAGCCTTGGAACGAGGCGCTCTCGCTCGACGTGGTGACGAGCTCGAGCCAACCTTCGGGCTTCACCTCCGCGATCGAGAGCTCGCCCTTCGCCTTCTTGTCCTTCTTGATCTCCTTGCGCTGACGAGCCACCGAGATGGAGAGCGCCTGCGTCGTCCCGGTCGGCGCGGTCGTGCCGTCGCCGAGCGCTGCGTTCACGACGGTACGCGGCACCTCGAACGTGCCGGCAGCATCGTCGACCTTGCACGTCGCCGTGCCTCCGGGGCCGCTGATGCTGATGAGGATGCGGTCTTTGCCGGGCACCCACGCGATCGGCAGGGGACCCGAGCCGAAGACCTTGTCGCGCGAGATCTTCGAGAGCGAAGGCGACGTCTGGAGGAACGTCGTCGCGGTGAACTTCTCGTCGAACTTCTCGAAGCCCGCCTCGGTCGCCCCCGAGGCCTGCACGCGGAGCTCGCTGCCCGCGAGGAACGGCGCGCCCTGGCCCGAGCCCTCGTACGCGTACGGCGGGTAGAGCGTGATCGGCGTCGTCGTTCCGCTGAACGCGAGCGGCCCCGCGTCGAAGCTCTCACGCTTCACGCAGGTGCCCGCGGGCGACGTGCCGTTCGGCTGGACGAGCTTGCACGTCTCGTCTTCCTGGCACGCCGTCTCGCATACCGGCACGCGCTTGCAAGTCGCGTTGCACGCGTCGTCGAACGCGCAGGTCTCGCCGGTGTTGCAGCCGGTCGACGAGGTCGTCACCTTCGTGCACTTCGGGACCTGCTGCACCTCGCACCCGTCGACCTTCTTCGTGCATGCCTTGGCGAGGAGCGCGTCGGGGATGAAGGTGGCGGTGACGATCGGGACCGAGCGCGTCGCACCGGCGCCACTGCCGTGCGCTTCGCCGAGCACGATGGTGCCGAGCGAGTGGGGCGGCTGGTTCGCGGGATCTTCTTCGTCCGGCGTCGGTGCCGGCGTGCCGATCGGCGCCGACGGCTCGCCATTCGCCGGCCCGTCCGTGATGACGGCCGGGGCAGAGGTCGCGCAGGCGCCGAGGGCGAGAAAGGCAAAGGCGTTCGTGAGCAGGCGAAGCTTCATGGCAAGCAGGGTCTCCGGTCCGGAACGTACGGTGGGAACCCCGGACACCTTCCCGGGGCGCGTACGGGGGTATGCCCAAGGAGCCGCCGCAGAGGCCGCCGTCGCACGATTTCCGCGATTGCGAGCCGCCGGCGCCGCGGCTATCTGCCGGGGCGATGACGCTTCGCTTCCGTCTTGCCCTGCTCTTCGCGGCCGGATCCTCGGCCCTTGCCTCCGGCTGCGGGGAGGACCCGCAAGACGCGGGCGTCACGGGCGTGTTCGACGCGACGATCGCGCTCCAGGCCGGCAACACGTCGACCATCCGGTACTGGTTCACGGGCGACGGCAAGTGGGGCCGCGCGCGTCGCGATTCCGTCGGCGGTACCCCCGTCGACACGTGCGACACGCCGAGCGCGCCCGCGACGTACGAGCGGCAGGGGAACCGGATCGTCCTCCGCTACGGCTCGACGACGAGCGAACGCACCTGGACGCTCACCGAAGGCGAGTCGCGCCTGACGCTCTCGCCGCCGGATACGTTCGCGAACGGCACGGCCGCGAGCGCGTTCACCCGCGTGCGCGACGCGCAGACGAACCGCGACTGCAACTCTGCGTTCCAGTGAACGCCGCGGTCAGGGCGCAGCGGTCGACTTGGCGCGAACGTTGTTGATCGCGTCGCCGCACGCGTCGCGGAGCTCTTCGTCGAGCGCGCCCTGCGGAGCCGGGATGTTGAGCGCGAGGAGGAGATCGCAGACGAGCACGGTCTTCGCCTTGTCTTCCGCGGCAGGGCGCATGGTGAAGACGAGGTGGACGTCTTTGATGTTGCCCTTCACGAACGTGCCTTCGACGACCTCGCCGCCTCCGGCAGCGGGGCGCGCCGGCGCAAAGCGCGTCACGTACCAGATCGTGACGACGCCTTTCATGATCGGCAGCTGCCAGTAGATGTCGGTCCCGCCGGCCTGCTTGTCGACGAGGCTCACCTTCTTGAACTTCGGCCCCGCGAGGTCCTTGTAGTGCCCGAAGTCGACGAGGCGCGCGCGCACCGCGTCGTACGGCGCAGCGATGAGACCCTCGGCGTGGCCGTAGCGCGCGCTCTTGCCGGGCGGCGTCCAATTCGACTTCAGCGGACCAGGATCATTCGCGAGGCGCGTGAGCTGCGCGGCGCGTTCTTCGGCGGAGGGAGCGGGCGCGAACGGCCAGCCCTGCGCATCGGAAGGGCCTGCGGGTGCGCTTCCCGTCGCGGCCGACGCGTCGGGCGAGCTGCTCGCGGCCTGCGCGCCGCCGCCGCGCGACGACGAAGCGCCGCTTCCCGCCGGGCTCGACGCGCCAGGGCCGTCAGCCGCCGGCGAGCCGCACGCGATGGTGGCCGCGAAGGCAAGCGCGGTCGCGGCGCGGGAGACGAGGTCGTGGCCCACGAAGCGACGGGATCGCGTCATGGCGCGCCATGGTAGCGTAGCCGCCGCCATGCCGCTCATCGCGATCATCCCCGGCGACGGAATCGGCCCCGAGGTCATGCGCGAGGCTCGCCGCGCGCTCGAGCATTACCGCGACGACCGCAAGCTGCCGCTCGATCTCTGGGAGCTCGATCTCGGCGCCGAGCGATACCTGAAAGACGGAACGACGTTCCCGAAGGACGTCGCCGAGCGCATCCGCAACGAGGCGAGCGCCGTTCTCCTCGGCGCGCTCGGGGATCCGCGCGTCCCCGGTCTCGAGTACGCACGCGACATCCTCTTCGGCCTGCGCTTCGGCCTCGATCTCTACGCGAACATGCGCCCGGTGAAGGCGCTCGCGGATCGCCTCGTGCCGCTCAAGGACCGCACCGCGAAAGACGTCGACTTCGTCGTGTTCCGCGAGAACACCGAAGGCATCTACGTCAACGTCGGCGGCCAGTTCAAGAAGGGCACGCCCGACGAGGTGGCGATCAACGAGGACGTGAACACGCGGAAGGGCGTCGAGCGCATCATCCGCGCGGCGTTCGAGCACGCGAAGGCGCACGGCAAGAAGACCGTGCACATGGCCGACAAGTCGAACGCCATGAAGCACGCGCACGAGCTCTGGTACCGCTGCTTCTTCGAGGTCGCGAAGGAGTACGCCGGCATCGAGGCGAAGCACGTGTACGTCGACGCGCTGTGCTTGTACCTCGTGCAGGATCCGCGACCCTTCGAGGTCGTCGTCACGAACAACCTCTTCGGAGACATCGTGACCGACCTCGGCGCCGGTCTGCAGGGCGGCCTCGGCATGGCGGCGAGCGCGAACGTCCACTACGCGGACGCGAAGCGCGTGGCGATGTTCGAGCCGGTGCACGGCTCGGCACCTCCGCTCGTCGGCAAAGACCTCGCGAACCCGATCGCGAGCTTTCTCACCGTGGGCATGATGCTCGCGCATCTCGGCTGGCCCGACGAAGAGAAGCGGATCGAGGCGCTCTGCGCGCGCGCCATCGAGACCGGCCACTGCACGCCGGACGTGGGCGGCAAGCTCGGGACCAAGGCGACCGCGGAGTGGATCCTCGGCGAGCTCCGCCGGTCGTGACGCGGTAGGCCGCAGCGCGGGGGTGCGCGCGCGCGGCGGCGGGACGGGGCGACGGAAAAATCCTCCCAAGGAGGAGCGCGGGCGGCGTGTCCCAGGCGCGACCCCCTCTCCCGAGGGCCCCGACGCCCCGGACCGTCACCCAAACGAATGACAGAAACGCGCTCGCGGGAACTTTTCCCGTGGGAAGCTGTCTGGCCGGCTCACGCGGGGCGGAAACTTTTGTCCTCGTGCTCCGTCCATCGCCGAAGCACGCTCGGGAGGCAAACGACGCGCATGGGGCTCAAGGGTTGGAACGTCGCGGTTCTCGTGGCCATCGGGGCCATCTGGTTCGCCGGCTCGACGCAGCGCGAGAAGCGCGTCGTCGGTGACCTCCACACGGACCGCGTCGCCCTGCTCGAGGAGCAGGTCGCTGCGGCGCCGGCCGATGCTGCGAAGGTCCGCGAGCTCGCGCAGGCGTACCTCGATGCGCGCGCGCCCGGCATGGCGCTCGCCGCCGTCGAGCGTGCGCCGCAGGGGGTTCGTTCCGAGCCCACGGTAGAGCACCTGTACGCACGTGCGCTCCTCGACCAGGGCCGTTCGGCCGATGCGCTCGCCGCGGAGAAGCGCGTGCTCGCGCGGTGTGCCGACCCGGCGGTCGAGCCGGCCTCGTGCCCGACGCATCTCCTCGCGTCGGCCACGCGCCGCGCCGAAATCCTCGAGCAGCTCGTTGCGCTGGGCGTCGAAGACGCGAACGCGCACCCGGAGGCTTCGAGCCTCGCGTACCACAACGCGACGCGCTCGGTTTCGTTCTCCTCGCGCTGAGCTCGTGGTCGCGGAGCGTGTAGCGCGTAGCGTGTAGCGTGTAGCGTGTAGATTACACGGGATATCGTTCGCGTCTCGTCACCGGCGCAGAGTGGCCCGACGCGCAGGCGCCTCGTATGAATTCGGAGGAGGTCCGTTGGAGCGTAGGCGCGCGTTCATGGAGGCCGGGCGGTTCGCGGCGCGGGCGGCGACCGCGCTCGCGCTGACCGTCGCGCTCCCTCTCGCCGCCGGCGGGTGCGCGGTCCAGAAGCGCGCGAAGGTCGCGTACAAGCCGTCGGCCGACGAGCTCGCCGCCGAAGTCCGGCTCCTGGCGCAGCCGTTCGCGCTCGCGGTGCCCGAAGACGCCATCGTGCGCGTCGTCGGCCCGAACATGACGTGCACCGGCACCGTCATCGACGACGATCTGATCCTCACGGCCCACCACTGCCTCGTCGAGCGCGGGCCGCGTGGCGAGTACACGAAGAAGCTCCTCGAGCCTTCGCAGGTCCGCGTCGAGCTCGGCGGCGACTACTTCGCGTGGGGCGAGGTCTCGACGCGCGCGATCGTGGCGCCGCCGTGCGGAGAGGCGGGCGGCGCGGGCGACGTGGCGGTCCTCGTGCTGACGCGCAAGCTGGTCGGCCTCTCGACGATGACTCCGCGGCTCGACGCCCCACCGAAGGTCGGCGAAGACGTGCACCCGGTCGGCTTCGGTCGGTGCGCGCTCTCGCCGGATGCCATTCGAAGGAAAGAGCGGAGCGGCGGGACCATCCGCGCGATGACGCAGGAGACGATGCATCTCGATGCGTCGGTGTGCCCCGGAGACTCGGGCGGTCCGGTGTTCGCGAGAGGCTCGCGGGAGATCGTCGGCGTCGTCAGCCTCTCCGCGATGGATCACGACGAGCGCACGCGTGGGCCTTCGGTGATGGCGCGCATCGACGCGTACCGGCTCGTGTTCGCGCACGCGCACCTCATCTCGGATGGGCTTGCTCCGAACGAGCTGCCGCCGCTCGAGTGCACCGCGAAGTAGCGCCGCTGGTCAACGCGGCGACCATTCAGTGACCGGCGCGCGCGCGACGCGACCTCGGCGTGCAGGCTGCGACAATATTTGTGCAGGGCGGCCGGGATGCGGCGCGTCGCGGATTGCGTTAGCGTTTCCGGCATGTGCGGGATTGTTGGTTACGTCGGCTCGAAGGACAGCGCGCCCATCCTGGTGGAGGGTCTTCGGAGGCTCGAGTACCGCGGCTACGACTCGGCGGGTCTCGCGGTGCAGACCGGACGCGGCGTCGAGATCGTGCGCGCGGTCGGCAAGCTGTCGAACCTCGACGCGGCGCTGAAGAAGAACCCGCTCGCCGGCGCGACCGGCATCGGCCACACGCGTTGGGCGACGCACGGGCGTCCGAGCGAGGCGAACGCGCATCCGCACGTCGCCGGCCGCATCGCCGTCGTCCACAACGGCATCATCGAGAATCACGTCCAGCTCCGGCGCGACCTCGAGGCGAAGGGCGTGAAGTTCCAGAGCGACACCGACACGGAGATCGTGGCGCACCTCGTCGAAGAAGCGATGAAGAGCGGCGCGAAGTCGACGGAAGCGGCCGTGCGCGCGTCGTTGAAGCAGGTCCGCGGCGCATACGCGATCGCCGTCGTGAACGGCGACTTCCCGGACGAGATCGTCGTCGCGAAGCACGACTCGCCGCTCGTCCTCGGCGTGGGCGAGGGCGAGAACTTCGCGGCGAGCGACATCCCGGCCCTGCTCGCGCACACGCGCGACATCGTCCTCCTCCAGGACGGCGAGATGGCGGTCCTCACGAAGTCGAAGATGGAGATCACCACGATCGACGAGGGCACGCCGGTGACGCGCGCGCCGAAGCGCATCGACTGGTCTCCGACGCAGGCGGAGAAGGGCGGCTACAAGCACTTCATGCTGAAGGAGATCCACGAGCAGCCGCGCGCGATCGAAGACACGCTGCGCGGGCGCGTGGATCTCGGCAATGCGGACGTCATCGCCGCGGAGATCGGCGTCACCGAGGAGCTCGCGAAGCGACTCGGACGCGTCTACTTCGTCGCGTGCGGGACGAGCGCGCATGCGGCGATGGCCGGTCGCTATTGGGTCGAGTCACTCGCGCGCGTGCCGGCGATGGTCGAGATCGGCAGCGAGGTCCGTTATCGCGAGCCGGTGTTCATGCCGAACGACCTCGTCGTCGCGGTGAGCCAGAGCGGTGAGACGCTCGACACGCTCGCCGCGGTGAAGGCGGCGAAGGCGGCGGGCGCGCACGTGGTGGCCGTCGCCAACGTGCTCGACAGCGCGATCCCGCGCGCGTCCGATGGTGCACTCTACACGCATGCGGGTCCGGAGATTGGCGTCGCGTCGACGAAGTGCTTCACGACGCAGCTCGCCGCGCTGCTGATGCTCGCCGTGTATCTCGGACGCCGGCGCGGAACGCTGCCGACGGAGAGCGCGCGCCGCGTGCTCGACGCGCTCTGGCACGTGCCGGCGCAGATGCGCGAGGTGCTCGCCCGCGGTGACGACCTCAAGAACGTGGCGAAGAAGCATCTCCGCGCGCGCGACATGCTGTTCCTCGGCCGCGGCACGCAGTTCCCCATCGCGCTCGAGGGCGCGCTGAAGCTGAAAGAGATCTCGTACATCCACGCGGAGGGCTACGCGGCCGGCGAGATGAAGCACGGGCCGATCGCGCTCATCGACGAGGACATGCCCGTCGTCGTGGTTTGCCCGAAGGACAACCAGTACGAGAAGACGCTCTCCAACATGCAGGAGGTGAAGGCCCGCGAGGGTCAGCTCATCGCCATCTGCACGGAAGGCGACAACGACGTTCGGCGCGTCTGCATGGGGGATGGCCCGCGGAGCGCCCGCGGAGGAAGCTACGCGCCGCCGCCCGAGCCGGACGTCGTCGAGATTCCGGCCGCGGCGCCGGAGGTGCTGCCTCTGCTCACCGTGCTGCCCCTGCAGCTCCTCGCCTACCACATGGCGGATCTCAAGGGCACGGACGTGGACCAGCCGCGCAATCTGGCGAAGACCGTCACCGTCGAGTAGGTCGCGCGGCGCGGGCGTGCGCGCGCGGGCGGCCTTTCGGGGACGGGCGCGGGTTGCAGCGCCGCCCGCGTGTCACCCGAAAGGGGACCGCGGGCACTTCGCGTCATGAGACCGCGGCCGACGCGGCATTGGTCCTTCTGGAGGGCGAGACCTCCGGAGGACATGATGGATACCCGCTTCGTTGGTGACGACGACCTCGCGCTGTTCTTCCTGATCCACAAGGCGATCCGCTTGGAGGCGCGCGCGCTCGCGCACGTCCTCGCGGCGGCGGCTGAGAGCTCGCCCGAGCGCCTCGCCGTGCTCGCGCAGCGGTTCGCCGTGCTGCGAACGGCGATCCACAAGCATCACGAGGGCGAAGACGCGTACCTCTACCCGCTGCTGCTCGCGAAGGACGCGACGTTCGCGCGTGATGCGCGCGTGCTCGAAGGGGAGCACCAGCTGCTCGGGCCTCTGGAGGAGAACCTCGCGCGGCGGCTCCGCGAGGCGCAGAGGGCGAAGAGCGCATCCGAGATTGCGAGCATGCGCGAAGCGCTGGTGGACAGCGCGGAGCGCTTCGCGAGCGCGATGTTCGCGCACCTGGATCGCGAAGAGGCCGCGGTCGTGCCGCGCCTCCGGGACCTCGTGACGTTGCGAGAGCTGAAGGACCTCGAGGCGAAGATGGGCAAGAGCACGACGCTGCGTGAAATCAGCCTCGTGCTCCCGTGGATCCTCGAAAACGCCGACCCCCGCGAACGCGCGCTCCTCGACGAAACGCTCCCCTGGCTCGCGAAGCTCCTCTACCGCCTCTCGTGGAAACAACGCTACGCGCGTCTCACCGTCATGCCGCCATCCCGACAAGCGGCGGCGTGAGCGCTTCTTGACACCCCTGGTGTCAACTTGACACCAACCCCTCCGGGGTTCCTTACTTGACACCAATGGTGTCAACTTGACACCAGACGACCGGGGTTCCTACCGGAAGCGCCCTTTTCGAGCGCGCCGCTGGGCGCTGTCAGCGGCCGCGCATCGAGGAGACGGCGTTCGCGAGTTGGCGGAGGGCGCTTTCTTGGGCGCGCGCGGTTTCTTCGATGCGGGAGGCGGAGGTGAGGAGCTGGCGCGTGCCGTCGGCCTGGGAGCGGTGGCTCGTGTTGAGCTGCGAGACCATGCCGGAGATGTTCTCGATGGCGCTCGTGATCTGGCGGCCGCCCTTCGCCTGCTCCTGCGCGCTGCGCTCCACGTGCTGCGTGATGAGGCGCATCTTCTCGGCGCTCTTCATGATCAGCTCGGAGCCGCGCGCCTGCTGCGCCGTGGCCGCCGCGATCTGCTGAACCGTCTCCGCGATGCGGCCAATCGCGTCCGTCACCTGCTTCGAGCCCTTCGCCTGCTCCACCGTCGCCCGCGCGATCGCGCGCACCATGTTGGTCGACTTCTGGCTCGACTCGAGGATCTTCTTCAACGCGCGCTCCGCCTCGTTCGAGACCTCGACACCGCGGTCGACGTTGTGCGCGCCGCGTTGCACGGCCGTGATCGCGTTCTTGCTCTCCCCCTGCACGGTCTTGATGAGATCCGTGATCTCGCGCGTGCTCGCGCCGGCACGCTCGGCAAGATCCTTGATCTCGTCGGCGACGACCGCGAACCCCTTGCCCTGCTCGCCGGCCTGCGCCGCGATGATCGCCGCGTTCAGCGCGAGGAGGTTCGTCTGCTCGGCGACGTCGTCGATGACGTTCACGATCTGCCCGATCGCATCGATGCGCGACCCGAGCGCGCTGATCGCGGTCACCGCCTCCTGCGAGCTCTCCTTGATGCGGTAGATCTCGCTGATCGTCTTCAGGATCGACTCGGCGCCCTTCTCCGCATCGAGCGCGACCTCTTCCGAGAGCCGCGCCGTTTCGTTCGCGTTCGACTGCACCTGGTCGATCGAGACGTCCATCTCGTTCATCGACGAGCTCGTCTCTTCCGCGGTCAGCGACAGCGCGTCGACGTTCTTCGCGACCTCCTTGATCGAGTAGGCCATCTCCTCGATCGAGCTCACCGTCTCGCGCACGCTGTTCGCGAGCTCGCCGAGGTTGTCGGCGACCTCCGAGCTCGTCGCCGTCATCTCCAAGATGGACGAGCTCGACTCCTCGGCGTTCTGCGTGAGGCTCTCGACGTTCGACGAGAAATCGCGCATCGCTCCCGCGATTTCCTTGATGAGCCGCGACGTCTCGTCGGCCGCGGAGAGCTGCGCGGCAATGCCGTCGGACAGCTTGCGTGCGAGGACCTCGAGGTCCTCCTGCGACTCCTTCTGCGTCCGCATCCGCTTCTCTTCGTCGTCGGCGATGCGCGTCAGCTCGTCGAACACGCGCGCGACGTCGGCGGTCGCCCCGCTCGGCGCGACCGGCCGGTCTCCGCGGCGCGCACGGCGGACGCCGTCGACGATGGCGCCCACATCCGGAGCGGGCCCCGCGCTTCCGGCGCTCGCCGCCATGACGGCGGCGACGGCCAGCGCGCCCGCGACGATGGCGACCACCGCCAAGTCCTGCCCGCGGAGCAGGTAGACGGCCACGCCGGCGGCGGCCGCGAGGAGGAAGGCGATGTTGCGGAAGTTCGCGGTCAGATTTGGGTTCATGCGCTTCGGGACGGCGGGAAACGAGCGTACGCGGCCCGCGACAGGAAGGGCAAGGAGCCTTCCGCTACGCGGAGCGGCGCGTGCTGCCCTCGTCGTTCTCGGCGAACCGGACGCCGAGCGCCTCGAGGCGCGCACGCGCGATCCCGATCGCCACTTCGCTTTGGTCGATGCCGACGAAGGTGCGGCCGAGCCGCGCCGCGACCGCCAGCGTCGTACCGCTCCCCGCGTACGGATCGAGCACCACGTCACCCGGGTCGGAGAGCGCGAGCACGAGCCGCTCGAGCAGCGCCTCCGGTTTCTGCGTCGGATACCCGGTGCGCTCGCGCGAGACCGGCGCGATGACGCCGATCTCCCAGACGTCGCCCATCGGCACGCCCTGCGTCGTCTCCTCGGTGGTCGAGGAGCGCGCACGGCGTCCGTCGTCTTCGAACACGGCGCGCTGCTTCTTCGTGCCCCAGGTGGCGAGCGTCGACGCCGCGAGCGGCTCGTACGGCACGTTGAACCGCGGCTTCGTACGCGGATCCTTCCGCCACCGGAGGAGCACGTCGTGGACGCGCTGGAAGTTCGGGGTCTTGCTCGGCCACCGCCGATAGCGCCAGATGATCTCGCTCGCGAACGCGTCTTCCCCGAAGATCTCGTCGCCGAGCACCTTCACGTAGTGGCTCGTCTTCGGATCGACGTGCACGACGACCGACCCGTGCGGCGCGAGCAGCTCCCGTACGAGGACGAGCCGCTGTCCGAGCGCCTCGAGGTACTCGCCGCGCGACGACCATCGGTCGTCGAAGGCGAACTTCTTCGGCCGCGCCTTGAGCGGCCCGGAACGCGGCGCATCGGTGCGCACGATGGCTTCGTGCGACCGCTCCGTCATGTACGGCGGGTCGAGATATGCGAGCGTCACGCTCTCGGGCCGCTCGGCGGCGAGCACCGCGAGCCCATCGCGGTTGTCGCCGCGGAGGAGCGCCCCGCGCGCGTCTTCCGCCTCGAGGGTGACGACGGGAGCGCCGGCGGGCTCCTTGACGAGCGCCCGCTCCTTGCCCGGCCACGAGAGCCCCACGCGCGCCACGTCATGGCCGTGCTTCACGAAAAGGATCGTAGAAAACCCGATCGAGCCGCCGCCAGTTTCCGACAATTCGCTATTCTCACGCGCCGTGACTCAGAAGAGCCCGCTCGCGACCACGCTCGAAATAGCGTCTCCGACGGCCGCCAAGAAGGCCCGCGTCTTCTCGGGCATCCAGCCCACCGGAGAGCTCCACCTCGGCAACTATCTCGGGGCGGTCCGCACGTGGCGCCAGCAGATCGAGGAGGGCAAAGACGAGACGATGTTCTGCATCGTCGACGCGCACGGCATCACGATGCCGTACGAGCCCGCCGACCTCCGGAAGAACATCGACGCGTTCGCGATCGACCTCGTGGCCTGCGGCGTCGATCCCGAGAAGACGACGCTCTTCGTCCAGAGCGACGTGCGCGAGCACACCGAGCTCGCCTGGTACCTCGCCGCCGCGACGCCGAAGGGCGACCTCGAACGCATGACGCAGTTCAAGGACAAGGGCGAGGGCAAGGACTTCGTCTCGACCGCGCTCTTCACCTACCCCGTGCTGATGAGCGCAGACATCCTCCTCTACAAAGCGACGGTCGTGCCCGTCGGCGAGGACCAGCTCCAGCACCTCGAGCTCGCGCGCGAGACGGTGCGCCGCTTCAACCACCGCTTCCCGGGTGAGATCTTCCCGGAGCCGCAGCCGCGCCTCTCTTCCACGCCGAGGATCATGGGCCTCGACGGCGAGTCGAAGATGTCGAAGTCGAAGGGCAACACCATCACGCTCTTCGAGAACAAGGACGAGTTCTGGAACAAGCTCCGCACCGCGTTCACCGACCCGCAGCGCCTGCGCAAGAGCGATCCCGGCCGGCCGGAGATCTGCAACATCTACACGATGCACAAGGCGGTCTCCCCGAAGGAGACGCAGGACGACGTCGTCGCCAACTGCACGGGCGCGAAGTGGGGCTGCGTCGAGTGCAAGAAGGTGCTGTTCGAGAACTTCGACAAAGAGCTCGTGCCGCTCCGCACGAAGCGCGCCGAGCTCTCGATGGACAAGGTGCGGCAGGCGCTCGGCGACGGCGCCTCCAAGGCGCGGCGTATCGCGCGCGAGACGATCAAGGAGGTCCGCTCGGTGATGGGCCTCGGCAGCCTCGCGCAGGAGTGATGCGCCGAACGCTCGCCACTGCGCTCGTGCTCGTGCTCGCTCTCGTGCTCGGGGCGTGCTCGCGCGCCGCGCCGGATGCCACGCCGGAAGGCGCCGTCCGTCTCTTCGTCGAGAAGATGGAGACGGGCGGCGAGGACGCGCGCGCGATGAAGGAGGCCTACCAGCTCCTCGGTCCGCATGCGCGCGCCAATCTGAAGGAGCGCGCCGATCGCGCGAGCCGCGGACAAGGAAGACGCTACGAGCCGCACGAGATGCTCGCCGAGGGTCGCTTCGGCCTGAAGTTCCGGCCGAAGGCGATGACGACGCGGACGGAAGGTGACGACGCGTTCGTCGACGTGCGCGGTGACGGACCCGACGAGCGCGCCACGGTCCACTGCACGCGCGAGGCCGGCGCGTGGCGCATCGAGCCCGAGCTCCCCGACGTGGTCGCACCGACGCGCCGTGGCGACGGCGGGACGTGAGCACGCGCGGGGAGTAGACTCCGCCGCGTGACGACGCCTGCCACGAACGAGCCGCACGACGACGACGCGAGCGCCGCGCGCGAGGAGCCGCACGACGCGCAGGACGCACGACGAACCTCGCCGCCCGCGGCCGCCGACGCGCGTCCGTCACGCTCGCGCGAGAGGCTTCGCATCGCCGCGCTCGGGATCGGGACCTCCGCGCTCGCGTTCGTGATTTTCGGTGGCCTCGGCGCGCTGTCGAGCGGCGGCGCGTCGAGCGACCCGCTCGATGCGATGCCGAAAGCCTCCTTCCTCGTCGCGACGGTCGATGCCGACGAGCTCCGTCGCTCGCCCGTGTACGAGGCCGTCTTCGGGAAGGACTCTGCGGGCAACGACCGCGGTGAGCCGATGCGCGCCGCGCTGGGCATGGGATCGCTCGCTGACGCGTGCGGCTTCGACCCGCTCGCGCGCGTCCAGAAGGTCGCCGTGTCCGTCCCCGAGGAAGGCGAGCGCGGCGAATTCGGGATCGCGGCAAAGGTCGAAGTGACGCGGGACGAGCTCGAGCGCTGTACGCGCGCGCTCGCGTCGAAGCGGGGCGACGACGCAAAGGTCGCTGCGCGTGAGGTGGGCTCGTTCGTCGTCGTGGACGCCCCGGGCGGATCTTCTGCGCGTCCGAGCCTCGGCTACGGGCGCGGCGGTCTCCTCGTCGTCGGCAAAGGCGCATGGTTCGAGGCGATGCTCGGCGCCGCGCAAAAGCAGAAGCCCGGCGCACGCGATGCGCAGGAGCACGCGGCGCTGCGGTCCGCGCTCACGAGCCGCGAAGGTTTCCGCACGCCCACCCTCCTCGTCACCGCCATTCTCCCGCGTTCCCTCCGCGAGCGGCTCCGGAGAGAGATGGGCGGCGAGGCCTCGCACGATGCTTCCGCAGCCGCGATGGCGGGCGTGCTCGGCGTCTCTTCGCTCGGCATCGCGCTCCGCGCGGGCAGCGCGAGCCAGAGCACGGACGCCGCCGTCGAGCTCGTGTGCGACACGCCCGATGGCTGCGAAGCGGTCGAGAAGCTCGTGCGGAGGAAGCGCCTCGAATGGTCGAAGGACCTCACGCTGCGCATGATTGGCCTCGGTCCCCTGGTGGACTCTCTCGACGTCAGCCGCGATGGAACGCGCCTCCGCGCGTCCGCTTCCGCAGGCTCTGCCGCGCTGGCGAGCACCATCGACCGCATCCTGCGCCTCCGCGGAGGTAGCGGTGGCGCTGCGCCGAACGGTGCGCCGCGCGATCCTTCGCCGCCGGGCGCGCCGCATCCTCGCGGCGCCGACGAAACGGTGCCCGCGAAGCCGCACTGACGTGCTCACGAGGAGAAGGGCGTGCTGGATCTCGGCTCGGGTCCTGTTCTACGCTTCTGGGTCCCGCGGGACCGCAACGCCGGCGCCCCATCAGCCATCCCATCTGCGAGGCTCCTTCGACGAATGCGCATCGCGCACGCGCCCGAAGGCTCCTCCCCACCCGATTCGCCACAGGAGGCCGCCATGGCCGGGAAGAACGTAGTCGAGCTCACGGACGCCAACTTCGACGCCGAGGTCCTGAAGTCGCAGGTCCCCGTGCTCGTCGACTTCACTGCGACGTGGTGCGGCCCCTGCAAGGTGCTCGCGCCGATCGTCGAGGGCCTCGCCGACGAGTTCGCGGGCAAGTACAAGGTCGGCAAGCTCGACATCGACGACGCGCCCGGCATCACGCAGCGCTACGGCGTCCGCGGCGTGCCCACCGTCATGGTCTTCAAGGGCGGCGAGAAGAAGGCGCAGCACGTCGGCGTGACCAACAAGGACACGCTGATCAAGATGCTCGAGACCTGAGCTTCCGCCCCACGGACGCTTCGAGCGTCACGCGAGGCACGCCGCGGCGATCACGCCGGGCGTGCCTCGTCTCGTTTTGTGAGCCTCGGCGCCCCCATGCGCGCGGCCCCGAAACGCGCCGGGGGCGGCGCAACCCGCGCAAACGCGGTAACCTCGTCCGCGTGAGCCAGGCCCAGGATCCGCGCCTCGTGCCGCTCCGCGACTCGCTCGCGGGTCGGGTCGTGCGCGGCTCGGGCGACGTGAGCTACTACCTTCGCGAGTGCATCGGCGAAGGCGGCCAGGGCTGGGTCTTCCGCGCGAACTGGGATGATCCCTCGGGCCACGTCGTCATCGTGAAGGTCCTCCGGCCGGACATCGTCGCCACGGAAGCGCTCCGGCGTTTCCAGCGCGAGGCCGAGGTCTTGCGGATGCTCTCCACGCAGGGCCGCCCGAATCCGTACATCGTCCGCTTCTACGATCACGCGGTCGCGCAGGTCCCCTCGCCGTACGGTCCGGAGCCGCTGACGCTGCCGTTCACGGTGCTCGAGTACGTCGACGGCACGACGCTCGAGAAGGTGCTCGCCGACCAGAAGGGCCGCGGCCTCCCCGCCGAGCGCTCGCGGCGGCTCCTCCGTCAGATCACGAACGCGCTCGACGCGGTGCACGGCCAGAAGGTCGTCCACCGAGACCTGAAGCCGTCGAACATCCTCCTCGCGACGGAGGCGGGCACCGAAATCGCGAAGGTCACCGACTTCGGCCTCGTGAAGCTCGTCGACATGAACCTGCAGCGCACGGCGGCGCTCGCGGGCGCTTCCCTGGGATACGCGCCGCCGGAGCAGTACGAGCAGGGCAATCAGCGCGTTTCGCCGCGCACCGACGTCTTCTCGCTCGCGGCGGTGACCTACGAGATGCTCGCGGGCAAGCCGGCGTTCCCCTTCACCGAAGGCGAGAACCCGCTGCTCATCGTCACGCGCATCTTGAACGGCCCGCGGCCGACGCTCATGCGCGCGCGCAGCTCGCTCGCCCCGGAGCTCGAGACGGCGATTCCGCTCGTCGAGGCGCTCGATCGCGAGATCACGCGGGCGCTCGCGGCTGATCCGAGCGCGCGGCACGAGTCGGTGATGGAGTTCTGGAAGGCGATCGAGCCTTCGCTGCGCAGCGCCGCCGAAGAGAAGGCAGCACCTCCGCCGCGGAGCCGCGTGAGCCCGTACGACGTCACCGCGAGGCAGCCGAGCGTCAGCGAATCGAGCGTTCCCGTGGCGCGCTCCGGCTCGGGCGTGCAGGTGAAGGGCGTCGGGCTCGTTCCGCCTTCGGCCGCCGAGCGCGTCCCGGAAGCGCACGCCGCGAGCCCCGCGGCTTGGTCGTGGAGCGTGCTCACGCCGCCGCTCGCTCCGCAGTCACTCCGCAGCGCCGCGTTCCATCCCGCGGGTGACGTCGCGGTCGCGATGTCTGCCTCTGGCCTCATGCGCTGGGAGCGCGGAGCGTGGTTCCCCGTCGCGCTGCCTGCTCACATTCCGGGCCCGGCCATTCGCGGGCTGCGCTGGCTGCCCGACGGCAGCGTTCTGCTCTTCGGTGAACGTGGGCTCGTCGCGCGCGCGGCGGGAACGGGGTTCTCGATTTGGCGCGTGCCCGATCCCGAGATCACGTTCCTCGCCGGCGTGACCGATGCGACGGGTACCTCCACGCTCGTCGGCGAGCGCCCATACCGAGGCACCATCGCACGCGCGGTCCCCGGCTCGACGGCCGGCGTCGTCGCGCAATTCTCGGGCGAGCGCGTGACGGTCGTGAGCGACGCCATCAGCTGCGCTCGGCTCCGCGGCGTCGCTCGGCTCGCGAGCGGCGCCTTCGCCGCGTGTGGTGACTGGGGCGTCGTCGTTCGCATCGAGATGGGCGTCGTCGAGCACGTCGGCGCGATCTGCGGCGGTCACCTCGCGAGCATCGCGCCCTTGCCCGACGGCGGGGCGCTCACGGTGGGCGTCGGCGGTCATGCGCTCTCCTTGTCGCCGAAGCTCGAGCCGCAGCTCGAAGCCGTGCAGACCACGCGTGACCTCCTCTCGCTGGCCACGACGGACGACGGGCATGCCTGGGCGGGCTCCGCGCAAGCGCGTCTCCTCCGGCGGTCGAACGGCTCGTGGATCCGCATGAGCGGGGACATCGGCGTCAGCTCGAGCATGATCGCGGTCCACGCGCACGCCCGTGCGGTCCGCGCGATCGGCGACGACGGAGCGGTGGTCGAGGGCCGGATCGCGTAGTACGACTCCGGGGATCGCTCGGCCGCCCCGGCCGAGCTCATCCTGCTCTTCGATGCCTTCCGCTTCGAGCCCCTCCTCCCCGGACGCACCGGATCTCGCTCGCGACGTCGAGCCGCCGAGGCCCGCGAAGCCGGTGGTGCTCACGAGCATCCCTGCTCCGACGGGTGGCGGCGCGAAGCCCTCGAACGTGAAGGGCAAGCGGCCTCGGATGTCGAAGTTCATGCGCTTCCTCGTGACGCTCACGACGGTGATCCACCTGCCGTTCGTCGTCGCCGTCGCCGAGGCGCTCCGGCGCGGGGGTCTCGATGCGCCCGCCGCGTGGGCCGCCGGGGCGGCGCTCGGCGCGTTCGGGCTGTGGGCGTTCTTCGGGCGTGCGCGTCACGGAATGAACGACGAGCACCGTCCGTGGACGACGACGTTCCTCGTCGACGTGCCCTACTACGTGCATTGGTGCGCGTGCCTCTACTCGCTGATCCCTTCCGCGCTGTATCTCGTGCTCGAGCCCATCGTCGACCTCGTGCGCGGCGCGCCCGTGGGGCCGTCGCCCGGGTTCTTCATGTGGACGTACGCGAGCGGCCTCGTCGTCTGCGGCTACGGCGTCACCGCGCGGCGCTGGTTTTTCGTCACGCGACGCGTCGACATCGCGGTGAAGGATCTCGCGCCCGAGCTCGACGGGTACACGATCGCGCAGCTCTCGGACCTCCACATCGGCGCGTACACGCCGCTCTGGTGGGGCAAGCGTTGGGCGCGCGCGACCAACGCCGGCTCGCCCGACCTCGTCGTCGTCACCGGGGACATGGTGACGAGCGGCGTCGACTTCCACGCCGACATCGCCGACCTCCTCGGCGAGCTGCGCGGCAAAGACGGCGTCTACGTGGTCATGGGCAACCACGATTACTTCGGCGAGGGCGAGCCGCTCGTCACGCTCATCCGCGACAAGGGCGTGCACGTGCTCCGCAACGAGGGAGTGGTGATCGAACGCGGAGGCGCGCGCTTCTATCTCGCCGGCGTGGACGACACGTGGACGAAGCGGGCGAGCCTCGAAGCCGCCCTCGCCGCTCGTCCGGCAGGGATGACGACCGTGCTCCTCCAGCACGACCCCGACCGCTTCCCGAGCGCCGCGAAACGCGACGTCGATCTCGTGCTCAGTGGCCACACGCACGGCGGACAGATCGCGGTGCCCTTCCTCGGCCGCTACATCAACGCGTCGAAGCTCGCCCACCACTTCCACGTGGGCACGTACCGCGACGGCCGCGCGACGCTCTACGTCCACCCCGGTCTCGGCACGACGGGCCCCCCGATGCGCCTCGGCGTGGCCCCCGAGATCGCGCTGCTCACGCTGAGGCGCGCCCCGTGAGGACATCATGGTGACGAGAACGATCCGTGCTGCCGCGGCAACTGCGCTGCTCGCCGCGGCGGCGTGCTCCTCGGACGACGCCGACGTCGCTCCCCTTCCCATTGCGGAGGCGGAGCGCGCGCGCGAGCTCGCGTTCACCAACGGCGTCCCGCCGATCTCTCGCATCACGGCGGAGGCGTACGCCTCCGAGTCGGAAGCCGAGAGCCGCGACATCAGCGACGAGGATGCCGACGAGATCATCGGCATCGTCGGCCGCCTCGGCTACCTGCCCGAGGGATTCGACGTGCGCGCGACCGGACGCGCGCAGGGCGCCCTCGTCGCGGCGTACTACTCGACTCGCGACAAGGCCATCACGCTCATCGGCGATCCACCGAAGACGACGGTCATCCATGAGCTCGTCCACGCGCTGCAAGACCAGAATTTCGACCTCGCGCGCGTCACCGACGACGCGAAGACGACGGACGAGTCGCTCGCGGTCGCCGCGCTCGTCGAGGGCGATGCCGAGATGGCGGAGCTCCGCGCTCAGGCCTTCGACGTCGGGTGGGCGCTCGGCATGGAGCCGCGCCCCATCGCGCCGATCGTCGGTGGCTCGAAGGCGCGCGAGCTCAGCGAACGCGTGCTCGACCGCGTCGCGCTCCCTCCGTACTACCTCGCGTATACGTCGTTCGCGTACTCCTACGGCGCGAAGTTCATCGGCACGCAGCTCGGGATCTTCGAGGCCGATCAGCGCTGGTCGTACGGCCCCGTGAACACGCTCTTCGCGAAGCAGCCGCCGAAAACGACGGAGACGATCCTGCGCGGCAGAGAAGACCCGACCGATGCGCTGGTCACCGAGATCGGCCTCTCGCGTCTTCCCGCCGGGTACGGCACGCGCTGGGACGTCGTCGTCAACGACCGCCTCGGCGCGTACTTCACGTATCTCATGTTTCGCGGCCTCACACCCGGCGAGCCGGGGCTCGCCATGGTGAGCCACTGGGACGGTGATCAGCTCATCGCGCTGAAGGCGCGCGACGACGCGAACCCTCCGCGGAGCGGCGCGAAGAAGTACGCCATCGTGTGGACCTCGATCTGGGACGACGCGGCCAGCGCGGAGAAAATCGCCGAGCAGCTCCGCACGCTGCATGGCGCCGTCGCCGACGCGAAGGTCCCTGGCCTCGCGAAGTCGAAAGATGGCGAAGAGCTCTACATCGCGACGCGCGAGAACAAGGTCGTCGTCGCGAAGAACCTCACGCGCGACGAGGTCGTCGAGATCGGCGACCAAGCGCTCTCGCCGGCGAAGGAGCAGGGCCGCTTGCCGACGCGGCGAAAGGTGAAGTTGGTCGGGCCGCGCATCGTGCCCTGAGGCACGGCGCAGCCCGCCCGCCAACTCACCTCACTCGTCTTCGTCGTCGCCCGAGCTCTCCTCGAGCGGCACCCACTCCATGCGCGCGAGCGCCTTGCCGTCGCCGTACAGCGCGAGCGGCGCGACGCTCTTCAGCGCCTCCTTCACCGGCACCGGGATGCCCGCGACATCGATCCCGGCGTTCGCCTTCAGGCCGACGAGGCCGAGCGCGTACTCGAGGAGCGACTTCTGAATCGGCGGGTGCTCTTCGACGGGGCAGTCTGCCGGGAGGTGCGCCGCTTCGCGAGCCGCCTCGAGCGCGTGGCGGATGCCGCCCATCTGGTCGACGAGCTTGCGATCGAGCGCCTGCTGTCCCGCCCAGACGCGGCCCTGGCCGACGGCGTCGACCTCCTCCTTCGTCATGTGGCGGCCCTGCGATACGCGATCGAGGAAGACGTCGTAGAACTGGTGCACCTTGTGATCGAGCTCGCGGCGCTCGTCTTCGGTGAACGGTCGGAAGAACGACTCGGCATCGGCGCGCGGGGTCGTCTTCCGGACCTCGACGTTCACGCCGATTTTCTCGAGAAGACCGCTCACGTCCGCCTTGCCGTAGAAGATGCCGATCGAGCCGGTGATGGTGAGCGGCAGTGCGAAGATCGTCTTCGCCGGAACGGCGACGTAGTAGCCGCCGCTCGCGGCGACGGTGCCCATCGAGACGATGAGGGGCTTCTTCTCGGCGAGCTTCTTCAGCTCGCGCCACATCACGTCCGAAGCCATCGACGAGCCGCCGGGGCTCTCGATGCGGAGGACGACGGCCTTGATGTCGTCGTCGTCCTTCAGCCGGCGGACCGAGTCGGCGATCGTGTACGACCCGACGAGCTTCATGCCGAGGAGCGGAACGGTCGACGAGCGCCCGTCGATGATGTCGCCGTCGATGTAGAGGAGGCCGATGCGCGAGCGCGGACCGAAGTGCTTCGGCGCGCGCGTCTCGTCGGACGCTTTGTGGTAGCCGACCTTGCGACCGACCACGTCGCGCGTGACGCGCTCGAGCTCGTCGTCAAAGGCGAATCCGTCGACGAGCTTCGCGTCGCGTGCCTCGCTCGCCACGAACGGGCCCTTCGCCGAGATCTCGCGGAACCGGTCTTCCGGGATGTTCCGGTAGAGCGCCATGTTGCGCGCGAACACCGCCTCGTGCTGACGGAGGAGATCTTCCTGGTCGGCACGCGCGGTCTCGCTCGCGTGCTCGTTCATGAACTGCTCGGGCGCCGATTTGTGCGCGCCGATGCGGACGAACTCGGCTTTGACGCCGATCTTGTTGAGCAGCCCCGCAAGATAGATGTGCGTCGTCCGGAGGCCCGAGTAGCGGATGCCTCCGGCCGGGTTCACGACGATGCGGTTCGCGCTCGCGCATGCGTAGAGCGCCTTCGCTCCCGCGTCTTCGAAGCTGCAGACGACCTTCTTGCCGTGCGCGCGGAGCACGCGGAACGCGTCCGCGAGCTCTTCGGCATGCGCGTACGAGGTGGCCGGCTCGGCGCGGATCACCATCGTGACGGCGGCGACCTCCTTGTCCTCGGCCATGCGCCAGAGCCGGCGAAGGAGGCGAACGTGATTGCGCGTGCCCGGCGTGGTCTCGAGCCGGATCGAGACGGCCGCCTCGCTGCGCGGCACGCCCGGGCTGAGATACCCGGAAATCGAGGCCGTCGCATACTGACCGACCGACGAGTCGCGCCCGAGCGCGCTTCCGAAGATGGCGCCGCCGCCCGCCGAGAACGCGTTGAAGTAGATCTCCGCGCCTGCCGTGGCTTGGATGCCTCGGCGCGTGTCGCTCCCGACGTTCGCGACCTCGACGTCGCCACGGATGCGGCCGACGCCGGGGACATCGAGGCCGAGGACGGCGCGCGGTCGCACGTCGTCCACGACGTCGAAGTAGCGGCCCTCGATGTCGAGCTCGATGGCGCGGGTGCCGGTGGGCCGGAACGCGAGGCCCGCCATGTACGTGCGATCCAGCACGGGATAGCCGTTCGGCGGCAGGCGCTGCACCGAAGGGCCGTTGAAGTCGTGGGCGACGAGCGCGAAGCCGAAGTGCGTGTTCGGCCGGTACGAGACGCCGGCGCTCAGGCCCACGAGGCCGTCGGTGTACGGCGACCCGGAGTACGACCATTGGATTGAAGCGCCGATCGACAGGCGCTCCGAGAGGCTGTACCCGACGCCCCACGTCAGCCAGGTGTAGTCGTTGCCGTTGTACGGGAACCCCGCGCCCTGCGGGCCTCCCGGCGGCATCACGTAGTCGACGCGAAGACCGGTCGAGATCCCCCAGATGACCGGCGTGGCGAGATCGACGGCGTGGCCGCACGCGACGCGCTTCGTGTCTGGACAGCGAACGCCGGTCCAACGGAGCTCGGGAGCGGGGAGCCGCGCGAGATTGGCCGGATTCAAGACGAGCGCCTCGGCGGAGTCTTCGGCGACGGCGCTCCGGCCGGGCGAGAGGATCCTCTCGGCGCGTCCGGGAAACGGCTGGTCCGCGCGAGCGTGCGACGACGCGGAGAGCGCCGCGGCGGAAGCGATGCCCGTCAGCGCCGCGATAATGCCGACCTTCCGCATCCTCGTCTCTCCTTCTCTCTCAGGCTCTCGGGCTTGTGGCGTGTGGCGTCGGGCGTCCTCAGACCAGCGTCGCGAGCTCGCGAAGCGTGTCGGCCTCGGCATCGAGGGTCTTCCGCACTTCACCGACGATCAACTTCTCGGCGACCTGCCGCACGACCGGCACGCGGAGCTCCACGCTCCCGACCACCGTCCGCCGCGTGCGCCCGCTGCCGAGCACCGCCAACGTGTACGTGCCCCGGCCATCGAAGAACTTCCGCCACTCGGGCTTTACGTGCGGCGTGATCGTCCACTCGGCGGCGTGCCGCTTGATGTCGTAGACGGAACGCTCGTCCCACGCGCACATCTCCGGCGTGACGTAGCTCCGCGCGAACGCGGGGAGCTTCACGTTCGCGCGGTAGCTCCAGACGCGCTCGAGCCGTGCGTCCCTCAGGAGGTGCTCCTTCTGGTGGACGCTCTCGATGTTGGGCAGACGGCGCGCGAGATTCACCACGAGATCCGGCGAAATCACCGCGAGCTCCAGGGCATCGAGCGGGATGTCGAACTCGTGAACGATCTCGAAGTGCATGGGGCCTCCCGCCGGGCAACGGCGGGCGTTCTCAGGCGGCCGAGGCTACACCATGCCGCGAGCACGTGCGACCACCTCGATGTTCTCGCGCCGCTTCGCGAGCTCGTCGAAGTCTTTGACCGGCAGGAAGCGGGACGCCGCGCCATCACGCGGCACCTCGAGGTACGTCGACGCCATCTGCGCCGTGATCTCCTGGAGGAGGCGCTCGAACTGCACGGCCGGCCGACCGTCGACCTTCTTCTCGACCTCGAAGAACGTCCAGGTGAGGGGCTGCGTCCGAAGTGGCTCGGCCTGCACGAGAAACGTGTTCGTGTTGAAGACGTTCACCGAAGCCGGGTCGAAGTCGGCGGGCAGGCGGAACTCTTCGAGGACCTGCAGCTTGCCCTCCGCATGCACCGGGATGCCGCCCTTGTCGCCCTCTTTCCGGCACACCTCGCACTGCACGACCGCGCCGCGCTCCGTCTCGCGGACGAAGTGGCCGAGGACGACGGGATCGATCGCCGCGCCCAGGTTGTCCACGTTCGTGATCCACACGTACTTGCCGCCTTTCGCGACGAAGTCGTCCATCAGCTTGCTCCGGCGGAGCGCGTCGACGAGGTCGCCGTGCCCGGTCGCATGCGTGCTCGGCTGACCGTCGTCACCGCGGAACAGAGAGCCATCGGGGTTCAGGCGGAGCGACAGGTTCTGCATGAACGCGGCGACGTGCGCCGGTGCGCCGGCTTCGCGGAGCGCGGTCGTGATCGCCTCGTGTGTCGCCTCGCTCGTCATCAGCCAGAGCGGGATCGCGCGACCTGCACGTGCGCTCGACGTGCGGTTCTCGGCAAGGCGCATCGAGAGAAAGGAGTGACCAGGCAGCGCGTCGGCGAGGGCCTTCACGATGCCGCCCATGCGGGTCGCCATGCCGCCCGCCATGGTGCAGAACGCGAGCTCGCCGGCGCGCATCGCCGCCTCGCCGCGTTCGCGGAGCTCGGTGTGCTCCTTCGTGCCTTCCTCGGGCAGGCTCTTCACCTCGCCGGGCCTCGGCGGGAGGACCGCGCCTTTCACCGAGTTGCGCGTCTGCCGGCGCACGGCGGCGTCGCCCTCGTGCAGCGACGCGGCGAGCTCGAGGAAGCGAGCGTCGTCGAATCCGGCGCGCGCGAGGCGGGAGCGAAGGTCTTTGTCGAGCGAGGTGAGCGCCTCGCGCAGCGTCCGCGTCCGAACGTCATCCATGGGCTGAATCATCGACGAAGGCGGCCGTTCGAAGAGAGAAGATTTCGCCCGTGGCGGAAGGCCGCAAAGCACGTGACGTCGTTGACGCACATCGGTCGGCGCGGCCAGGCGCGAGCGGACGTTCACGGGCGAGAGCGCGCGAAGAAACAGGAAGCCTCCTCGGCTCGGAGGCGTAAACTGGGGCAAGTAGGAGGCGGGCGACGTTCGCACGGCTCGCGAGCGGACGACCGTGAAGGTCCCGGAAGTCGTTGGGGGTGTCGATCATGCGTACGCGAAGGTTGCGGCAAGCGCAGGCGACCGTGACAGCGAGGGTGGGACGGACGCGAGCAGCGCTCGTCGTCGCGGTGCTGTGCGCGAGCGCTGCCGCCGCAGGCTGCGTGGTGAACGAGCCCGAGTCACCGCCGCGCGGCGTCGTCGTGAGCGGGCCGCCTCCGGCGCCGGTGCGCGAAGACCGGCCGGCCCCGCCCGCGCCGAATGCGGTCTGGGTCTCGGGGTACTGGCACTGGACCGGCATGCAGTACGCGTGGATTCCCGGGCACTGGGATGCGGCGCCTCCGGGAGCGACCTGGACCGCGCCGGTCTACACGGCGCGCGACGGGAAGTACTTCTACGAGACCGGCGGGTGGCGACCCGGGCCGCAGACGCGCAACGCGATTCGGTAGTCGAGCGCGGCCGTGCCCGTCGGGAGCCCGCGTCGACGTGGGAGCCCGCGCGAAGGGGCGGGGGCCGGGAACTGCGCGCTTCGGCGGCTGTCGGCGTGGACGTGCTGTCGCGTGCGCGGAGCGTTCGGTATCCTTCTCTCCTCGTGCGTAGACCGTGGCTCCTCGTCGTTCCCATGCTCGCGCTCGCGACCGCGCCGCCGGCCGTCGCGCAGCGACGCGGGAGCGCGCCGGTGCTGCACGAGCCCATCTCCGTCGACGCGCGGGAGGACGTGGCGCTCGCCGTGTCGCTCGACGGCGAAATCCCCGCCGCGATCAACACGCCCCGCGGCCTCGTGTCGGCCCCCGACCCCGCGCGGCCCGTAGGCAGCGGTGATCCGCCTTATGGTCAGGGCGCGAAGAATGACGTGCCGGACAGCGCCTTCCATCCCGACCGCGACACGCGCCGCCCCGACGTTCTTCCGTACGACGACCCGTTTTCCCCCTCGACCGCCCCCTTCAAGCGGCTGAGCGCGTTCGACGTCGTCGACGCCGCGTACACGCTCTCGGTGCGCGACGCGCACTTCACGCCCGTGGCCGTCGCGCCCGTGCCCGCGCCCGATGCGAACGACGAGCAGTTCTACGCCGACATGGTCGTCGACCTGGCCGCCGGGCAGAAGGTGCGCATCCCGAGCGTCGGGCCTGGCGCGCGCGTCCTCCGTGCACGCGCGGGCGTCGGCACGCAGGACGTGAAGTTCCAGCTCTATCGCGACGGCGCGGAGAACTGGTTCATCGAGAGCGACGCGTCGACGCGGGCGCGCGTGGTGATGGAGCTCTCCATTCCGCGAACGGTGTTCGGGGGAGACTTCGGCGCGCCGTCGTGGGCGGAGCTCCCCGCCGTGCCCCAGCTGCCGCCGAACGTGCAGCGGTCGGCGGCCGAGGTGGCGCAGAAGATCGGCGTCTCGCGCCGCCTCGCCCCGCGCGACAACGTCACGAAGCTCGTCTCCTACTTCCGCAGCTTCGCAGAGTCCGAAGACCCGCCGCCGCCGACGCGCGACATCTATCTGGACCTCGCGCTCTCGCGCAAAGGCGTGTGTCGCCATCGCGCATTCGCATTCATGGTGACCGCGCTTTCGATCGGGCTCCCCACGCGCATGGTCGTCAACGAGGCGCACGCGTGGGTCGAGCTCCACGACGGCCGCATGTGGAGGCGCATCGACCTCGGCGGCGCCGGGCGGACGCTCCACGATCCGCTCTCGAGCAACGTGCCGTACGACGCGCCGCCCGACCCGTTCGCGTGGCCGCAGGGCGCGACGCGCGGCGACGATCTCGCCGAACGCGCACGTCACGCGAGCACGACGGGCCCGAACGCGTCGCCGACGTCGACGTCGGCCGCGGGCGCTCCTCCTCCGCCGGGCAGCAGCTCGGCGGCCGCCGCCCCGGGCGCTTCCGGCGCACTCGGCGGCGGGGGCGCCGGTGACGACCCGGCGTTCTCGGGCGCGGGCGGGGCCGGAGGAGCATCGGGCACCGGCGGCGCGGGGCGCGGCCCTGGCGCGGGCGCACCCGACGAGCGGCCTCCGTCGGTCGTCGCCATCGCGCTCGCCGGCGCCGAAGCGCATCGCGGGGCTCCCTTCCGAATCCGCGGACAGGTCTCTTCCGACGGCGAGCCCTGCGGGCACGTCAGCGTCGAAATCGTTCTTCGCAGCCGCGGGCAGGGCGACATCGTCATCGGCCAGCTCGCGACCGACGAGCGCGGCGCGTACGACGGCGCGATCGTGCTGCCCTCCGCCGTCGCGCTCGGTGAGTACGAGGTCCGCGCGCGCACGTGGGGCGACGGCCGCTGCGGTACCGGGTCTTCGCGATGAGCGCCGCGTTCCTGCCGTTCCTCTACGAGCTCCGCGCCCGCAAGGTGAAGGTGGGCGCGCAGGAGGCGATCGCGCTCGCCAAAGCGCTCGCCCTCGGGCTCCACGACAGCTCGCTCGACGGCTTCTACCACGTGGCGCGCGCGATCTGCGTCCACCGCGAGAGCGACCTCGACAAGTTCGACGAGGCATTCGTCGCCCATTTCAAGGGCATCAGCATCGCGAGCATCGAGCTCGTCTCCGAGCTCGACGAATGGCTCAAGGATCCCGCGAACCGCAAGGAGCTCTCGGCCGACGAGCTCGCCGCGCTCGAGTCGCTCGACATGGAGTCGCTGAAGAAGCTCTTCGAAGAGCGGATGCGCGAGCAGAAAGACCGCCATCAGGGCGGAAATCGCTGGATCGGCAGCGGAGGGACGAGCCCCTTCGGGCAGAACGGCGCGCATCCGTCGGGCCTCCGCGTGGGCCCGCAGGGCGGCGGTCGCAGCGCGATGGGCATCGCCGATGCCCGCCGCTACAAGCCGTACCGGTCGGACCTCCTCCTCGACGTGAGGCAGATCGAGGTCGCGCTCGGCAAGCTGCGCGCGTTCCAGCGCGAAGGGCAGCCCGACGAGCTCGACATCGACGGCACGATCGACGCAACCGCGAAGAACGCCGGCGAGCTCGAGATCGTCACGCGCGCTCCACGCAAGTCGAACGTCCGCGTCCTCCTCCTCATGGACGTGGGCGGCTCCATGGATCCGCACGCACAGCTCGTCTCGCGGCTCTTCAGCGCGGCGAAGCGCGCATCGAACATCCGCACGCTGAAGACGTACTACTTCCACAACTGCGTCTACGCGCGCGTCTACGAGACCGAGCGGTTCAGCGATCCGCAGCCGGTCGAGGACCTCCTCCACGAGCTCGGGACGGAGTGGAAGCTCGTCATGGTGGGCGACGCAGCGATGCATCCCGCCGAGCTCCTCGGCGCGGGCGATTACGAGTACTACGCGACGGGGCATCACGGCCCCGCGCAGACCGGCTTCAAGTGGCTCACGAAGCTCGCCGATCACTTCAAGCGCACGGCATGGCTCAATCCGGACCCGCCTTCGTACTGGCGCGGCGGGACCGCCGAGCAGATCGCGCGCGTGTTCCCGATGTTCCACCTCACGCTCGACGGCTTGGGTGACGCCATCACACATCTGTCGAAGGGCGACTCGCGGAAGAAGTGACGCGAGGCGCGGCGGCCGGCGGCGTTACAATGACGCCATGTCGCGTCGACGCCGTCTCGCTGCCTCGGCGCTCGCGGCGGCCGCTGCAGCGCTCGCGTGGCTCTCGGCATGCGGCTTCGACGGATCGGGCACGGGCGCGCGCGTCACGGTGGTCGATGGCGGCGTCGATCTCGACGCCGCGACGCTCGAAGACGTCGTCACCGCTCCGCCGCCGGAGAGCGAAGCCGGCAGCGAGATCGAGCTCGACCCCGACGGCGGATGCACCGCTCGCGACGTCGTCGATCCACTCACGACGATCGATCGTACGAGGTGGATCGTCACGAACAACGCCGCCGCCGGCACGGCGCCGCGAAGCAGCTCGATCGACGGCACACCGCTCACCGTTCTCGTGGGGTACACGCGCTACTCGCGCGGCGCGCTCTGGCTCGCGCAGCCCGTCCCGCTCGTCGCCTTCGAGGTCACGTTCTCGTTCGTCGTCGGCTGCAGCCGCAACATCATCGGCGAGCTCATCTGCGCCGACGGGCTCGCTGCCACCTGGATGAACACGAACGATCCGGCCCGCCTCGACCAAGGCGGCGTGGGCGACACGTTCGGCATCCCGGGCGGAGTGAAGGGCGGCGCGGTGGTCGTCGACGTGTACGGCAACGGCGGCGAGCCCGCGCCGATGTTGAAGATGCTCGGCCTCGATCCGACTCGGCCGCCCGGCGGTGACGGGTGGCGCGTCGCGAGCACGGGCGCGCTGCCTCTCACCGGACGTGGTCACCGGATGCGCATCCGCGCCGAGAAGGGCCGCGCGTCCGTCACGGTCGACGGCGCGCCGGCGCTCGAAGCACCCGCGACGCTCGGCGGCACGGGGACGTTCGGGCTCTCGGCGGCGACCGGCGGCGAGGACGCGCTGATGGCGGTCTGGGACTTCCGAGGGCGCTTTCTCGACTGCGATCCTTGAGGGTCGGTGGTCGGGGGGCGCGCGGCGTCAGGGCAGCGCGCTCGGGAGCGTCGCGATGTTCTCTTTGCCGGCGGGCACCTTGATGGACGAGCCCTCGAAATCGCGTCCGATCGGCTGGTACGGACCGCCGAGGCACTGCGCGAGGAAGACCTCGGCCACGGCGGTGAAGGATTTGTTGTTCTCCGGGCGCGCGAAGCCGTGGCCCTCGTCCGGGTAGAGGACGTAGGTGACCGGGATGTTCTTGGCCTGCATGGCCTTCACGATCTGATCGCTCTCCGCTTGCTTCACGCGCGGATCGTTCGCTCCCTGGCCGATGAGGAGCGGGCGCTTGATGCGGTCGACGTGCGTGAGCGGCGAGCGCTCGAGGAGGAGCTTCTTGCCCTCGTCGGTGCGGTGATCGCCGATGCGCCGCGCGAACTGTTCGACCTCCGCTTCCCAGTACGGGGGCACGGACTGCAGGAGCGTGACGAGATTCGACGGGCCGACGATGTCGACGCCGCAGGCGAACGTCTCCGGCGTGAACGTGAGCCCGACGAGCGTCGCGTAGCCGCCGTAGCTTCCGCCCATGATGGCGACGCGCTGCGGGTCTGCGATGTGCTCGCCAGTCGCCCACGCGGTCGCATCGAGGAGGTCGTCGTGCATCTTCGCGGCCCATTGCTTGTCGGCGGCATTGACGAACTTCTTTCCGAAGCCGGTAGAGCCTCGGTAGTTCACGCTGAGCACCGCGTAGCCCCGCGAGGCGAGCCACTGGTGGTAGCCGGAGAGCCCCCAGACGTCGCGGCCCCACGGCCCGCCGTGGACGAGGAGCACCATCGGCGCGGGTCCCTTGCCGGCATCCGGGACGCCATCGTTGTCCGCATCGAGCTCGCGCGGGAGCGTGAGATAGCTGACGAGGTCGAGCCCGTCGCGCGAGCGGATGTGGACGGGGCGCATCGCGGAGAGCTTCACGTCCTCGAGCGCCTTGATGTTCGAGAAGAGGAACTCGACCTTCTTCTTCGGACGATCGTAGAGCCAGAATTTCCGCGGACCGTCGCTCACGACGGTCGAGATGACCCAGCGCGTGTCGTCGTTCGTCCGGGAGAGAACGTGCATGTCGCCGGGCGCGGCGGCCTGGATGACGTCGAGGTCCGTGCGGAGGGCAGCGTCGACGGCGTGCCAGCGCAGGCGGTCGTACTCGGCGAGCGCCGCTTGCACCCGCTTGTCCGTCGGGTGCTGCTCGATGTCGACGATGTCGGCCTGGCCGTCGTCGAGGATCACCTTCGTCTTCTTCGTAGCGAGGTCGAGCTCGACGAGGGCGGCGGTATCGCGCTCGCGGCTGTCGACGAGGAAAGCTTTCTGGCCGGCCTTGTCGAAGCCGACGACCTGCGTCGTGATCGCGTCCTCCATCGGGATCTTCGCGAACTCGCGGAAGCCGCCTTTCCCGTCCGGCTCGGTCATCGCGATGCCGCCGTCGCCCGTCGGCTTCATGCCGAGGCGAATCTTGAGATCGTGGTCGGCGACGAAGGCGGCAAAGCCCTCGTTCTTCTGCACGAGCTTCTTCGCCCCGGTGACGACGTCGACGCGGTAGACGTCGTGCCACTTCTTGTCGCGATCGTTGATGCCGACGAGCACCTCTCGCGGTGCGCGCTCGGAGAGCGCTTCGATGCGTGCGGCGACGCCTTCGATCGGCGTGAGGTCCTTCTCGGTGCCCGTCTTCACGTCGACGGCGTGGACGTGCCAGTTCTCGTCGCCGCCCTGATCTTGCGGGTAGAGGATGTGGTCGTTCGTGAAGGCCCAGCGATACGTGCGGACGCCGCGCTTCGTCTCGTGCGTGACGACCTTCGCTTTCGTGAGGTCGCCGGTCGGGGCGACCCAGACGTTCATCACGCCGCCGTCGGCGGCGAGCCACGCGAGGCGTTTGCCGTCGGGGCTGATCATCGGGCGTGCGCGGTCCGGGTTGGAGAAGAAGACGGCGCGCGGCGGGAGAGTCGTGTCGACGCGCGGTTCCTTCTTCGGAAGACCAGCGCCGGACGCGGGCGTCGTGCTCGCGATCGATGCGAGGACGCTCTGCCGCTTCGGCGCGGTCGCTTCGGAGGAGGCGCCTCCGCACGAGGCGATGACGGCGAGGAGCGCGGGAGTGACGAGGAGGCGACGCATGGCCTCCGATACTCCGGAGGTTTTGCCGCGTCACCCCGCCTCGGGAGGCGGGGATGGAGAGAACCTGGGGACAAGAAACCACTTGCGCACACACGGCGTGGTGGTAGACGTCGCGCCGCGTCGCGGGGGCTGAGGCCGTCCGCGCGAACGGTGTCCGGGCGAGCGCCCGGGGGCCCCATCGGCACGTCGCCTTCCGAGGCACGCTCGCCGGTGCCGATCACGAGAAAGGAAGTCTGGAGCTACGTAGAAAATGATCCGCAACATCGCGCTTGCCGCCCTCGCCGCCGTTTCCATGTCCCTCGTCGCCTGCACGGCGCCCGTCGACACCGGGAACGAAGATGGAATCGAGGCCGAGGAGACGTCACAGGATCTCGTCTCTCGGAGCGCGTACTTCGAGACCTTCCAGGGTCTCGATGGGCACTACTACTTCAACCTGATGGCCGGAAACGGCGAGAACGTCCTGCGTTCGCAGGGCTACACGCGTCTCGCATCGGCCGAAGGTGGCATCGCGTCCATCCTCGCGAACGGCGCCGACAAGCGTAACTTCGACGTGAAGCAGGCGTCGAACGGCGATTGGTACTTCAACCTCGAAGCCGGCAACGGCGAGGTGATCGGCACGAGCGAGATGTACGCGTCGAAGTCGAACGCGGAGCGTGGTGCGCGCACGGTCCGCGCGCTCGTTCGTCTTGCGAAGAACGCGTCGCAGGCGGCGCCGCGTCGCGAGAGCTTCGAGCTGTTCAAGGGCGAGGACGGCAAGACGTACTTCCGTCTTCGCGCCGGCAACGGCGAAATCATGCTCGGCTCGCAGGGCTACACGGCCGCGGCGAGCGCGCGTGACGGGATCGCGTCGGTGCAGGCGAACGGCAGCGACGCCTCGCGCTACGAGGTGTTCGAGACGGCGGACGGCCGCTGGGCGATCCGTCTCGTCGCCCGCAACGGCGAGATCATCGCGCGCGGCGAGAGCTACGCGTCGAAGTCGAACGCCACGCGTGCGGTGAACCACCTCGCGAGCATCGTCGGCGCGCGCATTCCGGTGACGGCGCTCTGAGGTAGGCGGCGGCGGCGGGCGGCGCGGCGGCGGGCGGCGGCGGGCGGCGCGGCGGCGGGCGGCGCGGCGGCGCCGGCGGCCGGCCGTCAGCTTGCGCGTACGGACGCCCTCGACGGCGGCGATTCGCCTTCGTCGAGGGGGTCGTCGCCGTAGTAGAGCGGCTCGCGCGCGTCGCAGAAGGCGGCGAGAGTCTCCTTCACGTCGGGCGCGAGGCAGAAGAACGACAGGCCGAGCCCGGGTAGCCCCTCGGCGCGCCGCCATTCCACGGACGCGACGACCTCGAGCGCCGTGCCGTTCGGCAGCGTGAAGGCGAGCCTCACGTTCGTGCCCTCCGGTATCGCGCGCGACGTGATCACGAACATCCCGCCGCTGGAAACGTCCGCCGTCGTCGCGTCGAAGCAGTGCGCCGCGCCCTCGACGTGCACGTCGATCTCGAGCGGAAGGCGCGCGGCGCCGCGTCGCTCCGCGGCCGCGGGACGTCGGCGGATCAGCGTGGGCGGCTCCTCGTGGGCGAAGTAGGCCATGTCGGTGGGCGTCATCGAACGCGAACCTGCTGCAAGAACCACGTCCGCGGCGGCGGACGTGCGCCCGCGAGCTTGCGCCCACGGGTGGTCAGCCGGCCGTCCGCCGCGCGCCGCCCACGTGGTCGTGCCGCTGACCGGTGCGCCCTCTGCGGACGTGCCGGCACACGGGTCCACGGCGCCGCGGGGCAATTCGTTCGCCGGCGAACGAATTTCTCTCGCGGGGACGGCAGACGAGAGATCAACGCGTTAGCGCGTGCAGCGCGAGGCGGTGCCGGCGGCGCGAACTGCGCGTGCACTTCACGGCGCGGCGGAGGGCGGGCGCGCGCCGTGCCGACGTGGGGGAAGTGTTCGTCACCGGTCGGAGACGCGTCCAACTGCCGGCAGCGGCAGCGGAAATTCGTTAGCCAGCAAACGATCCGGAGGCGGCTCCTTTCGCCTGTTCTGCGCCTTCCCCACCGCGGCGGGCGGTGCCCATCGCTGCAGCTCGGTTTCCCAGCGAACGACTTCGCCGGCTCGGAGCGAACAGCCCGGACGCCGACCGTCGGACCGTGAGGGGCGCGCGCCGGATCGTTCGCCGGCTAAACATTTCGCCTCGCCGTTTGGGGACGGCAGGGCGGTGGCCCTCCCGCGGCGCCGGCCCGTGGTCGCGATTGGTTTGCCGGCTAAACAATCCGCCTTGGGCTTTCGGGGCTTTGGAGCGCTCGCCGTCGCCTCCGACGTTCCGTCGCGACCGAGAATCGTTCGCCGGCGAAACGGTTCTCGCTCGGCTACGCGGCGCCTGCTCCGCGCGCGGTTACAGGCGGACGTCGATGTACACGCCGCGACGGAGCTCGCTCAACCACAGCTTGCGTTGGCGGTCCGTGGCTTCGACGAACGCGCGCTCCATCATCTGGTCTTTGACCTGATCGTACGGAGGGATCGTCGGCTGCTGGCTCGCGAGCTGGATGACCAGCACGGCGGAGTTGCCCATCGGGTCGCGGAACTCCACCGGGTCGGCCGTCTCGCCCGGCTTCAGCGAGCCCGCGACCTGCTGCAGCTGCGGGAAGAGCTGGCCACGCGGGACCGCGCCGCGCGAGCCGCACGTGTTCACCGTCGTCGGGTCCTGGCTGTAGTTCTGGACGAGCTGGCAGAAGTCTTCGCCCGCGCGCGCGCGCTTCACGAGCTCGGCGGCGAGAGCCGAGCGTGCAGCCGCCGTTTGCGCGTTCGAGCCCGGCGGAACCTGGAGGACGATGATCTTGAGGTCCACCGGCGACTGCTCGGCGACGTCCTTCAGGAAATGCGTGTAGGATGCACGTGCATCTTGCTCGGTCACGCGCACGCGGCCGCGGACGCGGAGCTGGATCAGCTTGCCTTCGAGCACCTGCCGACGGATTTCGTCGCGGTAGTCCTGCTCGCTCAGGCCTTGCTTCTTCGCCTCGCCGACGACCTGCGCCGGCGAGAGCTTCGTTTGCGCCGCGACCTGCCGGATGCCGTTGTCGACTTCTTCCGGGCTGACCGAAACGTGCGCCTTGTCGGCCGCCGTTTCCTCGAGCCGCTCGTCGATCATGCGGTTCAGGAGCTCGCGAAACATCTCGCTCTCCTGGGCGGCCTGCTGCGTCGCGTTCGGTGTCGACGCCGCGATGCGATAGAGGTGCGGGCGCGCGCGGTGGCGCAGCTCCGACAGCAAGATCGGTCGCTCGCCGACGACCGCCACGATGCGCTCGACGATGGACGCGTCGGCAGGGCGCGTCAGCGCGAGCCCGACGAATACGGCGGACGCTGCCAGGATCTTCCCGCAAAGACGACGGATCACGCTGCTTTCTTACCACTTCCGGTGCTCGCGGGAAGGGGTCTATCCTGCGTCCGGTGACGCGCCTGGCCGCACGCGAGTGCGCGAGCACTCATTGGAGGAGCGGGATGAGCAACGTGTCGGGTGGATGGAGAAGGCTTGCTGCGATCGTGACGGTCGCAGCGCTCGCGATGACGGGAACGACGGGCTGCAAGAAGCTCCTGAAGGGCAAGAAGGATGCTGGCGCGACAGGCACGACGGCGTCGACGCCGAGCACGCCGCAAGACGACGCCGACGAGCAGATGCTCGTGAAGCTCGATGCGTACATCGATTGCCTCAACTCGATTTCGTCGTCGGCGCACCAGGCGCGTTCGCGCTACCTCTCCTGGATCCGCGATCCCAAGGCGGGTCCGACCGGGAAGGAGACCCTCATCCTCGGCATCCGCGAGATCCAGAAGGGCGAGGCCGAGGAATGCCAGGCGGGCGTGAACAAGGCGAACGCGCTCCCGCCGCGTGACGGCAAGCTGGAGACCGCCGGCTCGGACTTCGCACGAGCCGTCGTGCAGCTGGATGCGCTCGTCGACGACGCACGCATCTACTACGACAACAAGAACTACAAGGACGACAAGTTCGCGAAGGGCAAGGCGCTCCACCCGCAGCTGATGGCGGCGTTCGCGAACTTCTCCAAGGCGGACAGCAACCTGCACGCGACGCTCGACGGCATCACGAAGCCGCTCTCGCAGCGCACGCTCCAGCGCATCGAGCGCGAAGAGGGCAAGAAGTTCCGGTACCACCGCAAGGCGACGTTGATCGCTGCGCGCGAGCTCATCGAAGCCGGCGATCCGATCGGCGACGACGACGACGTCGACTTCGCGCTCTACAGCGCGGCGTTCAACGAGCTCGACAAAGCGACGACGGAGCTCGAGACGTACGGCGCCGTGCACCGCAAGGACCTCGACCTGCAGTCGAACCCGAGCTGGCCGCTCGCCGGCTCGCATTTCGACACGTTCATGCGCGCCGCCAACGAGTACCGGAAGAAGTCCCGCGAGTACCTCCGCTGCCTCCGCGACGCGCCGCCCGCCGCGAAGAACAAGACGACCGGCAAGGTCGACGTCGACAAGCTCCCGCCGTGCCCGGATGGACGTCCGCGCGACGTCATCGCGAAGTACAACGAGTTCATCCGCACCTCGAACGCGAACCAGTTCCCCTGACGCCCTCGCGGCGCGCGCGCCCCTCGCGCGCGCGCCAGCGGCCCCCGCGTTCCCGCTCTCTCGCGAGCGGCGAGGCCGCAGAAAAACCCGACGCAGAAAACGCCGACGCGACCGCCGCCGACGCGACCGCCGCTGACGCGACCGCCGCCGACGCGACCGCCGCCGACGCGACCGCCGCTGACGCGACCGCCGCCGACGCGACCGCGCCTCGGCCGACCGCCGCGCCCGCATCCCGGGCCCCCGGTCCCCTGCTCCCTGTCTCCTGCCCCCTGTTCTCTCGCCAGGGCGCCGCCGCAAATCAACAACGCAAAAAGGCCGCCTCCTTCCGGAGAGCGGCCTTTTCGTTTCGCAACACGCTCCGCGCTCGCGTGAGCGCGCAAGCGGCGGCGGGCGCGGATCAGCGCTTCGAGTACTGGAAGCGCTTGCGGGCGCCGGGCTGACCGTACTTCTTGCGCTCCTTCTTACGTGCGTCGCGCGTGAGGAAGCCGGCGCGCTTCAGGACGCTGCGCTTCTCCGGGTCGAGCGCGATGAGCGCGCGCGAGATGCCGTGGCGCATCGCCTCCGCCTGCGCGGAGTGGCCGCCGCCGCGGACGGTCGCCCAGACGTCGAACTGGTCGAGCGACTCGATGAGCTCGAGCGCCTGCTTCATGACCATGATCGAGGTCTCACGCTCGAAGTACTGGTCGGCGGGGCGGTCGTTCACGGTGACCTGGCCGGTGCCGGCCGAGAGCCAAACGCGGGCGATGGCGGTCTTGCGCTTGCCCGTAGCGTACGTGCGGTTCGTCGCGGTGCTCATCTTCTCTGCCTGTCGCCTTACTTGATCTCGAGGGCCTGGGGCTTCTGCGCGGCGTGCGGATGATCCGGCGTCGCATAGACCTTCAGCTTGCCGAACATCTCACGGCCGAGGACGTTCTTCGGGAGCATGCCCTTCACGGCCTTCTCGACCGGGAACGTCGGCTTCGTCTCGAGGAGATCGCGGTAGCTCGTCGCCTTGAACCCGCCCGGGATGCCCGAGTGACGGTTCCAGAACTTCTTGTCGAGCTTCTGGCCGGTGAGCTTCACCTTGTGCGCGTTCACGACGACGACGAAGTCGCCCGTGTCCACGTGCGGGGTGTAGGTCGGCTTGTGCTTCCCGCGGAGGCGCGAAGCGACCTCGCTCGCGAGACGCCCGAGCGGCTTGTCCGTCGCGTCGACGACCCACCAGGCACGGCCGGTCTGGCCCTGCTCGACCGTGGCCGAGAAGCTCTTGTTGGGGTTGCGACGAGTGGGGCTCGTGGGGGTCGAGGGGCTCGACGGGTCCGGCGACGGCGTTGCCATTTCTTCCTCTGGAGAATCCTGCGGGTCTGAGCGCCCGCTCGAACCATGCCGCACGGGCGGCAAGGGGGCGGGAACCTACGAGAGAAACTTCGACTCGTCAAGCCGCAGTGCGGCCGGCCCTCACCTTGAGGGTGGAGGCCCCGCCGCGGCTCTCGGGTCGGCCGACCGATCTACCACGCGAAGCTTCGCGGGCACGAACGATCGCGCGTGCTTCTGCAGCGCGGAAGCGCACCCGCGCATGAGCTGGCCGCGCTTCGTTGCCGTCCGAATATTTCGCACGTAAAACATCTAGCGATGATCTCTTTCGAGCCGAGCGACGATCAGAAGATGATGGTCGAGTCCGTGGCGCAGTTCGCGCGCACGACCCTTCGGCCTCGCGCCCGCGAGTTCGAGCGCGAGCGAAGCGTGCCTTCGAGCGTGCGCCGCGCCGCGCATGCGCTCGGTCTGGGGCTCGTCGCGCTACGCGAAGAAATCGGCGGCGCCGGGCTCGGCATGACGACGGCCGTGCTCCTCGAAGAGGAGCTCGCGTACGGCGATGCGGGCGCCGCCTTCGCGCTCGGCGGCCCCGGGGCGCTCGGCTTCGCGTTGAGCGAGCTCGCCAGCACCGAGCAGGCCCGGGCCGCGCTCGCGCCGTTCACCGAAGCGAGCGATGGCGCGCTCGTCGGCGCCGTCGCGTGGGGCGAGCCGCGCGCGCACCGTGAGAGGCCGGGGCTCTCGACGACGGCGACGCGCACGGCGGAGGGCTACCGCCTCGACGGCCGCAAAGCGTACGTCGTCGATGCGGACCGAGCCGCCGTGTTCGTCGTGCTCGCGCAGGTCGACGCCGATGCCGGGTGGCGCGGCCTCGGCGCGTTCCTCGTCTCGAAGACCGCACCCGGCCTGACGGTGATGCCGCGGGAAACGACGCTCGGCCTCGACGCGGCGAGCTTCGGCGGCATCGCGCTGGACGGCGTCGTCGTTCCGGAGAGCGCGCGCCTGCTCCCGAGCCTCCCGAGCGTCGCTGGGGCGTCCACGCACGCGGCTGCACCTTCCGCCGCGCCGGGCGCCTCGCCCACGGCCCAGGGCGACGTCTTCCACGCCGCGCTGGTGCGCTTCTTCGCGCGTCAGGCGCTCGTCGTCGCGGCGCGCGGCGTCGGGCTCTCACGTGCCGCTTTCGACCTCACGCGCGAGTACGTCGATACGCGGCGCGCGTTCGGGAAACCCATCGGCCACTTCCAAGCCGTTGCGTTCACGGTCGCCGACCGCGCGATGGACGTCGACGCAGGCCGCGCCCTCGTCTGGCGCGCCGCGGCCGCGTGGGATGCCTTCGACCGCGCCCGCGACACGCGCGACGCTGACGCGGACCGCGCGGAACGCGAATGCCTCCTCCACACCGCCGAAGCCGTCGCGTTCGTGCACGAGGCCGCGATGCGCTGCGGCGACGACGCGGTGCAGCTCCACGGCGGCGCCGGCTTCATGCGCGACTACCTCGTCGAGAAGCTGATGCGCGATGCGAAGCAGCTCGCGCTGTGCGCCATGACCGCCGAGCACGCCGATCAGCTCGCCGGCGCGGTCACGCTCGGCATGCCGCTCGACCCCGGCATCGTCCTCCCCACGCCCGAGACGCAGAACGCGTTCGTCTGACCGGCCCCGTCGCCGCCCCGCACCTTTCCCGCCGACCGAACGAGAACGGATCCCCACGCCAATGACGATCGACTTCACCTTCTCCAAACGGCAGCTCGAGATGCGGGAAGGCATCCGCGCCATCGCGAAGAACGTGATCCGCCCGCAAGCCCTCGCGTGGGATCGCGAAGGCGCCGTTCCCGAAGAGTTCCTCCGCAACTTCACGCGTCTCGCCGCGAGCATGGGCTCGAACGCCATGCGCGGCGGCCTCGGCGACGAAGGCGGCCCCGACGTCGACGTCCACGGGAAAGCCCATGCCGATACGAGACCGCGCAGCTCGGGCGCGAACCTCTTCGGCGTGCTCGCCTCCGAGGAGCTCGCGTGGGGCGATGCCGGGCTCCTCATGTGCCTCCCCGGTCCCGGCCTCGGCGGCCCGCCGGTGCGCGGGAGCGGCACGCCCGAACAGAAGAAGCGCTTCTTCGGCATCTTCGACGACTACGAAACGGGTCCCCTGAAATGGGGCGCGTACGGCCTCACCGAGCCGAACGCCGGCAGCGACGTCTCGGCCATCCGCACGACGTGCCGCAAGGACGGCACGCATTGGATCTTGAATGGGCGTAAGTGCTACATCACGAACGGCGCGCGGGCGTCGTGGACGGTGATCTTCGCGACGGTCGACCCGGCGCTCGGCCGCGCCGGGCATCGCGCGTTCGTCGTCGAGAAGGGCACGCCGGGGTTCAGCGTCGGGCGCATCGAAGAGAAGATGGGCCTCCGCGCGAGCGAGACCGCGGAGCTCGTGCTCGAAGACTGCCGCGTGCCCGCGGAGAACCTCCTCGGCGGCGAGGAGAAGTACGTGACGAAGGAAGGCTTCATGACCGCCATGAAGACCTTCGACAACACGCGCCCGCTCGTCGCGGCGATGGCGTGCGGTATCGGTCGCGCCGCGTACGAGCACGCGCGTGACTTCGTGAAGGAGCACTACGTGCTGAGCCGGTCGATCCCTCGCTACGCGGCGATCGTGGAGCGGCTCGCGAAGATCGGTCGTGGGCTCGCCGCCGCGCGCGCGCTCACGTGGCGCGCCGCGTGGATGGCCGACAACGGCTTCGCGAATGCGAAAGAAGCTTCGATGAGCAAGGCGGCGGCCGGCCAGGCGGCGATCCGAGCATGCATCGAGGCGATCGAGATCTGCGGGGCGGAAGGCTCCATCGCGCGCGAGCATCAGCTGCTCGAGAAGTGGTTCCGCGACATCAAGGTCTACGACATCTTCGAGGGGACCGGTCAGATCCAGCGCATCGTCATCGCGAAGCGCCTCCTCACGGACCTGAAGTCCTTCTGACGAACATGCCCGGCGAACGGCCGTCTCAATAGAGACCGATCGCGAAGTTGATCGCGCCCACGTCCTCGTACGGCTGGCGCGTCACGTTGAAGCCGTAGTCGACCGCGAGGGGACCGACCGGCGTCTGCACGCGGATGCCGCTGCCGACCGCCGCTCGGATCGGGAACACCCCTTTCTCGAAGGGGTACGCGGGATCGATCCAGAGGTTGCCGAGGTCGCCGAAGACGACCGTCTCGAACGGTCCGCGGATCGGGATTCGCAGCTCGAGCCGCTCGTTGATCATCAAGTTGCCGCCGCGGATGGGGCGCGTGCCGGCGGTGAACTTGTTCGGGTTCGGGATCGTGCCGCCCGGGCTGTTCGGGTCGTCGATCACATCCGGCTTGTCGCGCTCCGCGAAGATGCGGTCGACGTCGTCCTGCGGGATGAAGCTGTTCAAGTTCCAACCGCGCATCGAGTCCACACCTCCCATGAAGAAGAGGCGGTCCGGATACGTCGACGAGTTCGTCGTGAGCTGCACGTTCGCACCGAGGCGAGTGAGCGCCGCGATGCGCATGCCGCGCGGGAGCGGGATGTAGCCGCCGAACGTCTGGGTGAACTTGAAGAAGTGGCTCTCGCTCGGCGGCGTGAGACGCCGGAGGTCGGGATTTTCGATCGGGTAGCCGTCGACGTGCTCGATGCCGCTCACGACGTACGTGCCGCGTGAGGCGTTGAACGCGTTGTCGCGTCGGTCCCAGCTGAGGAGCACGCGCTGCGCGATGACGTAGCTCTCGCCGTCAGGGACGAGCAGCTGGCGCACGAGGTCCGTCGTCGGGAACCCCTGACGCGAGAGCGAGAGGAGGTAGTCCTCGATGCTGCCGGCTTGGAAGATGCGGCTGTTGTTGAACTCCACGCTCTGGAAGAGCGTGATCTGGAACTCGCTGACGGGGCGGTAGTTGATGTTCGGGATGGCGGCGATCTTCGTGATGAAGAAGTCGCGCTGCAGGTCGTGCACGAGGATGCCGTCGACGCCGAAGCGAACGAGCGGACCGAGGCCGATCTCCGGGAAGACGATGCCGCCGGTGAGACGCATCCCGAGGCGCGCGAGGAACTCGAGGTCGCGATAGTTCGCGCGCGCGGTCGGATCGATGATGAACGGCGTCGGGATGTACGCGAGCTGCAGGCGCAGCGTGAGCTGCACCGCGTTGCCCCAGAGGTTCCGGTGACCGTACTCGGTCGCGATTCGGAAGCCCTCACCCGTCGAAAAACCCGGGGCGAGCTCGGTGTACTGCCGCGGCCGCTCGACGACGGTGATGACGACGACCTTGTTCCGCTGCGGAACGTACGGGTTCTCGAGGGCGACGCTCACGCTCGCGAACGCGCCGAGCGTCGCGATGCGCTCCTCCGTCTTCCGCACGAGGCTCGAGCGATACGGCTGCCCGACCTCCAGCGCGATACGGCGTTCGATGGCCGACGCCTTGGTGAAGACGTTCCCGCGGATGACGAACTGGCGGACGAAGATCTGCTCGCCCTCCGCCACGATGAAGCGGACGCGTGCGCGCGTACGGTCGGGCGACTGCTCGACGGCGTACTTCACGTCGACGAAGGCGTATCCCTCCTCTTTGTAGGCATCGGCGACGCGGCGGCGGGCCTCCTCGAGGCGCACCGTGCTCACGTACGCGCCGAGCTTCACGTCGGCGGCCGCGGCGAGCTTGTCCGGCGAGATCGCGCGCGCACCGGAGAAGGCGACGTCCCAGAGCTGCGTCCGCGGGCCGAGCTTCACCGGGATGCGCAGCCACACCCGCGGCTCGCACTCCACGCCGCGCGCGGGATCGGGCACGCACGTCGAGCCCTGGTCGAGAGGCGGTACGGACAGCGGCACGCCCGTTGCGTCGTACGTGCACACGTCGGGCGGGTCGGGGATGCGCATGGGCCTGCATTCGCCGGGCGGAGATCGCGGATGGCACCGCCGCCTCATCACCTGCACGGGACCCACCTGCGCGGCGAGGAAGCCCTCCGACCGATACAGCTCCTGCACGTGCTGCACGGCGCGCTCGTAGGTCTCCGGCGCGTACGCCGTGTCGGGGTCGAGCTCCAGTGGCGCTGGGCGTGCTCCGCGCGCGCCGAGGTAGCCGGAGATCGTGTCGTCGAGGCCCTTCGTGCGCGGCGCCACGAACAGCTCTCCGCCCGGCAGCTCTTCGGAGAGATAGCTGTCGATCTCGTTGCCGATCGCTTTCGCCGACGGTGGGCCGCCCTCGGAGAGACGCTTCACGTCTTCTTCGCGGAGGCACGGGTACGAGCGCGCGGCGACCGAGACGGGGTTGCGCTCGGTCACGTGGAAGACGAGATGGCTGACCGCGTCTTCCGGTGTTCCGCGCGTCTCGAGCTTCACCTCGGCGTCGAGGAAGCGATGCTTCACGTAGAATTCGCGGAGCTTCTGCGCGAGGTGATTCGGCGTGCGGTCGGTCTCGGTCTCGAGGTCGAGCACGTCGTCGAGCGTCGACTTGTCGTAGTGCTCGTTACCCTCGTACCGCGTCTCGAATCGCGTCCCGAAGTCGACGCGCACGCGGAGCACGACGATGCCTTTGTGCAAGACGATGTCGTGCGAGACGTCGGCACGGTGCCACCCGCGGCCGCGAATGCGCGTCTGGAGGGCGGCGTCGGCACCTTCGAGCGTGATCTCGTCGGCGCGCGTGCCGGGCTTCACTTGGTACGCCTTCTCGGCGTCTTCGATGGCTTCCCTGGTCCCGCGGAACGGATAGAGGACGCGCCGCTCGATCCTTCGCGGCGCGCCCACGACCACGTCGACGAGGACGACCACGCGCAGCGGGTCATCGGTGCCGTGCGTCGAGATGGTCACCGTCGGTGACGGGTAGCCGTGCCGCTGGAGCACTGCCTCGATGCGTGCGCCGTGCCGTGGGATGTCCCGCGCGACGAGCTCGCCGTCGACGAGCAGGTCGGCCTCCCGTAGGAGCTCGTCCCCTTGCACCGGCGCGCCGTGCAGCTCGAGCTGCACGGAGTCGATGACCTTACGGGGCATCACGTGCACCGTGGCGCGAACGCCGGAGCCCTCGTTCGCCAGCGTCACGTGCGCATCGGCGAAATGCCCGCTCGTGAGCGCCTCGGCGATGGCACGGCGGACGAGCGCGGGGGAAACGTGATCGCCGGCGCGCATCTCGGCGATGGCCGGGGGCTGCACGTCGGGCCAGCGGTCGTCGTCGACGACGACGTCGACCGCAACGAGGGGTCGACCGACGAACGCCGCGATGTCCTCCGGGCCATCGAGCGCCGGCGCAGGCGACCCCGAAGGAGGCATCGGCGCCGGTGGCAGCACGGTGACCTCCTCGTCCGCGGTCCTGCGCACGGCGGGAGCAGCGGGCGTGGGAGCCGGCGAGCGTGGGGCGGACGGCTGCTGAGCGCGCACGTCAATCGCGCCGAGCACGACGACGAGCACGAGCGCGACCGCGAGCACGAGCTGCGCGAGCCGCCGTCTCACCACCATGCGGCGCGCATCATAGTCCGAATCAGTCGAATTCGAGGCGCCAGCGGAAGTCGACGCCGAAGTTGCCGACGTTGCTCGAGGACACCGTGTTGATGCGGTCGTACGAGGGCTCCACGGTGAAGGCGCGCCCGAGGCGCCACTCGATGGTCGATCGGAGCTGCGGATCTTCGGCGAGGCCGCTCGTCAGGCGCGCACGCACGTTCTCACCGAGGCGCCGGCCCACGGTGATGTTCGGCTCCACGCGACCCGTGCGTGGCGAGTAGGCGGTGCCCGGCCGGAAGTCGTCGATGACCGGGATGGCCTGCTTCACGGCGCGGTCGACACCGCTCACCGTGCCGATCGCCTCGAACGCTGCGCTCGCGTACACCGAGCCGGCGCGGACTTGATCGACCTCCGCGCGGGTGAGCCCGATCGTGAGGAGGAAGAAGATGTCCTCCCGCGAAAGCGCCGGATCGCTCGTCATGTCGACCTTGAGGTCGTCGGCGTCGCCGTAGGCGTGGAGCGTGATGCGCCAGAGGCCACCACCGCGGCCGCCGCTCGAGATGCTGCCGGTGGTCGCGCCCGCGCCGCCGGTCGTGTTCGCGCCGGTGCCGGCGCCGGAGGCGAGCGTGTTGTTGTAGCGGCGGTACTCGGTGGTCGCGGTGATGTCGACGTGTGGAGCGATGCGCGTCGGATCGTCGAACCGGATGGTGCCCTTCTGGACCTCGAAGTCGTTCGCGAAGACGCGGAAGCGGCCGCCCGCGATCGTCGCGAGCTCGCCACGGAGGCCGAGGCGCTGGTTCGTGCCGGTGACGCGGATGCCGCGTGGATCGATCGAGAGCTGCGCGTCGACGAGGTTGTTGCGGATGCGGAGCGGCACGCGCGAGCGGACGTCGAAGCCGAGGGCGACCGCGTCGAGCGACGGGTCGTAGGACTCGACGACCGTGCGCTTCGGCCCGCCGAAACCGGTGAGATCGATGGTGATCGGCCGCGTGTACTCGAACGCGGTGATGAGGACCTCTCCGCCGACGAGCGGCAAGCGGCCGGCGGCGGTGGTGGCCGTCGGATTGACGGTGATCTGCAGGTCGGCATCGACGGTCGCCTTCACGCCTTCGACCGGCGACACGTAGAGCTGCCGCCCCGTGATGGTCGCCTCACCGACGCCGAGCTGTCCGCCCTTCAGCGGCATGCGCGCGGTCATCGCGATGTCACCGCCGAGGAAGTGCCCGGTCGCCCGCGTGATGCGCGCCTCGTTCTCGTCGGCAACGATGTCGACCTCGACCTCGCTGAGGTTGCCGGGCACGCCCTTGAAGCCGAACTCTCCGCCACGGACGCGGAGCTGCCCGTCGAACTCGGGCTGCATGACTTTTCCGCCGAGCTTCACGGAGCCACTCAGGGAGCCCGCCGCATTGGTGACGCGAGGGACGACGCCGACGAGAATCCCGAGGTCGATGGGCGAGAGCTCCGCGGTCAGCGCCAGCTCTCCACCGCGCGTTACCTTGCGCACCGCGCCGTTCACGGCGAACGCGCCCTTGAAGCCATTCGGCGCCGCGATGTCGAACGTGATGGGAGGGACCTTCACCTCGTCGTCGGCGAGCGCGATGACCGGCGGAGGGGCGACCGCGATGCCAGGCGCGCTGGTCGGCGAAGTTCGCATCGAGAGTGTCTGCGCCCCGCGCGCGAGGCGGACCGCCCGCGGGACGAAGCGCGCCCTGGCGTGCGGCAGATCATCGGTCGCCACGCGATCCAGGAAGATGTCTCCCGTGATCTCGCCCGCGAGCCCCGATGCGCCGCCGCCCTCTTCGCCGTGCGCGTCTCCCTCTGCGGGATCCTGCGTCGAGACGAGCTTCACGATCGGCCCGAGCGCGAGCCGCGACAGCCCGATGCGCCCCGCGATGACGGGCGCCTTCTGGCGGGAAATCGAGACGTTCTCGAGCTTCACCTGACCGCCGAACAGCGAACCGTCGAGCGTGAACGCGCCCTGCACGGACGTGTCGCGCAGCCATGCTTCTTTGTCGAAGGGCGCGGTGATGTTCGCGCCGCACGGCGTCTTGCCGATGATCTTCGGCTTGCCCGGGAGCTGCGTCATCGTGAAGTGGAGATCGGAGCCTCCGAACGGCGCACCGAGAACGCGCACCGGCGTGACGCCGAGATCGGCGTCGAGCGTGTACGCGTCGAGCGTGCCGGAGACGCGCGCGACGCCGGACATCGACCCCTCGAGCTTCGCCGCCGTCGGCCCGAGCATGTCGGTGCGCGAGAGCGGGAACCCCTGCAGCACGAGGCTTCCGCGTAGCTGCCCACCGCGACGGAGCGCGACGGAGCCGAGCACCGAGCCGATGCCGGGCCTTCCGGGCTTCTTCACCTTCGTGAGCGAAAGCGAGCGGATCTCGACGTCGGCGCCCTCGAGCCCCGCGGCTTGATCGATCCAGCGGTAGTCGAGGTCGGCGTGCCCCTCGTCGAACTTTTCGCCGAGGAGGTTCAGGTCGTGCGCGACCGCCGTGGCTTGCACGTCGAGATAGCCGCCGCGGCACACGTCTTCCGGGCCGCCGAGGGCGAGATGGAGGCGCGCATTCGTCTCCAGCGTTCCGCCGACCTCGAGGAAGCGCGGGTCCTCGTCCAACTTGAAGACGTTGAGGAAGTCGCGCATGTCGAGGTTCTTGGACGTGATCTGCCCGTCCATGCGCATGGCCGCGGCGCCGCCGAAGTCGAGCTGCCCGGTCGGCATCTCGTAGGTGCTCTTGCCCTTCTGCGCGCGCACGTCACGCAGGCTGACGACGAGGCCATCGAGACCGACGTGCGCCTGCGTGATGTTGCCGAAGGGCAGGTCGGCGATGCTGAAGCCCTGGATGCTCGCGTCGGCCTCGAGCTTCGGGCTGCTGAACTGACCCGTCACCGAGACCTTCGCGTCGGCTACGCCCGTCATCTCGACCGAGCCGAGCGGCGACAGGTCGGCCACGTCGATCTTCGCATGCGGGACCTCGACGCGGAGGACCTCGTGGAAGCCGATCGAGACGAAGACGTCTTCGATCGTGCTGCGCGTCGTCTTGATGTTGATGTGTTGGAACTCGAGCGCGTTCGCGCGCACGGCGATCTTGCCGCCGAACGTCGCCTCGCGAACGCCCGTGGCGCGCACCTTCTTCGGGTCGTCGACCGCTGCGTCGAAGACCGCGAAGTTCTTCGTGCGCGCGGAGAGATCGCCGTCGAGCTTCATCGGCTCGACGGTGCCCTTGAAGCCCGTCACCTTCACCTCGTCGAGGTCCCACGTGACGTGCGGGTGCTTGCTGACGCCGAGGTCCTGCATGAGCGCAGTGAAGCTCGCGTCTGTCACCTCGATGCGCCCAGCCTCGATCGGGATCCCCTTGGCGAGGGGCTGCACCTTCACGTCGCGGAGCTCGGCGGTGCCGTCGGCGATCGCGATGCGCGTGTACGAGCTCGTGACGACGCTGCGGCGCACCACGAAATCGCTCTGGAGCTCCTTCGCGAACGAGTAGCGATCCACGCGGATGCCGGAAGCTTCGAGCCGGCCGGACACGTCGGGGATCGGGGTCTCTGCCGTGTAGCGGAGCTCGGCGTCGAGCGAGAGCCAACCGTCTACCTCGGGCGTGCCCGGCGCGCGGTTCAGGAGCGACATCGGCGCGCGCACCTTCACGTGCCCGTCGACGTTCGGCAGGTCGCCCGCCACCTTCGGCAGCGTGACGGCGAAGTGCCCGAGCGCGAGCTCGACGTAGCGCTTCTCGGTCTTCGGGACGTCGCAGCCCTTCGCGGTGTCTTCCGCCGGATCGAGGTCGGCGGCGCCGTACGTCGAGAAGCGGCGGACGAGGATGCGCTTCTTGTCGAGGCGCGCGCGCGCGTCGATGCGGCAGAGGACGTCCTCGTCGACCGCGAAATCGCCGGGGTCGTTTCCCTGCGGCGCCTTCAGCGTGCGCACGATGCGGCCGCGAGCTTCCGTCATGCGGAGCGCGACCTCGAGGGCGCTGCCTCCCTCGCCGTCGTCGTCGGTCGTCACGTCCGCGTCGATCTCGTGGGCGACGACGCGCACGTTGTCGATCGTGATGTCGACCTCCGCTTCGGATGCCGAGACGACCGAGAACGGGAGCTTCAGCGGGCCTTCGCTCTTCGGGCCCGTATCCGGCAGCTTCAGATCGAGGTTCGCGAGCTTGCCGCCGGTGAGGACGACGCGCGCAGAGGGCTGCTCGATTTCAATCGCATCGATGACGAGCTTCCCCGCGAGCAGCCCGAAAATCTTCGGCCGCGCCGAGGCGCGCCTGGCGGTCAGAAAAGGCGTGCCGCCGTCCGAAGCCTCGACGCGGATGTTCCGCATCGTCACGCTCAGCGGCCACAGCCGGAGCTCGAGCTCGTACGTCGCATCGACCCCGAAGCCGGCGAGGACTTTCCGCGTCTCGCGCGTCGCGATCGCGCGTGCCCACGTGGTTCGGACGAGGAGCCCCACCGAAGCGGGGACGAGGCCGACGAGCGCGAACACGACGCAGAGCACGCGCGCGAGGATGCGGCCCCAGTCCCGGCGCTTCGCGCGCCGGACGGGCGGTAGCATCGTGCTGGAGCTCCGGTCGTTCATCCGCCTCGGGTGCGTTCACCTTAGCGGGGTGGCCGCCAATTCGCCCATTTCAGAGCGGACTTCGCCATGTTAGCGGGAAGCGGTCGTGCGACGCACCACCGCCGGAGTCGTCCCGGGCACCCAGCTCGTCCCCGCGTTGATTGCGCGCGTGGAGCGCCATGATCCCGCGCGCGTCGTGCGGCTCCTCGAGCCGCTCGTCCTCGACCGACGCGCCGAACGGCTGCGCGGCGTCATCGATCGGCGTCTCTCGTCGGTGCAGGTCGTCTTCGACGCCCCTCACGATCCGCACAACGGCGCGGCGGTCGTTCGCTCGTGCGAGGCCTTCGGCGTCCAGTTCGTGCACGTCGTCGAGCGGAAGGAGCCGTTCCTCGCCGCGCCCAGCGTCGCGCGCGGTGCGGAGAAATGGGTCGATCTGCGCCGCTGGTCGCGCGTCGAGGACGCCGTCGCGAACATGCGCGAGCAAGGCCTCGAGCTCGTGGCCGCAGACCCGAACGGCGAGCTCGACCCTCACGAGCTCGCCGCCATTCCGCGCCTCGCGCTGGTCCTCGGCAACGAACGTGACGGCATCGCCGCGGAGCTCGCGGCGGCGTGCGACCGACGCGTGCGCGTGCCGATGCGCGGCTTCGTCGAGAGCCTCAACGTGAGCGTGAGCGCGGCGATCCTCCTCGCGCAGGCGACGTACGGACGCAAAGGCGACCTCTCGCCGGAAGACCGGCTGCGCCTCTACGCGCGCGGGCTCTACCTCACGGTCGACAAGGCGGACCAGGTCCTGAAAGACTCGCCGTGAGCGCGCGGCTGCGTCTTTACGCAGGCACGAGCGAGCGGTAGCTAACGCCTCGCGCGCATGCTCCACGTCATCCCTTCGCATCAGGGCCGCCCGTCCGACGATCCCATCTTCGCCCTGAACAAGGAGGCGACGACGCGGCGCGCGAGCGGCGAATCGATCGTCAACGCGACGGTCGGCTCCCTCCTCCACGACGACGGCAAGCTGGCGATCCTGCCGACCGCTGCCCGCGCGGTGCACGAGGTGCCCGCCGAAGAGTGGGCGCCCTACGCGCCGATCGCCGGCGCGCCCGACTTCCTCGCCGCGGTCACGCGCGACTTGTTCCAAGACCAGCCCGAGATGGCCGAGTGCGCGGTCGCGGCGGCCACGCCGGGAGGCACGGGCGCCCTTCGTCACGCGATCGCGAACTACCTCGAGCCGGGGCAGTCGCTCCTGACCACCAGCTACTTCTGGGGTCCGTACCAGACGCTCTGCGACGAGTCCGACCGCCGCCTCGTCACCTTCTCGATGTTCGATGCGGACGGAAAGCTCGACGTCGCGACGCTCGACGCGGCGCTCACGAAACAGATCGCCGAGCAGAAGCGCTCGCTCGTGTTCCTGAACGACCCGTGCAACAACCCCACCGGCTACTCGATGCGGCCGGAGGAATGGCGCGGGGTCGTCGAGCGCCTGCTCGCGCACGCCGAGCAAGCGCCGATCACGCTGCTCGTCGACACCGCGTACTTCGAGTACGCGGCGCGACCGGACACGCGCGGCTTCCTGAAGGAGCTCCGCCCGCTGCTCGGGAAAGTCGGCCTCACGTTCGCGTGGAGCGCATCGAAGTCGTTCACGCACTACGGGCTGCGCGTCGGCGCGATCGTCGCGTGCGTTCCCGATGCGAAGGAGCGTTCGATGACTGACGCGGCGTTCAGCTATTCGTGCCGCGGCACGTGGTCGAATTGCTCGCGCGGCGGCATGCGCGCGGTCACGCGTCTCCTCGCCGATCCCGAAATGCGAGCGGCCGCGAACGCCGAGCGCGACGAGCTGAAGAAGCTCTTGAACGCCCGCGTCGACGCCTTCAACCGCGCCGCGCAGGCGAAGAAGCTCGCCTACCCGCGGTACGAGGGCGGCTTCTTCGTCACCGTGTTCGCCGACGACGCACAGGAGCGCGCGCGGCGCATGAAGGAGAAGGGCGTGTTCGTGGTGCCCGCGAAGGGCGCGCTGCGCGTCGCGCTGTGCTCGGTCGCCGAGAAGGACGTCCCGCGCCTCGTCGACGCGCTCGCCGAGTAGCCGCGCGCGGAGACGTCAGGCAGCCGTCGCGGCGAGCTTCTTGTCGAGCTCGCCCGCGAGGTCGAGCGCGCGCATGTCGTCGAAGCCGCCGATGGGCTCGTCGTTGATGAAGATCTGCGGGACCGTGCGCCGGCCCGTCGCCTCGACGAGCCACGCGCGCTTCTCGTGGTCACCGCTGACGTCGATCTCCTCGAAAGGGACGCCCTTCGACTTGAGGAGCTGCTTTGCCCGCACGCAGTAGGGGCAGACCGGGGTGGTGTACATGCGAACGCGCGCCATGCTCTTCACCTTAATCCCGAACGGCGGCCGCGCGAGCTCAGCCTGACGGCCGCCGTGCCGCTCACGCACGGGACTCCGCAATTCTAGGGCGGTACCGCTGCGGCGGTCTGTCTGTGGGCATGAAAGGCGGCGTGGTACGTTCCTCGGTCCGATGGCGGCCGAGCAGACGATTCATCTCGAACGATACGCCCCTGACGCGAAGGCCCTCGTAGCGGGCGCGCAGTCGCTCGCGGACGAGCGCAAGCACGTGCAGGTCGAGCCCATCCATTTGCTCGCGCGCGCGCTCGATCGCGACCGTGGCGTCGCGGAGGTCTTCAAGAAGGCGGGCGCCGAGCCGAGCGACGTCATCGCCGAGGCCGAGACGCAGCTCGGCAAGCTCCCGAAGGCCGGCGCCGGGCTCGCGTACCTGTCGACGGCCATGCTCGGGCTCCTCGCTCGCGCCGAGAAGGAAGCCGAGAAGGGGGCCGTCGGGGTCGAGAACCTCCTCAATGCGCTCTCGCAGGAGATCCGCGGGCCCGCGGCGGTCGTCCTCCAGGCGTTTGCTCTCGGACCGGGCTCGTTCCGCCCGCACATGGCCGCGCTGAAGAGCGTCCCGCGCGAAGTGCCGACGACGTCGTCGTCGTCCGCGTCGTCCGCCGAGGGCGCGGCGCGCTACGTGACGGACCTCACCGCGCGTGCGCGTGAGAAAGGCTTCGACCCGGTCATCGGTCGCGACACCGAGGTACGCCGGCTCCTCCAGATCTTGGAGCGTCGGCAGAAGAACCACCCGCTACTCGTCGGGGAGCCAGGCACGGGCAAGACGGCGATCGTCGGCGCGCTCGCGATGCGCATCGCGGCGGGCGACGTCCCGCAGAACCTCGCCTCGCTCTCCATCCTGGAGCTCGAAGTCGGTCAGCTCGTCGCCGGAGCCAAGCTCCGCGGCGAGATCGAAGACCGCCTGAAGCAAGTCATCTCGACGGTGAAGTCGAAGGAGACGCTGCTCTACATCTCCTCGATCGAGTCGCTCCTCGGCAGCGGCAGCGCCGGTAGCGGCGTGGGAGACCTGCTGAAGCCGATGCTGGCGCGCGGTGACATCCGCCTCCTCGCGTCGACGACGCCGGAAGGCATCCGGAAGATGTCGGACAAGGATCCGAACCTCCTCCGGCGCTTTACCGTGCTCGCCATCGACCCGCCGACGCCCGACCGCGCAATCGAAATCCTTCGCGGCATTGCCACGCGCTACGAGGCGCACCACAAGGTGCAGATCGGCGATCCCGCGTTCGTCGCCGCCGTTCGGCTGGCGAAGCGCTACGTACAGGAGCGCGCGCTGCCCGACAGCGCGATCGACCTCCTCGACGAGGCCTGCGCACGGAAGCGCGTCGAGATCGACGGCTTGCCCGCCGAGGTCGACGACGCGATCCGTCGCGTTGCTTCGCTCCGCGCGCAGCTCTCCGGCCTCGAAGACGACACCGATGCGATGAGCCTGAAGACGCGCGAGCGGCTCCAGAACGAGATCGCCGCGCTCGAGCCGACCGTCGTAGAGATGCGCTCGAAGCTCGAATCACGGCGCGGCGCCCTCGCGGCACAGGCTGCGCTCCGCGAAGAGATGCAGAAGCTCCAGACGCAGCTCGAAGACGCCCGCAAGGAGCAGAACTTCGCGCGCCTCGGCGAGCTCGAGCACGTGAACATCCCCGACGTGCGGCGCCGCCTCGAAGCGGCAGACGCGGCGGTCGAGCGCGCGGGCCTCAAGGAGAGCGTCTCGCGCGTCGTCACCGAGGAAGCCGTCGCGCAGGTGCTCGGCGACTGGACGGGCATCCCGGTCTCCCGGATGCTCGAGGCCGAGAGCGAGAAGCTCCTCAAGATGGAAGAGCGGCTCTCGGCACGCGTCGTCGGACAGAACGAAGCGGTGCGCGCGGTCTCCAAGGCGGTGCGGCGCGGCCGCGTCGGCCTCCGCGACCCCGGCAAGCCGATCGGCAGCTTCCTCTTCCTCGGTCCGTCGGGCGTGGGAAAGACCGAGCTCGCCAAGGCGCTCGCCGAGTTCCTGTTCGACGACGAACAGAGCATGACTCGCCTCGACATGAGCGAGTTCATGGAGAAGCACATGGCGCAGCGGCTCGTCGGCGCGCCGCCTGGTTACGTCGACAGCGAAGAGGGCGGCTTCCTCACCGAGGCCGTTCGCCGCCGGCCGTACAGCGTCCTTCTTTTCGACGAGGTGGAGAAGGCGCACGCCGACGTCTTCAACCTGCTCCTCCAGGTGCTCGACGACGGTCGCCTCACCGATGGGCGCGGGCGCACCGCCGATTTTTCGAACACGGTCGTCATCATGACGAGCAACATCGGCTCGCAGCGCATCCTCGAGACCGACCCGAAGCTCTTCGAGTCCGACGAGGGCCGCGAGGCGCTTCGCGACGTGCTCCGCGAGGAGCTGAAGAACTTCCTGCGCCCCGAGTTCCTGAACCGCATCGACGACGTCATCATCTTCCGACCGCTCTCGAAGCCGGACCTCCGCGGCATCGTCGACATCCAGCTGCGCAGGCTCGAGAAGCTGGTCGCAGACCGCGAGCTCAAGTTCGAGGTCACCGAGCCCGCGAAGATGCGTCTCGTCGACATCGGGTACGAGCCGGCGTTCGGCGCGCGTCCCTTGAAGAGGGCCATTCTCAAGGCGGTGCAGGATCCGCTCGCCGAGGAGCTCCTCGCCGGCGGCTACTCGAACGGCAGCACCGTGCGCGTCGACGTCGAGGGCGAAGGCTTCAAGTTCGTGAAGGGCTGAGCACGTGCGCATCCATCTCGTCGGCGTGGCCGGCACCGGAATGGGACAGCTCGCGTCCCTCTTCAAGGACGCGGGCCACGACGTGAGCGGCTCGGACATGTCGTTCGACCCGCCCATGGGCCCGGCGCTGGAGGCGGCCGGCATCCGCTGCCTTCGCGGCTACTCCGCAGAGCACGTCGAAGCCGGCATCGACCTCGTCGTCGTAGGCAACGCGATCCGCAAAGAGAACGTCGAAGCGGCTCGCGCCGAGGAGCTCGGCCTGCGGCGGTCGAGCATGTCGGCCGCGCTGCGCGAGCACTTCCTCTCCGGACGGCGCGCCCTGGTCGTCGCCGGGACGCACGGCAAGACGACGACCTCTTCGATGTGCGCCTTCATCTTGGCGCACGCGGGGCTCGAGCCGGGGTTCTTCATCGGCGGCCTGCCGAAGAACTTCGCGTCGGGTGCGCAGGTCGGCTCGACCAAGCGCAAAGTTCTGGCGACCTCGGCCAAGCCGGCCCCCTTCGTCGTCGAAGGCGACGAGTACGACGCCGTCTACTGGCACAAGCAGCCCAAGTTCTTCGACTACATCGGCGCGTCGCAGGACGACGTCGCGATGATCACGAGCGTCGAGCAGGACCACATCGACATCTACCCGTCCGCCGAGGTGTACGAGGCGCAGTTCGCGGCATTCGCGGCGAAGGTGCCGACGACCGGCCTCCTCGTCGTCGACGCGCGCGACGCACGAGCGCGGGCCCTCGCGCAGGCGAATGCCACGTGCCGCGTCGTGTTCTACGGCCTCGAAGGCGACGACACGGGAGACGTGACGCCGACGTGGCAGGCCGCGCTCGTCGCGCCCGATCCGGTGAGCGGCGCGCAGCCGTTCGACCTCTATGCCGGCGGCTCGTTCTGCGGACGCTACGCGCTGAAGGTGCCCGGCGCGCACAACGTCCGGAACGCGGTCGGTGCGATCGCCGCCTGCGCCGAAGGTTTCGGCGTGGGCGTGCAGACTGCACGCACTGCGCTCGCCGCTTTCGAGGGCGTTCGCCGCCGCCAAGATCTGCTGGGCCGCCCCGGCGAAATCGCGGTCTACGACGACTTCGCCCATCACCCCACCGCGGTCGACGAAACGCTTCGTGCGCTCCGAGCACGCCATCCTTCCGGCCGGCTCTGGGCGGTGTTCGAACCGCGCAGCGCGACCGCGTGTCGTGCGCTCCACCAGACCGACTACGTCGGGGCGTTCGGCGCGGCAGACCGCGTGGTGTTCGCGCCGCTCGGGCGTACGAACGTGCCGGAAGGCGAACGCCTCGATCTCGGTCGCCTCGCGCGCGAGATCGGCGAGTCGAAAGCGACGGTCGCGCACGATACCGACGCCGTGCTCGCGGCGGTCGTCGAAGGAGCCCGCGCCGGCGACACGATCGCGCTCCTCTCCAACGGCGCGTTCGGGGGCATCCACACGCGCCTCCTCGATGCCCTCGCGACGAGGGCTGCCTCGTGAACGCTCGTGAGCTGAGCGAGCTGCTCGCGGGCGCACGCTCGGCCGCGGCCGAGGCCGGCGAGCTCGTCCGCGGCGGCTTCCGCAAACATCCTGCGGTGGAGCACAAAGGACGCGTCGACCTCGTCACGAGCTTCGATCGCGACAGCGAGACTCTCCTTCGCGCGCGCCTCGCCCCCTTCGGCATCGACATCGTGGGAGAGGAGCACGGCGGGAGCTGGGACAAGTCTCGCCCCGCGTTCTTCGTCGATCCGATCGACGGAACGACGAACTTCGTGCACGGCCACGCATTCTGGTGCGTGTCGGTCGGCCTCGTCGTCGGCGGCGAGCCCGTCCTCGGCGTCGTCATCGCTCCGGCGCTCGGGCTCGAGTGGTTCGGATACGTGGCCGATGACGGACCGGCCCTCGCGAAGCGTCGCGCATGGGGGAATGCGGTCACGCAGAAGGGCACCGAGGAGCAGGTCGAAGACTGCACGGTGAGCGCGATGGACTGCTTCGAAGACTCGCTGCTCGCGACCGGCTTCCCGTACGACCGCAACACGAGCCCCGACAACAACTTCGACGCGTTCGTCGCGATCAAGAAGCGGTGCCAGGCCGTTCGGCGCTGCGGTTCGGCTGCGCTCGACCTCTGCCATGTCGCCGACGGCACGTACGAGGGCTATTGGGAGCGCAAGCTTCGTCCCTGGGACATCGCGGGGGGCATCGCGCTCGTGCGCGCCGCGGGCGGACGCGTCTCGGAGTTCGATGCCTCTCGGCCGAGCCCCGGCTCCATCGTGAGCGGCCACGTCGTCGCGACGAACGGGCTCATCCACGACGCGCTTCTGCACGCGCTCGCGAACGTGTCGGCCGGTCCGCGCTGACCTGCCGCAAGGTGGTCGCGATTCTGCGCCGTGCGTGGCGCCGGGCGGGCATTTGTTTCACGCTGGAGAAAGTCGGATGCGCCGCATCGCTCACCTCTCGGACGTCCACATCCTCGACTCGGAGCACCGTCGCTCGAGCGCGCGGTATCGCATCGCTACGAAGGCGGTGAGCCTCGGGCGTCCCGTCGACCCGCGCATTCGCGCGAAGAAGCTCGCCCGCGGGCTCGCCGCCGCGAAAGCCAGCGGGGCGGACCACGTCGTCATCACCGGTGACCTCACCGAGGTGGGCGATGCCTCCGAGTTCGAGTGCTTCGCGAACATCCTCTTCGATGCGCGGCTACCGGACGACGCCGTGACGCTCGTTCCCGGCAACCACGACGCGTACACGTCGGGCGCAGCCTGGAGGCGCGCGCTCGAAGGGCCGCTCAAGGCCTGGGCGGCCACGAGCGCGACCGAGCCCGGCAAGGTGGTGGATCGCGGAGCCGTCGCGTTCCTCCCCGTCGACACGTCGTGCTTCCAGTCGATTGCGCGTTCCGGCGGCCTCTTCACGCCCGATGCGGCGCGCGCGGTGAAGGCGACGCTCGACGATCCGGCGTTCGCGGGCAAAGCCATCGTCCTCGTGCAGCACCACCCGCCGTTCCAGCATCACAAGAACCCGCTCGCGCAGTGGGTCGACGGGCTGCGCGGATGCACGCACGTGCTCGACATGCTCGCCGCGCATCCGCGGCTGCAGATCCTGCACGGTCATCTTCATCGCGTGGTCGATCGCGTCGTCGGCGTGGGCGCTCCCGCGAACGGCAACGGCGGACCGCTGCGCGCGCGCATTCTCGGTGCGCCGGCGGTTTGCGACGACAGCGACGAACGCCCGCGCGTGCGCGTCTACGACGTGCGCGACGGCATGCTCGAGAGCGCTGGCCTCTACGCCGCCTGAGCCACGCTCAGCGTGTTGCCCGGAGGAGCGCGACCAGCGTGTCGGCCTGCTCCTGCATCGCGAAGTCTTTCGTATCGCGCGCGAGCATCTGCATCGAGCTCGCGTGGAGCTCGGCGATCTTCCGGAGGCCGCCGGACTTGGAGACGTCGTCGCCGATGAACGCGGCGTCGAGACGGCGGAGCGTGGCCATCGCCGAGGCGTAGGCGATGACGTCGCCGTGACGTGACTTCGCGATGCGCTCGATGTCGTCGTCGTAGATGCAGGGCACCTCGGCGACGAGCTCGCGCGGGCCGCCGTAGGCGAGGTCGTCGACGTGCGCGGTGACCGTGAACCGGAAGCTCTCGCCCGGCACCCACGCCGGCACGGTGACGCGGAGCACCTCGGTGCGCGCCTCGCCGGAGCGGACGTTGCCGATCGCGAGCTCGCCCGCCTCGAGCACCCAGCGGGCCTCGCCTCCGGAGGCCTCGATGACGTGCGACGGCGCGGGGGTGCCCTCGAACGTGAGCTTCACGTCGCGGAACACCGTCATCCCGGCCTGCGGCACCTGCGTCCGCACGGCCTCGAGCCGCTCGTCGAGGTCATCGGCGCCGCTCGTCCGCACGGCGCCGATCTGCACGCCGCGCTGGGCGAGACGCGAGACGTCGGCGACGTCTTCCGGTGAGAGTGGAGAGTCGGTGAGGACGAGGATCCGCTGCGTGACGTCTTTCGAGTCGATCGCCTGGCCCGCCGCGCGTAGCGCACCGGCCATGTCACGCTTCGCACGCCCGCGCGTCTTCAGATGGTTCTTCAGGGCGGCGACGGCCATCGACCGGTTCGACGCGGGCATCGCCGGGACGATGATGCGCGCGCCGCTCGCGTCGAGGATGGTGACGCGGTCGCGTCCGGCGAGCTGACCGAGCGCCGCATCGGCGAGCGCGGCGGCATCGGCGCCATTGCCGTCGACGACGATCGCAACGTTCTCGCCCCAACGCGCCGTGCCTTCGCCCGCGGGCGCGATGATGTCGACGCGAACGAGGACCTCGCCTCCCCACGCTGGCACGCGCGTATCGCTCGGACGGAGCACGATCGCGAGGCCTTCCGTGGCGAGGACCGTCGGCCGGCTCGCCTGCGTGAACCGGCCGTCTTTCGGGAGGATGAACCCGATCGGCGCGCGCCACGGCTCGTCGACGCTCCGTCGCACGAGAGGCTGCGGCATGTCCGCATTGTCTCGGTACTCGACGCCGTTCGCGGTGAGCACCGTTGCGCCGTGGCCCGAGCCCTTCTCCTGGAACGACACCGTTCCATCGCGCGCGACGAACGGGCGCTCGCACCCGACGACGGCCGAGCACGCGAGGAGCGCGAAGGAGAAGAACGACCGCCGGCGCGACACTGCTCCGGAAGTATACGCTCCGCGCGGCGACTGTCAGCCCGGCGGGCGTAGTCTCTGGCTGGGCGGCGGTGGCTGAGAGGGAGGCGCGCCCATGGAGCGCAGCGCCGCGCCGCAATCGTCGGCAACGAGGCGGTTTCCCGCCGCGCGCGCGAGGTCCCGGACCTTCTGGTACTCGAGGCGGGCGTCGTCGAGGGCGCCCCGCGCGGCGTGGAGCTTCGCGAGGAGGAGACGTCCGCCGAGGACGTCCCACGTGAAGTCGTTTGCTTCCGCGTAACGGATGCCCTGCGTGAGGACGCGGTGCGCGTCGGCGTCACCGGCAACGCCGTCGAGATACGCGAGGAACATGCGGTTGTGGCTCGCGAGCCGGTCGTGCCCGAGCTCGTCGCAGAGCGCGAGCGACTGCTTGAACGCGCCATACGCGCGCGCGAAGTCCTCGAGGTGAACGAGGATGTCGCCGAGGTTGTGCAGGTTGACGGCGACCTCGTACTGGAGGCCGAGATCCCGGGCGAGGTCGATGGCCTTTTCGGAGTGGAGCGCCGCGGCGCGAAAGTCGCGTGCGAAGTAGTCGATCAGCGCATGCAGCTTGTGGCGCTCGCACACGAGCGTCGGCTCGTTCGGGACCAGCGCGGCGGCGCGCTCGAAATGGCGGAGCGCAGCGGCGTGATCTCCCATCGCGGCGTTCGTCTGGACGAGGCTCACGAGAAGGCGGTGCTCTTCGAAACGGCGCGCGCGCTGCGTGTCGACGTTCGCGGCGTTCGCCTCGCCGCCATCGGCCCGCGTGGAGACGAGCGCCTGGAGGCGCTCGAGCAGCTTGAGCGAGCGCTTGAAATCGCCTTGCCGGCCGGCGAACTCGGCAGCCGCGACGAGCGCCGTCTTGACGAGCTCCTGCCGATCCTGCGCGATCGCCTCGGCAGCGGTGAACTGCGCGCGCGCGGCATCGAACATGTGGAGCGCGCCGAGGATGCGACCGGCATCGATGCGCACGCGCACGCGGAGCTCGAGATTGTCTGCGTACGCCGACTTGGACGCGGCAGCGTCGACGTGCGCGATGACGCGCTCGCAGATCTCCATCGCCTCGGGCAGCGTCCGGACGAGGCGAACGGCGCGCGCGAGGCCTGCGAGCCAGCTCGCGAGCTCGGAGGCATCTCGCGAGGCAGGCTCGCAGAGCTCGATTGCCCGAGCGAAGTCGCGCGTCGCCGCTTCCACCTGTCCGGCCTCGAGCCGGCGCTCGCCGCTCTTCGCGAACCAGAGGCCCGCGCGCTCGCGTTCGCCAGCCGCGTAGAGATGCGTCGCGATCCGCGCCGCGTGCTCGCCCGGACGTGCACCTGCGCCGGAAGAGAGCGCGGGCATGTCACCCGTGCCGAGCGGCGGATCGGCCAGGGAGCTCTCGAGCGCCTGGCCTGCCGCGGCGTGCATCTCGCGCGCCGCTTCGGCGGTGAGCGCGTCGACGACGACCTCCGGCACGATGGGCGACGTGAACGACAGCTCCAGCGGACCCGTGTGCACGACGAATCCGTGATCGCGCAGCACCGCGAGCGACCGCTCGAGCCGCGTGAGGTCGACGCCCGTCATCTGCGCGAGCACGGACGCGTTGATCGGCTCACCGAGCACGGCGGCCGCTTGCATGATCGCGCGGTCGGCCGCCTCGAGCTTCGCGATGCGCGACGCGACGAGCCCGCGCAGCGTCTTCGGCAGCGCGAGGTCCTGCCCGACGAGCTTCATCGCGACGACGGCGCCCTCGGCCACCGTAACGGCGCGGCTGTCGAGGAGCGCCTTCACCACCTCCTCGATCATCTGGGGATGGCCGCCCGCGCGATCGCGGACGAAGCGGAGGAGCTCCGGCGGGACGCGGTCGGCGCCGAGGCGCAGCGCGACGAGGCGCTCGGCGTCTTCGCTGCGGAGGTCGCCGAGATCGATCGCCGTATGCACCGGCAGCTTCTCGAGCGGATGCGTGAAGCCGGCGCGCGCGGCGATGACGATGAGCGCGCGCGCTTGCGGGATGCGGGAGACCACGGCCTCGAGGACGTTGAAGCTCTCCGAGTCCATGCAGTGCCCGGCGTCCCACGCGAACGTGTGCGGGCGGTCTTCGCACAGGCGAAGGACCATGCGCGTGAACGCGTTGACGAGCGACGCCTTGGCGTTGTTCGTGGAGAACGTGGCGCTCGCCCCGAGCGCGGAGAGGACCACGGCGACCTCGTCGTCGTGCAGACCGAGCGCGCGGAGGCGCGGCACGACTTGGCGGATGCGCGGCTCGGGGTCGCCTTCGGCTACGCCGCAGAGCGTCTGCAGCATCGCTTGGATGCCATGGAGCGGAAGGTCGGTGCCGCGCGGCAAGCACGTCGCGAAGTGCCAGCCGACGTTGTAGCCGCCTTTGCGCAGCCGGCGCTCCACCTCGAGGAGGAGGCGCGTCTTGCCGATGCCGTGGTCGCCGCGCACGGTGAGCGCGCTCGCCGCTCGCCGCGTCGCGTGCGCGAGCACCTCGCCGACGACCCGCAGCTCGTCTCGACGGCCCACGAAGCGTCCGAACGCTTCGGCCGGCCCGCGGACCTCCCGAACGAGGAGCGTCGTCGCCGCGGAGACGCCAGGCGCGCGCGACTCGCCCAGCGTGTCGAACACGAAGAGGCTCCGCACCTGGCGCATGGCCGCCGCGCTGATCGCGCACATCCCTTCGCGCGCGCGTGCGAGATCGCGCGCGGTGGTCACGAGTGACGCGAGGCGCTCGTCTTCCGTGGGGCGCCCGTCTCCGGAGACGTGGATGCGCCCGATGTGCAGGCCGGCGCTCGGCTGGCGCGTGCCGGCGAGAGAGCGCAGCACGACGAGCGCGCAGCGCGTGGCGATCTCCGTGTCGCGCCCGTCGGGCTCTCCGGTGCCGAACACGGCCGTGATTTGCTCGGGATCGCGCGCGAGGAGGCGCCCGCCGTGACGCTCGACGATCTGCGCCGCACGATCCGCGAGCGAAGGATCGTCGCGGCCGGGGACCTCGACGACGAGCGCGGTGACCTCGCGACGCTCGCCCATGCCGAGCGCGCGCTCGACGTCGAGCACCGGCACGCCCGTCTCCACTTTCGTGATCGAGGGATAGCTCCGGCGATGCGAGGCGGGCACCTCCACCGGCGTGCGCTCCTGCGACGGCGCGGCCTCGGCATCGAGCACCACGTTCGGGCCGGTCTCGTCCGGCGAGCGGAAGCGCGCGAGGAAGTCCGCGAGGTCGTGCGCGGAGAAGCGGCGCCCTTGCGAGTAGAGGAATGCGAGCAGCGCCTCGTACATGCGACCCGCGTCGGCGAAGCGCGCCTCCGGCTTCGGCGCCATCGCCAGCTTGAGCAGCGCGACGAGCTCGGCAGGGACCTCGGGCCGGAGCAGCTCGACGGGCGGGTACTCGACCGCGCTCACGCGGCGCAGCGTCTCGAACGACGTCGGCGCGCTGAACGGGTTCACGCCCGCGAGCATCTCGTAGAGCACCGTGCCGAGAGAGAAGAGGTCGCTCCGCGCGTCGACGTTCTCCCCCGCGGCGTGCTCCGGGCTCATGTACCCGAATTTCCCCTGCAGCTGACGCGCGCGCGTGTCCTCGACGCCCGTCGGCTCCAGCACGCCGCGTGCCTTGGCGATGCCGAAGTCGGTCACCTTCACCTCGCCCTCGAGCGAGAGGAGGACGTTCTGCGGCGAGACGTCGAGATGGACGATGTTGAGCGGTTGGTTCTGCTCGTCGCGTCGGCGATGCGCGTGGTCGAGCCCCTTCGCCACCTCGGCCGCGACGTAGACGGCCATCTCGATCGGCAGCTGCACCGATTGCCGGCGCGCACGCGCGAGGAGCGTCGCGAGGTCGAGCCCGCTCACGTACTCCATCGCCATGTAGTACGCGTCCGCCTGCGGCATGCCGCCGACGACGGTGCCCGGCGCGAGCCCGAGGTCGAACACCTGGACGACGTTCGCGTGCGAGAGGCGCACCGCGAGCTTCGCCTCGTGGATGAACATGTCGACGAACTGCTCGCTCTGCGCGAGCTCGGGAAGGATTCGCTTGATGACGACGACCTTCTCGAACCCCTCGACGCCGTAGCTCTTCGCCTTGAAGACCTCGGCCATGCCGCCCTGACCGAGGCGTTCGAGCAGCCGGTAGCGTCCGAAGGTGGTGTTCACCTCGGCCCGCCCACGTAGCGCACGCTACTTTCCCCCCGCCCGACGCACGTCACGACTCGCCTACGTTAGCACGGACGCCGTTCTTCCCGGGCGTTCGTGACGCGGGCCGTCAGGACCGTCAGCGCGCGATCCAAATCGGGCTCGTGAACGCCAGCGGCTGGATGGGCATGAACGGCAGCGCGTCGTCGAGCTTCCGCTCGCCGCGCACCACGACGACGATCCAGCGCGCGTTCTCCGGCAGCGAGAGCGAGAGGTCGGTCTCGAAGCGCACCGTACGTGACCCGGCCTCCTCGAGCGATCCTTGCTCCTTCCCGAGCTTCGTCGGCCGCGACGTGATGTTCGACTTGAACACGACCTCGCGCCGCCCCGGTGTCGGTGCGCCCGCGGATGTCGCGCCCGGAACTCCGGCGAGCACCTCCACGTACGTCGCGTCCACCCACGGCGCTGCGCGCACGCGGAGCTTGCCCGTGAGCGGACCGCGCGGCGGCGCGATCTCGTCGCCCGGGCGCGCCGAACGACCCTCGTTCGCGACCTCGAGCTCGATCATCGGACCGCTCGTCACCATCGTGCGGCCTCGCTTGATCGCGCCCACGACGGCGTTGGTGTCGATCGGCTGCCCCGTCTCGCCTGCCGCCCTCGCGTCGACGAGCGCGTACGTACGCGGGTAGCCCGCCCACTGGTACTGGATGCGATGCGAGTCGCTGCTGCCCGTCGCGCCGATGTGCTTGCCGAGGTTCAGGAGCGCGAACCAGTCTTCGAGAACCTGCTCGGTCCGCCCGCGCGTCGCGAGGTCGTAGCCGTTGTAGACCTCGAGCGTGTCGAAGTCGGTGCGCATTCCGCTCGGAAGGCGCCCGAGCTTCGGGTCGAAGCCGACGATGTGGAAGTAGCCGATGCCGGAAGGCAGCCGCGGGTGGTTCACCTGCACGACGCGGTTTCCGTCACCGCGGTGGCCCGCCGCGAACACCGCGCCGGCCGACGTTCCTTTGAAGGGCGGCACGCCGCTGCCCGCCGGGTACGGAAAGACGCCGAAGTGCCCGAACCGGGGGTTGTACGTCGTCACCTCGACGCCGGTGACATGAGCGAGCTGCTTCGAGAGGTGCAGCGTCTCGAGCGGCCCGGTGTAGTCGCCGACGATGTTGTGCTCCGTCGGGACCGCGAAGTCGACGCCGGCGGACACGAGGGAGAGCACGCGGTCCTCCGCGGTGACCGGCGTGTCGAAGCTCGGTCGTGCATGCACGTGCAGATCGCAACCGACCATGGCCGGCGTCGGCACCACATGACGGATCGCGAGGTCGACGTTCTTCGTGTGGCCGCTGACGACCTCGATCGTCTCGGCATCGATGCTCCACTCGATGCCCTTCGTCGCCGCGACGCGGTACTTGCCCGCTGGGAGCGGCGTCGCCACTTCGCCCTCGAGCACGTCCATCAGCGGCCCGGCGCCCGAGGCGCGGTAATCCGGCCCGAAGCTCGGGTCGACGGTCCCTTCGACGCCCTTCACGATCAACCGCGCGACGACCGGCTGCCCGGTGTCGCCATCGACGACCTTCACGCGGATCTCTCCGCCCGGCGAAACGTCGAGGCGGAGCTCACCGCCCGAGCCCGGCACGAACCGGACGGGCGCGCTCGTGTGCGCCGCCTCGAGCGCCGCGAACCACTGCACCGCGAACGTCGGTGCGTCGACGCTGAAGCGGCCTTGCGCATCCGCCGCGGCACGCAGCTGCGGACGCCCGTCTTCGTCGAGCGCGACGACGTGCGCGCGCTCACGCGTACCGGTGACGACGCCCGCGACCTTCGCGACCGGTGCACGGAGCAACTTGTAGAGACGACCCCAGACCTGCTGGCTCGACGCGCCGACCAGCACGCCGATGTCGAGGCGCGCCGGCTTCGGCGCTGCACCGGCGCTGCGCTGCGAAGCCGTTTCGGTCTTCGCCGAGACGACGACACGCGGCTGGGCGCCGGCTTGATCGAGGTCGGGCGGGAGCTCCGTGACGGACAGGTCGCCCTGCGTGGAGACGAGGCCGATCGGATGCGCGTCGTCTTCGATGACGAGCGCGCGCGCTTCCGTGGTGCCGACGTCACCGATGGCGCCCGCGCCCGGGACGAACAGCGGGCGTCCGCCCGGGGCGAAGCCGATGCGAAGCGCATACGTGTGCGCGGCGCTGCCCGTCTCCGGTGTGACGACGACGTTCGCAACCAAGAGGTCCGACGCCGGATCCATCTTCAGCTCCAGCGTGCCCGTCGCGCGCTCGTCGCCCACGTCGATCGGAAACGACGCCGCGAGCGTGGCCTTGTCACGGAGAGTGACGTCGCTCCGCCTCATGGCGAGCGGGCGCTCGGCACCGTCGATGACGAGCGACATCTCGAGGTCGGCGCGCGAACGGCCATCGGCGCTCGCGACGGCGACGCGGCCCGATGCGGGGAAGAAGGAGTAACGCGCGACCGCGCCGCCGAGCTCGGTGACGTCACCCGCGCGCGCCGCCACCGGCACGGCACGGCGCCCGCGCTGCGCGCCGAACGCCAGCGTCAGCGCGATGAGCGCGGCGACGATCGCTGCGCCGAAGATGTCCTGCCGCGTACGCCCGTCGTCCAAGGCAATTGCCATCAAACCAAAGAACGCGCCTCGCGGCACGAGCCTTCTCGCCGGACGTCAACGCGAGAGCGCTTCGACGCGAACGCCGCGGACCACCGCCGAGCGCCCCGCGCCCTCGATGCCCAGCACGACGTGGAGCGCGACGTCACCGCCGAGCTCGCGCTCGAACCCCTCCCCCCACTCGACGAGGGCAATCGCTCCTTCCGCGAGGCGCTCGGCGAGCCCGAGGCGCCGGATCTCGGCGGCCGTCTTGCCTGCGTCGTCGCCACGGAGGCGATAGAGGTCGGCGTGGAGGAGCGTGCCGCGCGTGGTCTCGTACTCCTGCACGAGAGTGAACGTGGGGCTCGCGACGGCCACGGCCGTCGGGACGCCGAGCTCGCGCGCAACGCCGCGTGCGAGGAAGGTCTTGCCCGCGCCGAGGTCACCGGCGAGGAGGACGAGGTCTCCGGGCTCGAGCACGGCAGCGACGCGCGCCGCGAATCGCCTCGTGTCCCTGCGGGTGGGCAGCGCGACGCGACGCTCGTCCATCGTCAGAAGCGGTAGAGGACGCGCGCCGTGCCGCCGCCGAGGAGCAGCGTGCCCGACCCGCCGAACGCCGGGCTGAGATCGCCCGCGATCTCGACTTGTAGCGCCTCACTCAGACCGAGCGCGACGAACGCCGAGCCGTGCGCGAGGAAGCGCGCCGTCTTGTCGGCACCGAGCGCCACGTGCGTGCCGAGGAGGAGCTCGGGTCCGAAGAAGAGCCGGTACTGCGGCAAGAGGGGGATCGCATAGCGTGCGCCGGCGACGATCTCGATCGCGCGCGGCCCGACGACTTGCGAGAGAAAGACGGCGCGGAGCTCGACGCCCGGCACCTGCTCGAGCGCGTAAGCGACGGTCGCGCCGATGGGCATCGCCCACGAAGGGCCACGCGCGTTGTCCGGGCGGACGAGCGCGTTCGAGATGCCGACGGAGAGGCCAATCGCGGCGGGGCGGTTCTCCGCGTAGGCGTGCTTCACGAGCGGCTTCGCCGGCTCTGCGGGCGGCGGCGGCGGCGGGGGCGGAGGCGGCGGGGGCGGCGCCTTCGGCTTCGGCTTCGGCTTCCGCTTCGGCGCTTTCTCCCACGGGAGATCGGCGTTCGCGATCCCTTCCGGGCGGAGGAGCAGCGCGAGCATCTCGGCGAGCTGCGCGGGCGCGTCGTCAGGGTCGATCTCGCGCGTCAGCGACTCGACCCGACCGGTCTCGACCTGGCAGGCCTCGAGCTCGACGCCCCAGAGCGTGTAGCCCGTCTCTTCGGTGCCGTCCGGGAGCTTGGTGGGCGGCACGTCGTGCCGCTCGATGCGGCCCGTGACGGTCCATTGCGAGCCCGAGGCCCGTCCTGCGGCGCGGTACTCGGAGCTCGTGTCCGGAAGGCCGTCGACGACGGCGTTCTGCGCCGAGAGCATCTCGCCTTCGCTCGGGAGCGTGAAGCCACGCGCGATCGCGGCATCGCGGGCCCACGCGCGAGCTTGGTCGAGCTCCGGCTTCGTCCCGCCCTTTGGTGCGGTGAACGGAAGGACGGCGACTTTGTCGGCGCGCGCGAGGGTGGTCGCAGAGAAGAACGCGAGCGCCGCGAGGAGGGAGACGAGGAAGCGAAGCATGGAAGCGCGGGTACCCTAGCAGCGCTCGTTTTGACCGGGGTGCGGCGATCCCCTGCGGCGTGCTCGCGGCGCCGCAAACCGTTGGAATGAGGGACGTTTGTGGCACACCGGCGCGCGCCAGGGCCGCCCTCGTGCGGGCGGCGGCGGACCAGGTACGTCGGCAGGGATCTTCGGGGCGAGACGGCGAGCCCCGTATGCTGCGCGACGAATGTCGAGCCTCGTCGATCTGTTCAACACCCTCGCGCAGTCCACGGCGGAGGAGCTCCGGGTCAGCCCGGGCGATGCCGTTCGCCTCGTCGCGAACGGCGATGCACGCAGCACCGGAGGGCGCCTCGACGATCGCACGATTCGCAAGGCGGCCTCGGAGCTCCTCTCGCAAGAAGAGCTCGACGAGCTGCCGACGCAGCGCCCGCGCATCGTGCGGCACGAGCATGAAGGCGTGCTCTACGTCGTGGAGATCGCGCGCGGGTCGGCGGGCATCTCGCTCGCGATTCGTCCGGCCAAGCGCCCGGCCGGCCGGAGCCCCGCACCGGCGCCCGAGCCGCCGCCGGCCCCTGCTCCGGCCGCGCCGCGGGCAAGACGAAGCGAGCGCGTACGGGCGGCCGCGCCCCCGCCTCCTCCCGCGAACGACCGGCTGGAGCTCGCGGTCGAGCCGCGCCGCGGCGCGATCGCGGAGGCGGCCACGTCGCGCGCGGGTGACGTCGAGCGCGCGGCGCGTCCGACGATCAAACAGGAGGTGAGGCCCACGCCCGTCCCGCGGGCACCGGCACCTTCGCCCGCGGCGTCTGCGCTTGTCCAAGACATGGGGCCGAAGCGCATCGACGAGCTCCTCCGCACGATGATCGCGACGCGCGCGTCGGACCTTCATCTCTCGGCCGGCAGCCCGCCCGTGATGCGCGTCGACGGCGAGATCCAATTCCTTCGCGACCGCCCGGTGCTCGCCTCGTCCGACGTCGAGGCGCTCGTCCGCGCCATCATGAACGACAAGGCGGCGAGCGCCTTCGCGGAGCTCCACGATGCGGATTTCGCCTACGAGATCCCTGGTCTCGCGCGGTTTCGCGTGAACGTGTTCGAGGACCGCAACGGCGTCGGCGCCGTGCTCCGTCAGATTCCCGTCGAGATCCTCTCCGCGGAGAAGCTCGGGCTGCCGAAGGCGTGCCTCGACCTGTGCAACCTCTCGAAGGGGCTCGTCGTCGTCACGGGCCCGACGGGGTCCGGCAAATCGACGACGCTCGCCGCGATGATCGACCACATCAATCGCACGCGCAGCGACCACATCATCACGATCGAAGACCCCGTCGAGTTCGTGCACCCCAACCAGAAGTGCCTCGTGAACCAGCGCGAGGTCGGCCACCACACGATGAGCTTCAAGAACGCTCTTCGTGCGGCGCTGCGCGAGGATCCGGACATCGTGCTCGTCGGCGAGATGCGCGACCTCGAGACCATCGCGATCGCGATCGAGACCGCGGAGACGGGGCACCTCGTGTTCGGCACGCTTCACACGACGACCGCGGTGAGCACGGTCGACCGCATCATCGACCAGTTCCCGACGGACCGTCAGGCGCAGATCCGCGTGATGCTCAGCGAGTCGCTGAAGGGCGTCGTCGCTCAGGTGCTCTGCAAGAAGGTCGGTGGCGGGCGCGTCGCGGCGCACGAGATCATGCTCGGAACGAACGCCGTGTCCGCGCTCATCCGTGACGGCAAGACCTTCCAGATGGCGAGCGTGATGCAGACCTCCAAGGCCCACGGAATGGTCACGATGAACGACTCGCTCTTCTCGCTCGTCCAGCGGAAGCTGGTCGACCCGAAGGAGGCCTGGATGAAGGCCGTCGACAAGAACGGCCTCTTGTCCATGCTGAAGAACGCCGGGGTTCCGACGCCGTTCGCGTCTTGACGGCCGTCGACGGACCGTCGTCGACGCGCGCGTCATCGTCATGACAGAACGCGTTTTTCTCGGGTTTCGGAGCCCCCGACGCGCGGCACGCCGGCTGCAATCCCTCCTCCCGAACGCGAAGGCGACTCAGGGAACGGAACGGGAAAGGCCATGACGACGATGATTCTCGGCGATGCGAGCGCGGTGGAGCTCCTGAACGGTCGGTACCAGGTCGGCGAGATCCTCGGCGAGGGCTCGATCGGCCTCGTCTACGCCGCCTACGACACGAAGCTCGGCATCGACGTGGCGGTGAAGGTGATGAAGGACGAGGCGGCGCAGAACGTCGGCATCGTCGAGCGCTTCGCTCGCGAAGCCACGCTCGCGACGCGCATGATGAGCCCGCACGTCGCGCGCGTTCTCGGCGTCGCCATCACCGACTCGGGTGCGCCGTGCATCGTGTACGAGCGACTCGTCGGCGAGACGCTCGCCGCGCGCATCCGTCGTGAGGGCACGCTCTCGCTCGCGCTGACCGCCCAGGTGGTTCGGCAGACCGCCCGCGCGCTCGCTCGCGCGCACATGCTGGGCGTCGTGCACTGCGACGTGAAGCCGGACAACATCTTCCTCGCCGACGAGCCGGGCGGGCGCGTGACCGTGAAGGTCCTCGACTTCGGCATCGCGGAAGTCATGTCGATGCGCGCGGCGAACACGAACGAGGTCGCCGGAACGCCGGAGTACATGGCTCCCGAGGTGCTCTTCGGCGCGCAGATGGCGGACGCACGCGCGGATCTCTACGCGCTCGGCGCGGTTGCGTACGAGTGTCTGACCGGCCTGCCCCCCTTCCCCGGCGACCACGTCGACGACGTGCTCTGGCAGCTCCGCTACGGGTCGCGAGCCTCCCTCGCCGACGTGCGTCCCGACCTCCACGAAGAGGTCGAAGAGTGGATGACCCGGGCGCTGCATGCGCAGCCGTTCTGGCGCTTCGCTTCGGCGAAGGAGCTCGCCGACGCGCTGGACGAGGTCGTCCGCGTCGCGCCCACGCGCGTCGACTACAACCGCGCAGCCTGATCGCGGAGCTTCACTTCCCGGCCACCGAGACACCCTCGAACAAGAGCGAGGGCGAGCGCGTCGTCGAGTAGCGATACGTGTCGTCGCCCACCGCGACGAGCCGCTTCCAGAAATCGAGGTGGTTGCCCGCGATGTTCATCTCGGCGATGGGCTCGGTCTTCACACCGCGCACCACGCGAAAGCCGCTCACTCCGAGCGAGAACACGCCGGTCGTCGAGTTCGAGTTCCCGCCGAGGAAGCCGGTGACCACGATCCCGTCCTTCACGTCCGCGAGCAGCGACGCCGGAGAGCGCGTCCCGGCCTTCACGACGACGTTCGTCGGCCTGCCGCTCGTCGGCGCCATGCCGAGCTTGCTCGCGTAATACACGTCGAGGAAGTAGCCGCGGAGAACGCCGGACTCGACGAGCGGCCTCGTCTTCGTGGCCATGCCCTCGCCGTCGAACGGGCGCGATGCGAGGCCCCGCACGAGGAGCGGATCGTCGGTGAGCGTGAGCACGCGGCTCGTGACGGTCGCCCCGAGCTTGCCGTCGAAGAACGACTCCTTCTGCTGGAGCTGCGCGCCCTGGAGCGGGCCGATGAGATGACGCAGCAGGGCCCCCGCGGCGCGCGCCTCGACGAGCACGGTCATCGATCCGGAGCCGACCTTCTTCGCGCCGAGGCGAGCGACCGCGCGTTCCGTCGCGTCTCGCCCGACGGCGAGGGGGTCCGGCAGATCCGCGAGGCGACGCACCGACGCTGCGGACCAGTCCTCCGGACGGCGCCCGTCGGCGTCCTTCACGCTGACCTCCGCCTCGGTCGAGACGGTTCCCGTGCGATACGTACCCTCGAAGCCGTTCGAGGCCACGCGCGCGTGCGTCGTCGCGGAGTCGCTCATCGACGTCGTCACCGAGGCGATGCGGTCGGCACCTCGCGCGGTGCGTGCACCTTCCTCTGTCGCCTTCGCGCGGAGGAGCCGCGCGTCGGTCGTGAGGTCCGCGACGCTCGCGTCGAAGATCTCGAGGTCTGCCGTCGTACGGCCTGCGTAGAGCGATGGGTCGGGAAGCTTGCGATGCGGGTCCTTGGCGAGCGCGCGAACCATGGCGACGGCGTCGTCGACGAAGCGATCGAGGGCGGCGGGACGCAGATCGCTCGTCGTCATCGATCCCCAGCGACCATCGGCGAACACGCCGAGCGAGATCGATCGCGTCGTCGCCTCGGCGATCTTCTCGAGCTTGCCGTCGCGCCAGGTCGTCTCCACTTCGCGCGTCTTCGACGAATACGCGCTCGCCGCCGACGCGCCGTGCTTCTTCGCCAGGGCGATCGCGTCGCGCGCCGCGCCGAGAAGCTCGTTTTCTTCGATGCTCATGCTTTGCGTCCCCCGACCGTGATGTTCGCGATTCGCACCGATGGCATGCCGAGCGAGACGGGCACCGACTGGCCGTTCTTCCCGCACGTCCAGCCGCCTTCGTCGAAGACGACGTTGGCTCCGACCATGTCGACCTGCTCGAGCACCTTGGGCCCGTTGCCAATCAGGTTCACGTCCGTGATGGGACGCGTCAGCTTGCCGTCTTCGATGAGGTAGCCGTTCTTCACGTAGAACGTGAAGTCGCCCGCGCCGATCTGGACCTGGCCATTCGTGAAGTTCGAGCAGTAGATGCCCTTCTTCACCGAGCGGATGATCTCCTCGTCGCCGTGCGGGCCGGCGAGCATGTACGTCGAGCGCATGCGCGGCATGGGCACGTGCCGGAAGCTCTCGCGCCGGCCGCTGCCCGTCGGCTTCACGCCGTAGTGCTTCGCCGAGATCGAATCGTGGAGATACGTCGTCAAGGTTCCGCGATCGACGAGCACGGTCTTCTCCGCCGGGTTGCCTTCGTCGTCGACGTTGATGGCTCCGCGCTGGTGGGCGATCGTCCCGTCGTCGACGATGCTGACGATGTCTTTCGCGATGGGCTTGCCGATCTTGTCGGCATAGATCGACGTGTTCTTGCGGTTGAAGTCGGCCTCCATGCCGTGGCCGATCGCCTCGTGGAGGAGGATGCCGGACGCGCCCGCCGCGAGCACGACGGGCATCTCGCCGATCGGCGCCGGCGCAGCCTCGAAGAGGATCGTGGTGCGGGTGACCGCCTCCTTCACCACGCGCGCGAGGCGCTCGTCCGAGTAGAAGTCGATGCCGTCGCGTGCCGCGACGTTGTAGCCATTCGACTCCTTCCGGCCTTTGTCTTCGGCGGAGCACGAGACGTAGAGGAGGGTCGTCGGCGTGAGGTCCTCGAAGACGCGCCCTTCACTGTCCACGAGGAGAATGGCGCCGTACTGGTCGGACATCGAGGCGCGCACCTTCTTGATGCGCTTGTCGGCCGCGAGCGCGCGCTCGTTGATGCGCGTGAGGAGAGGGATCCGATGCGATGCCTTCACCTCTTCCCACGGCGTCTTCGTGGCGTAGCGTGACGGAAGCTCGGACGCGCGGAACGCGACCGGCGCGGCGCGCGAAGGCCCACTCGCCACGGCCGCGGCGGTCGTCGCTGCGCGCTTCAGGGCCTCCGGCGTGAGCTCCTCTGTGTACCCGTAGCCGGTCTGATCGCCTTTGACGGCACGCACGCCGACGCCGAGATCGACGCTCGTGTACGCGCGATTGACCTCACCGTCTTCGAGCGACACCCACGTCGAGACGCGATGCTCGAAGTAGAGATCCGCGCGATCGGCCCCACGCGCGAGCGCGGCGGCGAGCCCCTCGGCGAACATGCGCTCCGTCACGCCGAACGCGGCGAAGTAGCGGAGGACGAGGCCGGGCGGCGGCGCCGCAGACGCCGCGCGAGGCGCGGGCCCGGCGGGCGAGCGAGGCGGAGGCGAAGCGTCTCCGCCGCAGCCGACGAGATGCGCGAGAGACAACGCTCCCGCGCCGACAAGAAGCTCACGTCGATGCAGCTCGCTCATGAACAGGGATGCTCCTCGCTGGAGTGGCCGCGGGTCAACCCACGGCCGTGCTCCCCTGTTCCACGCGCAACGTCGACGCGGGTTCCCCGGATTCGACGCTCAATTGCGGGCCGGGCTCGTCCTTCTTCTTCGCGCCGGCGCTCGCGGTTGCCCGAATGTCGCCGAGAGACGCTTGCCGCGTGAGCGCGCGGGATCAGCCGTAGAGGCTTCGGAGCTTTACGAGCGAGCTCGTCGCATGCAGGAGGAACTGCACGAAGTCCGGTTCGGTGTAGAGGACCTTGTCCCGCTTCGAGAGATACGTAACGGGCCATTCTCCGAACGCGTCAGGAGCGCCGGAGTCGAACAGGATGGTGGTGTTGCGGTCCGGCGAGGCCGCGAAGACGATCAGGTCGTCGGAGGAGTCCCGCTTGAACCGGGCGAGGTTGCGCCGGAAGAACTTCGACTTCTCGTCGCGGGCGAAGTCGAGCACGCCGGCGACCGGAAAGAAGTGCGTGCCTAGATTGGCCCAGGGTGCGCCGTCGTGGCTGCGCAGGAAGTGCTTGTAGCTCGGTGGGAACGGCTTGCCGAAGTGAGCCTCGAGCTCGCCAAGTCGCGCCTCGAAGGCGCCGTCGGGCAGCGGCCGAGAGCCCAGAGGAACGCCAGGATCGGCGGGATCGGTCATCGCGAGACGCTGAACGACCGAGTCCCGAGCCTCCAGCATCTGCTTGAAGGCATCGAGAACCTCCTGAGGCGTATACGCGGGCATGGTTCGTTTCCCCGGATTCGGCGCTCAGGTGCCGACGGGCTCGTCCTTCTTCTTCGGGGCCGCGTCGTCGGTCGCCTTCGCGTCGGCATCCGGATCCGCATCGGGATCACCGTCCGGATCGCCATCGTCATCGTCGTCGTCCGCGGCTGCGTCGGCTTCCGCGTCTGCCTTCGTGGCCGTGGTCGCCGCAGCGCCCTCCGACGCGACCGTCGACGCCGGCTTCGCGAGGCCCTTCTTCCGCTTCTTCTTCTTCGGGCGGTCCTCGTCGACGTCGTCCTCGTCGTCGTCACGGCGACGCGGCCGGAGCTCACCGTCGCTCGCGCGGATCTCGCCGAGCGACTCCAGGCTCATCGCGGCCTTCGGGCTGCGCCGCGCGATCTCCCAGAAGCGCGCGTAGAAGTAGGCGACGGCAACGGCCGAGAGGAGCCCGATCCACTGGCTCGTGGACGGATGATAAGCCGTCACCTCGCCGAACTTCGCCGGCACGAGCGCGATGTACGCGACCACGGGCGGCACGAAGGCGAGCACGCGCGCGACCGTGCGCGCGCGTGCATTCGTGATGCCGAGCGAGATGCCGAACACGAACGCGAGCGCCATGAGAACCAGCGCCGCCGGCACGAAGAGGTGCAGCGGGAACGTCCCGAACTCGCCGCGCTCCGAGTCGTCGCGCAGCATCTCGATGAGGAAGCGGAGGTAGCCGTACGCGAACGCGAAGAGGAAGAAGATCTGCCCGCGGAAGCGCTGGTGCTTCCGCTGCCAGAGGAGGAGCGCGAGCAGGGCGAGGCCGACGAGCGACTCGTAAATCTGTGTCGGATGCACAGGCCACGAGTGGTTCATCTTCATGAGCTCGTCGTGTGCCGGCGTTCCGTGGCCCGCCGCATCGAGGTGCTTCACCCAGGCCGGCGCGCCGTCGCCGCCCTCGAGCGTGCCCGCTCCCCAGTGCGGGAACGTGCCGAGCTTCTTCAGCGCGGCAGGCGCAGTCTCCGGCAGGCGCTTGCCGAAGTCGCAGCCGAACAGGTAGCAACCGATGCGCGTGATGAGGAGGCCCGAGGCGAGGCTCGGCACCGCCACGTCGGCCCACGGCATGAGGCGCAGGTTGTGGCGCTGGAGGTAGAGCCAGCTGCCGATGTAGCCGCCGAGGAAGCCGCCGTAGGCGACGAGGCCGCCTCTTCGCAGCGCGAAGAAGCTCGCGAAGTCCAGCGCGCTGTTCGCGTCGTGCGTGTTGACGCGGAACTCGTCGAGGTTCGTGACGATGTAGAGGATGCGCGAGCCTGCGATCGCGGCGAGGGCCGTGACGACGTAGCAGTTCGCCATCGTCTCCTTCGGCAGCCCGTCGCGCTCGGCGAGCGTGAGCGTCAGGTACCAGCCGACGACCAGCGAGAGGCCGAGCATGACGCCGTACGAGTAGATGGGCAGGTTCGCCGCCTCGTACTTCGTCTCGCGGAAGAAGTACCCGGCGACGCCGGCGCCGACGGCGACGACGAGCGCGGTGACGGCCGTGGCGCGGTCCTTCTTGCGGAGGCCGAGGAGCGCGTAGACGAGCGCGATCGCTGCGACGGCCGCCATGGCCCACCACAGCTTCAGCGGCATCTTGGGCAGCGGGATGCGGAACAGGATCGGATGCATGGCTCGGGGTGGGTTTTTACCTCAGATCTCCGCGCAGAGGCCCGAGATCCGACCGGCCCCGAGATCCGAGCGGCCTTGTGGTAGAAACCGCCCTCGTGAAAGCCGTCCGCACGGGTCTTCTCGCTTGCGCCGCGCTCGCGGCGTGCGTGCCCACCGGCAACGCTCCGCCGTATGACGCCGGCCCGACGCCGTCGTCCGCACCGACGTACAAGCCGTCGGCGAACGTGATGACGGCGCCGTTCGAGGACACGTTCGACCGCCCGGACGCCGGAGAAGGCACGTGGGCGCCGTTCGGCGCGGACGCTTCCTCCGGAGGTCTCGTGCTCGACGGCGGAGCGACCGCGGCCGATGCGGGCCGAGGCGATGCCGGGCGCGGTCTGCTCGCGACGGCGAGCGACGCGGCAGGCGATGCCGCCTTCGGCGACGCGATGGCGCTCTCGTTCGACGCGGCGCCCGAGGCGGCGGCGCCGAGCGCGGGCGGTCTCGGACCGAACTGGACGCAGGTCCGCACGAGCGCGTGGCGCATCGAAGGCGGCAAGCTGTGCGTCCAGAACGCGAAGAACCACGGTGTCTGGTTGAACCGCACGCTGCCGGTGAACGCGCGCATCGAGTTCGACGCGACGGCGCACTCGGACGACGGCGACATCAAGGCCGAGCTCTGGGGCGACGGCTACTCGGCAGCGACCGGCACCTCGTACACCAACGCGTCGAGCTACCTCGCGATCCTCGGCGGTTGGAAGAACACGACGCACGTCCTCGCGCGCCTGAACGAGCACGGCGGCGACCGCAAGGCCATCATGGTCGACAAGGACTCGGACGACCCGCGGCAGCGCGCCGTGATGAAGGGCCAGACGTACCACTTCAAGGTCGAGCGCACCGACGGCAAGACGGTGAAGTGGTCGGTCGACGGCGTCGACTACTTCAGCTGGACCGATGCGCTGCCGCTCGCCGGGCACGGCCACGACCATTTCGGCTTCAACGAGTGGGAAGCGAAGGTGTGCTTCGACAACGTGAAGATCACGCCCCTGTAGGCTTTACTCGGCGCGCATCCTCCGAGAGACTTGGGGAGACGCGGGTGCGGGGCTTTTCGTGAATCCGAAGGAGCAGGAGATCGCCATCGGCGAGCTCGAAGAGCGCGTCGACCGCCTGCGCGTGCTCTACGACCAGTACTTCCTGGGATTCGAGAAGCTCGAGCCGACCGTCGCGCGCAAGGACGTCGAGCGGCGCTTCGCCCTGCTCCGCAAAGAGCAGATCCGCAACACGGCGGTGCGCTTCCGCCTGAACGTCGTCACGCAGAAGTTCAACACGTACTCGATGTACTGGCTGCGCATCTCGCGCCAGATCGAGGAAGGCACGTACAAGCGGCACATCAACCGCGCGAAGCAGCGGTTCGGGGATCCGACACGGCCGGAGCGCGACATCTCCATCGACGTCGACCTCGCCGACTTCGACATGGACGCGGACCTCGACATGGATGCCGTCCTCGCCGAGGCCTCGGCCGCTGCCGACGCGTACGACCTCGCGCCGACGGCGACCGGCCAGCGGCCCGCGCCTGCGGCCCCTCCCGCGTCCGACGCGCGACCCTCGGCATCGGAGCGCACGGCGCGTCCCGTCGCGCTTCCCGCGGGCGCGAAGCCGCGCATCGTCCGCAAGGTGACGCAGACGGGCGAGCACGAAGCGCCCTCGTCCGCCCGGGCGATGCCTATCGCGCCGGCGAGCGCGCCTCCGCCGGGTTCGTCTCCTCATGTGCCGGCGTCGTCGCCGCGGATGCCGGTCCCGTCGATGCCGCGCATGCCCGCGCCTTCCAGCCCCGGCATCCACGCGGGCCCGCCGTCGAATCCGCGCATGCCCGCGCCGTCTAGCCCGGAGATCGCCGTCGGTCCGGGGTCGATGCGGACGCGCGCGCCGTCGGCGCCTCACCTGCCGCCGATGATTCGCCCGTCGACGCCTCGGATCGTCCCGGCGCCGCCATCGTCGTCCGCGGACCGCGCGGATCGCGCGCCCATCGCGCCGGCCTCTCGACCTCCGCCGGGATCGTCGCCGCGCGTGCCCGCCGGTGCGCCGAGCGCGGGTCCTCCTGCGGCGGGGCGCATTCCTCTCGCGGCGCCGAGCGGCAGCGCACCGTCCGCCGGACGTATCCCGGTGCAGCCCGCGTCCGGCGCGCAGCCTGCCGCACCGCGCGCTCCCGCGCCTGGGTCCGTGAACCGAGTGCCGGCCGCACCGAACGCGCCGCCGGCCGGCGCGCCCGGCGCAGGGGCGCGGCCTGGCGCACCGGCCATCCGGCCCATCGGCAGCGGCGCCTCTGCTCCGGCGGCACCGGCGGCACCGGCGGCACCGAAGGCGCCGAGCCCCGGGCCTTCGCCTCGCGCCGAAGAAGGCGAGAGCGGATCGACCCCGGCGGCACGGCCGCGCCCTCCGCCTCCGCTTCCGAGCCAGCTTCGCCCGAAGAAAGACTGACGGCCGGCGTGCGCCCGCCCCCCCCGGGCGCGCGCGTCCGCCCCCTGCGTCAGTGCTGCGCGGGCGGATACGACGAGCGGCGCACCGAAGAAGGCGGCGGCGTGTCGTCGATGATGTCGTCGCAGAAGAGGATGGCGCAGTGCTTGTTGTCGCTCATCCGGATGCGGGTGCAGAGCTCGACGAGGTCCTCGTCGGCATCGATGATGGTGCCCTCCACGGGCTGGGCGGTCCGGCCGTCGTAGCGGCAGTTGTCCAGAGCGACCCAACGACCACGATACGCGTCGCTCCTCTGGATCTGCGGCCAACTCATACGACTACCCATGCGTGTTTCGAACCTCACCGAGATCGGACTGCGGATGCGAGAGCGCCGAGGCGCCCGGAGGGCAGCGGCGCCTTTCGAGCGCGCCGTCGTCTCGCCGGAGCCGCCGGTGGAGAACCCTTCACCGCCAGACCCGTCGCGTGTGCCTTCGATCGCTACAATGGGGTGTCAGGGCCGGTCAAGCCGCGGGGTGTCGTTTCCCCGCAACACCTGCGCATCGGCTCAGCTGCGTTCCGCGTAAGTACGCGGACTCACGTCGCGCCGACGCTGCCCACGAGTTTGCCGTTCGCCGGCGCGAGGACCTCGATGTTGGCGTCGCTCCACGCGACGAGATGGCCGCCGACGAACGCGTGCGCGCGCCAGAATCCCACGGCTCGCGACCACAGCATCCGGCCCGTCGTCGTGTCGAAGCTTCGCAGCTCGGAGCGCGCGCGATCGTCGTCGGGCGTCGCGACGAGGACGACGGAGTAGCCGTCGCTCGTGAGCTGCTCGTGGAAAGCGTCGTCCGGCTCGGTGCCCGCCTCGCCGGCATCGAAGCGGAACGCGAACGTCGCGGGATCCACACCGACGAGACGCCGCACCGGTGTGCCCTGCGCCTTCTTGAGGAGGAGGCCGAGCGTGGGACCTGCGGCGCAGAATGCCGCGACGGCGTAGCCGGGCACCGGACACGGCACCGTCCGGCCGCGCGGCCCGACGTAAATGGCCGCTCCATCGTCCGCGGCGACGAAGATTCGCGGGCCCATCACGCACGGGAGGATGTCGTCGTCCTCGAGGTCTTCGAGCTGCTCGAACGCCTGGACCGCCCCGGTCACCGCGTCGACCACGAGGAGACCGTCGTCGTCGCCTTCGTGGCCCCAGTCGTCGACCACCGTGACCACGGTCCGACCGAACACGCGGCAGAGCCCGAGGTCCGTGCTCCAGTGCGCGTGCCCTAGCGATGCGATCGGCTGCGCATACGCCGGGTTCACGATGTCGATCTTCACGAACGGCGAGCCATAGCGAACGAGGCAAGCGCCCTGCCCCGCGACCGACTCGAGGGAGAACGTCTTGTCGCCATAGCTCCGGTTCCAGAGCGGCTGGCCGGTGTCGCGGTCGAACGCGAAGAGCCCGTTGTCGATCGTCCGCACGAGGATCGCACCGCGGCCGTGGAGCGGGAATGGATCCTCGACCGCGAGCCCGCCCTGCGGAACGTCGTCGCCGTCCACCGCATCGGACAGGGCGGCGCCCCATCGTCGGCGCCCGGTCGCGAGGTCGAGCGCGAGGAGCTGCCGTTTGTGCGCGACGTACACGTTCCTCCCGTGCACGCGCAGGCTCGCGCGCGTGAGGGAGCTCACCCACGTCTGCGCTTCGAGCGACTCCCAGAGCACGCGGCCTTGCACGAGGTCCCACGCGCGGAGCCGCGGAGGCTCGCCGTGCGGCGAGTGTGCCCCGATGGCGACGAACCCGAGCTGCGGATCGAACGCGAGGACGACGCCTTCGATGCCGTCGGCGAACGGGCCGCGCGAAGGCGGCGCTCCATACGCCGCGGCGCTCTCCTGCGTCACCATCGCGTGGACGTTCGGCGCGACGACCTTCGCATGGCAATACATGCACGTGGTCACGCCGGCGGCGGCGCCGTGCACCGGCGCGCCGCAGAACGGGCACGGGAACGTCGGCGATGCGTTCACGGCCGGCCGAGGTGCTGGCCGATCCGGAACGCCATCTCGAGCGCCTGTCGGTAATTGAGCCGCGGATCGCAAACGGAGGCGTAGTTGCGATCGAGGTCGCCTTCGGTGAGGCCCCCACCGACGCACTCGGTGACGTCTTCACCGGTGAGCTCGAAGTGCACGCCCCCGAGCGTCGTGCCCGCGGCGCGGTGAACCGCAAACGTGTGCTCGATCTCGCGAAGGATGTCGTCGAAGCTCCGCGTCTTGAGGCCGCTCGGCGTCGAGACCGTGTTGCCGTGCATCGGATCGCACATCCAGAGCACGCGGCGCTCGGCGCGGCGGACGGCGTCGACGAGAGGCGGCAGAGCGCGCTCGACGTCGGCCGCGCCCATGCGGGTGATGGCGACGAGCTTCCCGGGCTCGTTCGCGGGGCTGAGCGCGGTGAGGAGCTCGACGGCGTCGGCCGGGTCGACCTTCGGCCCGAGCTTCACGCCGACGACGTTCTCGACGCCGCGGAAGAACTCCACGTGCGCGCCGCCGAGCGCCCGCGTGCGCTCGCCGATCCACGGCATGTGCGTCGTGAGGAGGTAGTGCCCATCGCGCCGCGGGACCTTGCGCGTCTGCGCGGCCTCGTAGTGGAGGTTCAGGCCTTCGTGGCTCGTATAGAAATCCACGCGCGAGAGCTGGTCGACCGACGTCTCGCCGAGCGCCTCCATGAAGCGCAGCGCCTCGGCGAGCTTCTGCGTCGTTTGGAGGTACTCGTCGCGCAGCTCGGCGGGGAGGTCTGCGCGCGAGAGGAACTCCATGTCCCAGTACTCGGGATGGTGCAGGTCGGCGAACCCCGCGGCCGTCAGCGACCGAACGAAGTTCAGCGTCAGCGCCGAGTGGCTGTACGCGTCGAGCATCGCGCGCGGGTCGGCACGCCGCGCCACGGCCGAGAAATCCGGGCGGTTCACGAGGTCACCGAAGTAGCTCGGCAGCACCACTCCGCCGCGGTCTTCCGTCGCCTTGGAGCGCGGCTTCGCATACTGCCCGGCGAGACGGCCGACGCGGACGACGGGCTTCTTCGCGGCGTGCACGAGCACGACCGACATCTGAAGCAGAATCTTGAGCTTGTTCGTGATGATGTCGGGGCGGCACTCGCCGAGCGTCTCGGCGCAGTCGCCGCCCTGAAGCACGAACCGCTTGCCGGCCTGCGCGTCGGAGACGAGCTCCTTCAGGCGCTCGACCTCCCACGACGTGACGAGCGGCGGGAGCTCGCCGAGCTTGGCGACGACGGACGCGACCTCCGACGGATCGTCGTAAGCAATCTCCTGCGCGAGCGGCTTGTCCTTCCAGGACTCGGGATGCCAGGACACGGCCGCTCAGCCTAGCACTCGGTACCTCCGGCGAGGCTCCGTCTACTTCCTGAGGCGGAGCACGGACGAAGACGTCAGCCAGTACACGTGCGTGGCATCGACCGCGACCGATCCCGGCCCGGCGAGCGCGCCGCGCGCGCCTTCGACGAGGACGGGGTCTCCTCCGCCCACCGGCGCGCGCATGAGCCCGAGACCGCCCGCAGAGCCCGCAGCCTTCACCGTGGCGACCCCGGTGGCAGACGTCGCGAACCACAAGCTCGCGTCGTCGACGGCGATCGCGCACGCGGCGAACGTCCCGGAGGCTACGGTCGCGACGTCGCCGCCGTCGATCGACATGCGAAGAACGGCGCTCTTCGAGCCGCGTGCGCGGCCGCCCTCGATCGCCGTCCAGAAGAGTCGAGCTCCGTGGCGGATCATCGCGCAAGGCTCCGCGCCGTCGCCGAGGATCTTCGCCTCGTGGCCTTCGCCGAGAGCGATGCGCGTGATGCCTGCACCCTCGCCCGAGTCGCTCGCGCCAGCGGCGACGAAGAGCGCGTCGGCCGTGACCTCGATGCCGCGCACGAGGCCGGCGACGCTGCCGAGCACCTGCACGTCGCCGCCCTTCGTCGGCACGCGTCCGACCGCGCCGGCGCTCGTTGCAAAGTACACGAATTCGTCCACCACACGCACGACGCTGAGGCCGTGCTCCAGCGACGCGAGCGTGGTGGGCTCCCCTCCGGCGAGCGAGACGGCGAGGAGCCGTCCGTCGCTCGCGCCGACGAAGGCCGTCGTGCCGTCCGTCGCGAGCGTGTCGTACGAGGCGCCGCGGCGATCGAGCGCGATCATCAGCGCAGGGCCGACGCGCTTGTCGGCGACGAACAGGCCGCCCGTCGCGACGCGCTCTCCGGACACGTCGGTCTTCGCCGTGGTGAAGACGATGCGGTCGCCGGTGGTGGCGAGCGCGGTCGGTTCCCCCACCGCAGCAGCGATGGTCTCGGCGCCGACGGGTTGGGGCGCAGCGACGGCGGCGGGCTCCTCACGCGCGGGGAGCGGGGCCGTCGGGCCATCGAGGGCGTCGCCGACGCGACCACCGCAGGCGGAGGCCGCCAGCGCGAGCAGTGCGATCCCCGCGTGGCGCCAGCGGCGGCGGGCATTCCGTGCATCCAGAGGAGGAGCGCCGAGAGACGAGGTGGGCCGCGTGCTCATGCCTCTCCCGCTATCGGACCCGTACCGCGTCGGCCAAGTTTCGGGCATTCGGCGGCGCGATTCCGCGTGCGAGAGACGCTGCGGCGTATAGTGCGGGCGATGTCGACGACCTCGCCTCCGCGTTCGTCTCGCCCGCGGCGGACGAGCGTTCCTCCGCTGGAAGGACGTCCCTCCGAACGCGCGATCGTCTTCTGCGTGGGCGCGGTGCAGTTCGTGAACATCCTCGACTTCATGATCGTGATGCCGCTCGGCCCCGACTTCGCGGCCGCGCTGCACTTTCCCGTGTCGAAGGTCGGTTACGTGGGCTCGAGCTACACGGCCGCGGCCTGCGTCTCCGGGTTTGCCGGCGCGTTCTTCCTGGATCGCTTCGACCGTCGCAAGGCGCTCGCGGTGGCGCTGCTCGGCCTCGTGCTCGGCACGCTCGCCGGCGCGTTCGCGACCGGGCTCGCGACGCTGATGCTCGCGCGCATCGTCGCCGGCGCGTTCGGCGGACCCGCGACGTCGCTCGCGTACTCGATCGTCGCCGACGTGATCCCGTCCGAACGGCGCGGCAAGGCCATGGGCGCGGTCATGGGCGCGTTCTCGGTCGCATCGATCCTCGGCGTGCCGGCCGGGCTCGAGCTCGCGCGGCAAGGTGGCTGGCGGCTGCCCTTTCTCGCGGTCGCCGCGCTCGGCGCGGTGCTCGGAAGCTACGCGTACGTCGTTCTCCCTCCGATGTTCGGCCATCTCGCGGCCGCACGCGGGCGAGCGCTCGGCCGAGACCTGCTCGTGCTCGTCCGCACCGACGTCGTGCTGTCACTCGCGATGACGTTCTTCGTCATGATGGCGAGCTTCGTCCTCGTCCCGAGCATCTCGGCATACCTGCTGTTCAACCTCCACTACCCGCGCGAGTACCTCGGCGTGCTGTACCTCGTCGGAGGATCGGTGAGCCTCGTCGCGATGCGCGTCGTCGGTGTGCTCGTCGACCGCTTCGGTTCGGCGCGCGTCGGCACGTTCGGCTCTCTCTTCGTGTCGGGCGTCGTGTACGCAGGGTTCGCCGTCGTGCCGCCGGCGCTCCCCGTCATGGCGATCTTCGTCGCGTTCATGCTGGGAATGGCGTTCCGGAACGTCGCGTACAACACGCTGACGACGAAGGTCCCGCGCGCCGACGAACGCGCACGCTTCGGCTCCGTGCAGTCGGCCGTGCAGCACCTCGCGTCGGCCATCGCCGGCTTTGCCGCCGCGCAGTTCTTGACCGAGCAGAGCGACCACTCGCTCGTCGGTTTCCGCAGCCTCGCGTTCGCGAGCATCGCGATCGGCCTCGCCGTGCCGCCGCTCTTGTGGATCGTAGAGGGCCGCGTGCGTCGTCGTGCGGCGGCCGTGACGGCAGCCGCGCGGTGACGCTCAGAAGACGTCGGACTTGTCGATGGTCCGCGGCGTCTTCGTCGGCGGCGGGAGCGCCGCGGGAGCTGCGATTGCCGCTACGTTCGTGACGGCCTCCGCTCTCGGACGCGCGACGCGCGGCATCGTCACCGGCGCGGGCGGGAGCGTCTCGACCGGCGTCGGCGTGAGCGCCCTCGCGTCGTTCGGTTCGGGCGGAGGGATCTCGCGGTGCGCTTCACGACGATCGGTCGCCGTCGCGCCGCCCGCGATCCCCGAGGCATGCGCGCGCGGCGCCGCGGGGTCACGCTCGAAGTACACCGTGAGGAGCGCTCCCGTGCCGGCGAGCACGGTGGCGACGAGGAGCGCGGCGAGCGTGACGACGAACGCGCGACCACGAGGCGGCACACCGGCGATCGCGATGGTGGAGTCGTCGCGCTCGTCGCACTCGCTCTGCGTCTCGTCGTCCGGCCCGAACTGACGCGGCGGAGGAGGAGGTACCGAGACGCGGGATGCCGAGGAGAGCGGCTCGAGTTGCTCGAAGGCGGTCGCGAGCGACGTCGCCGACTGGAACCGCTCCTCGATGCGCGGCGCGAACGCGCGACGGAAGAAGTCGTCGACGACGGCCGGGAGCTCGGGATTCCGCTGCCGGATCGCAATCGGGTCGACGCGCGAGATCCGCGCGAAGAGGTCGCTGCCGGTCTCGCCGTCGAACGGGAAGTCACCGGTGAGGAGGTGATACGCGATCACGGCGAGCGCCCAGACGTCGGCGCGATGGTCGAGCGCGCGGCCGCGCGTCTGCTCCGGGCTCATGTACGCGGGCGTCCCGAGGAGGAAGCCGCGGAGCGTCGCGTGGGCAGCTTCGCGTCCGAGGCTGCGGCGCTGCTTGGCGATCCCGAAATCGAGGATCTTCACGACCGCGTTGCCGTCTTCGTCGGTCGTGACGAAGACGTTCGACGGTTTCAGATCCCGATGGACGACGCCGTCGGCATGAGCGACCGCGAGACCGCGCGCGATCTGCGTGACGAGCGGAGCGGCCTTCGCGAGCGGCAGCGGCCCCGTGCGCGCGAGCCGCTGATCGAGCGATTCCCCGGCGAGGAGCTCCATGACGAGGTACCCCAGCCCGCCGTCTTGCCCGTGGTCGGTGACCGTCACGATGTGGCGCGTCTTCCGCGAGAGCGCGGCCGCGACGCGCGCCTCGAGGAGGAAGCGGCTCTCCGCCGACGTTCCGTCCTCGTGCTCGACCCCTCGCATCACGAGCTTCACCGCGACCTCTTCGTCGAGCGTCGCGTGCCGCGCGGCCCAGACCTCACCCATCGCGCCGGTGCCGAGCTTCCGGACGAGCTCGTACTTGCCGGCGATGACGAGACCTCGCGTGAGCCCCGGCGGCACCGAAGGCGAACGCAGCGGCGAGGGCGGCGCGCTCGACGAAGGAGCCGGAGGCGCGACGCTGCGGAACGGATCGAGCTCGGGAGCGTTCATCGGCGTCTCGTGAGTATACCGACAGGGATGAAACGCGCATCCTCCTTCTATCCCTGAAGGGATATGCCGCACGCGAGCCGCAGCGCGCATGTCGTTGGCGCGGTGCGGCGCCGAGCATGACGCGCCTCCGCCTCGCTTCGCCCGCGCGGCCCCTGTGCTAATCAGCCGCGCGATGGGAGCCGTTCTGCGCGACGACGAGCACGAGGCACGCACGAAGCGAGCGATCCACGCCGCCGTCGCGCGCGTGCCCTTCTATGCGAAGCAGTCGCTCGCGGTGCCCGGCGAAGCGGCGCCCCTCGCCGACGTCCTCGCGAGCGTGCCCCTCCTCACGCCGTCGCGCGTGCGGCCGACGCTGCCGAAGGTGTGGCTGCCCGAGGGTCGCGACGCGAAGGCGGAGCTCGCTTCGGGGAAGATCTCGGTCATCGAGACCGGCCTCGGCGACGCTCGCGTGCGTGTCCTCTGGGACGGCGCGTGGTGGCGCGCGCAGGAGCGACGTGCGCTCGCGGTGAATGCCGAGATCGCGCGTTCGCTTGCCGGTGAGCTCGGGCCGTACAAAGAAGCGGCGCTCTGGGTGCCGGAGCGCGGCACGGGGTCGTGCGGAGCGGGCGACCCCGCGTTCGAGGACCGGCTCGAGGGCACCCGGCTGCACCTGAACTCGCGCCAGGATCCGACGTTCTGGTCCGAGGCGGTGATGACCCGCATGCTCGACGAGCTCGCGCTGCACGAGACGGTCGGGCTGCTTGCCGACCCCTTCTATCTCGACGTGCTCGCGCGTCACGCAGCGACGCTCGGTCGTCGCCTCGATGTCCGGGGCTTCGTCGCCCTCACGCGCGCGCTCACGACGGGTGCTCATCGGGAGGCCTTCGCTCGCGTGTTCTCGAAGTCGCCCGTGCAGGTCTACGCGGCGCGCGAGGCGGGCGTGCTCTTCGTCGAGACCGACGAGGAGACGATGCAGCATGCGCCGTTCGGAACGCACGTCGAGCTCCTCCGCGCGCGCGTCCCCACGCCCGGAGCCGAAGACGTCGCGCTCGTCGTGGTGACGACGCTCGACCGTGACGTGCAGCCTCTCGTCCGCTACGTGCTCGGTGACCTCGTGCAGATTTCGCCGGCGCCGCCGACGTACACGACGGTGCCCGCCATTCGGACCGTCGAAGGCAAGCTGGACGACGCCGTGATCCGGCCGGACGGCGCGATCGTGACGCCTGGCGCGCTCGACCGTGCGATGGCCGCGTCGGGCGCGCGCGCGTACCAGGTCGTGCAGACCGACGCCGCGGAGGTCGAGGTCGAGGTGGTGGGCGCACCGCCCGATGCGGCACGTGCGGCACTCTCCGGGCTGCTTGCCGGGATGAACGTGAGCGCGCGGGCTGCGACGGCGATCGCCGTCGAGCCGAACGGGAAATACAGGTCGTCGCGACGGAAGGCGGGCATCAACGCTCCGTCGAATGCATTCGAGGGTGAGGGAGCATGAAGGACACGATCGATCGCCACGCCCAACGCGTCCGTTCGCAGATCCCGCTGCTCCAGCGCGAGCTGTGTGGGCGGCCGCTCGTCTTCCTCGACAATGCATCGACCACGCCGAAGCCGCGCGCGGTCATCGATGCCGTGGTGAACTACTACGAGCGGTCGACGGCGAACGTGCACCGCGGCGTCCACTCGCTCGGCGAGGAAGCGACGCGCCTCTTCGACGATGCACGCCGCGAGGTGGGCGCTCTCGTCGGCGCGAGCCCGAGCGAGATCGTGCTCGTGCGCGGCACGACCGAGGCGATCAACTTCGTTGCCAACGGGCTCGAGCTCGGGCCGGAAGACGAGGTCGTGTTCCCGGCGAGCGAGCACCATGCGAACTGGATTCCGTGGCGCGTGCACGGAAAGCCGGTGCCGATGCCGATCGACGAGGACGGCATCCCGCGCTGGGAGTCGCTCGAGAGCCTCATCACGTCGAAGACGCGGCTCGTGTCCATCGGCCACGTCTCGAACGTCACCGGTGCCATCGCGCCGGTCGAAGAGGTCGTTCGCATCGCACACTCACGCGGCGTCCCCGTGCTGCTCGATGCCGCCCAGTCGCTCTCGCACATCCCGCTCGACGTGACGAAGCTCGGCATCGACTTCCTCGCCGCGAGCAGCCACAAGGCCTTCGGGCCGTCGGGCGTCGGCATCCTCTGGTCGAAGAAAGACTTCCTCGCGAAGTGTCCGCTCTACCAGGTGGGCGGCGGGATGATCTCGCTGAACAACGACATCGATGTCGGCGGGTTCGTGCCGCGTGACGCGCCGTTCAAGTTCGAGGCAGGAACGCCGGCGATCGAAGCGACCATCGGCTTCGGCGCGGCGGTGAAGTGGATGCGCAGCATCGGGATGGAGGCCATCCGCGAGCATGACCTCGCGATGAGCAAGTACCTCATCGAGGGCCTCTCGGAGATCAAAGGCGTGCGCGTGCTGGCGAAGCGGCTTCCGCCAGAGAAGCGCATCGCGCTCGCGACGTTCGTGGTCGATGCGCCCGCGATGACGCAAGAGAGCGTCGCGCGTGCGCTGTGCGACATGTTCGGAGTGTGCGTGTCCGCAGGATTCCACTGTACGCACGTGCTCCACGCGCGCACGAACCTGACGGGCACCGTGCGCGCGAGCCCGCATCTCTTCAACACGACCGAAGAGATCGACGTCCTCCTCGAGGGCGTGCGCGAGATCGCGTCGTAGCTTCGGGTCAGAAGCTCGCGAAGAACGACCAGGTCGCCTTCGGGCCTTCGTTCCAGATGCGGTGGCCGACGCCGGGGATCTTGCAGCTCACGACGGGCCGCGTGCACGCGTCGTAGGCGACGCACGGCGAAGGCGCGGCGGGCTTCGTGGCCGCCGCGCAGTCGTTCGCCGCGGTCCAGTGCGTGAGGCTCTTCTCGCCTTCGGTGGGGCTCACGTTCGTGTCGGCGAGGCCGATGAAGATCATGGCGGCGACCGGCGACGTCTTGCAGCGGAGGACGCCGCGCTCGTCGTAGTCTCCGCCGGTCTCCCAAGGTCCTCCGCCGGCGTGAGGAGCGATCGCGCGGAGCACGTCGCCACGGCGGCAGCCGAGCTGGTTCACGAAGTACGCGCCCATGCTGGAGCCCGTCGCGAAGCGGCGCTTCGTGTCGATGCAGAGAGCGCGTTCGAGCTCGGAGACGAGCGCGTCGAAGAAGGCGACGTCCGTATTTGCGTCCGCGGGCGCATCGAGCTGCCAGCTGCCGTTCTCGCCGTCGGGGTAGGCGAAGACGCCCTCGGCGGCGGCGAACGATTCGAAGCCGAAGTACTCGCGGGCGCTGGCGCCGGTGCGCCCGCCGGAGTGGAAGTTGAAGACGAGCGGGTACGCGCGATACTCGTCGTACGTGGGCGGCACCGAGAGCGCGTACGTGCGCTTCTTGCCGCCGACGTCGACGACGAGGCCGCTCGAGGGCCCGGGCTTCGCGAGCGCGCCTCGCGTTCCGCAACCGCGGCTTCCGTTCGGCGGAAGCGTCGCGTCTCGGCCAGCATCGGCGATCGCGGCGTCGGGTGCGGCAGCGTCGGCGTCCTCGACGGGCGCCGCATCCCCTCCGGCGGCGGAGTCGACGCCGCTCGCCTCGCGTGCGCTCGAGCACGCGATCATCCCTCCAAACGCGAACGCAACGACCATCCTTCGCATGCCGCGCGCGTCGTGTAGCACGCGCCCGGACGCGAGCCATTCTTGACACCAGTGGTGTCAACTTGACACCACCCCTCCGGGGTTCGTCTCCATCCGGAATGGGATAGAGGATGATCGCGGATGCGCGGCGCGGCAGACTTCGTCGCGGACGCATGGCGGATTACGACATCGGGAGCCCTGGGCATCACGCGTTGCCGCGCGAGCTCGAGGAAGCGAGTGAGGGCGACGTGGAGGACGTGCTCCGGCGCGGCGCCGCCATGCTGGGCTACGCCGACGTGACCGTGGAGCGCGTCACCAGCGTGCTCGGCGGTTCGTGCATCGTGTGCACCGACGTCGTCGCGTACGTCGACGGCGTCCCGCTGCTCGTCGCGCGTCCGCGCCTCTACTGAGCGCCCGCGGTCACGCCCGCTGCTACGCGAAGAGGCGCTCGGCGATTTGCACGGCGTTCAGCGCCGCGCCCTTCCGCAGGTTGTCGGCCACGACGAAGAGGTTCAGCGCGCCCGGGACGGCCACGTCGTCTCGAATGCGCCCGACGTAGACCGGGTCGGTCCCCGAAGCCTGCGCCGGCTGCGGGTGCTTGCCCGGCGCGTAGCCCTCATCCATCAACACGACGCCGTCGGCGCCGCGAAGGAGACGCTTCGCCTCCTCCGCGCTCATCGGCCGGTGGAACTGCACGTGGACGGACTCGGAGTGGCCGTTCACGACGGGCACGCGCACGGTCGTCGGCGACACGCCGATGCTCGCGTCGCCCATGATCTTCCGCGTCTCGTGCACCATCTTCCACTCCTCTTCGGAGTAGTCCTTCTCGCCGGCCTTCCAGTCGCTCAGCACGTTGAATGCGATCTGGCCCGGAAACACGCTCGGCGAGACGGGCTTGCCTTCGAGCGCGGCGCGCATCTGCTGCAGCAGATCTTCGACCGCGGCCTGGCCCTTGCCGCTCGTGGCCTGGTACGTCGACACGACGATGTGCTTGATGCGCGCGGCGTCGTGCAGCGGCTTCAGCGCGACCACCATCTGAATCGTCGAGCAGTTCGGGTTCGCGATGATGCCCTTCGGGCGGTTCTGCGCGGCGGCCATGTTGACCTCCGGCACGACGAGCGGCACTTCGGGATCCATGCGCCACGCGCTCGAGTTGTCGATGACGATCGCGCCCGACTTCGCCGCGATCGGACCGTACTCGCGCGCGACGCTCGCGCCCGCGCTGAAGAGCGCGATGTCGACGCCTTCGAACGAGGTCGGACCGAGCTCCTCGACCGTCACCTCGGAGCCCTTCCACGGCAGCTTCTGACCCGCGCTCCGCTTGCTCGCGAGAGCGACGAGCTTCGAGACCGGGAAGCTCCGCGCCTCGAGGGTCTTCAGCATCTCGCGACCGACAGCGCCGGTCGCGCCGGCGACGGCCACGACGAAGGACTTCGCGTTCGACATGATGGTCCGCCAATTAGCGCGGTTCGATGCCGCTCGCGAGGTTTCTACAGGCGCCGTGCCCCCCCCTACGCGCGGCCGCGAGGGCGATCCGTTCGAAGCGGAATCGGCCGAATCGCCTGGATCGTTCGTCCATCGGGGACGGCCGATGCTCCGCCGCCGTCGGGCCCTCCGCGCGCGGCGTCGCGCAGAAGCGTGCGCAATGACGGCAAGAACCGTCGCCGACCACCTACACCTACACTGGAATCCCCTGGCATACAGGGTGCACCACGACGACGCATGCGCGCTCACCGCCTCTCGGTCGCCTCGATCGTCTCGATCGCCGCTTTCGCTCTCGGCGTCGGACCGTTCGCGGCCGGCTGCTCCTCGGCGAGCGAAGACGAGGCCGACGTCTCGGTCGACGCGCTGACGGACGACGAGCTCGCGAGCAAGGCCCTCGCGATCATGGGGGCGAAGGTTCAAGGCGCCGACCAGCAGTGCAACCGCTGCCACGACGTGAACACCGCGACGCTGAAGAAGTGGAGCGACGACTACAAGTCGACGATGGCGTTCCTCTCGGACGAGTCGAAGTCGCCTGACGAGCGCATCAACTACATGCGTCGTGACCCGAACGACGCGACCTCGACGTTCGCGCCCGCGAAGCTCGGCTTCCTCTCCGCCGGCACGCACTTCGGCGGCAGCGCCGTCGTCGATCGCAACCGCACGCCCACCACGTACAAGCAGGCGAACCTCCTCCGCACCCTCTTTAAGGGCAAGGACGACGAGTTCCGCCGCTTCCGCGCGAACACGCTGATGCCGATCGAGCCCGAGTACGACCGCCTGAGCGCGGGCGAATACGAGACGATCGCCGCGTGGATCGACAAGGGCATGCCGAAGCTGACCGACCTCCTCCGCGAGGAGCCGCGCCCGACGTCGTGCACCGACGACTTCGCGCAGCTCAAGGCACACGCGAGCGAGATCAAGTCGCGCAGCTGGGAGTCCGTGAACCGCGACGCGCGGGTGCCGATGCTCGCCTGCGACGCCGGCTCGAAGACCATCGACTGCTTCAAGCAGGTCTTCGAGGGCAAAGAGATCTTCCCCGACGCCGCGAAGAAGGAATACGGCCGCGGCTGGGCGCAGGACGGCTCGACGGTCCGCATTCTCCGCGAGCTCGAATACAAGACGTTCTACTGGACGCGCCCGAGCGCCGATGGTCGCTTCGTCGCGAACGGCATGTCCGAAGGCGGCTCCGACGGAGCGGTCATCGCCGACCTCGCCGCCGCGCTCGCTCCGGGCGGGCCGAAGACGCGCGACATCATGGCGTCGGCTCGGTACGACCCCGACTTCTGGCCCGACAACAAAGGCTTCATGTTCCAGGGAACGCCGAACGGCGGCGTCTTCTGCGCGCAGAGCCTCCTCACGAATCCGGCGACCACGCGGGTCTCGTTCAGCGAGCCGCAGTGCTCGAAGCTCGACACCGTCGGCCTCTACCAGACCGTCGGCCAGCGCATCGGCGACAACTCGGTCGCCGACCACTTCGTCGTGAACGGCAAGTTCGCGAGCGACAATCCCGGGCTGACGGCGAGCGACCGCGATCTGACGCCGACGTTCGGCCCCGATGCGAAGGCGATCATCCGCGTGATGTTCGCGCAGGGCAACGACGCCGAGAGCGGCTACCAGGTGAAGCAGTCGGTCGAGCTGCCGACGCCGTTCGAGGGCGACATCATGATGGCGCGGTCGAGCGAGCTCCTCGGCGCGCGCGTCGCCGGTGAGCAGGGCGCGCTCGGCTACTCGATCCGCCGCGTGAGCGGCACCTTCGCAGACGACGGCTACCGCTTCACGTTGAAGCCCATCGGCCGCATCTGCATGCCGGGCAACAAGGCGAACTTCTCGTTCGACGAGCGCTTCCTCGTCACGCACCACTACCTCACGCGCGAGGACTTCGCGTCCGACGAGGAGTACGCTCCGTACAAGGAGAAGGGCGGCGCCGACCTCTACATCGCCGACTTCGTGACCGGGAAGAAGCAGCGCATCACGCGCATGAAGCCCGGCCAGTTCGCGATCTTCCCGCACTTCCGCTCGGATGGCTGGCTGTACTTCCTCGTCCGCGACGCGAGCGACTCCACGAAGAAGAAGGAGTACATCGCGGCCTCCGACTGGGCGATTCGCCAGGTCGAAGCGACCCCCACGCCCTGAAGCGCCGCGAAGGATTCGGAGATCGACTGCCATGAACCGCACGCTGCTCGGAATCACGCTCTCTCTCGCCGCGCTCGCCGCCGCCGCATGCAGCGGCGGAGGAGCGACGGGTGACGACGCGTCGACGGACGAAGGCGAGCTCCGCCCGCTCGAGCGGAAGGCCGTCGGAAAGGCAGCCGAGTACCCGGCAGACACGACACTGCGCGCGCGCCTCGAGACGCTCGAGAGCTCGCAGAAGGCTCGTCGCGAGGCGGCTTGGAAAGCCGTCGCGCGCATTCTGCAGCCCGTGAAGGTCGCCGACCCGACGCTCAAGGTCGACGGCAAGCCGGCGACGATTCCGCTCTTTCGCACGTGGTACGGCAAAGACGACTTCGAGCGGATGTTCGGCAAGATGTACGGCGACCTTCCGGCGAACGCGCGCAAGGAGCGGAAGCCGTTCACGCTCGCCGACGCGCGCCGCGCGTTCGAGTGGAACGCGAGCTCCCTCGGGTCCTCGACCGATCAGGACTACTTCGACCGAATCGCGAAGGTCCAGAACGACACCTCCGTGCAGGGGCTCGGCGGCAACCATCGCGTCGCGTACAGCCCCGCGATCTTCGAGCACCTCATGAGCGACTACGGAACGCTCGTCGACTGCCTGCCGAAGCTCGATGCGAACGCGATCCAGCCCGAAGACGAGCCCGCTTCGGCGACGAACTTCGCGCCGTGCTTCCGCAAGGAATTCCCGGCCGACGCAGCCCTCGTGAAGATGTCGTGGTACCGCGCGAACTTCGGGAGCGAGCGCCTTCCGCTTCCGACGTACGACACGAGCGCCGCGACGCTGAAGGCGAAGATGGACGGCTCGAGCGACCAGGGCGCCTGGGGCAAGGGCGTCGGCAAGGCCGATCCGGACGACGCATCCATCTACACGGTCGGCATGTCCGACGGCACGCGCTTCCGCATGCCTGCGCTGCACCTCGTGACGAAGGAGCTGCGCGAGTGGCTCTGGATCACGCTCTGGTGGTCGGAGACGCCCGACGAAGACTTCGGCGCCGACCGTCCCGAGGAGATCAAGAAGCTCGGCGGGCCGTGGTCGCACTACAAGATGAGCGTCGTCGTCTCGTACGAAGAGCGCGATCCGGATCCGCGCGGCGGGTACGAAGGCTCGCTCGGAGACGCCATTCAGGCGACGTACGGCGGGGTCGGCAAGCCCTCGTGGGCGTCGAACCCGTACCTCGAAAAGGGCGCTCCGAACGCGCAGTCGAACTGCATCGGGTGCCATCAGCACGCGGGAACGCGCGAGAACAGCGAGTCGATCCTCGGCGCGCCCGACCGCTTTCCGCAGGCTTCCAGGACGAAGCTCAGGAAGAACTTCCCGATGGACTATCTCTGGGCGGTGAGCTCCGCACCGGAGCGCCTCGCCGGCATCATCGAAGATCAGGTCAAGCACTACGACTCGGTCGACCGCTGAGCGCACGGCGCGGCGCCGCATGCGAGGCACGCGGACGAGGTGGACGGTAGAGAAGAGCGCCCTCCACCAAGGGCCCCACGGGCGCGCGTGTTACGCTCGAATGTGAGCATGCGCGCGCGTCCGTTCGCCCTCGTCCCGCTGGTCGCGGTCGCCGTGTCCTGCGGCGGCGGCGGGAGCGCGCGTGTGCCCGAAGCGGGAACGCTGCGTCTCACCGGCATCGGCGCGAGCGCGGAGCCGACGATTCGCGGCGCTCGTCTCCTCCCCGAGAACGTCGACGAGAACGGCGGTTACGGTAGTGAGCCCGGCGGCGGCGTTCGCGCGATCACGGCGGGTCTCCGCGTGGTCACGACGCGCGAGGGCGCGGTGCTCGCGTCGGACGAACGGCTGCCGCAAGCGCCGCAGCTCACGGTGCCGTTGCCCGAGCGCCTCGGTGGGGGATTCCTCTTCGTCCTCGGCACGACGGTGTGGCGCGCCGATCACTGGCTCGATCCTGCGCGGCCGGTGTTCACGTCGCCCCAAGCGATCCAAGCCATCCTGCCGGGTCTCGATCGCGTGTACCTGCGCGCGCAGAATTCGTACCTCGCGATCGATGGCCGGACCGGCAAGGTCCTCGACCTCGGACCGTGGCCGGCGACCCCGCATGTCAGCGGGTATGCCGCGGCGGACGGTTGGCGCGCGGTCGCGATCACCGACCTCCGCGGGCTCGTCGCCACGTTCGACGCCGGCGCGACATGGCGCGCTCTCGACCTGCCGATCGAGCCTCGGTACGTCTCGGTGTCCGGCGATTCTCTCGCGATCGCCGGCATCGAGAGCACGCGCGCAGAGGCGTGGTTCGAGCTCGGCGCAGACGGAAGCATCGCGCGCATGAGCGCCGCGCCGCGCGATGCGAAGGGCAAGGTGCTGATGCCGCCGGCGCCGGTGCGGCCGGCGCACGCGGGGCCGATGCCCGGACCCTTCCCGGGCAGCATCACCGTGCCCATGCCTTCGCTCACGCCGCCTGTCCCGGCGCCTCCGGCGACGACGCGCGGGGCGAGCTCACCGAAGGAAGACGTACGTGACGAGGCCGCGCCGGACGCGGCCTCCCGCGTGTTCGGCAAGAGGCCGCTCGCGGCGGCGATCGAAGACGGCTGGCCACTCACCGACGGCACGGCGGTGGTCGCGCGCGACGGTGCGCTCGCGCGCGTTCGCTTGTCCGACGGCGCGCTCGTCGACGTCGCCCCGAACGCATTCCCTCTGAAGCCCGCGCGTTGTCATGCCGTTTCGCTCACGCGAAGGAATGCGCTCGGCGCGTTTGGCTTCGTGTGCGGCGAGCCGCGTGGAACGACCGTCGTCTACGCGTACGATCCGATGCAGGCGCGCATGACCGAGCTGCGCCGCTTCGATCGGCCGCGCGTCGTCACGTCTTCCGGAAACGGCGCTCTCGCGGTGCGCGGGCCGTGCGCGGAAGACGGTGACTCGAGCTCGCCGCCGCGCGAGCCCACGCGGCTCGAGCTCCCGAAGTCCGATGCGGGTGCCGGCGCGACGACTCTCGCTCCCTCACCGCCCGCGGACGCGGCGCGTCCGCCGTCGATCCATCCGTACTGCGTGCTCGGGCACGACAATGCATGGCGCGAGGTCCACATCCGAGGCGACGTCGGCGCCGAGCGCGTGATCGTCCTCGCCGACGGCAAAATCGCGGTCGTCTCGCCCCCGCAAGGCGAAAATGGCGTCGCGCGCCTCACGCTCCTCGAGAACGGCCGTGCGACCACGCTGCCCGTCGCGTTCCCGAAGGTCGCGGCCGATGTCGCGCGGGTGCTCCGTCTCGGCGTGTGGCTCGACGGCTTCGAGGAACGCCGCCCGGGAGTCGTCGGCGGGTGGGTCGAGGCGGGCGGCGTGATGCTCGGCATCGAGATCGCGTCGGACGGCACGGCGAAGATCGGGCAGCTGATCCGCGACGCCGGCATGCCCTTCGTGTCGGGCCGCTACGGGCTCGGCTGGACCGCTTCGCGACGCGGCTTCGAGACCACGGACGGCGGGATGACCTGGTCGAACATCGAGCTTCCCGAGCCGCTCGTGCCGCTCGGAAAGGTGGAGCGCCGCGCGTGCGGGCCGATCGGCTGCCTCGCGGCCGGATGGCTTCGCGTCGGTTGGGGCGAAGCGAAGAAGGCCGCGCCTGCCGCCATCCCGCCTCCTCATCGCGCACCGGTCGCGGTCTCGACGCCCCAGCTCTCGCTCGCGTGCGAGCCGGAGAACGCGGCGATGCCGACGCCCGCGACGTCTCACGTCCGCGCCACGCCTCCGTCGACCCCCGCGACCCTCTCGCCATCGTCTTCCCGCCGGGTCACGCTCGCGGGCGGCGGGCCGCCCGTGCTGACGATGCCGCTCGGCGTCAGCGACCTGCCTCCGTTCTATGCGCAGCCCGGTCCCACGCTGCGTGAGTCCGAGCGCGGGATGCCGTTCGAGGTGCAGGAGCTCCTCGAGAAGTACGTCCGCCTCGGTCCGCTCGCGCGCATCTACGCGTGGGGTCCGAAGACGGGCGACTGGGACACGCAGGGCAAGTGGATCGTCCGCTGGCTTTCGCCGTTTTCCGGGTGGTCCGACGCGCGCGTGTCTCTTCCGGCGCTTCCGCCTGCGATGCTGCTCGATTTCACGAAGACCGGAAGTTACTTCGGGTACGGCGGCATCAGCGCGTACTCGGGTTACTTCCAACTCGCACCGGGCGACGACGCTGCGCACGCGATGGTCTTCCTTCGTCGCGTGAGTCGGAGCGACGTCGTTCCGTTCGACCTCGAAGCGGATCGCGCGCCCGTCGAGATTCGTCGCGCCGACGGAGAGCCGTTCGTGGAGGTCGAGAGCGCCACCCGCGCGAGCGGGCGATGGTTCCTCGCGACGCCTCCCGCGCCCGGGGTGCCCTCGCCCGTCACCACGATCTGGCAGGTGGATGGCTCCGTCGCGCGCGAGCTCGTACGCGTATCGCGCACGCCGCTGGACACGGGCCGGCCGAACACGACGCGGCTCGCGCGTCGGTCCGATGGCCGCGCAATCGGGCTCGTGGTCGACGGACAAGCGACCGCCGAGCGAGCGACTCCCACGCGTTGGGTGCTGCCGATCGATCTGGAGAGCGGACAGCTCGGTGAGCCGGAGTCACTCGGATACGCCGACCTTGCCGGTCGCACGCTCGAAGCGTGCAGCGACGACGTCGTCGGATGGGTGATGGACGCATCGATTGCGAGCAGCTCCGTGCGCGTCCAGCTTCCGCGCGGCAACGGCTCGATCCACTCGGCGCACGCGCGGCTGCGCATCACGCCGAGTCGCGCGTGCATCGAGCGCGTCGCCGGCATGTTCGACGGACAGGCGAGCGATCGCGCGGTGCTCCTGACGCGCGCGACCGGCCGCGCGAGCACAGCGCCACGCGCCGGCGAGATCGTGGCGACGGCGTTCAGCGCGCAGGCGCGATTCGCGCTCCGCTGCACGATCGCGAAGTAGCCCGCCGCCGCGCATCGCCGGCGCCTTCGCTTCCGACGCGCGACTCATCCGCGTCTCGACAGCAGGCGATAAGGCTCGTGCACGGGTCGTGCAGACCTGGATTTCGACCTTGCAGATCTGCATCGACCGAACGGGCGGGCGGGCTAGAAATGCGCGGATTTGCATGGATCTGCCATTGGCACGAGACTGGCTAATACCTTCGATGCCTGCGCGGAGTGTGGCTGCCCCCCCGGCCCCTTCGCGCAGGCTTTTCACTTTCGAACGGTGGCGCCGGGCCGCTCGAAAACCCGCGGAGAGCGCTCGGGTATCCTCCCGCCCGTGAAGCTCTCGTTCCTTCGGGCTGCGCACGCGCCGCGACGTCGCGTCCGCCTCCTCGCCGTCGCGGCGCTCTCGTCTTCCGTCGCCGCGGCCTCGTGCAGCGACTCGCCCGTCGCTCCGGCCGCGCCCGATACCTCGCCGGAGCTCCTGCCCGGGGAGGTCTGCGACGCGGACAATCGTCCCGACCTCCGCCTCACGTTCGATCCGCCCAACGTCGTCGTTGCTCCGGGCGAACGCCGCGCGGTGCGCCTCACGATCGAGCCGGACGCCTGCGTGCCTGCGGACGCCACGTTCGCGACCGCGGATGCCGCGATTGCGGCAGCGCCGGCGACGGGCCGCTTCGACTTGCGGCACCCCACGTACGACTTCGTCGTGACCGGTGGAGGGCTCGGGCGCACGACGATCAAGGCTTCGATGGGAGCGAAGACCGCGAACGGCGAGCCGTACACCGTCGACGCCGAGCTCCCGGTCGACGTGCGCGATCGTGCAGCGCCGACGTGCGCGGCCGGCGACGTCGCGCAGGGGACCGTCTCGGGGGCAGCGCCGACGCTCGCCGGCACCGGCGCGCTCGCGAACAGCCGTCTCGCCGCGCCTCCCGCGGCGTTCACACGCGACGACGAGCTCGCGCTTCCGTCGTTCCCCGCGTCCATCGCATGCGAGCCGGCCGATCTGATCGGCGCGCTTCCTGACGCGAAGCTGCGCAAGCTCGGCCCCGCCGTCACGTTCGCTGCCGGTGCTCCGCTCTCCATGGCGAAGTCGCTGCGCCGCGAGGTGGAGGTGACCTTGCCGGTGAACCCGGCGGCGTTCCCCACCGACGCTCGCCTGCGTCACCTCGTGGTCCTCTACAAAGGGCCGCGCATCAAGACGCCGCGGCCGATCACGATCGCGAACCCGCGCATCGACGCGGAGGGCGACGACTACGTGCTGCGCTTCCAGACCCCGTGGTTCGGCACTTACCAAGCCGCGGTGGCGGAAGACGCCGGCGCGGTGAAGACGAAGCGCCGCCTCTCTCATCGTGCGGTGATCGGCATCTCGATGGGCGGCGGCGGCGCGGCGGTGTACGGGATGCGTCACCACGACAAGTTCGATGCGCTCGGGCCGCTCGGTGGCCCGTCGGACTGGACGTGGATGCTCTGGTACATCGAGCAGAACGCGCTCGGCGGGTTCTGCCCGGTCGGCAAGACGTGCCCGAAGGTCGCGCCGAACCTCTACCCGATGGAGGAGACCTACGCGCACACGATGGACTACGACCATTGGTTCTACGAGCGCGGCAAGGGTAACGGCGGCAGCTTCCCGCGCTCGGAGTACGTCCAGATCTTCGAGGACCTCGCGCTCGCGATGGGCAACCCGAACGGATCGGGCTCCGATCCTTCGCTCCTCCACGTCGCGCTCGGGCCGAAGGCTTCGGATCCTTGGATCAAGGGAGACCCCGCTCTCGGGCTGCCACCGAACGTCGACTGCTCGTTCACGGTGGACCCCGTCCGCGTCGAGTCGCCGGCCGACGAGGCAACGAACGCACGGCAGCGCGAGATCCAGGACCGGTGCAACGCGTTCCGCTGCGACCCGAAGAACGCGTGGAAGGCGCCCGCGAACTACTTCGACGACGAGTACAACCCGGACGGCACACTGCCCGTCATCTCGTTCTGCGACGGCGGTCAGAAGCCGGACGCCCCCAGCCCGTACGTGAACACGTGGGCGCCGGGCGGGCAGAAGCCGATGAACCTCGGGCTCGCCGTCGACCTGAACAACAACGGCATCCGCGACGAAGGTGAGCCGATCATCCGCGCCGGGCACGAGCCGTTCGACGACTGCGGCCCGGACGGGCTCTGCGATGCGCAGGAGCCCGGCTACGACCCGCAGACGAACCCCGATCCGAACCAAGACGATTACGACTTCCAGCTGAACCCCGGCGGGCTCGAAGGCAATCACCGGTGGGATCCCGGCGAGCCGTACAAAGACGTGGGGCTCGATGGCGTCCCGAACACGGCGCTCCGCCACGTCGCGGGGGATCCCGGCGAGGGCGACGGCAAGTACACCGAGTCGGTCGGCCTCTCGAACTTCTACGCCAACGATCCACACGGGATCGTGAGCGGACGCGTGAAAGACATTCCCGGCGGCGAGATGACGGACGCCGCGCTGAGGCGCATCGACGTCCTCTCCGACGGAGGCGTGCGCGACCTCTTCAACTTCGCGGCCGTCGCGAATCACCTGACGGGACAGATCGCCGGGCGACGCGGGCCGAACGGACTGCCGCTGCGTTCGGTCGCCTACTACAACGGCTTCCACCACCTTCCCGGCGAGCCGAGCGATCCGAGCTTCTTCGATCCCGCGCTCATCCGCTGGGCCGACGTCGCGGCGATCCCGAACATCCGCTACGGCGACGTGGACGCGCCGCGCTCGGTCGTCGAGCAGACGGGCGACGGGCAGCACGTCGGAACGGCGACGCAGATCCTGAACCGGCTGCAGATGTCGTTCTTCTACGTGGGGCGTCGCTGGCCGGATGCCGACCGCGTGCAGACGAAGGAGACGAGCGACGACCCGGCCACGTCGACGATCAACGAGCTCGGCCTCGAGTGCGAGCTCAGTGGCAAGTGCCAGAAGATCTTCACCGGCAAGCGCACGGGGCGCACCGGCCCGATCTCGGTGTCGCTACCGCCGGGCTACGCGCACAAGGAGAACGTGGCGCGGAACGTTCGTTACCCGGTGCTCTACGTGCTGCACGGCTACGGGCAGGATCCGCGCGACCTCGAAGCCGTCGCGATCTTCACGAACAACTACATGAACCCGCCGCAGCGCTCGAGCGCGACCCGGCTTCCGAAGTTCATCATCGTGTACGTCGACGGCCGCTGCCGCGTGCGCCCCGACGGCAAACCCGAGTGCATCCGCGGGACCTTCTACATGAACAGCGCGCGCCCCGATGGCGCGAAGCTCGACGAGTGGTTCGACGAAGTCACGGAGTACGTGGACCAGAACTACAGGACGATGCCGGCGACGGAGGTCGAGGTGGCGGAGTGACGAGAGCGAGAGAACAGGGAGCAGGAGGCAGGTGACCGGGAACAGGTGGCCGGGACGTCCCGCGGTCACCTGTTACCTGTCACCTGCTCCCTGCCCCCTGTTCTTCAGCCCAACACCACGAGCTGAAACTCGTCATAAACCACCACGTCCTCGCCCTCGACGACCGCCTTGTACGTGCGCTGGTCCGAGCAGAGGCCTCGCGGGCGGAGGAGCTTGCCGGTTTTCAGGTCGAAGACGTACGCGTGCATCGGGCACACGACGCACGCGTCCTCGAGCCAGCCCTCCGCGAGGCTCGCGCCGGCGTGGTTGCACGCGTCTTCGATCGCGTACACCTGGCCGTCGACCCACGCGACGAGGACGTCGAACGGCGGATGCTCGAGGCGGACCGTTCCCTTCTCCTTCACCTCGTCGAGCTTCACGCGGCCGACGAGCTTCGGCGGTGCCGTCATCAGTTGAGAACGTCCTTCGGCGTCGGCCCTGCCGTACGCATCATGGCGCCGTGCTGCGCGGCGAGCTGATGGATGACCTTGGCGACGCGCGCGCGCGGGTCGAGCTCTTCGAGGATGGCCTGGCGCGCGGCGGCATCGACGACGAGCTGGTACGCGCAGAGGTCGGCGAGCCGGCCGGTCTCCGCCGTCGTCGGCATCGTGAAGGCAAAGCTCGCGTCGTGCTTCTGCACTTCGGAGGCGAACATCGTCGCGGCGGACACGAGCGCCGCGCGATCGTGCTCGGCGACGGGATGCACGAGGTCGGAGAGAATCGTCGCGCGCGCGCGCCGGTACGGCAGGTCGTCAGGCTCGAGCTCTTCGAGCCGAAGGCGCGCCTGGCCGACGATCACGATGTTCGCTCGCCCGTCTGGCAGCGGCTGGTGCTCGATGATGACTCCGCCGCCGGAGATCTCCGCGATGGCCGGCCTGCCGTGCTCGTCTTCGCCCGGCACCAGCTGCGCGATGGCGAGCGCGCCGTGGCTGGCGAGGCAATCGCGCAGCATCGCGCGATAGCGAGGCTCGAAGACGTGCAGCGGCAACACTGCTTCGGGAAAGAGCACGAGCTGCGGGAGCGGGAAGATCGGCAGAGCGTCGAGCGCGGCCTCGAGGCTCCGGGTGTCGACCCCAGCCGGGACGGTCTTGATGCGGCGCTCGCTCATGAGAAGGTCAGGGCCCGAAGACTTCGACGCTGCTCGCGTTCATCGCGTCCGGCGCATCCAGCGCGAGGAACGCGACGGTAGCCGCCACATCCTCGGGTTGCATCGCCGGCGCGAAGCCGCTGCCCTTCAGCATATCCGTGTCGACCGATCCCGGCATCACGCACATCGCCTGCAACCCGGTGCCGCGAAGCTCCTCGGCGAGCGACTTCACGAAACCCACCGTGCCCCACTTGGCCGCGCAGTACGCGCTCTGGTTCGGCGTGCCGAGCGTCGACGAGATGCTCCCGATCGCGACGAAGCGGCCACGACGCGCTTCCAGCATGCGCGGGAGGAACGCGCGCGCGACGAGGAACGTCCCCTTGAGATTCACGTCGACGACGGCGTCCCAGGACTCCTCCGTCATCGTGTGCACCGGGGCCCGCTGCACGATGCCCGCGTTCGCGACGACCACCGACGGCGTGCCGAGGTCCGTGAACACGCGGGTAGCCGCCGCTTCTACCTCGCCGCGCTTCGCAACGTCGCAGCGAATCGCGACGGCACGGCGCCCGGTTGCGACCACCTCGTCCGACGTCGCGGCGAGCGACTCGATGCTGCGGCCGAGCAAGGCGACGTCGCAGCCGCGGCGCGCGAGCGCGATCGCCGTCGCACGACCGATGCCGCGCGAGGCGCCGGTCACGACTGCGATCATGCGCCGACTCCGAGCGCTCCGTGCACCACGGCGAGAGCCTTTGGCGACGATGCACCACGTACGGCGATCGTCTCGACGCGGGAACCGACTGCGCGCTCGCCGCGAGCGATCATGCAGCCGTGAACGAGCACGATCCGGCACGCGGCCCACTCCGGCTCGAGGACGTGCTCGATGTCGGCGACGACGCCTTCGCCGATCCGCTCTTGCAGGGTGAGCCGGCGCGCGTGCGCATCGACCAGCGCGGCGAGCGCGCCGAGGCCGACGAGGCGTTCACGCGCCTGCACCGCGACCGTCGCCGTGCCCGTTGCATGGAGCAGATGGTGTGGGCACGTCGTCACGACCGGCACGTCGCGCACGATGACGAGACCGCCGTTCTTCGTCGGCATCATGCTCGAAGCGAGGAGGCTCTTCGTGTCGACGACGTAGCCCGCGCAGAGCTCGGCAAACGCATCGGCGACGCGCCCGCCGGTCCCCACCAGATCGGGCTCGACGGCGCTGTCTCGTCCGAGGGCGCGGAGAAACGCGTCGATCGCGTGCGCAGCAGCGGTTCGGTCGATCGCCATGGCAGCGCCGAGAGTATCGCGATCTGGCAAGTCCGCGACATCACGTACGAGTGCCGAACGGGTGCATGCGCTGACGCAACCTGGCGCACGCGGACGTCAATCGGCTTACGGCGCTCGACCGTCGGCGCAGCGCCGAGCCCGGAACGTCGGAGGATCGCAAGCGCGACCGCGAGGCACGACGATTGCTCGTGGTGCATGCGTGCGTTCCTTCCGCCTCCTCCTCGGTCTGGGCGTCCTTGCCGCCGCACGTTCCGCGGCCGCTGCCGATCCTCCGCCGAAGAGCGCCCCGGACCACCCGCTGTTCCGGCTCGTGGAAGCCGAGCGGATGCCTCTGCTCGTCGGCCGGCGCGTCGTCTCCGCGCAGCGCGCCGGCAACGTCGTTCGTCCGCCCACGTTCGGCGAAGAGGTCTCGGCACTCGACTGCGAGCACGCGCGCCACGACATTCGCCTCGACCCGAAGACCGGTGAGACGAAGGCGAGTCTCGAGCTCCGCGTGCGCGCCAACGGCCGGCCGGTCAGTCGCGTCGCCTTGTCTCTCGACGAAGGTCTCCACGTCGGCGCCGTCACGGCAGACGCGCGGACCGTCACCGTCGACGACGCGGTGTACGCGCCGACGCGCATCGTCGAGCTGCGCCTCTCGCCTGCCCTCGCGGCGGGTCAGTCGACCGTGATCCGCGTTCCGTACGAGGGCACGCTCGCATGCGGCACGTACCCCGAGGGCGGCGGCGTCCTCTGCACGAAGGCCGACGACTTCTCCTATTTCGCCCACCAGTCCGTCGTGCCGTACATCTTCGACCCGACCAATTATCAAGGCGGCGCGAGCACGCTCGACGCGATGACGCGCGAGATCTTCGTTCGCGTGCCGGACGGCACGGACGTCGTCGCGACGGGCGAGAAGATCGGCGAGACCGTCGAGGGCGGCACGAAGACGTCGGCGTGGATCATCGACCGTCCGCTCTCGCGCTCGCTAGGTTTCTACATCTTCGCGGGGAAGCTCGGGCTCCGCACGGTGCCCGGCCGCACGGTTCCGACGACGTTCGTCTTCCCGAACCCCGAGATGGACGTCGACAAGCGGCTCGTCGCTTGGTCCGCGCCGGTGCTCGACTTCGTCGAGCGGCTCGCCGGGGGCCCCCTTCCCTTCCAGCGCTCGCTCACGCTCGTTCGCCTCCCGGCGAACATCGGCGACCCCGGAACGGCGACGTTCGGGATGACCCTGCTCTCCGACTCGTACGCGCGCACCGGTGATCTCATGCACGAAGAGACGTGGGCGCACGAGAACGCGCACCTCTTCTGGGGCATCATCGTGCCGGAGACGTCGTCTGCGGAGAGCCGGATGATGAGCGAAGGCCTCGCGACGCTCACCGAGATCGACTACACGCACGGCGCTCACTTCGCGGGCGTCGACCGTGACGAGTACCTCGCGCGCCGCTTCGTGCCGATCGGCCTCGACCTGCGCGCGAACGGCAAGGACCTGCCGCCGGTGCAGCTCACGGAAGGTGCCGAGCCGCCGGATGGCTTCCGGACGTCGCTGTACACGCTGTGGGCGTACTACAAGACGTCCGCCACGCTCGACCATCTGCGCGTCACGGTCGGCGACGACGTCTTCGCTCGCGGACTCGCCGCGTACGTGAAAAAGTGCAGCTACGTCGGCTGCAGTCCGACCGACTTCCGCGGCGTGCTCGAGAAGGAGTCCGGCAAGGACCTCGGACCGTTCTTCGCGCGATGGGTGACGGCGACGTCGCGACCGGAGGTCACCGTCGGCTTCGCTCCCGTACCGGGCGGCGCCGACGTCGAGCTCACGAAGGACGACGACGAGCCGATGACCCTCGAGCTCTGGCTGACGCTCGACGACGGCCAACGCATCAAGCGATCGGTCGACCTCGTCGGGCGCACCACCCAGGTGCACGTCGCGACGAGCGCGTGGGTGCGCACCGTTTCTCCGAACCCCCGGCACGACGTGCTCGTCGACTCTCGCTCCACCGTCGAAGGCGACATCGACTTCGACGGCGAAACCGACGGCTTCGACGTGCTCCGCTGCACGCCTCTCGTCGGCAAGTCGTACAAGCCAGTGAACGCCGTGGGGCTCTGGACCGTCGACGAGCGCTTCGACCCGCGCTGCGACGTGAACGGCGATCGCAAGATCGACGACTCCGACATCGAGGCGCTCACCGCCTCGTTCGGCACGCTGCGAGGAGCACGATGAACAAGCACGCAATCCGCGCGTTCGCCGCGTCGTCGCTCGTCGTGGGCTGCGCCGTCCTCGGCAGCGCCACGTCGACGGTCGCCTGCACGAGCGAGCCCGCGGCCGAGGCGCCGCTCGGTCCGATCGCGTTCGCGGCCGAGGAGGGCGGAGAAGGCGCGACTGTCTTCTTGCGCCGTTCACCCGCGCTCGGCAACGGCCTCGTCTTCGACGTCGTCGCTCGCGGCCCTGCCGACCTGCACGGCGCGGCGTTCCGTCTCCACTACGATCCGGAGGCGATGACGTTCGTGTCCGCCGGCGCGGGACCTTCCTGGTCCAAGACGGCGATCGCGCTCGCGAAAGAAGGTGCGCCCGGTCAGCTCGCCGTCACGTGGAGCGAAAAGGGCGAAGCAGGCATCGATACGACGCACGAGACCGTGCTCGGAACCGTCGCCTTCGAGGTCCGGGGTCGCAAGCCATCGCCCGTTTCGTTCAAGGTCGAGCGTTCGACGCTCGTCGATCGCAAGGGCGCACGCATCGCGGCTTCCTGGCGCGGCGGAACGCTCGCGCCCCGCTGACTCCACCTGCGCGGTCGGTGCTAGCATCGCGGCATGGAGCGCCGCGTGTTCACGCTCGAGGCGGTCAACGCTCTCGTGCCGAAGCTCTCGCGCATCGTCGAGCGTCAGCTCGCGCGCCGTGGAGCGATCGAGGCGCTCCTCGTCCGGCTCGGGCGCGAGCTGGGCGACGTTCCCGAGCGCATCATCGTCGATCCGGCGGATCCGACGGACCTCCGCAATCTGAAGCAAGATCTCATCACGAAGATCGCGGACTACCGCGCGGGCTGGAAAGAGATCGAAGAGCTCGGGGCCGTCCTCAAGGATCCGCGGATCGGGCTGCTCGACTTCTACGGCAGCGTCGACGGCAAAGCGGTGTGGCTCTGCTGGAAGTACGGCGAGGCGGAGTGCGCCTGGTACCACGGCCTCGAAGAAGGCTTCGCCGCTCGGAAGCCGATCGGCCACAGCGTCCGGCAGCGTCTCCTCAACTGACGCCGCCCGCGCAGGTCAGGTGCGCATCGTCTCGAGAGGGTCGGCGGTCGCGGCGCGCCACGCGGGCACGATCGACAGCAGCGCGAACGGGCCGAGCACCGCGAGCGAGATGCCGAGCAGCTGCGCGACGTCGACGGCCGGCGTGAGCGCCGCACGCGGATAGAGCACGCTCCATCCCACGAGCGCGGGACGAAGCCCGGGCGCGCCGAGCCAAAAAATCCACGCATAGCCGAGGAGCAGGCCGAGCGCCGTCGCGCTCGCCCCGACGAGCAACGACTCGAACAGCTTGGCCCAGAGGACGTCCGAGGTGGACCACCCGACCGCCTTCAGCACGGCGATCTCGCGGCGTTCGTCGGGTCCGATGCCACTCGCTCGATCCCAGGCGAGCACGAGCAGCGCCAGGATCGCCGGGATCGCGGCGCCGAGCACGAACCCTGCGCGGCGTCCGTACGAGAGATGGTGAACGCGCGCGAGGAGGTCTCGTTCGACGACGCGTGCACCCGGAATGCGCTCGGTGATGGTGCGCGCGACGACCCGCGCCTCGGCCGGATTCGCGAGCGACAAGGCGAGGTCGGTCGCATCGCTCGGCGGAAGGGCGAGCAGCGCGCGCGCATCGTCTTCGTCGCACACGACGACGTCGGCCGTGTAGAGGTCGAGCGCGGAGCGGAACGTGCCGACGAGCTTCAGCGCGTGTGCGTCCGGGTTCGGTGACGGCAGACCGAGCTCGTCGCCCGGGAGCATGCCGAGGAAGCGCGCGAGCTCGGTGCCCGCGATCATCTCGTGCGCGCCGCGCGTTATGTCGCGTCCTTGCGCGAGCACGCCGTTCGCGACCGACAGCGGCGCCGCGTTCGGCGCGGTGCCCACGATGGTGACGTTGCCCTGCAGCGAAGGCAGGAACACGTAGCCCCAGACGCGCGGCGTCACCGAGCGCACCGAAGGAATGTCCGCGAGCTTCGAAGCCTCTGCGGCGGAGATCGTCGTCGGCCTCCCTCCGACGAGCTTCTGCACGACGATGTCCGGCTGCGCGGCCCGCGCGCGCTCGGCCTCGGCGCGGAGGGATTCGGTGAGGAAGATCACGGCGGCGACGAGCGCGACCGCGAACGCGAGACCGCCGCCGAGCGCGAACGCGCGCGCCTTCCGACGCGCGAGAGCCGCGAGCGCGAAGCCGAGGAGCGAGAGCCTCATCGCGGCGCCCGCCCGGCCGCGCGCTCTTCGGCGGCCATCCATACGTCGGTCGGGGGAGCCATCGCCGCGCCTGCCGGATCGGGGTCGGGCTGCGCGGGGCCATCCGCGAACGCGGCACCGGGCTCCTCGAGCGACACGGCGCGAAGCCAGCGTGCTCCGCCCGAGAGAGCGAGGTCGTTCGACGGCAGGCGTCTCGCGACGGCTTCGATCGCTGCGGCGTCTGCCTCCTTGGCCGAACGGCGCGCGTGCGCGTCGAGCGCGAGCCCGAGCACGACGACGACCGGGCTCGCCACGAGGAGCGCTGCAAGCCGACGCTTCTGCGCGTCGTTCATGGCGTCTGCATCACCATGAGGATCTTCGTGAGGAGGAAGTCGGCGACGAGAATCGCGATCGACACCGCGACGACCGTGCGCGTCGTCGACAAGCCGACACCTTCCGTGCCGCCCGTGGTGCGCAAGCCGAAGTGACACCCGATGATCGCGATGAGGAACCCGAAGACCGGCGTCTTCGCAAGACCGGCGAAGAAGTCGCCGAGGCGCACCGCTTCGAGCGACGAGCTCATGAACAGATTCGGCTTGATGTCGTACTGCGCGGCGCAGATGAACACGGCGCCGGCGGTGCCGAGCGCGAGCGCGTAAACGCTGAGGAGCGGCATCACGATCACCGCGGCGAGCACACGCGGCAACACGAGCTTCTTCGCCGGGTCGGCACCGAGCGCACGAATGGCATCGACCTGCTCGGTGACGTTCATCGCGCCGACCTCGGCGGCCATGCCGCTGCCGATACGGCCGCCGACGATGACCGCCGTGAGCGTCGGCGCGAGCTCACGGCAGAACGAGAGGATGATGACGCGCGGGATGTACTCGACGCCGCCGAACCGGCGGAGGCCGAATGCGAACTGGATGGTCATGACCATCCCGATGAAGATCGACGTGACGGCGACGATGCCCATCGATTTGACGCCGAGAGACTCGAGCTGCTGGAGCGTCGAGCGAAGCTCCAGCGGGCGTTTGCCGATCGATTTGATCGTGCGCCCGGAGAGCAGCACGACGTCACCGAGGTGCTCGGCGAAGCGTCCGAGCCGCGCGCGGTAATACTCGGTGAGCGACGGCTCCGGAGGCGGAGCCGGGATCGACATGCGCATCGACGGCGGGCCGCTCGGCGGCGGGTTGTCCTCGCCGCCGCCGACCTGCGGGCCGAGCGGGCCGCGACCATCGCGGTGCCCGGGCGCGGTGCTCACCCCGAGCCTCCGGCGATCACGCCCGAGCCCGGGAGCGTCTTGAATCCGTGGACGAAGCGCTCGAACTCGGCGCTGCCGGCCTCGAAGCTGCCTGGCGCGCCCATGTAGACGAAGTCGTAGACGCAGCCGTCCTTCTTCATCACGTAGATGTCGAGGGCCATCGGCACGCCGTCCCACTTCGCGCGCATGCGCGTGTGGAGCGCCTCGCGTCCGTCGAACGGCTCCGTCTCCTGCAGGACGACCTCGCGCATCGTCGACCCGATGACGAGGTGATTCGTGAGCGCCACGAGCGGCGTCCCGTCGTCCGGCTTGTGGCAGCGACCGTTCACGAGGATGGAGGCCGCGTGCGCATCGTCGCGGTACGCGAGGCTCGCATCGGTGACGTCGACGCGTCGCCACGAGGACGGCGCCTCACCGACCCGGAAGGCGACCGGCCCGTTCCGGTACGCCGCTCCGTCGAACGAAGGCCCCGCGGCGCCGCCGCACGAGGCCGTGAGGGCCAGCACGAGCGCTGCTCGCGTCGCGTGCGCGAGCATGCGCCGAGCGCGCCTCACGCGGGACATTCCGGACGACGCACCCATCGACAGCGCGATTTGATAGCACGCCGGACGGCGGCTTAAGCGGTATACCGTTGGGCACGCCGATGGCCGTCCGCCTCTACAATACGCTCACGCAGAAGGTCGAAGACTTCGTTCCCCTCACGCCGGGGAAGGTGAATCTGTACGTCTGCGGAATCACCACCTATGACCTCGCGCACGCCGGCCACGCGCGCACGTACCTGACGTTCGACGTCCTCCGCCGCTACCTCCAGGCGCGCGGCTACGAAGTGACGTACTGCCGCAACGTCACCGACGTCGACGACAAGATCGTCGCGCGCGCGCGCGAGCGCGGGGAAGAGCCGCTCGCGCTTTCGAAGCGCATGAGCGACATCGCCGATGCCGACCTCCGCGCGCTCGGCTGCGGCGACCCGGACGTCGCCCCGCGCGTATCGACGAGCATCGCCGACATCCTCGAGCTCATCGGCGACCTCATCGCCAAAGGCAACGCGTACGTGGCGGAGACGCCCGCTGGAAACGACGTGTACTACGCGGTCCGAAGCTTTCCGGCGTACGGGAAGCTCTCGCGCAGGAACCTCGACGAGCTGCGGGCCGGCGCGAGCGAGCGCCTCGCGGAGGGCGCCGCCGAGGTCAAGCGCGACCCGCTCGACTTCGCGCTCTGGAAGGCCGCCGGCGACGAGCCGTTCGGCTTCGACAGTCCCTGGGGTCGTGGACGTCCCGGTTGGCACATCGAGTGCTCCGCAATGGCCCGTCGGCACCTCGGCGACCACCTCGACATTCATGCCGGCGGCATGGACCTCGTGTTCCCGCATCACGAGAACGAGATCGCGCAGAGCGAAGCAGTCACCGGCCCAGAGTTCTCACGGTTCTGGATGCACGGCGGGTTCCTCGAGATCGACAAGGAGAAGATGAGCAAGTCGCTCGGGAACTTCGTGACGATCCGCGACCTGCTCGAGCGCAACGATCCGGAGGCGTACCGCTACTACGTGCTCGGAACGCACTACCGCGGTCCGCTCTCGTTCGACGTCGAGAAGCGGCCGGACGGACGCGTCGTGTTCCCCGGCGTGGACGAAGGCGAGCGCCGGATGGATTACCTGTATTCCACACGCGATGCGCTGGCCGCGCTCGCGGGTGACGAGCGCCCGAGCGAGCCGAACATCCTGCAAGGCCAAGCCAAGATCATCGACGAGGCGCGCGAACGCGTGCTCGACGCGCTCGACCGGGACCTCAACACGCCGCAGGCTCTCTCGGTGCTCGCCGAGCTCGGCAAAGCGGCGAACGAGGTCGTGATGCAGGCGCCGAAGCTGAAGAAGGATCCCGCGAAGGCCGATGCGGTGCGCGGGCTCGCGGCGAAGGCCGTGCGCGCGATCGACTCGGCCACGCGTCCGCTCGGCCTCATGCAGGCCGACTCGGAGACCTACTGGCGACGCACGCGCGCGCTTCGCTTGAAGCTCCGCGGACTCGACGAGGCGACGATCGACCGCAAGATTGCGCAGCGCACCGAAGCCCGCAAGTCGAAGGACTTCGCCCGCGCCGACGCGATTCGCAAAGAGCTCGCCGCGCTCGGCGTCGAGGTCTTCGACGGAGCGGACGCGAGCACGTGGAAGATCGGCGTGTGACGCGTCTCGCTCGTCTCGCGCCGCGCTCAGAACGCGAGCGTGAGCTGACGCTCGGCGGCCGGCGCGGCCTCCACCACGATCGGTAGCCGCTTCTTTTCGCGGCGGCGGTCGAGGCCGTGCTCTTTCGCGAGCTCCGCGACCGTCTTCTGCACCGGTCCGAGGACGTCGCGCCCGAGGTACGCGCGCGCTGCGAAGAGCTCTTCGTAACGCGCGACGTGCTGCGGGAAGTCTCGCCCGAGCGCCTCGAGGAAGTGCTCGCGCGTGCCCTCGCGAAGGAAGAGGACGTTCGTCCACACCGCAGACGCCCCCGCATCTCGCGCGGCGCGCACCACGGCGCTCATGCCTTCGCGATCGTCGGTGATGCCGGGGAGGATGGGCGCCATGCCGACGTTCACTTCGACGCCCGCGTCGACGAGCATGCGGATGGCGCGGAGGCGCGCGCGCGGAGGCGCCGTGTCCGGCTCCGTGGTGCGCCACACGTACGGATCGAGCGACGGGATGGAGAACGTGACCGCGACGTCGACGCGACGTGACGCGTCGGCGAGGACGTCGCGATCGCGGACGACGAGCGGGCCCCGCGTGATCAGATGGAAGGGATTGTTCGCGGCGGTGAGCACTTCCATGCACGCGCGCGTGAGGCGGAAGCGGCCCTCCGCCGGCTGATACGGGTCCGTCGCCGCGCCGATCGCGACGTGCTCCTTCTTCCACGTGCGCCGTGCGAGCTCGCGGCGGAGCACCTCGGCCACGTTGGTCTTCACGCGGATCGAGTGCCCGTAGCGCGCGTCTGCCGGACGCGATGCGCGCTGCTCGAACGCACGCACGTAGCAGAACGTGCAGCGGTGGACGCACCCGGTATACGGGTTCAACGTCCACGAGAACGACATGCCGCGGACGCGGTTCAGCGCCGAGCGACAGGGCTCCTCGCGGTAGGAAGCGCGGCGCGACACGCTCCTTCGATGTAGCAACCGCCGGCGCGACCACCTAGGTGCGCGAACGGCGGAGCTTCCAAGCGTCCCCGTGACGAGGCGAGGTGACGAGCCGCGGTCAGTCGTTCGTGCCGAGCTTCCGCTCGAGCGCTTCGAGATGCGCGCGCACCTCGGGGTCGCTCGTCCGCAGGGCCTCCACCTTGCGGACCGCGCTCATGACGGTCGTGTGATCGCGGTTGCCGAACGCGCGTCCCAGCTCGGGGAAGCTGCACTTCAGGCGCTGCTTGCACAGGTACATCGCGACGTGGCGCGCGAACGCGATGCTCTTGTGGCGGTCCTTCGAGCAGAGGTCGCTCGTGCGCAGCTTGAAGTGGTGACAGACGACGCGCTGGATGTCGTCGACGCCGGCCTCGCTCGCGCGCGGGTTCGACGTGAGCGCGAGCTCCTGCCGCGCGAAGTCGAGGTCGATGGTCTTGCCGAGCAGCGACGACTTTGCGGCAAGCCGGATGAGCGTGCCTTCGAGCTCGCGGACGTTCGAGCGGATCGCCTGCGCGAGGAAGAGGACCACGTCGTCCGCGAGCTCGATCTGCTCGAGCTGCGCCTTCTTGCGGAGGATGGCTACGCGCGTCTCCAGCTCCGGGCCCTGGATGTCGGCGACGAGCCCCCACGAGAAACGCGAGACGAGGCGCTCCTCCATCTTCTCGAGCTGCTGGGGGTACTTGTCGCTCGTGACGATGATCTGCTTGTCGGCCTGGTGGAGCGCGTTGAACGCGTGGAAGAACTCTTCCTGCGTCTGCGTCTTCGAGGCGAGGAACTGGATGTCGTCGACGAGGAGGAGGTCGCAGCGATCGCGATAGCGCGCGCGGAACTCGTTCATGCGGCCTTCTTGGAGGGCCTGCACGAACTCGTTCACGAACTTCTCGGCGGACACGTAGAGGATGCGCGAGCTCGGACGCTCCGACCGGAAACGATGCGCGACGGCGTGGACGAGATGCGTCTTGCCGAGGCCAGTGCCGCCGCAGAGGAAGAGCGGGTTGTGGCGCGGACCGCCGCCGCCAGCGGCCGCGATGGCCGCGGCATGCGCGAGCTGGTTCGACGGGCCGACGACGAAGTTCGCGAACGTGTACTTCGGGTTCAGGCCTTCGATCGGCGCGGGCGCGACGGGAGGACGCCCGGTCGGCGCGGCTTCGCGCGCATGGCCGTAGCCGTTCGAGCCGCCATTCGTCGCGCCGTACGCGGCGCCGTTCGTTCCTGGCCGGCGCGAGGGAGGAGGCGCCACGTCGTCGGTGCCGCCCTCGTACGCCCGGCCGTCTGCACCCGCCGGCTCACGCGACGGCGGATACGCGGAGCTCCGATCGGTGACGAGCGCGCGCGGACGCACCGGCGCCGAAGACGGGCCGTCGGCACGACCACGGGCGACGGGACGATCGAGCTCGCCGCCGACGCTCCACGCCACGTGCACGCTCCAGCCGGTCTGGCTACGGAGGTAGTCGACGAGCGTCGGCAGGAAATGCTGGTCCACCCACTCGCGGACGAACTCGTCGCGAGCGCGGAGGCTCACGACTCCGTCCGTCATGCCATCGAACTGCACACCGCTGAACCACTGCTCGAAGCTCGCAGGCGACTTCGAGCGCGTGAACGCGACGGCTTCGTTCCAGAGCGTGTCGTGCTGCATCTCCAATCCGTTTTCCTGCCCCAGTCCAGCGATCGACCGCAAAGCCCTACGCACAAGTTCTCCACAGGCTGTGGACAGATCGGTTCCGTCGCCTTGCGGCGGCACGAAGCGACCCGTCAGCCGACGAGCGGAGAGCCCGACGTCCGTAGGACCGAATTAAACACTCCCCCGAGTCCGACCCCCGAAGTGACGGCCACGTGCGGACACGTGCGGGGAGGCCAAGGAACTACCGAGAACGCATCGGGATGTCCCGACCAGGACCCGTCCCCCAACCAAGAAACACCGGAAAACACAGGAAAGAGGAAAAAGCTCACAAGCTCAGAACGGCGAAACGGGCGCTGCTCCCCCGCGGCCTCTGGGTTGGACACCCTCGGGTCATACGGAGTCGGAGCGCTGCTCGCCGGCCTCCCGCCGTGACGGGAAGATGGAGCTAGCACCCTCTTTTTGCCGCCGTCATGTCCATTGTTTCGATTGCTCGTAAGTCCCCGGCGAAGCTGGGGTTTATTCCTTGTAAACCGCCTGTGAAATGCGTGCTGTGCGCATGCAGGTTCGCACGGCTCGGGTAAGTCCTCGTCGCCGCTCCGTAATCTGCGCGTCGCGTCAGCGACACAACTCCGCGGGCTTGGTTCTCCGTTGGTTTGGGTGTCAAGAGTCGACGAAGTGGCTTCTTTTCCGAGGGAAGCGCTGCGATCGGCAGGCGGCCCATACTCCCCAGGGGGTAGGGCGTCGAAAATTGTTCCCTCCGGCGGCGGCTTGTTAGGGTGCCCGCGGTGCGACCGGCCCGTCGAACGAAGAGCGCTCTCGCCTGTGCGGTCGCGTGTGCGCTCGCGAGCACGATGGCGATGCCCGGCGTCGCGCATGCCGATCCTTCGTCGACGACCGTCGAGCAGGGATACGAGCTCGGCGAGGTTCAGCATCCGCGCTCGGTTGCGATGGGCAGCGCGAACCAGGTCTTCGGCGGCTCGACGACGGCGATCTTCAACAACCCCGCGAACCTCCCCCTCTACCGCGTCTACCACCTCGAGGCGCTCGGCTCCTTCAGCCCCGAGGCGCGCCGACAGAGCTACGGCGGAGCGATCGCGGATTCGAGCACGAGCCGGCTCGCCGGCGGCTTCGGCGGCACGTGGTCGCAAATGGATCCCGACGGGATCAAGCGCAACTTCACCGACCTCCGCCTCTCGCTCGCCTATCCGCTCGGCGATCGCTTCAGCCTCGGCGTGACCGGGCGCTACCTGCGCGTCGGCCAGAAGGTCGGTGCCGGGCCGTTCGGGGCAAGCCTCGCGTCGGATGGAACGCGCGACGAGCCGGTCTTCAACGCGTTCACGTTCGACGCCGGCGCCGCCGTGCAGATCACCGAGTCGATTCGCTTCGCCGTGAGTGGACGCAACCTGACCGCGCCCGGGACGGCGCTCGCGCCCATCGCGGTCGCCGGCGGTCTCGGCTTCTCGAACCAGACGTTCACGATCGAGGCCGACACGCTCGTCGACTTCACGACGTGGGGCGGCGCGCGTGGACGCTACATGCTCGGCGCCGAGTACCTCCTCGCCGACCGCGTGCCGCTCCGCGCGGGCTACCGCTACGACGACGGTCTGAAGACGCACGCGCTCGGCCTCGGCGTCGGCTACGTCGAACGCAAGTTCAGCATCGAGCTCGGCGGACGCCGCGACCTCGTCGCCGATCATCCGTCCACGATGGTGAGCCTCGGCCTGCGCTTCTTCATCGACGGCGGCGGAACGGGCAACAGCGGCAGCGACGCGGGCGGCGAAGGTCTCTGACCGCGAGCGGGGCGCGGCGCGGCGCTCAGGGGCCGAGCCAGTAGCGAACGCAGAGATCGTCGCTCGCGTGCCGTACCGCGAGCACCGGCGCGATCGCGCCTGGCGTGCCGGTGGCGCCGGCCATGCGCGGCAGCCTCGCGATGGCGAGCGGCGTCGGATCCGCCTCGGGACCGCAGAGACGAGCCTCCGCGCGCGACGCGGCGAGCGCGCCCGGCTTCGCGGTGATCGAGAGGCGGCCCAGCGTGAGCGGCGTGCCTCGCGACGCACCGAGGCGCACGAGGACGCTGCGCGCGCCGGCGGGATCCTCCTCGGGGATCTCGAGCACCGTGCGGAGTCGCAGGGCCGCCATGTTTCCGGCGGCGAGCGCGCGCGTGAGCGCGTCTTTCTTCAGGTGGACGACGACGCCCGCCATCGTGTCGCGCCCGAGCAGAGGCTGCGCGCTCGGCGGTCGGCGAGGCGCTCGCTCGAGCGCGAGCGGCTCGCCGGCGTCCTCCTCTTCGGGCTCGAGCTCGCCGTCGCCGACGGGAACGAGATGCGCGTCTATCGCGCGTGGAGCGCCCGGCGCACCGAACGCGACGTAGACGTCGAAGGCTTCGCCCTTCCACTCGCCGCGCGGAAGATCGATCTCCTGGATGACGACGACGGCGCTCTTCACGAGCTCGATGCGAACGCGCGCGATGCTGGGCAGCATTGGTAGCGGCGCGAGGGAAACGGGCGTGACGGGCTTCGGAGCCGCAGTCGCCGGCGGCCGTGTTGGAGCTTTTGCCGGAGGCGCCGCTTCGCCGCGGATGACGAACGCCGACGCGGCGAGAAGGACGGCCTGAGCCGCCCTTTTCAACCGAGAGCCTCCTCGAAGCGCCGACCGATCCGTTCTGCCGCGCCCTCCGGCGGGGCGTCGGCATCGTGGGCGGGACCGCACGCCAGGCTGGTGAGATGCGTGCCCGTCTTGGGATTGCGGAACCAGTCTTCGTCGAAGCGCTCGACGAGCGAGGCGACGAACGCGGGCGTGCCGAGCAAGGCGACGAGCTTCGCGACGTCGTCGATGCGCGGGTCCGGCCACGCGTCGCGCATCGCGGCAGGCAGCGGCGCGCCGAACGCGCGCATCGTGACCTCCTCGAAAGCGCCGGCATCGACGTGCTCCGTGGTCCCGAGGATGACGCGCGCGGCGAGCGTTCGGACGGCGAGGAACAGCGTCCTCGCGAGCACGCGCGCCTGCGCTGCGGCGACGCGCGCGGGCAAGTCGAGCGCACGCCGCTGGAACATCGGCTCGGCAACGACCGACGCGAGCGCGAACCCGAACCGGTGCGCGACGATCGGATAGGGATCGCGCGCGAGCACGAACGGCATCGAGCGCGGCGCACCGAGGTTCTTCCACGTGGTGCCCCAGGCGGCGGCGGCGCGCAGGAACGTCGATGCGCCCAGCGTCACTGCCGGTGAAGCGATGGGCACGCCGCGCGGCGCGAGCGCATGGAACGCGTCGTCCAGCCAGCGGGCGGCGGGGCGCGCCGGCCATCCATCGTGCGCTTCACGCGCGAGCGCGAGCTGGATCGCCGAGCTCGCGCGCCATGGGCCCTCGTGTCTCTTCTTCGGGTCCTTGAAGAGCTCGACCGCGAGGGGCTCGGTGGCATCGAACAGCGCGCGCGCGAGCGTGCGCGGGTCGGCCGCGGTCGCGAGCGACCACGGCTGCGCGAGGCCGAGGCGACGCGCGACTTCGATGCGTCGAGCGCGGCGCTCCTTGCGCGCAGCGGCGACGGGCAGCGCGAGCTCCCCTGCCCGGTCGAGCGCGGGACGCGCGCGGCCTGCGTCGGCCGCCGCGAGCACGGCGCGAAGCGCTTCGGCGTACGTCCGTAGCGGAGCGTCCGGGTCACGCGTGTCCGAGTCGCCGGAAGGAGTCGCCACCACGGCGCGCGTCGGGAGACGTGGGTCGGGCGCGTGGAGAGCCTCGACGTCGTCGACCTCCAGATCGAAGCCGACGCGCACCTGCAAGAGCTCGTGGATCCAGCGGAGGAGCGCGTCGCGGAGAGGAGCTTCGTGCGCGGCCGGCGTGCTCTCCGCGAGCGCGCGGTAGGTCGACTGCCCCGCGGTGTGACGGAGCTCGCCGAAGGGGTCCCGCGCACGGGCGAACGCGAGCGCATCCGGCGTTCCGGAACGGAGCTGTGCACGGAGCTCGTCGATGCGCGCCGCGGCGCGCTTCACGTCGCGGTCGAGCGTCAGGAGCTCGAAGGGGGGCGCGCTCATGGTCAGCCGTGAACCGTCGCGCGCGCGTCGCGCTGGGCGAGAGAACGGACGATGGCGCCTTCGGCGTCCGCGAGCAGCGACAGGCGCGTCTGCACGGTCGCATCGACCACGGCGGGCTCGGAGGCGGGCCATGCCGAGCGAAGCGCTTGTCCCGCGAGGTCGACGTAGACGCGGTAGTGCCGCGCCTCGCACGCGAAGAGCTCCTCGTAGAAGACGCGGAGCTCGGCAGGGGTGCCCGGCGGGAGCGCGTCGAGGAGCAGCTTGAAGCGCTCGCACGAGCGCGCCTCGATGAGCGCGCCGACGAGGAGGCGGTCGACGATGCCGGGCACGTTGCCCGCGGGGAGGAGGCCCATCGCGCGGCGGAGCTCGGCTGCATAGTTGTCGACCGGCGGGGCGCCGAGCGCGAGGCCGCGGCGCTCGAGGAACGCGACGACCCGGCGGAAGTGATCGAGCTCCTCGCGCGCGAGGTCGGTCAGGGCGCGCACCAGCGCGAGATCGCCGGGGTGACGGACGACGAGCGACATCGCGTTCGAGGCCGCCTTCATCTCGCAATGCGCGTGGTCGACGAGGACGCCGTCGAGATCGCGTGCGGCCTCTCGGGCCCATGCCGGATCGGTGGGCGAGCGCAGGCAGAACATCGGGCCGGGGATAGCACGGCGCCGGCCGGGCGGCAGGCGCGGTGGTGGGAGGCGCCGAACGACGGTCGCGCGGCGGGCTCGCGGGGGCGCGGCCGGGACGCGCGGCGGGCGCCTAGGAGGCGGACGGCTTCGGCTCGGCGCTCTTCGCGCGGCGCTTCACGCCGGCCCGGCCGCCGAGCGCAGCAAAGCCGACCGCGACGACGACGGTGACCGCCGCGGTCGCCAGGGCCGCGCCGCCCGCCGGCGCAGATTGCCCGCCGAGCGAGAGGCCGAGCGCGACGAGCGCGGTCATCGCGCCGGCGGTCGCCGCCTCGCGGATGCCGGTCGACGCGCCGAAGCGCGCGACGAGGTACCCGCCCGCGAACGCGGAGAGCGCGAGCGAAACGATGGTGGGCAGCGCGAGGAACGCCATCAGCTGAGCGCGGTCGCGCGGCGTCATCTCTTGGATGCGCGCGGCGATGTCTTGCGGCGTGGCCGACGCGCCGAAGCGGCCGCTGAGGACGCGCGCGATGACCGCTTGCGCGACGTACGTGAGCGGCAGCCACACCGCGAAGATCGCGACGGTGCCGAAGCCGACCCAGTGCCACGGCGGTCGGTCGGGGATCGCGTCCGGGTCGTCGCCGTCGCCGCTGTTCGTCGACTTCGACGGCTGCGCCGGCGGTGACTGGAGGACGGGGAGACGACGACGCTCGGCCACGCGGACAGCGTAGTCGATGCTCCGCGCGAGCGCTCGGCAGCTGTGATAGCGAACGCGCCCGTGAGCACCTACGCCGCTGCGATCGATCCTGCGAAGGCGACCACGCGAACACCGCTGCGCGTGCGCTTCTGCGAGACGGACCTCATGGGCATCGTCCATCACGGCAGCTACCTCGTGTACTTCGAGGCGGGTCGCGTCGAGTGGCTGCGGAAGCGTGGCGTCACGTACGCGGACTGGGCGGCGAAGGGCGTCCACCTGCCGGTCGTCGAGGCGCATCTGACCTACCGCGCACCCTCCCGCTTCGACGACCTCCTCGAGGTCGACACGACGCTGAAGAAGCTCGGCGCGGTCTCCCTCGAGTTCACGTACCGCATCGAGCGCAACGGCCTCCTCATCGCGGAGGGCCTGACCCGCCTCGGCTGCATCGACGCCTCCCACAAGCTGATGCGAATTCCCGACTACATGCGCGACATCTTCCTCGCGGGCGAGCTCCCCGCGTGACCGCCAAGCATGCATCATACACCCTTCAGGAACCCCGGTCCGGTGGTGTCAACTTGACACCATCGCGCAGATTGCGCGGAAGAATCGGTGTCAACTTGACACTGAACCGACCGGGGTTCCTTTAGTGTCAAGTTGACAGTGCAGGTGTTAAGTTGTGGGGTGCACGCGTTAGTTGCACGCCGCGTGGACGGCGGAGCACGTGGCGACGAAGAGGACGCCGACGAGGAGGCCGATGACCGCGAGGGCGATCGAGAGGCCGCCGCCCGCCGCGGGGATCATGCGGCGCGGGTATGCGCCCGTGCCCGGCGGAGGGGACATCGGCGGCGGCGAGGGCGGCATGCCCGTGTGGTGCATCATCGGCGCCGGGTAGTGCTGCGGATGCGGAGGCACGCCCGTCATCGGCGGCAGGGCGGCGCGCGCGCCCGGCGGCGGCGTGTGCAGGGGCGGCGAGAGCGGCGCGGGGGTCACCCGCGGATGCACGGGGACCGAGCCCGGCATCGGGCCCGCCAGCGAGGCGCTCACCGGCACGGCGTGGCTCTGCGAGGGGCGCATGCCCGTCGCCGTGCTCGCCGCGGGCGCGTTCGCATGGCGGCCCGCGCCGGAACCCAGCGACGGCACCGCCGGCGTGCTCACCCGCGCGTCGATGCCGCTGCCGGACGAGCGCCGGGCCGCGGCCAACGCCGCCCAGAGCTCCGCGACCGACGCGAACCGCGCGCGCGGATCGACCGCCAGCGCGCGACGACACGCATGCTCCACCGCATCGGGCACCACGGCGCCGCGATGCCGCGGCGTCGGCCGCACCGTGGGGTCCGTCGCCGCCTTCAGGAGCGCAACCGGGTCTCGGCCCTCCACCGGTGGCCGGTCGGTCAGCAGCTCGGCGAGCACGAGCGCGAACGCATACACATCGGTCGCGAGGCCGGTCTGCCCGACGCGCGGGTCGAGCTGCTCGGGCGCCGCATAGAGCCACGTGAACGACGCGAACGGGCTCCGCGTGCCCGGACCCTCGCCATCGCGGATGATCTTCGCGATCCCGAAATCCAGCACCTTCACGCGCGGTCCGCGGTCCTGCTGCGCGAGCATGAAAAGGTTCGCCGGCTTCACGTCGCGATGGGCCACGCGTTGCTCGTGCGCGACCGCGAGCCCCTCGGCGGCGGGCTCCAGGATGGCGAGCGCCTCGTCGAGAGACCGTCCGCGCATCCCGCGGCGCCGGCGCTCCGCGAGGTCTTCCGCGAGCGAGCGTCCCTCCAGCCACTCGAGCACCATGTACGGCGCCCAATGTCCCGCGGGCGTGGTCACGGCGCCGAAGTCCATCGAACGCACGATGTGGAGCGACGCTTGCGAGAGCGTGTAGAGGAGCTTCGCCTCGTCTTTGAACTTCGCGAACAGCGCGTCCTGCACGCGCTTGTCGTCGGGCGCGATGACCTTCAGCGCCTTCACCGCGACGGGCTGCTCGAGCGACTCGTGGAAGCCGCGATACACGACGCCATACCCGCCCTCGCCGACCACGGCGTCGACGCGGAGATGCCCATCGAGCCGCGTGCCGACGAGCGCAAACGGGTCCTCAATCGCGGTCGCCAAGCTCGATCACCGTAGCCGATCCGCCGGTACCCGCCCACGCAGCGCGCGCCGCCCAGGCAGCGACGTTTCCCGGCGAACGCGGCTCGGGTATCCTCGGCGCGTGCGGAAGCTCGTCCTTGGCCTCGCGCTGACGATGCTCGGCAGCGTCGCGACCGCGAGTGGGTGCAAGCACCCCGGCTCCGCGAAGCTCGAAGGCCACTGGCGCGGCACGCGTGCGGAGGGCGTCGAGCCGCGCGTTCAGGACGCGGCGAACGCGTTCGCGCTCGGCACCGAAATTATCGCGCGCGGAAATCAGATCACCGTCTCGACGCCGCAGTCGCGCGGTCAGCAGGGCACGTACACGGTCGACGACGAGAACAAGACCACCCTCGTGCTCCACACCGACAAGGACGGCGCGAACGCGAAGGAGACCTTCACGTTCTCGGACGACGGCCGGACGATGACGTGGCGACTCGGCGAAGGCCGCACGATCGTCTTCACGAAGCTGAAAGACTGACGCGGCCACACCGTCAGGCTTCTCAGCGGCGCACCGCTTCCCGCGCGACGCGGAGCGTGAGAACGCGTCCGCCGCGCTGCACCTTCACGATGACGTCGTCGTGGACCGGCCCCGAGAGCCGCGACCGAGCATCGGCGATCGAACGCACGCGAGCGGTCCCGACCTCGAGCACGACATCGTTCGGCGCGAGCCCCGCGCGCTCGGCCTCGCTCCCTTCGGAGACCGCGACGACGACGACCTCCGGCCCCTCGAGCCCGGGCGTCGTCTCCCCGAGCGTGACCGCGAGGCCCCCCGTCGCGAGAGGCTCGGCCGCGCCACCTTCACGCCGCGCGAGCATGATCTTCACGCCGTCGGTCGTTCGCCCCGACAGAACGCGCACGCCGCTCACTCTCGCCCGCCCCACTTCTGGCGCGTAGGCCTCGAGCGCCACGTTTCCCTCGGGGAGCTCCCCGAGGCGAAAGCGTCCGCGGCCGTCGGCGACGGCGATGCCGGTCGGAGTCGCGCCGACGGGCAGGTACGTCGGCACCGCATCCTTGCCGACGCGCGCCCCGGGAACCGGATCGCCCTTCGCGTCGACGACCACGCCTTCCACCACTCCTTCTTCCGGCAGCTCGACGCGCGGCAGCTCGGTGGGTCTCCTCCCGCCGCGCGCCTCCACGACCACGTCGCGGGTCAGCGGCGCGCGCCCCTTTGCGCGAACCCGCAGCCGCGCGGGGCCGGCGGCGACATCGGACACGGTGAACGCTCCGTCTTTGTTCGTTCGCGCGTGACGCGTTCCGGTTTCCGTCTGCAGCGTGACCTCCGCCCCTTCGAGCGCCTCGCGCCGGTTCGCCCACACTTCGCCGGTCACCGTCTCGGCCGCGGCGAGCTCGACCCGGAGCTCCGCCGTATCGGGCGTGGTCGTCACGATCTTCGCCGCGCGCCCGGGCGACCGCACCTCGACGCGAAGCGAGACCCCGCGACCGTTCGCGATCTCGGCGGAGCCGCGCGCATCGGTGAACGACGTCGCCCGGAGCGCTTCACCAGGATCGAGCGACACGGCCGAGATCTGCGCGTTGGCGACCGGCGCGTCGCGCTCTCCGAAGACGCGCACCGCGAGCGGCGGGCGCGGCTCCGGTAGCACGATCTCGATCGCCTTCTTGCCCGCCTCCGGAACGCTCACGTCGACGCGCGCTGCCGTCTGCGTCGCGTCTTCTCCGCGCGCGACCAGCACCGTGAGCGACTCGGGAAGCGCAGCGAAGGCGAACGACCCGTCGGTCCCAGTCCGCGTGGTGCGCTCGAGCGAGCCTCTCGTCGCGAGCGCGGTCACGGTCACGTTCGGGACCGCACGTCCCCGCACGTCGACCACGCGGCCCTCGAGGATCCCGCCGCGCGAGAGCACGACGTCGACCTTCGCCTCGCGATCGGGCGCGATCGACACCACGTCGCTCAGCGCCTCGACGTACTGCGGGTGCCGCACGAGCGCACGCACGCGCCCGGGCGGGATGGGCGCGGCCTTGAACGTACCGTCGCGCGCGGTCACCCACGGCTCGTCCACACGGCGCGCGTTCGCGCCTGCCGCCGCTCCGCCACCACTCGCGCCCGCGGCGGGCGCGAGCGAGAGACCGAGCAAAGGCCCGTGCGGAATCGCGGGCACCGGACCTGGCATGACGCCGAGCTCCCCCGCGGGCACGAGGGGCTTCGGTCCGGCGAGCGCCGCGCTGAAATGCGCGTCGCGGAACGCCCACTCGCGCGGGTCCTCGTCGATCGGCATGCCCTCGAGGTCGGTGCCGACGATCCGAATCGTCGCGCCGTCGACCGGGTAGCCGCGCGCATCGACGACGCGGCCGATCACGGTGCCGCCCTTGAGCAGCGCCACCTTCACCTCACCCGCGGGCAGCTCGTCGAGGCGCACCGAGGGCTTTCCGACGAAGCCGTCTGCGCGAACGCCGAGCGTCGCGGCCCCGCGCGCGACGGGCCCGAGCACGACGCGACCTCGCTTGTCGGTCATTCCTTCGACCGGGAAAGGAGACAATCCGCCTTCGGTGAGCGTGACGCGCGCCTGCGCGACGTCGTCTTCGGCGACGGCATCGATGACGTGGGCCGTCACGGTCATGCCCGGAGCGAGGCGAAGCTCGACTGCCTTCTCCTCGCCGCGCGCGACGGCGACCCCGATCTCGATCGGCGATACGCGTGCACCCTGCACGGCGCGGAGCGCATACGTCCCCGCGTCGAGACCGCCGACGCGTACGGCGCCCTCTTTGTCCGTCTCGGTCGCGCGCGCGGGCCAGAGCGATGGGGAAGCGACGAGAACGCGTGCGCCAGGGGCCGGTGCTCCATCTTCGGAGACGACCTTCACGAGCAGCGCGCCCTGCTTGCCGAGCGTGATGACGAGCGGCGCGCCCTCGGCGACGCGACGACGCGTGACCTCCTCGAAGCCGCGTGCGCGCACGACGACGGTGAACGGTGGCTCGCCGAGCCGGCCGACATGCGCGCGCCCATCCGCGGCCGTGCGCGCGCCGACTGGAAACGGGTCCGACGCGCGCGTCTCGATTTCCGCGCCGACGATCGGCTGGCCGTCTTCCGTCTTCACGTCGACGTCGAGCACGTGCTCGGGCCCGAGCGCGAGGTCGAGACGACGTGAGCCGGCCACGATGACGACCATCTGCGAAGCGCGCGCGCGGCCCCACGCTTCGGCGACGACCCAATGCTCGGCGCGCGGCAGCTCACGGAGCGTCGCGCGGCCCCCGGCGTCGGTCACGGCGGAGCCCGCGTCGTGAGCCCGGCCGTCGAGGATGGCGAACGCATGCACGCGCGCGCCTGCCATAGGAAGCTTGTCTCCATCGCTCGCGCTCACCACGACGTCGAGCACGCCGTCGCGCTCCCCCACATCCTTCGGGAGCGGCGCCGCGGCGAGCTCGACGAGCACGGGTCGCAGCGCCGCGCCCGGCCACGATGCGACGTGCACGAGCGCGAGCGCGACGACGAGGATCATCGCGGCCCGATGCAGCCACATGTGCGGAGAAGGAGGCACGGAGGAGCTCGCGAAGCGAAGACGTACCTCGCCCGGAGGATGTTCCGTTATGTCGCCGCGGCGCGCGCGTCTGCTACTTTTTGCAGGTGGCGTACGCGGCAAACCGGGGGGCGCGCGTAGCCACGCGCGTAGCCACGCGTCGGGGCATGCGCGCGTTCGTCGACGCGGCGTGCGCGGCGCTCGTCGGCTTCGTGCTCCTCGCGGGCTGCGGCAGCGGTCGTCCACCGCCGGCCGGCGAGTCGTCGGGCGCCGTCGGGCCCTCGCCGCAGGCCGGCGGCGGAGACGGCTCGGGCGATGCGGGGACGAAGCCGCCGGGATGCGGGCAGAAGGACGACGGAAGCTACTGCGACTGCGTCGACGTCCCGCTCTTCGCCGAGGCGCCGAACATCTACTTCGTGCTCGACCGCTCCGGCAGCATGGCGGACGACGGCAAGTGGTCGCGCGTTCGCGGCGTCGTTGCCCAGGTGCTCCGCGGCCTCGGCCCGCGCGCCAACTTCGGGGCGACGGTGTTCCCGGGCCCGCAGGACGATGCGTGCGCACCTCCGCGCGAGGTCATGTCGATCCGTCCCGGCGATCCTCCGGGCGCAGACGGCCCGACGACGAAGCACCTCCTGCAGGTCACCGCGCCCGGGCCGTCCGGTGGGACGCCGACGTCCGAAGCCCTGCGGTTCGTCCTGCCGAAGCTGCGCGCCGCGTCCGGCAAGACGTTCGTCATCCTCGCGACGGACGGCGCTCCGAACTGCAATCCGCAGACGGCGTGCGGCTACGACAAGTGCATGGCGAACATCGAGGACGTGCCGGGTTGCCCGTCCGCCGGACCGCTCAACTGCTGCGAGCCTCCGTACGGAACGCGCGAGGCGTGCCTCGACGGCGATGCCACCTCCGGCGCGGTCGCCGCGCTGGCGAGCGCCGGGTTTCCCGTCTACGTCGTCGGCATCCCGGGTAGCGCACGCTACGGCTCTCTTCTCGACGACCTCGCCGTGAAGGGCGGGACGGCCCTCTCGACATCGCCTCGCTACTACAAAATCGAGACGTCGACCGACAGCGCGATCCTCGCCACCTTGAAGAAGGTCGCCGCGAAGATCGTCGCGACGTGCACGTTCGAGCTGAAGGAGCCGCCTGCCGCGCCGGACCTCGTGAACGTCTACCTCGACGAGCAAGTTCTCCCGAAGGATCCGGTGAACGGCTGGTCGATCGAAGGCAAGACGGTCACCGTGCTCGGCACCGCGTGCGACCGGCTGCTCGCGGGAGAAGTGCTCGGCGTGCGCATCATCGCCGGGTGCCCGACGATCAATCCGCGCTGAGGTGGGCGGTCGCTCGCGAGTCGCGTTAGCATCGGCGACATGCGACCGCGGAACGATCGCGCCCTCGCCCTGTCGGCGTTCTGTCTCGAGATCGAGAAGTATCGCCGTACGCCGGAAGGACGCGTGCGAAATGCAGACGCGTTCCTCGCCTTCTATTTTCCGCGCGCGGGCGGTAGCGCCGGCGCGACCGACCGCCTGTTCGTGCACCTGCCGAGAGACGTGCGCGGTCCGATCCTCGCCGGCTGGCGGATCCGAGGGCCGAAGGCGGCGCTGCGCGACGACGACGAGCGCGTGAAGGCGGTCGTGCTCGATGCGCTCGAAGCAGGCGACCTCGATGCCGCCGCATTCGAGCAAGGCATCGCGCCGGACGTTCTCGTGGACTGGGCGCCGCTCGACGAGTGGTGGCAGTTCTGGCGCGCACGCGGCCTGCCGAACACGGCGGTGCAGAAGGCGCTCGCGACGGCGCGCGCGCTGCACCTCGTCGACGATCGGTGGTTCTTCGAGAACGTGGAGGGACGTGGCGGCAAGCTGCGCGGCACCGATGCCGTGTGCGACACGCTCTCGAAAGACGAGATCACCGCGTGGATCCGCAACCTCCATGCGTCCGGCGACGCTTCGCCTGCGGGGCTCGTCGCCGCGCGCGGATGGGACAACATCCTCGCGAAGACCTCGCCGGAGGCTCTGCTGACGGCGCTCGATGCGTTCGCGCGCAAGGTGCACCTCGCGCCGTCGAAGTCTTCCGCGCCGGAGCCGCTCTCGCGTCCGCCCGTCGACGGTTTCCCGGTCGACGTTTCTGCGGCGGGGCTCGGCTCGCTCGCGCGGGAGCCCGAGTAGGCGGCGCGTCAGTGGAGCGTGTGCCAGCTCCCCGCGTGCTCGATCTTCGTCGAGGGGCGGGCGGTGGCCGGCAGCTTCGAGAGATCCGGCGCCGACTCTTCGGCGCGCTGGGCTGCGCGCTGCGCGAGGAGCGCGTCTTCGATGGCCTCCTCTTCGGCCCACTTCGCGAGGATTGCCTTCGCGCGACGACGCTTCTTCACGTACCCCCAGCCGAGCGCTGCGATGACGGCCACCCAGATGAGACCGCCGCCGGCGAGCACCGGGATGATCGAGTAGCGGCGCTCGAGATCGCTCCGCCACTGGAACTCGAGCTTGCGAACGTCGCTGCCGTACGCCTGCGCGAGCGCGCGCTCGAACGGCTGCCCCTCGCGGACGCGCGCGATCATCATTGCGAACCGCAGCTCGTCGGAGCGGCGACGGAGGAAGTGCACGAAGTCGACGCTCTCGGCGTACGCGATGTTCACCTCGAAGTTGTCGTGCGGGAAGCCGTGATCGAGCTCGGCGAGCGGAAGGAGCTTCCCCGAGATCGTCGCGTTGAAGAGCGCGCGCTGGCGATCGAGCCCGTTCTCGTCTGCGTACAGCACGGCGAGACCTTCGTTGAACCACGCCGGAACGTGCTGGCCGCGCACCGCGTCTTCGAGCGCGAGGTGGAGGAGCTCGTGGCGGAACACCTGCTCGAGGTTCGTCGCCTCGCCGCCGCGGGGCGCCAGCATGCTGATAAGCGTCAATCGAAGCCGCGGATAGGCGACGCCGCTCGCATACGCGGGCGGAGGCGCGCCGACGGGCGCGAGGCGGTTCATTTCCACGGTGGAGGGCACGATGCGTAGCTCGACGTGATCGAGCACACGCTGCCCGAGCGCTGCGGTCAGCTCGGCGCGGACCGACTCGGCGCTCTTCAGGATCGGCTCGACGCGCTCCTTCGCGCTCTCGGGATACGCGAGCTTCAGCCAGCCGAAATCGTGCGTTGCGTAGTCGGCGGGGATGCGGGGGATCGTCACCTGTCCGGGCGGAAGCACCGGTACGTCGTTCGGGAGCGTCAGCGCCGGACCACCCTCGACCGGAAGCACCGGCGGAAGGACCGGTGCCGCCTCCGAAGCGCCGGCGGACGGCGGCGCGATCGTGATCTCCTGCGCGCGAGCGGAGCCCGCGGACAACGCGAGCACGAACGCGAAGAGCAGCGCGAGCAGGTGGCGGACGAGCCGTGACATGGCTCTTCTTACGATGCCGCTGCCGCGCTCGAGGGAGCGCGGTTCTGGAGGCTCGGAGCGTTCACCGCGGGACCCGCATGTCGATCTGGATCGAATCGGGCGTCGTGTCCCGTGACCCGAAGTAAAAAGCTGCGCCGAGGACCAGGGCGCCGCCGACGGCGCCCCAGAACCACGGCGAGGCGTAGAACGGCTTGGATTTCTCCGGCTCGGGCTTGAGCGACGCCGGGCCGGGTTTGGTCGCGCCATCGGGCGCCGATGCGCTCGTCGAAGGCGGAGGGAAGCGCCGCTCGAGCGAGGCAACCGTGCCGCGCCACGAACCGTCCGCGTCCGGCGCGTACTGCGCTGCGTCGAGCTCCGCGCCCTCGACCAGGACGAGCCGCGCCAGAGCTCGCCGGGTCGGCGCGGCGGCCGGGACGCCCGCCTCGGCTTCGGCGGCCGAAGGGCCCTCGTCCGGCGCCGGAGCGCCGGCGTCCGCGGCCGGCCCGACGGCAGCCGCACCCGCGACGTCGGCGGTCTCGACGCGTACGACGAGCAGCGCCTGCGCGCCGACCTGCTGCGCAATTCCCGCGAGGAGCCTGCGCGACGCGACATCTTCCCCGCGCACGCTGGCGCGCACTTCGGCGAGCTCGCGGAGCTCGCGGGAAGCGGTGGGCGGCGGCGGGTCACCCGCGAGGACGCGCGCGCGCACCTCGTCGAGCGACGGCGGCCGGAGCCGCGAGCCATAGACCGCGCGTGCGAGGGAGAAAGCTTCGTCTCTTGCGCCGTTCATTGCGAGCACCGCCACGCCCTGCGGCGCTGCTCGCGGGACAACCGAGCCCCCACCGCCGCCATTCCCGCTCGCGGCAGGAGGCGGAGCATCGGCGCGCGCGACGCTGCCGGATGCGAGCGGCGCGGCCAGCGCGAAGAGGAGGAGGGCTGCGCGCGCGTTCCGGTTCATGGGTCGGTCCAATGTAAGCCGACTCCCCTCCGGGTCAACGCGACCGCGCTTCACGCGCGGCGGCGTCGCTCGCGCGCCGGCCGTCTACTCCACGTGCCGTCTACTTCACTTGAACAGGCCGAGGACCCACGCGTGCACCGGCGCGGCGTCGGCGAGCACCGTCGGCAGATCCGGCTCCGCGCGCACGGTGGCGATGCCGAGCAGCAGAATCGCGGCGGCGAACGGCACGCCGATCATGGCGAGCGGGCGAAGGCGTGTGAACGGGCGCGTCGATGCGATCGCGGCCGCGACCGTCAACGCGAGCGCATCGACCAGCGCGGAGGCGGTGTGAAGGCCCTCGGCACGCGCGGTGCGCACGCCGACGAGCACGATCGCCGAGAAGCAGCACATCCCGACGATGCCGAGCGCCGTTCGATGCCCGGCGGGCGGCATCTTCGCGAGCATGCGCACGCCGCGGACCGCAAGGAGCCCGACGACGAGCCCCGACACGAGCGCGACGATCGCGAACGTCACGCCCGCGAGGCCATGATGGTGCGTCTTCGCGCGGAGCACCGCGCCCACGACCGCGAGGAAGCCGAGCTCGAGGACGGCCCACCACAGCGCGCCGGCTGCGTAGAGCGGCGCCTGCTCACCCGCGAGGATCTTGAGGCCCACCTTCGCGCGCCGGAACACGGCGACCACGAAGACGCCCATCGGCGTGAGCAGGGCGGCGAGCGCCAGCCACTGCGAGAAGGCGCGGAAGACCGAGCCGCCGTCGCCGATGCGCAGCTCGGCCGGCAGCGAAGCAGCGACCGCCGCCATGACGCCGCCGCCGACGACGGTGCCGAAGCGCATCACCGGCGATGCCGCGTTCGGGTCGGCCTCCTCGAGCGGCTCGTGGCCGAGCGGAGGGTGCGGTTCGCGTTGCATGGGCGAGAGCGCGGACTCTACCGCGGCTCGCGCGCGAGACCCATCAAAACGGGTCGACGGGGGCGACCGCGGGCAACGCGAGCACGGCGTCGGCGTGCGCCGCCGTCTTGGCGTCTGCGGCGGCGAGCACCATGCGCACGGCATCCGTGACGCGCACACCCCCGTAGAGCATGCTCGCGAGACCGCCGCGCGTCGTACGCAGCGCGGACGACGCTGCCCGCGCGGCCGATACCTCCGCGCGTCCACCGGTCACGCGGACGGAGAGCGCCATCTCCTCCGCGGACGAAGGGAAGCCTTCGTCGGCATGGACCGCGACGTCGAACGCGCCTTCACCGAGGTATCCGCGAGCCTCGAAGGCACGCGTGGGGTCTTCGATGCGCACCATCGGACCCGCGACGACGCCCCCGATCTCGTGCTCCACGCGCGCCGTTCCGAACCGACGCACGTCCGCATCGACGAGGCCGACGTCGAGCGGGTCGTCCGCGGCGACCTCCATCTCGATGACGGCGACCTGATCGCGCAGCGCGCCGAGCGCGCCGACGAGCGCACGCCGAACGGCGTCGTCTCCTGCGCTCACGAGCTCGTCGACGTAGACCGTCTGCGCCGCGTGCGCCTCGTCCTGCACGATCTCGAACGCGACGTACCCGGCGACGTCCGCGCCTTCTCCCCGCGATGCGACGAGGAACTGTCGCCGCTCGCGCGCGAAGTGCCGCGTCCAGAACGCATCGGTGCGCCGCGACCACCCCGACGCCGTGCGCGCGTGACGCTCGTAGGCCGCTCGCAGCGCTTCGTGCTCGCCGGCCCGCGCGCGGCGGATGCGCACGGCGCCCTGCTGCTGCCACGTGCGGGGCACGGCGGCCGGATCGAAGAGCAGCCGGCGACGCGACGTGGACGGGCCGTAGCCGCGGCGACGGTAGAAGGCCTGGCGATACGGGTAGAGCATCGTGAATCCATCGCCTCGCGCATCGCTCTGGGCATGCAGGTGCGTCAGGAGCGCCGTGGCGATCCCCTGGCCCCGCGCTTCGGGAGCGACCGCCACCGACGCGATGCTGCCGGTGGGTACGAGCCGGCCGCCGAACCACGTCTCCATCGGGAACAGGAAAGCATGCGCCACGATCTCGTCGCCCCTCACGGCGACGACGAGGTCTTCGAGCCGACCAAGCGGATTCGCCGTGAAATTGCGGGTCCGTTCGTCGGCGGCGCGTGCATCGGGATACGCGACGGAGTGAATCTCGAGCAGTCTCTCGAGGTCGGCTTCGGCCGCGGCGCGAAACTGGAGGGGCATGCGTGCTCCCGCGCCGGCTTTTCGACCGCCACAAACTGGGCCGCGCGCGCGCGAGGATGTTAGGCCCGAATCGATGCGTACGGGAACCTCTGGACAGGCGCGCGCGAGCGACACCGGATCCGGCCTCCGCCTCGGCGGTGCGCGAGCGGACTTCGTGGCTGGTCTCGGGCGGAAGGTGAGCGACCTGCGCGGATCTCTCGTGCGGGTCCGAGAGATCCCCGGCGACCTTCCTCGTCGCGAGGAGCTGCGGCGCAAGCTCCACGCCCTCGCGTCGGGCGCGAAGCTGATGAAGTTCGATGCGATGGAGCGCGCGGTGTCCGAGGCGCTCGGCACCATCGATCGCGCGGCGATCGACCTGGCGCTCGACCCGCTCGACCTCGACGCGATCGACCAGATCCTCGAAGACCTTCCCGCCCTCGCGTGGGGAGACGAGTCGCGCGTGTCGCGCGTCGAGCCGGCCGCGAAGCCCGTCGTTCCTTGCTACTCGGCCCTCGTCGTCGGCCCCGCCATGATCGCGGAGGCTCTCCTCTCCGCGAACGGCGAGGATGCACGCGCACGCTTCGCCTGCGAGAGCACGCCCGACGCGCAGGCGGCATTCGACCTCGCGAAGACGACGGCCCCCGATCTCGTCGTGCTCGACGCCGACCTCGAGGCGGCCACCGAGCTCGTCGATGCGCTCATGGACGATGCGGTGACCGATGCGGCGCCGATCGTCGTCGTCGGTAGCTTCCTCGAGTCCGGCGAGGCGGCGCGCTACGTCGCGATGGGCGTCTCGAAGACGCTGTCGAAGCCGACCTCGAAAGATGCGCTCCGCACGGCATGCGTCGAGGCGCTCGAGGCGCTGCGCGTCGACTGCAGCGCGCCGGAGATCGCCCGCGTCGAGGAGTCGAGCACGACCGCCGGCAAGATCTCGATCCTCCCGCCGGCGAACGAGATCGAGGTCGCGCGCTCGGACCGCATGCGCCTCCGCGCGCGCGGCCCCGCCGTCGAGGTGAGGCTCACGGGGCGACGCGTCGTCGTCGCCGACGACGACCCCGCAGTCGTGTGGTTCATGGCCGACCTCCTGAAGGCGGCGGGCTGCACCGTGCACGAGGCGTTCGACGGTCGGCAGGCGCTCGAGCTCGCGCACCGCACGTGCCCGGATCTCGTCGTCGCCGACATCATGATGCCGGGGATCGACGGCTTCGCGCTCTGCCGCGCCCTTCGTCGCGACGTCGCCCTGCGCGACGTGCCGGTCATCCTCCTCTCGTGGAAGGACGACCTCCTCCAGCGCGTGCGTGAGCTCGGCGCCGGTGCCGCGGGCTACGTTCGCAAGGAGAGCGACACGCGCGCGATCCTGGCGCGTATCCGCGAAGCCCTCCGGCCGCGCGCGCGCATCGAGATGCGCATGCGCGACGACGACGGCGAGGTGCGCGGCCGCATGGACGGCCTCACCGTCCGCACGCTGCTCGAGATCGTTTGCGCGATGCGGCCCGAAGCGCGCGTCACCGTGCGCGACGCGTCGTTCGTCTACGAGGTCGAGGTCCGCGACGGCGCGCCCGTGAAGGCGACGCGCACCGCGGGCGACGGAACGGTGCTCAAGGGATCCCGCGTGCTCGCGGCCATGCTCGGCATCGGCGCAGGACGCTTCACGGTCGTCTCCAGCAACAAGGCGGTGGAAGCCGAGCTCGACGGAAACCTGGCCGCGCAGCTCGCGAAGCCCGTCGCTCGCGCACGTGCCGCGATGTCTTTGCTCGTCCTCGCGAACGCGAAGAAGGTCGGCCGCGTACGGCTCGACGAGCAGGCGCTCGAAGAGTACCTGCGCGCCACCCCCGACGCGGCCCGCGCCCTCGCCGTGCGCATCGCCGAAGGCACGCCGCCGCGTCAGCTCGTCATCGAGGGCGCGTGCGAGGCCTCGCTCGTCGAAGACCTCGTCTACGACCTCGCGGCGCGGGGCGTGATCGCGGCGATCGACGACGCGAATGGCAGCGATCTCCTCGGACCGGAGATCGTGCGGCTGGCCGAGCAGGGCGACGCGCGCGCGACGTTCGCGCCGCGCACGCCGACGCCGGCCCCGGGCCCGACCGACGACGAGATCGTGCCGAGCGCCCTCCTTGCCGCGCCGTCCGCCGCGGCGAACGATTGCGTGACCGATTCGGAGAGCCCGCTCTGCGAGAGCCCCTCGCCCGGCAACGCCTCCTCGCTCGAAGACGCCGTTCTCCGCGAAGTCGCGACGCGCTCGCCGGAGCCGGCGCAGCTCGGCCTTCCGATCGATCGACCTCTCGCGGTCGATCCGGTCCCGGCCACCGCGCGCTCGACGCCGGCCGCCTCTCACGGCGCCGACGACGAAGGCACGCCTCCGCACGACCAGATCATCGCGCTCGCCGAGCCGACCGTGATCGACGACACGCGCTACGGGGAGGATGCGCGCGAGCCGTCGATCCCGATCGCGGAAGGCTCGGAGCCGCTCGCTGCGCGCGAGAGCCGCGCGACGAAGACGCCGTTCGCCGTCGTGCAGACGGCCGACGAGGCGCCCGCCGGCGTTCCGACGAAGAGCCGCAAGCCCTGGGCGATGCTCGGGTTCGTCGCGGCGACCGGCGCGGTCGTCTGGGGAGTCATGCACTACGCCGGCGCGTCGCCGACGAAGTCGGCGGAGACCTCGGCGCCGGCCGCAGAGCACGACGTGATCTCCGGCGCCGCCGAAAGCGTCACGTACACGCCCCTCGTGGCGGGCGACGCACCGCAAGGCCACGGCCTCCTCACCATCTCCGCACCGGGCGACATGGTGGTGCTCGTCGACGGAACGGAGCGCGGGCGCGGAACGGTCCGTATTCCGCTCTGGGCCGGGACGCACGAGGTACGTGTGAACGGCCCGGCCGGCGAGCATCACAAGGCGGTCGACGTCCGCTCGGGCCGCGTCGCGCACGTGAAGTTCTGAGGCGACCGGCGCCGCGCACGTCCCTTTGCGTCGTCTGCGGCGCGCGGTTATAGCGCGGCATGCGCTCGATCGGAGCCCGTGCGGTCATCGCTCTGACGCTCGTCGCGTGCACGCGCGGAGACGGCGCCGCGGCGGGGAGCACGAACGCCGCGGGCGTCTCGCTCGCTGCTAGCGCGACGCCTCGTGACAAGGGCACCGCTCCGCCCTCGGCGAGCACCGCGATCGACTTCGTCGCCGGCTTCGATGCGTGCACGCTCTCCCATCGCGGCGTGCTGCTCGACCTCGGTGATCCTTCGATGCGCGCGCGTATGGGAACGCGGCTCGCGGCGGCGGACGTGGAGGTCCGCGAGCACGAGGGCGCGACGTGGGCGAGCCTGCACGACCGCTTCCTCGAGCTCTCGTTCGTGTCGCCGACGGCGTCTGCGCCCGACGCAGGTGTCGTCGTCGAAGCGCGCATTCGAGGCGGCGCGGCGAAGAGCATCTCCGTGTACCTTGCAGGTAAGCCGATCGGCGTGCTGCCCGTCTCGAAGGGCGAAGTCAAAGTCGTCTCTGCGCGGTCGGCTTCGGCTTCCATCGCACGTGGCGCGAACGAGCTCCTCCTCCGCGTGCAGGGCGCGACGAAGGTGACCCGCGATGACCTCGTCGAGATCGACTGGATCCGCGTAGGGCCCGCCGACGGCGATGCGCCGTACGCCGCGCCTACGCGGACCGACGCGCTCACGACGGTGAACATCGGAGGCGTCGGACGAAGAGGCATCTCGCTGCGCGCACCGGGATCGGCACGCTGCCCCGGCTTCGTGCCGAGCGGCGCCGTGCTCGAGGGTCACGTCGGCGTGACCGGCGGCGAAGCGGAAGCCGAGGTCCGCGTCGTCGTCGACCGCGCCGAGCCGCGGGTCGTCGCGAGCTTCCATCTCGGCGGGGAGGGAACGCCGCCGTGGCGTCCGATGTCGATCCCGCTCGGCGACGTCGGCACGCTCGCCGCGGTCGAGGTCGTCGCGAAGTCGAGCTCGAAGGGCGCCCGCGTCGTGTTCGCCGAGCCGCGAGTGGTTGTCCCGCCGCCCGCCGACCCGCCGAAGCCGGTGGCGGCTGCACGCGGCGTCGTGCTCGTCGTGCTCGGGTCCGTGGCGCCGAAGTCGCTCGCTCCTTACGGAGGAACCTACGCCACGACCGAGCTCGCGCAGCTCGCGACCGGGGGAACCGTGTTCGAGGCGCACCGCGCGTCGACGAGCTTCGCGAACGGCGCGATGGCGTCGATGCTGACGGGGCAGAGCCCGCGCGTGCACGGCGTCACCGGTGCAGAGGCGGCGCTCGGGCCGACGGGGCTCACGGTCGCGGAGGCGGCGCGCCAGGGAGGCGTCGTCACGGCGATGTTCACGGCGAACCCGACGACGACCGCCGCGTTCGGCTTCGCGCGAGGCTGGGAGACGTTCACGGCGCGTCTGCCGGGAGACGATGCGCCTGCCACCGCGATCTTCGAGGACGTGGAGCGCTGGCTCGACGCGCACAAGAACGATCGGTTCCTCGTCGTCGTCCACGCGCGCGGCGGGCACCCGCCGTGGGACATCACCGCCGACGAGCTGAAAGACCTGCCCCCCGTGGCGTATGCGGGCGGCCTCGACCCGAAGCATGCGGCCGAGATGCTGGCGAAGGCGCGGAAGACCGGCGGCGCTCGCCTCTTCGGAGATGCGGACCGCGAGCGCGCCATCGCCCTCCACACGAAGGCCGTTCTCGCGCACGACGCAGCTCTCGGCCGACTCGCCGCTCACGTGCGCGGGCTCGGGCGCGAGAAGGACACGACGTGGATCGTCACGGGAGACGTCGGCGTCGATTCGGCAGCGCACGCGCCGTTCCTCGAGGACGACGCGCTCGACGAGGCGGCGCTCGCCGTTCCCCTCGTCGTGCGTGCGGGGGGTGCACCGCTGCGCGAGCGAGTGTCCGCGCCGACGAGCAGCTTGGACATTGCGCGGACCGTCCTCGATGCGCTCGGTCTGCCGCCGCCGCAGGAGATGCGCGGCGAAGCACTATCCGCCGTGGCCGCCGGATCACGCATCGCCGAGCGACCGCGCGTCGCGACGACGGCGACGCGATTCTCCGCGCGGTGGGCAGGGTTCGTCCTCGCGGGCGCCCGCGATCGTGAAGCGAAGCTGTGCAACCTTTCGCTCGAGCCGGAGTGCCTGAGCGACGTGCGCGCCACGCATCCGCTCGCGACGGAGATCATGCACGCGCTCGCCTTCGACGAGCTCGCAAAGAAGGGCCCGCCGGACGCGGCGAAGCGACCGGCCGTCGTCACACCCCACGCGACCACGGACGCGGCGACCGCGGCCGCTCTCCGTGCATGGGGCGTGACCACGGCAAACCGAGGAGAGACGCGATGAGACGACACGACACGAGACCCGACGCCGAAGATCGCCGCGTGGACATGGTGGCCATCGCGCGCGACGTGGCGACGAAGGAGGGCTTCCTCGTGGATCCGCCGCGCGACGTCATCGCGGGTGCATCGAGCGCCGCCGGCAGCGACGACGACGATCAGGACGTCGCCGACGAGCGTTCGCTCCTCTGGTCGTCCGTCGACAACCGTGAGTCGACCGACCTCGACCAGGTGGAGGTCGCCGAGGAGGCCGAAGGCGGCGCCATTCGCGTCCGCATCGGCATCGCCGACGTCGACGCGTTCGTGCCGAAGGGGTCGCTCGTCGATCTGTTCGCGCGCACGAACACGACGTCGCTCTACGCAGGCGTCGCGACGTTCCCGATGCTCCCCGACACGCTCTCGAGTGACACGTCGTCGCTTTTGCCGGGCGTCGACCGCCTCGTCGTCGTGACCGAGATGACGGTGGCGCCGGACGGCGCGATCACGCACGCACGCGTCTACCGTGCGCGCGTCCGAAACCACGCGAAGCTCGTTTATGGCGAGGTCGGAGGTTGGCTCGAAGGGCGCTTGCCGGCGCCCGAGGAGCTCGCGAACGACGAGAGGCTCGTGGCGCAGCTGCGCCTCCAAGACGAAGCTGCGCGGCGCTTGCGGCAGCGGCGCATCGAGCACGGCGCGCTGCAGCTCTCGACGATCGAGGCGCGCGCGGTCGCGAAGGACGGCGAGGTCGTCGCCCTCGAGCTGACCGACAAGAACCGCGGACGCGAGCTCATCGAGGACCTCATGATCGCGGCGAACGGCGCGACCGCGCGGTTCCTGGAAGAGAAGGGCTTCGCATCGATCCGCCGCGTGGTCCGGACGCCGAAGCGCTGGGACCGCATCGTCGCGCTCGCCGCCGAACGTGGGCGCACGCTGCCGCCCGAGCCGGATGCGGTCGCCCTCGGCGACTTCGTCCGCGACGCGCGCGAGTCGGACCCGGCGCGGTTCGCCGATCTCTCGCTCAGCATCGTGAAGCTGCTCGGTCCTGGCGAATACGCGGTCGCCGACCCTTCGTCGCCGGAAGGGCACTTCGGCCTCGCGGTGGAAGACTACGCGCACTCGACGGCGCCGAACCGACGGTACGGCGACCTCGTCACGCAGCGCCTGCTCAAGGCTGCCGCGTCCGGTAAGCCGTCGCCCTATTCGGTCGCGGAGCTCCGCGACGTGGCCGCGAAGTGCACGGAGATGGAGAACCACGCGCGAAAGTTCGAGCGCACCATGCGGAAGGTCGCGGCGTCGGCGTTTCTCTCGAAGCGCCTCGGCGAGGAGTTCGAGGCCGTGGTCACCGGCGTCGCAGGCAAGGGCACCTTCGTGCGGCTCGTCTCACCCCCGGCCGAAGGGCGCTTGGTCGAAGGCGAAGAAGGCCTCGACGTCGGCGATCCGGTGCGGGTCCGGCTCGTCGCGACGGAGCCGAGCCGAGGCTTCATCGACTTCGTCCGCGTATAGTGCTATTCGGTGGCCGTTCCCGTCTGGGAGAGGTGACCGAGTGGTCGAAGGTGCATGATTGGAAATCATGTGAACCCGCAAGGGTTCCGGAGGTTCGAATCCTCTCCTCTCCGCTGTCTTGCGGGGGGCTCCCGCCCCCCCTCATCGCTCTCCGCTCGAAGACTCGCTCCGGGCGATGAGCCTCCCCCCCGCCTCATGCGCTCCGCGCAGGAGGCGTCGTGGCGTGCTTCGCACGCACGACGGCGGCTCGGTGGCGTCGCGGTCTCTCGGGTGGATTGCTCGCGGTGATCCGACGCGAGAGATGGATTGCTCGCGGTGATCCAGGGCGAGAGGTGAATTGCCCGCGGTGATTCAGGGCGAGAGGTGATCGCGCGAGAGGTTAACGCGCGACGGAGGCTGCGACTCGCGTCGGCGTGGGCGCTCTAGGGCGTATGCACCACGGCGCACCATTTCACCCGCACCACGCCTACGGACCGCCCGCCTATCCCTGCGCGCGATGTGGCGCGCCCGGGGCCGATTACTTCGCCGCCGGTGCACCGCCCATGCATCGGCCCTGCGCCGGGCTCGGGCCCGACGTCCTTCCCTGGCCCTGGCTCATCCTCGCGTACGGGGTGGCCGTGCCGCTCGGCTGCTCGTTCCTCGGCGCGGTGATGGCGTCGATTCCGTATTATGTCTGGCGCGCGAAGTACCCGCAGCGGGCGAAGCAGTACAATCGCCACGTCTGGATCGCGTTCGCGATCTCGTGCCTGCTCTACGGCGGGCTCATGCTGAACGGCATCCTCGCCGGCAAGCGATAGCGACGCGCTTCGCGACCACGAAAGGGAGACGACGTGAAGGGGCGAACGATCGTGACCGAGCCGCTCACCGCCGAGGGCTTCGCGCCTTACGGACGCGTCATCGAAGCGGAGCGGCCGGACATCGTGCCGGTCATCGCGAACCAGGGCACCGCGCGCCGCTACAACTGGCTCGGGGAAGTGAAGAACCTCCGTCCCGGTGACGCGCGCCTCAACCTTTGCGTGTTCCGCTGCTCGCCGCGAACGGCGTGGCCGTTCACCGTCGAGATCATGGAGAAGCACCCGAACTCCACGCAGGTCGTCGTCCCCATGAACGCCGACCGTTACGTGGTGCTCGTGGCCGAGCCGGGCACCGACACGCCCGACCTCACGACGCTCCGCGCCTTCACGGCGACGTCGCGTCAGGGCATCGCCTACGCGCCCGGGACGTGGCACCACCCGCTCCTGGCGCTGGAGCGCGAGACCGATTTCGGGGTGCTCGTCTGGGAAGATCTCTCCGACGGGGACTGCACGCTCGTCACGTTGCCGGAAGGCGAGCGCCCCGTCGTCGAGCTCCGCTGAGTCACTTCTTCGTGCCGGCCTTCGCCCCTGCGTCCGTGGCGGCGCCCGTCTGACCGGCATCCGCGGCCGCGGCCGCATCGGGGATCGACGACGCCGTCGTGGGCGCGGCGACGGTCATTGCGGTGCTCGCCGAAGGGATCGCCGTCGGCGTCCCGGGCGTCGACGCCGAGAGACTCGTCGCTCCGGTGCCGCCGTTCTCCGGCTTCTTCTCCTCCGGGCACCCCGTCAGCACGAAGGCAGCCGGCACGAGGAAGAGCGCCAGGGTGGCGGTGAGCGAGGCGGGGGATCGATGCGTGCGCTTCATGATCTTCAGTTCTCCTTCGTGGAAGGAGAACGCAAGAACACGCCTCCGTGACCATCTCTCGACAACGAATTACAAGTGCGGCGGCGCGGCTGTCCCGGCGCCGCCCTCGAGCTCCGACGCGGTCGGGTCTTTTCATCGCCGCGGCAGGTGTCTAATGTGCCGCTCCCCCACGAAGGAGAGAGAGCCCATGGCTTTCGAGCTGCCGAACCTGCCCTATCCGAAGGACGCTCTCGCACCGCATACGTCGGCCGAGACGCTCGAGTTCCACCACGGCAAGCACCACAAGGCTTACGTCGACAACCTCAACAAGCTCATCGCCGGCAAGCCGGAGGAGAACAAGAGCCTCGAGGAGATCATCATGAGCTCCGACGGGCCGCTCTTCAACAACTCGGCCCAGACGTGGAACCACACGTTCTTCTGGAACTGCATGAAGCCGAACGGCGGCGGGCAGCCGACCGGCGACCTCGCAGCTGCCATCACGCGTGACTTCGGCTCCTTCGACAAGTTCAAGGAGGAGTTCTCGAACGCAGCGGCGACGCAGTTCGGCTCGGGTTGGGCCTGGCTCGTCCTCGACGGCGAGAAGCTCTCCGTCATGAAGACGCCCAATGCCGACCTCCCGATGAAGCACGGTAAGAAGGCGCTCCTCACGCTCGACGTGTGGGAGCACGCCTATTACATCGACTACCGCAACGCGCGGCCGAAGTTCATCGAGACCTTCTTCACCGGTCTCGTGAACTGGGACTTCGCGCTCGAGAACCTGAAGAAGGGCTGACCGTCGCGCGCGCCGCGCTCCGAAAGGACGCGCGGCGCGCTCCGCGCTCAGCGCCGATTCCAGCGATAGAGCTGGTTCGCGGGCTTCGCGGCGGGCTTCGAGCCGGCCCGAACGACGAGACCGCGATCCACGAAGTATTGCTTCGCCCACCGCGGCGGAAGCTCACGTCCGAGGATGACCTCGTAGATGCGCCGGAGCTCCGCGAGCGTGAAGCGCGCGGGCACGATGTCGAACGCGGGGTCGTGGACCGGATCATCGAGGTGCTTGCAGAGTCGCCGATACGCGCCGGTGATGATCCGCGCGTGGTCGAACGCGACCGGCAGCTTCGCGGGCTTCGGCGCCACGCTCTTGCGCGACGGCGGCGCGCGCCGCGACGACGGCGGAGGCGGCGCGACCGAACGCGAGCCGGACGCCGACCGGAGATCGAGCGACCGGAGCGGATGCCACTCGGCCTCCGCTGCGTCGTCTCCCGGCTTGATCGAGGGCTCGGCGGTGAGGAACGTGACCCACGCGACGGTGATCGTGTGCCCGCGCGGATCGCGCCCCGGATCGCCGTAGGCGGCGAGCTGCTCGAGGCGCACGCCGCTCACGCCGGTCTCTTCGTAGAGCTCGCGCGATGCCGCGCGCTCGAGCGCTTCGTTCTCGTTCACGAACCCGCCCGGGAGCGCCCACGATCCCTTGAAGGGGTCTTCCTTCCTCTTCACGAGGAGCACCGCGAGATGGTCCACGCGCATCGTGAACGCGACGACGTCGCACGTGACGGAGGGACGCGGATACGGGTACGTGAACGGCACGGGGGCCGGAGACATCTCGCGCCCGCGTCCCGCCGTCAACCAGCGATACGGCGGCTCACGCAGCAGCGCGATCGACTGCCACGTGGAGCGAGCGGCGCGTCGCCGAGTCCACGCGGTCGAGCCAATCCGTGAGCTTCGGCCGGAGCTTGAGCTCGCGCGCCTGCGTCGGCGTGAGCGGCGTCCGAAGGGCGTGGAGCTGACCGAAGAGCGCGAAGTCCGCGGCGCTGAGGCGTTCCCCCGTCCAGTACGCGCGTTCCGGCGCGCGAGCCTCGAGCAGATCGAGCACGCGGCGGAAGTCGCTCCACAGCGCCGCGTTGCCGTGACGGAGGAAGTCACGCGCGCGGAGCCCGGCGAGCACGTGATTGCGGATGCGCGGCGCGATCAGCGTCCGCACGAACCAAGGCGCGGTCCCGAAGTACGCGTCGCGGACGAGCGGCCAGTTGCGGTCGTCCGCCCATCGCGCGGCGACCACGTAGCCGTTCAGGGCGCGATCCGCCCAGTCTTCCCAGAGCCACGACTCGGCCGCGGCGCGCGGGTCGCGCGGCTGCATCGACCCGGGCGCGAGGCTCTCGATGCGCTCCAAGATGCGCGTCGAGTCGCTGACTGCGTCGTCACCGACGAGGAGCACCGGAACCTGCGCCGCCGGGTTCAGGTGCTTGTACGCGTCCGGTCGGTCTTCACGCCGCGTCTGGTAAGGCAGGCCCGCCGCACGGAGCGCGCGGTGGACCTTCAGGCAGAACGGCGAGAACGACTCCACGCCTTCGATGCGGGTTTCGGGAAGGTCGCACAGGGTGATGGGCTCGGGATTCATGAGAATGACTCTGCACCGTGCGAATGTCACCCTTGTGTCAGTTATCTGCGAACGATCCGGCTAGCCGTCGTCCGCGCAGGATGTCATCCTGGTGTCAGGTTTTCGTGAAACGGACCGAACGCCTCTTCGCCCTCGCCGAGCACCTTCGCGGCCGCCGCACGGGCGTCACTGCCGAGATGCTCGCCGAACGCTTCGGCGTGACCGTGCGCACGATCTATCGCGACCTCGACACGCTGCGCGCGGCCGACATGCCGGTCGCGGCCGAGCGCGGACGCGGAGGCGGCTACGCGCTCGACAAGAGCTACTCGCTGCCGCCCGTGAACTTCACCGCGCGCGAGGCGGCGCTGCTCGTCGCGCTCGGTCGGTTCGCCGTCGAGACGCGCCTTTTGCCGTTCGAGGAGACGCTGCAGCGGGCGCTCGACAAGGTGCGCGCCGCGCTCTCCACGTCTGCGCAGCGTGAGCTGATGGGCCGCCTCCGCGAGCTGCACTTCCTCGGCATCCCCGCGAAGCCGGTGGCGAAGCCAGTACGCGCCGCGCTGGAGCGCGCGTGGTTCGAGCAGCAGCCGCTACGCATCACGTACCGCGACGCCGACGGCGTCACGACCACGCGCATCGTGCGCATCGAGTCGGTCGTCATGGAGCGCACCGAAACGCGCATCAACGCGCTCGACCTCGGGAAGAACGAAGGCCGTCAGTTCGTGCTGTCACGCGTGGAGAAGGCCGAGGTCGTCGGCACGGCGTGACGGCGTGCAGGCGACGGGCGCGCGGGCGCTCAAACCATGCGCTTCGCGAGCTCGCGAATCGCGGCGGGCTGCGCGGCGTCTTCGAAGAGCTGCGGGAGGAACGACGGCGAGATGGGCAGCTCTTCGGAGAGGCGGTGGAGGCTCGCCGCCTGCACGCGCTCGCGCGCCGCACGACTGCGGCCCGCGAGGAGAGCGGCGTCGGCCGCGCTGGCGCCCTCGGCTGATGGCGCCGGCGCCGCTTCGAGCGCGGCGCGCTCGGCCTTCGAGAAAAGAGGCGGGAGGACGCCATTCACGACGATCTTGCCAATCGGGAGCTTCAGCTCGTCACGAACCGCCGCGGCGAGCTCGATCGTCTCCGTCGTCGGCATCTCTTCGGGCAGCGTGACGAGAACGACCGCGCACGTCGCGGGGTCCTGGAACATCTTCCACGCGCGCTCGGCGTCACGACGGAGGAGACCGGGCGGTACGACGTCGAGGATGATCTTCGGCACGCGCAGCATGTCGAGACCGTGCCCGGTCGCCGGCGCATCGAGGATGACGACATCGTACTTGAAGCTGCCGTCGTCGCGCGTCTCGGTCGTGTGCCACCACGCCTTGCCGAGCATCGTCCACTCTTGCATGCCGGGCACGGCGCGGAAGAACGTGCGGACGTATTTGTTGTCGAAGAGCAGCTTGAAGAGCGTCTTCGAGTGGAGCGCCATCATCCCGTACTCGGCGAGCGCGAGCTCCGGGTCCATGTTGACGGCCCACACGTTCGGCGCGACCGGCTTCACCTCGGCGCCGATGAGCTCGGAGCCGAGCATCGTCGAGAGGCGCTCCTTCGCGTTGCACATGCACACGAGGACGCGCTTGCCCTTCTGCGCGAGCGCCAGGGCCTCGGCCGCGCACACGGTCGTCTTCCCGACTCCGCCCTTCCCGGTCACGATGAGGAAGCGCTTCGTCTCGAGCCCGTGCGGGCGCGGCGGCGGCGATGTCGGCATGATCTCACGCGTGATCTAGGGTACGGCCGCCCCGGAGTAAATCACGGCCAGACGATGCGGCCGTACATCGCGCGGAGCCGGCCGAGCCGGGTAGGGTCTCCGCTCCCCACCCACGCGATGCGGCCGAGCAGCCACGCGTCGAAGCGCGGGTGCGCGCTGCGGTTCTGGGAAGCAGGTCCGTGGCGAATGCAGTTGTGGAGGAGCGCGCGGAGCTCGTCGAGCTCGGCGCGGGATGGCCGAGGCCGGGCGTTCACGACGAGCCCGGTGACGCTCTGCCGTACCGAGCTGCGCATCACGCGCGTCTTCCGCGTGTTCACGCGAAAGCCCTCCTCCGCAGCAATCGCGGCGACGCCGGCCACGAGCGCGCCTGCGCTACGCGCGACCTCGCGGCCACCCGAGAACACGAGGTCGTCGGCATACCGCGTGTACGTCGCGCCCGCCGCCTTCGCGTACGCGGCGAGCCGCACGTCGAGCTTCCACGCGACGAGGTTCGCGAGCGCGGGCGACGTGGGCGACCCTTGCGGAAGATGGCGGTTGCGCGCGAGCTGGAGCGAGCGGCGAAACGCGGCGACCTCCCCATGCGTGGCCCCGTGCGGCAGGGTCGCGCGCGCGAGGACTCCTTCCGGCGTCACGTTGGTGCACAGCGAAGCAAGCAGCCACGAGACGCCGTCCGGATAGCCGAGCGCACGGAAGACGGCGCGGACGCGTGCGGCGCTGACCGAGAGGAAGAAGTCGGCGAGGTCCATGCGCACGACGACCTCCTTTCCCGCATGAGCGCCGGCGTGCGTGTGGACGCTGCGGCCACGGCGGAATCCGTGCACGGCATCGTGCAAAGGCACGGACGCGAGGATTGCCTCGAGCACCCGGCGTTGCAGCGCCTTCGTGCGCGACTTCGGTGCCTCGAGGAGGCGCACGCCGCCGGTCGCCTTCGGCACCCAGCGATACGTGTAGTGCCGGAGCGCTTCGTCGCGCGCGGTGCGCTCGAGACCACGAACGTCGGCGAGCCAGGCGAGCGAGCCGGCATCGAGGCCCAGCCACGCGGCGACGTCTCCCGTCGCATCGAGCGGAACGACCGGAAACCGCGCCGCGCCCATCGCGACACGCGCTCGTGCAAGCACGCGCACGCGCGCGCGCGCAGTCCGGCCTTGCTTCGCGAGCTCCTTCTCGAGGAACGCGACGAGCCGCTCGTAACCGGCGACCGGAGCGACCGCATGCGTGTGGAGCACGCGCCCGACGAGGCGGCGCAGCCACGGCGCTTCGTCCCCGAGCGCGCGACGCGCACGCCGCATCAGAGCGATCGACGACCACGCCTCCGGCTCGGCGAGGAACGCGGACGCCAGCGCGGCGGCGACGAGCGACGCGCGCGGGCTCATCGCGAGCGAAGTGCGGGAGCGCGGTCGACCTGTCTCGTGAGGCGCGGGCCGCACCGCGGTTTCCGCGGCTCCGCCCGAGCGATGGAGTGCGTGCTCGATGACGTCCCCCGGGGTTGCCCCGGGGAGGCTCGGAGACCGACGCGCGGTCTCGTCGCCGACTCGATTGCGCGCTCCCGCACCTGCGCGATCCTATCCGACGGCGCGGCTCGTGCTAGATCCGGCGGAGCGTGCTCCGGCTCCTTCCCCTCGGCGGCCTCGGCGAGGTCGGAATGAACTGCATGGCGCTCGAGCAGGGCGGGGAGGTGCTCCTCGTCGACTGCGGCGTCACGTTCGACGACCGGGGGCTCGGCATCGACGTCGTGCATCCGGACTTCACGGCGCTCGACTCGCTCGGCCACCGCCTCGTCGGCGTCGTCGTGACGCACGGGCACGAGGACCACATCGGCGCGCTGCCCTATCTCCTCCGCCGCCACGACGTGCCGGTTTGGGCGCCCCGCTACGCGCTCGGCCTCATCGAAGAGCGCCTCGGCGAGCACGAGGTCTTGGCGCACGCGCGCCTCCGCGAAACGCGTCCGCGCACGCCGTTCGAGGTCGGGTCCTTCCGCATCGAGCCCATCCGCGTGACGCACTCGATCGCCGATGCGACGGCCCTCGCGATCCGCACGCGCATCGGAACGGTGGTCCACACAGGAGACTTCAAGGTCGACGACGCGCCGCCCGACGGCGAGCAGTTCGACGAAGAGCGCCTGCGCGAGCTCGGCGACGAAGGCGTCACGCTCCTCATGAGCGACTCGACGAACATCGACAGCGAGGGACGCACCGGCAACGAGGTCGACGTCGGCGCCGTCCTCGATGAGCTCGTCTCGACCGCGCCAGGAGCGGTCGTCGTCGCCATGTTCGCGTCGAACGTGCACCGCCTTCGGCTCCTCGGAGACATCGCGAAGAAGACCGGCCGGAAGATCGTCCTCCTGGGCCGCGGCGTCGGCACGCACGCCCGCGTCGCGCGCCGCGCCGGGTACCTCCCGTGGCCCGACGAGCTCGTGTGGCCGGACTCGGCGGCACGCGAGCTCCCGCGTTCGAAGATCCTCGCGATCGCGACCGGCGCGCAAGGCGAGGCGAATGCCGCGCTCGCGCGCCTCGCACGCGGCGAGCACCCGTCGCTCGACATCGGCCCCGGCGACCGAATCGTGCTCTCGGCGCGGACGATCCCGGGCAACGAGCCGGAGGTCTTCGCCATCCTCGGCATGCTGATTCGCCGCGGCTGCGAGGTCCGCACGCGCCTCACCGATCGCGGCGTGCACGTGAGCGGTCACGCGCATCGCCCCGAGCAGCGCCGCATGATGGAGCTCGTGCGGCCACGCTGCTTCGTCCCCGTCCACGGCACCATCCACCACCTCACGCGCCATGCCGCGCTCGCGCGAGAGGTCGGCGTGCCCGAGGTCTGCGTGCTCGAGAACGGCCGCATCGGCGAGGTCACCGAAGACCGCGTCACGCTCGGCGGGACCATGCATGCCGGGCGCGTCCACGTGTGGGCTGGGCGGCCCGTGCTGCCGACCGTGATCCGCGAGCGCGAGGTGCTCGCCGAAGAAGGGTTCGCATCGTGCGCGCTCGAGGTGGACCGCGCGGGCCGCGTGCTCCAAGTGTCGCTCGTCACGCGCGGCATCGTCGACGAGACGAAGGAGCCGGAGGACGTCGAGGCGGCGCGCACCGCGGTGACGCGCGCGATCGCCGAGCTCGACGAGCTCGCGCGGAACGACGACGCTCGCGTCAGCGAACAGGCGCGGCTCGCGATTCGACGTACGTTTGCGAAAGCCCGGGGGAAGAAGCCGATGACCGTGGTGCATCTGCGGAGGTCGCCGTGAGCGACGAGACGAACGGCAAGGGAGCCGTCGCGAGCGGCGCGCCGAGCGCAGGTCCTTTCGTCGCCAAAAAGCTGCGCGAGCTCGATGCCGCGCTGGGCGCGACGGTCCCGCGCGTGCTCGGCGAATCGGACGTCGAAGCGATCCACGACATGCGCGTCGCGATTCGACGCCTGCGCACGATGATCAAGATGGCGCGACCGCTCTACGGCCGCTGGCACACGGACGTCGTGCGCCGCGCCTTCGCGGACGTGATGCGCGCGACGGGAGAGCTACGCGACGAGGAGGTCCTCGAGGAGACGCTCGCCGAGATCACCGACGACGCCGAGTTCCGCGCGTGGCTCGCGGCGCGCAGCACGCGCGAGAAGAAGCTCCGTCGCGCCGTCGTCGCGCGCATCGAGCACGGCGACCTCGACCGCGCGCGGCTCCTCCTCAAGGCGCTGCTCGTCTTCCCGCTCAAGCCGTCGCGCGACATGGAGCTCTCCCGCTTCGCGCGCCGCACCGTCGAGCGCGCGAGGCGCACGGTCGAAGACGGACGCGACGTGCCGCCGGACGATGCGGTCGGGCTCCACGACCTCCGCATTGCGTACAAAGAGCTACGCTACTCGATCGAGCTCCTCGCCGAGGCGCTGCCCCTCGACGCGCGCGCCATGCTGGATCCCGCGACGGTGTTCCAGAAGCGCCTCGGCGAGATCCACGACGTCGACGTCGCGATCGAGACGGTGACGAACGCGAAGGGCCTCTCGGCGGCAGCGCGCACGGCGGCGCTCGGGCAGCTCGCGCACGTGCGCCACAAGAAGCTCACGAAGTACCTCCGCGAGCTCGACCCGATTGGGGCCGATGCCGCTGCCGCGCGCGTCGGTACCGCCGCGACCGCGGAGGCCGCGGGCCGCGCCAACGAGCCTGCCCGCGAGACCGACGGCGCGAGCGAGTCGAAGGCGCCGTAGCGCCTGTACTTGACCCTCGTACCCCCCCGCCGGATACTCGCCCCGCAGTAGGCAGACGCGCGGCCGCCATGGCCGGCGTTTCGGAGGCTTCTCCTTGATCACATGTCCCAAGTGCAGCAAGGACAACCAGGACCACTACAAGTTCTGCCTCGGCTGCGGTGCGGAGCTCCCGCGTGACGCGGCGCCGAAGCCGTTCTCGCCGCAGACGCCGTCGCACGGCGTGAAGGCGGCGGGCGGTGGTCCGGTCCCGTCAGCGCCTCCGGCGGCGAGCGCGCCCGTCGCATCGGCGGGTCTCGCTCCTGGTGCCGTGATGACGGCTCCGCCGGTCGCCGGCCTCGGTGGTCCGGTCCCCGGGGGTCACCCTCCGCCGGTCTCCGCGGGCGCAGGCCTTGGCGCGTCTTCCGCGCCCGGTGCAGGCAACGTCTCGTGCCCGCAGTGCGGACACATCAACGCGCCGGCGAACCTGTTCTGCGGGTCGTGCGGCTTCCGGCTCACGCCGGGAGGCTCGCCGAAGCCTGCGGCAGCGCCCGTGGCGCCGGCCGTGAGCGGCGGGCCGGGCACCGTCGTCCTCACGGCTCTCCGCGCCGATGGGACCGAAGCCGGCACGTACGCGCTCCCGGGCGCAACCGTGACGGTCGGCCGCGAGACGGGCGCCATCTTCGCAGGCGACAGCTATTTGTCTCCGCGGCACGCGACCTTCAAGCAGCAGGGCTCGAAGGTCACCGTGAAGGACGAAGGCTCGCTGAACGGCGTCTACAAGAAGCTCGTTCGCGACGTTCCCGTCGAGCTGAAGCCGAACGACATGTTCCGCATCGGTCAGGAGATCATCAAGTTCGAGCCCCTGTCGCCCGCCGGCGCAGCACCGGACGGCGTCGAGCGGCTCGGCTCGCCTGCGAAGGGCTACGTCGGCCGCATCGCGCTCGTCATCGGGCGCGACGTGACGGGCAACGCCTTCCCCATCCCGGAGACCGGCGTGCACCTCGGGCGCGAGCGCGGCGACGTCCTGTTCCCCGAAGATGGCTACGTCTCCGGCCTGCATTGCCGCCTCTCGTGGGAGGGCGGCCGCCTCCTCCTCACCGATCTCGGCAGCTCGAACGGCTCCTTCATGCGCCTTCGCGAGGAGACCGAGGTGAAATCGGGTGACGTGCTGCTGATGGGCCAGCAGTTGTTCCGCGTGGCCGTCTGATGTCGTCCGCGTCGTCGCCCCCGAGGACCATACGCGTCGTCGCCGCGGTCCTCGAGCGAGACGGCGCGTACCTCATCACGCAACGCCGAACGACCGCGGTGCTCCCGCTCATGTGGGAGTTCCCGGGCGGCCGCGTCGAAGCCGGCGAGACCGACCAGCTCGCGTTGAAGCGCGAGCTCCTCCACCGGCTCGGCGCAGACATCGAGGTCGGAAAGCTCATCTCGTTCGTGAGCCATCCGTACGAGCACTACGTCGTCGACCTGTTTCTCTACGAGTGCACGCTCACGGCGACGAGCGGCGCGCTCGAGTCCCGCGCCGTGAACGCGTTCAAGTGGGTCCCGAGCAGCGAGTTCGATCAGTACCCGTTCACGCCTGCCGACGAGGCGTCGATGAACAAGCTGCTCGGCGTCAGCTGACCGTCACGAAGCGGCGAGGCGCACGACGATGGGCGCGGCCCACGCGACGCCGACCACGAGCGACGCGAGCGCGCTGGCCCCGATCAGCACCGGCACGAAACGCGGGGCGCGCGAGAGGCGCGCGAGCGGGTAGCCGAGGACGCCGGCGAGAGCCGCCATGCCGGCCGCGGCTCCGACTGCGTAGACGACGATGAACGCGAGGGCGAGCGGCGTCGACGCATGCGAGGCGACGAGCGCCGCAAGGGCGCCGCTTCCGGCGAGGCCGTGCACGAGGCCGACCGCGAACGGCAAGCGCGCGAGCGAGCGACCCTTCGGGTGCACGTGGACGTGGTCACGGACGCCGCCGTGCGCATGCTCGACCTCGCCGTGGCGATGCACGAACTCCTTGCCGCCGAGGCCTGCGCGCGCCGCGACCGCGAGCCCGCGAATGCCGAGCGCGACCAACACGATGGCGACGACGAGCTCGAGCCCGTCGCTCACCGAGGCGGGCAGCTCCTTGCGGAGCAGCGAAAGCGCGCCGCCGGCGACGACGAGCATCGCCGCGTGTCCCGCTCCCCACGCCGCGGCGTAGCGAACCGACGCGCGCGCATCCTTCTCGCCCGCCACCATCGTGGACACCGCCGCGAGGTGATCCGGCTCGAGCGCGTGACGCATCCCGTTCGCAAAGCCGAGCAGGCAGGCGGAGAGGGTCACGAGCATGGGCCCATCGTGTAGCACGATCGTCGCCGTTCGTGCCACGGCGCGGAGGAAAGGCGTTCGAGCGAGGCGAGGCGCCGCGTCACCCCGAGCGGGGGCTCAGACGTCTCCCTGCCAGAGCGCGAGCACTCGCTCGCCGCGGGCGACGAGCTCCACGACCACGCGCTGCGGCTCCGGGAGAATCGAAGCGAGGAGAGCGCTCGCCGCGCGGCGTCCCGCGTCCCCGTCGGTGGGCGCTTCCAGCACGGGGAGCGAGCGACGCGGCATGCGCAGCACGTGCGGCTTCGCGCGCTCGGCGACATCGGCCGGGAGCATGCCGCGCACCTCGCGAAGCGCGGCGTCGAAGCCTCCGAGCACGTCGACGAGGCCACGCGCCTTCGCGTCTTCGCCCGTGTAGACGCGTCCGCGGGCGAGCGGCTCGACGTCCTCCACCTTCATCTTGCGCCCTTCGGCGACGACGCGGACGAACGTGCGGTACGTCGCTTCGAGCTCGCGCACGAGGGCGGCGCGCTCGTCCTCGGAGAGCGGCGCCGAAGGTGACAAGAGGCCGGCCCGCGCGCCGCGCTGCACGACCTCGGTGCTGATGCCGAGCTTCGCCATGAGAGGCTCCATCGTCAGGCGCGCGCCGACGACTCCGATCGAGCCCGTGATGGTCACCGGCTCACAGACGATGCGATGCGCAGGCGCCGAGACGTAGTAGCCGCCGCTCGCGGCCACGTTCGCCATGCACGCGACGACCGGCTTCTCGCGCGCGAGCTGCACGATCTCGTGGTGCATGCGATCCGACGCGAGCGCGCTCCCACCAGGGGAGTCGACGTGCAGGACGACGCCCTTCACGCGCGGGTTCATGCGCGCGGCGCGGACCATGCGCGCGAGCTTGTCGTCGGTCGCGAAGTTTCCGAACGGGCTCGCCGCATGCGCGATCGCGCCGTGCACGGGGATGACCGCGATCGCCGGCGCAGGACGAAGCGAGCGCACGAGCGGCCGCCGCTTCGCGCCGAGGTACGCGTCGGCTTCGACGGTGCCCTCCGTCGACGCGGCGAGCGCGCCGCGCCGGTCTCCTGCCGGCTTGTCTTTCTTCTTCTCGAGACCGAGGAGCTTCGGGATCTCGTCTTCGTAGGCGACCGCGTCGGCGAGACCTACCTCGATGGCCGCCTCGCCGTAGTAGGGGCCGCCGTCCACGATCGCGCGCGCACGTTCGCGCGACACGCCTCGTCCTTCGGCGATCGCGTCGAGGAGCGCGCCGTCGAAGCGGTCGAGCAGCAGCCCGACCTGCTCGCGTTGCGCCTCGCTCATCGAATCGCGCACGAGCGATTCGCCCGCCGATTTGTACTCGCCGCACGCGTAGACCTCGGGGACCACACCGGCTTTGTCGAGCGCGCTCTTCACGTAGCGCGTACGCGAGGCGAACCCGAGGGCGGCGAGCTGCGCGGAAGGTCCGAGGAAGATCTTGCTCGCCGCGCTCGCGACGAGCACCTCCTTCGTGCCGCCTCCGAGCGGCAGATGCACGACGACCTCCTTGCCCGCAGCGCGCGCTTTCGCGAGGAGGGAGCGTAGCGACGAAGCGCTCGCCATTCCCGCCGCGAGGCTCTTGACGGTGACGAGGAGGCCGCGGACGCGAGCGTCGCGAGCGACGTGCAGCACGAGCTCTTCGACGTCGTAGAGGCTCGTAGCCTTTTGCGCGCGTCGCTCCCATGGCCGCGGCGGCGCGACGATGTCGACGACGGCGCCGTCGATGGTCAGCGTCACGAACGAGCCTTCGGGCGCCTCCTTGCCTCGACGCGCGAGACGCAGCGGAAGAAGGAGGATGTCGAAGAGGAGCCCGAGGAGTCGGACGAGGAGCATGCGAGACCGACTGTAGTCGCTCTCGGCGGGTGCGGCCCGTCCAGCCCTCGCGATCGGCCGCGCACCGCGGCGCGCTGCAGCACGGGTTTGCGGGCTCTGCCGGGCGGTAGTACGAGAGCCGTCGCGTGCTTCCCACGCGGATGCGCGCCGCGCGATGACCGCCCGCGACCACGACCTCCTGCGATCGCCGCTCTCGAAGTCCCTCTACGCGGGGCACTACAAGGACGTGCTGCGTGCCACGATCGACTCGGCCGACGGACGGCACGCGCCAGGCGACACGCCGGCCGTGGTCGCCGCCCTCGTGTTCTCCGGGAGGCAGGACGAGGCGGCCGCCGTGCACCGCTGGTGGACGCGCGAGCACGGGGACGACGCCGTGGTCGCGGTGGCCGACCTCTTCTTCCTCAGCGTCGGCGAGTGCCGGACGGGTCGCTACCAAGAAGCGATCGCGCGCTGCCGCGAAGCCGTACGTGCTGCGGACCCACGCGATCCGCTGCAAGGCTTCTTCGCGCACCAGGCCATCGGCCTTCTCCGCCATTTCACTGGACGGATCCCGTCGGCCGTGCAGCACGCCACGCGCGCGCGTCAGCTCGCGGCCGAAGCGCGGTTCTCGTACGGCCGGATGCTCGCGCTGGACCTGCTCGGCTACAGCCTCACCGCCAAAGGCGACGTGCACGCAGGGATCGCGCTGCTCGAGCAGTCCGCGGAGCTCGCGGAAGCGCTCGGCCTCGTCGAGAACGCAGGAGCACCGAAGACGGCGGCGACCGTGCTCCGCGCGCGCTACGGGCTGGCGGCCGGCGATCCGCGCAAAGAGCTGTCCGACTGCGTCGCGGCGCTCGCGCCGGAAGACTCGTACTCGCGGCGCATGGTCCTCTCCGAGGTGGCCGCGCAGCATGCGTTCGGCGGCGAGGCGACGAAGGCCGCGGAGGCCATCGAGGCGGCCTCGCGCATCGCGCTTCCCGACGGAGACCGTCGCGCGAAGACGAGGCGTCTCATCGCGGAGGCCGTCGTCGCCGGGCTCGGCCAGGGACCGGACGCCGCCGACGCGAAGCTGCGTGCCGCACGCGCGCTCCTCGACCCGACGCTCGACGACGCGCTCGAGGTCGAGATCTGGTGGGCACGCGCCATCACACACGGCCTCGATGCGATGGACGCGGACCCCGTGGTGCGCGCACGCGTCGCGCTCCTCGCCGCGCGCACGGGCATGGGACGCGCGCGCTTCCTCGCGGCGTCGGCCGACGCGCGCGCGTCTCTCGAGCTGCTCGCCGACGACAAGCTCGCCTCGCTGCTCGCCGCGCTGCAACGTGACAAAGAGGAGGCTCGCCACCGGATCACGTCCGAGCATTCGTGGGGCTTCCTCAGGTTCGTGTACGGGCATCCGCCCGGCCGCCGCGTCTACCTTCTGCACGACCTCGCGCTCCTCGTCGTCGAAGAGGCTGGCAACGTCGCGCCCCTCGACATGCCGGGCTCCGTGCTCGTCGCCCTGCTCTGTGCAATCGCGGCGGGTCCGGTGACGAAAGAGGAGCTCGTCCAGCGCGTGTGGAAGATGAAGGTGTATCGCCCCGAGCGCCACGACGCGCTCGTGCACACGGCGACGTCGCGCCTCCGTAACGCGATGGGCCGTGCGGGCGCATGGATCACGAGCACGGATCACGGCTACGCGCTCGCGGAGGGCGTCGTCATCCACGACGATCGCGGTGCCGACGTGCGCGACGAGACGATCGCGGACGGAAGCGCTCGTCCTCCCCCGCCGAGCGACGGCGACGCGGAGCCCGCACGATCGCGGAGCCGCCACAAAGCGGTCGACGAACGACGCGCGGTCGTCCTCGGCGCGCTCGAGCGCGAAGAGTCGATGTCGACGCTCGACGTCGCGCGCGCGCTGCATGCGTCGGAGATGACCGCGTTCCGCGTTCTGTCCGCGCTCGTCGCCGAAGGGGTCGTCCTCCGCACTGGACAGGGGAAGCGGACGCGCTACAGAAGGCCGCCGTGAAGCTTCTCACCGTGCGCGCCCGGTCGACCTCGTCGCTTCTCCTCACCGCGTCCATGATCGGGTCCATCACGGTGAGCCTTGCAGGCCTCACCGCTGCGGGCTGCGCGGCTCCGGCGACGGCGGTGGGCAATGAAGGTGCCGAAGACGACGGCGACGACGCGGAGGGCACGTCGTCCGCCGCATCGGAGCGCTTCTCGGGCGAGTATTCGGTGCCGGTCGACCCGTCGCTCGCGCACGCAGCTTCGAGCCCGGTCCGCGTTCGCTGGAAGGCGCTCGGCGGCGAGCGTTACCGTCTGAAGTACAACCTGCCGACCGTGCTCGCCGGCGTGAACAAGCGCGTCGACCTGGAAGGCGCACGCGAGGCCGATGGCACCGTCGTCATGAGCGGCAGCGCCGGAACCGCGCGGTGCACCGATTCCGCGGGCGAGATCCGATGCGACGAGACGCTCGAGGGCATCGAGGTGGACCTCGTCCAGGTGCGCGCGGCGCTCGACGCGCGGGCGATCACCGCCGCCGAGCGCGCCGCCCGCTTCGCCGTCGCCGAGCAGTTCGCGCGAGACCCGCTGGGCATCCTCACCGTTCGTCGTACCAGCTATTGAAAACGCGGCCGGCGCACGGTTCCCATCACCTTCGGCGGTGACGGGAAAGGGCGCGTTCGTCGACGTGATGGGAATCCGTGGGCACTAGTCGGGCCCATGAACCCGCGCATCGTCTCCCTCCTCGCCGTCGCTTCCGTCGTCGCCGTTTCCGCGGCCGCACACGCGCGTCTCGCACGGAGTGGCGAGGCGCAGGTCAGCTTCACCGCGCTCGGCCCGGCAGGCATGTCGATCGTCGGCACCACCTCGGAGCTGCAGGTCACGGAAACCGATCAAGAGCTCGTCGTCACCGTGCCGCTGCGCACGCTCGACACGAAGATCGATCTCCGCAACAAGCACATGCGCGAGAAGTATCTCGAGGTCGACAAGTTCCCGAACGCGGAGCTCCGCGTCGCGAAGAGCGCGATCACCGCGCCGAAGGGCGCGCCGGTGAGCGGCAAGACGACCGGCAACCTCACCATCCACGGCCAGACGAAGCCCACCGCCTTCTCGTACACGGCGAAGAACGACGGTCCGCGCACGGCGGTGTCCGGCGCGATGCACGTCAACATGAAGGACTTCGGAATCGCGCAGCCTGGCTACGCGGGGATCACCGTGAAGCCCGAAGTGGACGTCGCCGTTTCGTTCGGCGTCCAGGACAACTGAGAGCGCGAGAACGACCATGCGCGCGCTCTTCTCCGTTTCTCTCGCCTCCGCCATTGCCGCTGCCGCGGTGGCGGCGTGTTACGTCGGCCCCGTCAGCGAGCCGGGCGCGACGTCCGGAACGTCGCCCACCGATCCTTCCGGCGGCGGCGACGGTGGCGGGCAAGATGGCAGCGCAGTGAGCGGCGACGAAGGCGGCGTGACGAATCCCGCGAGCGGGCTTCCTTGCGACGTCGACGCGCTCCTCGCGAGCCGTTGCCGCTCGTGCCACGCGCCCGGTCGCCCCGCACCGATGTCGCTCGTCACGTACGAGGACCTCGCCAAGCCTTCTCTCTCCGCGCCCGGCAAGAGCACGGCCGTCGTCGCGCTCGAGCGCATGCAGGACGACGCACGACCGATGCCCCCTTCCGGCCCGCGCGCGACCGCGACCGAGATCGGCGCGCTTCAGGCCTGGATCGAAGCGGGCCTGCCGCGGGGCACGTGCGGAGCAACCACGGGAGACGGCGGAGTCGTCGCTGACGCAGCGCCCGAGGCCGGTCCGGCTCCCCTCCCCGGCGCGGGCATGCCGCCCGTGTGCACGAGCGGCATGACGTGGACGAGCACGCAGCGCGGTCCGCAGATGCAGCCCGGGCGCGCGTGCATCACGTGCCACGAAGCGCAGGAAGACGACCCCGTCGTCTGGGTCGGCGGCACCGTGTACCCGACGCTCCACGAGCCGGATGGGTGCTACGGCGCGGGCGCCGCCGGCGCGGTCGTCGTGGTGACCGACGCAGCAGGACGGGTCGTCACGATGCCGGTGGGGCCGACGGGTAACTTCTCTCTCAACGCGCGAACGTCGGCGCCGCTGGCGATGCCGATCCGCGCGAAGGTCGTAGCGAATGGTGTGGAACGAGCGATGTTCACGCCGCAGAACAGCGGCAACTGCAACGGGTGTCACACGCAAAACGGCGCGAACGGCGCGCCGGGTCGCATCGTCCTTCCCTGAACGAATGACTGCGCGCATCGTCGCTGCCATCGTCGGCGCGGTCGCCGTCCTCGTCGTGCTGTTCGCGCCGCGCGACGCGGCGGCCTACCCGTGGATGATCCGCCACGACTACGCCGCCTGCGCGACGTGCCATGCCGATCCGTCCGGCGCCGGCATCCTCACCACGTACGGGCGCGCGCAGGGCGAGATCCTCCTTCGCACGCATTACGGCCGCGAGAATCCGGAAGACTCGGACGTCGATCCCGCGAAGATCGGCGGCTTCGCATTCGGCGTCGTCACGCTTCCGGAGTGGCTCCAGCTCCAGATCGACGCGCGTGCACTCTACATGCATCTGTCGCCACCTTCGCCGGCGCCGAGCACGGACCGCGTCATCCTCATGCAGGCCGACGCCGCAGCCGCGATCAATGTCGGCCGATTCCGCTCCGCGGGATCTCTCGGGTACCTGCACGAAGGCGGGCTGGCCGCCTCGGTCACGCGCGGCGACGACCGCCTCGTCTCGCGCTACCACTGGGCGGGTGTGGCGCTCGGAGAAGATGACGCGTTCCTCCTGCGCGCCGGCCGCATGAACCTGCCGTACGGCCTCCGCATCATCGAGCACACGTCGTTCGTGCGCGCCTCGACGAGGACGGACATCAACGCGAGCCAACAGCACGGCGTCGCGCTCTCGTTCAATCGCGGCGGATGGCGCGCGGAAGGCATGGCCATCGCCGGCAACTTCCAGCTCGGCCCCGATGCGCTGCGCGAACGCGGCATCGTCGGCTACGGCGAGCGCGCGTTCACGCAGAAGCTCGCCGTTGGCGTGACGTCGCTCGTCACGCACGTCGACCACGACCTCGACGCGCGCACCGCGACGTTCCGCCAGGCGCACGGCGTGTTCGGCCGCTTTGCACCAGTGAAGCCGGTCGTGATCATGGCCGAGGCCGATGTGCTCGTCCGGTCACCGAAGCGGCGCGACATCGCGATCGGCAGCGCGGGGTTCCTCCAGGTCGACGTGGAGCCGATCCAGGGCGTCCACGTCGCCGCGACCGGCGAGCTCCTCGTGAACGACGTCGGCACGGAGCCTACGTCGTTCGGCGGCTGGCTTTCGGCGTTCTGGTTCTTCCTTCCCCACGTCGACGTGCGCGCCGACGTGATCCAGCGCGCCGTTGCGGCGGGCGACACGCGGGCAGGCATCACCATGTTCCTCGCGCAGATCCACGGGAGGCTCTGATGCCGCGTCGTTCGTTCCGCACGTTCGTGAAGCTCGGGGCGCTCGCGAGCACGCTCCTCGTCGCCTCCCCGGCGCTCGCGACGCCGACGTTCCCGGACGTGGCCGCGCAGCATCTCGGGCTCGTGACGGCGCCGAGCTGCACGCTCTGCCACGTCGGGCAGACCGCGCGCGGCACGGTGAACACTCCGTTCGGCACGACGATGCGCTCCCGCGGCCTCGTCGCCTACGACGAGGCTTCGCTGCGCCGCGCGCTCGACGCGCTCGCCGCCGAGAAGAAGGACAGCGACGGAGACGGCACGAGCGACATCGACGAGCTCCGCACCGGCGGCGACCCGAATGCGGGCGCGAGCGGCCCGGGCGGCGAGGATGTCATCGCGCCCGAGTACGGTTGCGGGGTCTCCGCGGGACGGCGGGTGCGCGACGCCTCTTCGAACGGCTTCGTCGTCGCGTCGATCGGCATCGCCGTGGTCCTCGCGCGCGGGCGTCGCCGACGCGCTTGACTGCGCTCGGCGGCTGCGGCTCTCTCTTGGCGTGCGCCGTCTTCCGCTCGCGTGTGCGCTCGTCGCGGCGGCGCTCGCGGCAGAGACCTCCGCGTGGGCGAAGCCGCGTGCGCGCCTCGTGTACGGTCGGAGCGAAGGGGCGCTCGCGTGTCCTGACGAGGCGGCGCTCCGGGAGGCGGTGGCTGCGCGCGTCGGCTACGATCCGTTCTTCCCGTTCGCACCGCAGACCGTGATCGTGACGATCGCCCGCCGCGGGGACGCCCTCGTCGGTAGGACGGAGCTCGTCGACGACGGCGCGCGGGGACAGGGTATGCGCGAGATCTCGGCGCCCGCGGACGACTGCGGGGCGCTCGTCGAGGCGCTCGGGCTCGCGGTGACGATCGCCATCGATCCACGAGCTCTGCTCGGGCCGGTCGAGGCGACGGACCCACCGGACCCGCCCTCGTCGCCCGCAACGCCGCCATCCGTCGAGGATGCGGCGACCGCTGCGCCCACGGCGCCGCCGTCGCCTGCCGACGCGCCTCCGCGCGCGCAGGGGGAACGAAGCGGAGACGCCGCGACCGTCTCGGCCTGGAGCACGATCCGGGCGGAGGTGGGCGCGCAGCCGTCGGTCGCGACGGCTTTCGCGTTCGGTGCGGCCGTCGGCTCGCGACGTTTCGAGGTCGGCCTCGAAGGAGCGGCGTCGCTGCCGTCGGCGACCGATGCGAGCGGCGGCGCCAGCGTCCGCGCGTGGCTCGCGCGCGCGTCACTCCTGCCCTGCACGACGTACGGCATCGCGCATGCGTGCGCCGTCGTATCGGTAGGGCGCCTCGAGGGGTCGTCGCGAGGGGCGCCCAACGCCCGAAGCGACGCCGCGCTCCACGCGGCGGCCGGCGCACGTGGAGGGCTCAGCGTCTCCGTTGCTCGAGCCGTCGAGCTGCGCGTCGACGCCGAGATCGCCGCGAACCTCGCCCGCGCATCGCTGCGGCTCGGCGACTCGGACGCCTGGACCGCCTCGCCCGTCCTGGCGTCGATCGGTTTCGGAGCATCGACGCGTTTTTGAGTGACGGATCCGTCGCGCTGCCGGCAATCGACAGAGAGGTGACGGATCCGACCGTCGAGTTCCGTGCGCTGTTCGAGGGCGAGTTCGACTACGTCTGGAGCGTCCTACGTCGCCTCGGCGCGCGCGAGGCCGATCTCGAGGATCTCGCACACGAGGTGTTCGTGCAGGTCCATCGTCGGCGCGCCGACTTCGACCGCTCACGCCCAGTCCGTCCGTGGCTCTTCGGGTTCGCCTACCGCGTCGCGGCTGCGCATCGACGCTCAGCGCGCGCCAGGTACGAGGTCCTCGGAGAGGAGTCGCAGGAAACCGATCCAGCGCCGCCGGCCGATGAGCAGCTCGCGGGGCACGAGGCGCGCATGCTCCTCCTGCGGGCGCTCGATGACGTCCCGCTCGATCGACGCGCCGTGCTCGTCATGCACGAGTGGGACGGCGAGCCGATCCCCGAGGTCGCCCGCGCGCTCGGCATTCCACTGAACACCGCGTACTCGAGGCTTCGGCTCGCGCGAGGCGATCTCGCTGCTGCCGTACGTCGCCGTGCCCGCAAAGAGGAGGTGGCTCCGTGAGCAATCCCGAACCGCTCGACGACGAGCTCGCCCGTCTCTTCCGCTCCGCGACGCATCCGCGTCCTCCCGCAGGAGCGCGCGCGCGCGTCCGTGACCGCCTCGCCGTGGCGACGGCAGGCTCCGCAGCGGCAGCGACGGCAAAGGCTGCTGCGGGAGCGGGAAAGAAAGCGCTCGCGTCGCTCACGATGGCTTTCGCAGGCGGTGCGCTCGTCGGAGGGACCATCGTAGCGATGGTCCGCCCGCGCGACGAGCACGTCGTCTATGTCGCTTCCGCGACCAGCGCCGCCGTTCCGAGCTCCGCGAGCGCAGCGCCGGCGCCGCTGCCGCGAGAGGACCTCGGGGCAGCAGCCGCGCCGCCGCATTCTTCGGCATCGTCGATCGTCCACCCCCGCCACGAAGCCGGGGCCGCTCGGGGGCCGCACGCATCCTCGATGACGCTCGCGGCCGAGCGCGCCGTACTCGACGACGCGCGCAGACGCATCGCCGCGGGTGACGGCCCCGCTGCCCTCGCCGTCCTCGCCGAGCACGAGCGCCGCTTTCCGCATCCGCAGCTCGCGGAAGAGCGGGAGGCGCTCGCCATCCAAGCGCTCGCGAACGCGGGCCGATACGCCGAAGCGCGTGCGCGCGCCGACCGCTTTCGCCGATCCGTCCCGGGCAGTGTCTATCTCGACACCATCGACATCACGCTTCGTTCGATTCCGTGACGGATTGCGGTCGTCGACGTCAATCGTCAGACGTGGAGGTCGTCTCATGAAAACCACTTGCGCGGGGCTCGTGCTGGGACTGCTCGCGTGCGTCGGTGTCTTCGCCGGCTGTCGCGGCGAGACGCTGGACGTGGGCAGCGCCCCGGAAGCTGCAGCGGGCGATGCGAGCGGCGCGCCCGAGACGTGGACCGGATACATCGAGTCTTTCCAGCTGCCGTCCGGCGGAGGCGACGTCACGCTCACGTTGTCCGGTCCGGCTGCGGGCACTCTCGTGTTCGGCAGCGGGTCTCCCGCGCCTCCGACGGATGCGTCGAAGGGCTGGCCCGACGGTTACCGGAACGACGCCGCAGGCAAGCCGGTCGAAGGGTTCGCGTTCGCGCTCGTCGATGGCCATCGCACGGGCGAACGCCTCACGTTCTCGATCGCGATGCATGAGCCCTGGAAGGCGTGGTGCGAGCTCCAGACCGAGGTCCATCCGGCGGAGACGCCCTGGGGCGACGCGTACAACTGCGTTCCGAATACGGGCACACGCACCGGCGCGGCCGGCGCGTGCGGCTACGGCGACGGCGACGGCGGCATCGTTCCCATGGAGTGCGGGAAGCTCGAGCTTTGCGCGGCGCACGTTTGCCGCTGCACGGCGGCAGGATGCACGGTCGATCTCGCCCGCAGCCCGAAGAAGGCGTTCGACATCGCGCTCGCGGGTGATCGCGCGAGCGGCACGACGCCGTTCGGAACGATCCGGCTCGCGCGGCGCCCGTGAGACCCCTCGCGGGCAATTTTACGCCGTAAAGCCGTCGTGTGGCACGAGGTGAGGGCGCATGCTACACCGCGCCCGTGCGTACAACGGCCGCTCGGCTCTTCGGGGTTTCGGGGCTTCTCCTCTCGGCGGTGACCGCGCTGCTCGCGTCGGCGTGCACGACCACGGTCATCAGCGGCTCGCCGGGAGGCTCGACGAAGGCGGCGCCCGCGGGAGATCCGCCCGCGGCCTGCGCGGCGGGGACGATGCCTTCGCTCGCGTCGGGCGCGTGCGACGCCGTCGGACCGGCGGCGTGCGCGCCCGGGTTCGCGCCGTCCGAGAGCGGCTGGGGATGCGCGGCCACGATCACCGAAGTTGGCTGCACCGGCGCGACGCGCGCGGCGATTGGCGAGACGTCGTGCGTCCCCGTCGACGACTGCGACCGCGCGTTCCCGCCGAAGGGCGCGACGGTCGTGACGGACGACGCGTCTCTCGCCGCCGCGCTCGCGAACGCGCCCGCCGGCGCGACCATCGCGCTCGAGGCAGGCACGTACCGCGGCTTCGAGGTCCCTCGCGACATGAAGATCGTCGGCCGCTGCGCCTCGAAGGTCACGCTGAAGGGCGGCATGCGCGGCGTGTACGTCGTCGACACGCGCAAGGTCACCGTCGAGTCGCTCACCGTCGACGGCTTCGAGGGCGGCATCGTCGCTGCGTGGGGAGCCGACGTCGCAGCCGCGCGCGTCATCGTCCGCAACACGCAGGCCCCGTTCGTCAGCGGCGAGGCGAAGCTGCGCATCACCGGCAGCGTCGTCGAGACCACGAAGCCGAAGACCGCCGCGCTGATGGCCCAGACCGGCGGCTCGATCGTGTTCGAAGACGGCGAGGTCCGCGGCCACGAGACCATCGCGACCGCGTTCGAGAAAGACACCGACGTGACGTTCCGCCGGAGCGTCGCGCGCTACGAAGGCAGCTCGGCGGGCGCGACGATGTTCACCGTCTTCGGCGGGGCGCACGTCCTCGTCGACGAGAGCGCCGTCCGCTTTCGCATGGGCACGCTCGCGTTCACGCGTCGCACGCTGCCGACGGTCGATACGATGGACGGCCTCGCCGGCGGCCACCTCGAGCTCCGCGCGTCGCACGTGCGCCAGAGCGGCGCCGAGCTCGATCGACCCCTCACGAAGATCAGCGAGGGCAGCCGCGCTTCGCTCGAAGGCACGACCGTCGAGCACCAGACGGTCGCCGCATTCATGGCCGGAGACCCCGAGTCGCGGTTCGACGCCAAGGCGACGGTCATCCGCGGCCTCGGGCAGAGCGGCGGGATGCGTAACGCGGTGTGGGCGCTACGCGGCGGCACGGCAACCATCGAGGGCTCGGCGATCGTCACCGCGCAGGGGCAGGCGCTCGCGTCGACGAGCGAAGGCTCGCGCCTGACGCTCACGCGCTCGCTGGTGACCGAGACGCATCCTTCCACGGAGGCCACGGCCCCCGAATTCGGCTCGTCCGGCATCGGGCTCATCGTCGGCCACGGCGCCGTCGCATCCGTGCAGGGGTCCGCCATCGTCTACAGCCGCAACTTCGGCGTCCTCGTCGCCGCGGGCGGTCACGGGGAGCTCGCGGGGACGATCATCGACGGCACGCGCACGGGCCCCGAAGGCAACGGCGGGGCCGCGCTCGCGTCGGTCAGCGCCCACGTCACGATGGACCACTCGCTCGTGCGCGACAGTCAGGACGTCGCCGTCGTCTTCGTCGGGGGTGACGGCATCGTCAAACGCACCCGCTTCGTCGGCAACCCGGTCGGCGTTCACCTCAGCGAAGCGCGCATCGTCGAGGCGAGCGCCGAGCCTTCGACGACGTCACCCGGGGAGCTCGTGCTGTTCGCAAACGTCTTCGAGGGCACGAGCACGATGGTCCGTGAGGCGCCGTACGAGGCGCCGCTCGAGCCGGCGCCGCTCGGCAATTGAGGCGCGCGCGCGGTTACTCGCGTATCGAGCAACTGTCCACGCGCTTCTGACCCTCGGCGCAGCCCTCGGTGGTGCCGGGCGGAGGCGCCGCGCAGCGGGCGACCACGCGTTCCTGCGGAAGGAAGCATCGGTCGCGGCACGCGCACTGGTCGAAGGACGCGCAGCAGTTCGCGGCTTCGCAGGACTGCGACTCCGGCGGCGTGTCGACGAGATGGCAGAAGCAGCCTTCGGGCGTGCTCGAGCAACCGAGCGGCCGGCACGAGCACTCGAGGCCGGGAGCCGGCCAGCTGCTCGGCGCGCAGCAGACCGTGCCCGGATACGACGTGGACGAGCAGTCGAAGTCGTTCGCCGGCGCTGCGCCGGTCGCGACGTTGCACGCGCACGTCGCGCCGCGTCCGAACGAAGGCTCGCGGCAGGCGGTCTGGCTCGCGCCAGTGAACGTCCGGCACACGGCCGCGCATCGGGTCGCCGCGCAGGCGCCGACGTCGCGCTCGCTCGTCACCGCGGCCGAGCTGCGCCCGCCGAGCGACTCGCAGGCGCCGGCCTCTCCGCGTGAGCAGGCGTCGACGAGCGCCAGTGCGCCGCTGCAGCCATCGTCCGTGCAACATGCATCGATCGCCGGCTCGCAGCGCGCGCGCAGACAGCGACCGCACGCCGTGTCTTCCGCGGCGAAGCGGCAATGCTCGCCGTGCGCCTCCGGCGTGACCACGAGCACGCACCCGGCGAGCAGCACGGCGGCGCTGCTCGCCAAGGCTCGCGAGAGGGTACGCGCGGCGTCCGGGCTCACGCGCGCGAGGATACCTCGGCGCGTGACCGTTTCAGGGCTTCACCTGATCCTGCGGGACCAGGATGAGGGCGCGCTGCGGAGGCACCGTGATCCGCGCGTCGCCGCGGATGTCGTACGTCTGCTGGACGGGGTCGAGGACGTCGACGTAGACGCCGAGCTTCCCGGAGATCTTCATCGCCGTCGTGCCGTTCGCGGTGACGCTCGGGTGCCGCGCGTTCGTGTTCATCACGACGAGGGCGTAGCTGTCACCCGCGTCGCCGCCCGCGCGCTCGTACGCGAACATGCCCGCGTCTTCTTCGGCGCCGACGTGCGACGTCGAGTAGACGACCTTCGTGTCACCGCGCCGGAGCGCGGGATACGCCGTACGTAGACGCGAGAGCTTCGCGATGTGCCGAAACGTCTCTCCGTTCGTCGCGAAGCCGGTGTTCCACAGCACTTCGCGATTCGCCGGGTCGTTGCCGCCCGCGAAGTCTTGCTCCGTGCCGTAGTAGAGGCACGGGATGCCTTCCTCCGTCATGAGGAGGGTGATGCCGTTCCGGAGCGCTTCCTTGTCGTTGTTCGCGAAGAACAAGAAGCGCGCGACGTCATGGTTGTCCATGAAGTTCACGAGCGACTTGCTGGGCGCGACGCCGATGCCTTCCGGCTGCGGCTCGGTGCGGTAGTTCACCGGGCGGTCCGCCCAGAGCTTCGCGATCTGCTCGGTGCCCTTCTGCTGCTTCTCGTCGTGCGCGTACTGGAAGACGTCGCGGAACACCTGATAGTGCTGCGAGAAGTAGAAGACGCTGTCGAGCATCCCTTCTTGCGTGAAGCTCCCGAGCAGCTTGTCATTGCCGTCGAAGGCTTCGCCGAACATCAGGAAGCGGTGCTTGCCCTGGCGGGCGAGCCGCTGGCGCACCTGCGTCGCGAACTCGACCCAGAACGGATGCTCGACGTGCTTCACCGTGTCGATGCGGAAGCCGTCGAGGTCCGTCTTCTCGACCCACTTCGTGTAGAGGTCGATCATCTCCGCGCGCACCTCGGGGAGCTCCGTCGCGACGTCTTTCAGGCCGCCCGGGAAGTCGCCGATGAGGCGCTGTTTCTCGTCGTCGTAGTTCAGGATGCGGCCGAAGCCGTGATACGCGCGGGCCGTTCCGAGGAGGCCCTTCGGCGGCACGCGGTTGATGCCGGGGTCCTGGATGAAGATGATCGGCGCGCGGCCTGCGTTACCGAGCGACGTGAACGCCTGCACGCCGCGCGGATCCCAATCGGGGTCGTACTCGGTGACGCGCGTGACGGGCGACTGCGAGCCGGCGCCGACGAGCGGCCCGCTCCCCCCGATGTAGATGTCGGGGTTCCCGTTCAAGTTCATGTCGTAATAGAAGACCTGCCCCATGTGGTTGGTGACGATGTCGAGCACCACCTTGAGGCCCATCTCGTGCGCGGCCGCCGTCAGCTTGCGGAGCTCTGCGAGGTCGCCGAAGTGCGGGTTCGTCTCCGTGAGGTCCTGCGCCCAGTAGCCGTGGTACGAGTCCACGTCGGCGTCGGTCTCGACGTTCTTGACGACGGGCGAGATCCACAGCGTCGTGACCCCGAGCTCCTTGACGTAGTCGAGGTGCTCGCGGAGCCCCTTCCAGTCGCCGCCCTGGAAGCGCGCGAGGTGACCGGGCCGGACCTTGTAGTCGTTGTTGATGTCGCCGTTCGCGAAGCGGTCGACGAGCACCTGGTAGATGACCTCGTCGCGCCAGTCTTCGACGTGCGTGCCGAGCGCAGGCTGCTTGCCGTCGTCGGGGATGGTGACGCAGCCGATCTCGGGCGCTGCGCACGCGGCGGCGGCCAGAAGACCAAGAAGCACTCGGGAACGAACTGCTTTCACGAAGGGCCTCACGGATAAGAGCTCGAGTTGAACCACCACTCGGCGCCCAAGCCGAGGAAGTGCTCGACGGAACGCTGCGCGAAGACATCCTCGTTCGGGTAGAGCGCCTTCGTCCCCGAGTCGCGGAAGCTCGCGACGTAGAGGAGGCGGATCTGCGGGCGCTTGTAGCTGCCGCGACCGGACGGGGAGAAGTACGGGATGACGCCGAACTTCGTGACCGAAGCGGTGAGCGGGCTGTCCTCTCCCGGCTGCAGCACGGCGATGCGGCGCATCTGGTAGCTGCCCTCGAGCGAGACGCCGAAGCGCTCGCCGAGGAAGAGGCTGGGCCGCGCGACGATCGCGCCTTCGTCGTACTTCTGGGTGGACGTCTCGGCCGGAGACGGATCGCGGAAGAACCGCGAATACGCGGCGAACAGCACGCCCACGTGCTCGTTCTCCCAGTTGCCCGAGAGCGCGATCTGCGTCTCGCTCGCGCCGGCGACGCTGCGGTCGAGCGCGAACGTGACGGGCACCGCGAGCGGGTCGTAAGCCGCGATGCCGCGCGCATGGCGCATCACGAGGGAGACGTACGTGTCGCGCTGGCCAGTGAAATACGTGAGCTGCGAGCCGAGCATCCAGCCCGTGTCGGTCGGGAGCCCGCGATCGAGGTTCGTCAGTGGGTCGCGGAACACGCCCGCGGCGATCTGGTGGAGCTCGCCGTAGAGGATCACCTTGAAGCCCGCCGTCCCGCCGCCCGGGCGGATGAACTGCGTGAGCTTCATCGTCTCCACCGTGCGCGGACGATCGAGCTTCGTGATGTCGACGGTGCCGAAGCCGAACGGCGCGACGACGGGGATCTGCTGGAACTGATACGGGTTGTCGAGCCGCTGCTGGCCCGCGTGGAACTGCAGGATCGTCTCGTACTTCGTGCCCTCGCCCTTGCTCCGGTAGATGGGCGCGCCGATGCCGCCGCCGACCGTGTTCTGGTTGTCGAGCGGCCACCAGTTGAGCAGGTAGATGTCGTCGCCGCGGTACATGCGCGACCCTGCCCAGAGCGTGATGTCATCGTACGTGCCTTGCGCGTAGAGATTGCGCAGGCCGATGTTCTGCATCGCCTTCCCGGTGAAGTGGAAGAACGGCGGGAACAACGCGAGGGTCGTCACGATGCGGCCCTTCACGCGCGGGCCCCACTGGTCTTCGCGCCGGAGCTCGACTTCGGCGTAGTTGCCCTCGTCGACGATACGGGGTCCGAACGCGACGACGTTCGTTCCGCGGCCGGTGCTGCCGCGGAGATCGCTTGCAGCATACACGCGACCGTACGAACCGAACTCGAAGCGACCCTCGTGGCCCTCGGTCGACGGCTTCTCGGTGATCGTGCGCGTCGGCTCGTTGCCGCGGCTGAGCCCGGGCGTCGTCGCGCCAGGCACGGACGGGCCGCTCGAGTCGGACGAGAGAGGCGCGTCCGGCGGCTTGATGGGAGACGTGTCGGTCGCCGCGGCTGCGGGAACGACGACGACGGTGGGCGGTGGCGCGGGGGCGGTACCCGACGTCGGTGCCGGCGCGGTCTGCGCAGGTCCCGAAGGCGGAACGTTCGACGGCGTGGCTCCGGACTGCGCTGACGCGACACGCGCGGAGAGAGCCGTCGCCACGGCGATGAGCAGGACGACAGACGAGCGGCGCACGGGGGGAGAACGCCAGTAGCACGGCGCCGCCGGGCCGCTCTTCAGAAAATGGTGACTCAGACGTGCGTTACGCTTTCGAGACGTTCCGCGCTGCCCACGCGGCGCGGCTCGCGCGGGCGCTCACGCGACCTGCGAGGTGGGCGGGATCGAGCCCGCCGCGCACGAAAGGCGGATGCGCGTGGCGTCGTCGACGGCCTCGAGAGCGACGGCAATTCCCTGCCCGGCCGGGTCTCCCGCGAGGACCACGGTGCCGTCGACGACGGCCCCGCCATCGGGCAACGACAGCTCGAGGACCACGCGGGTGCCCGCCTCGAGCTCCTGGAAGGTGGAGAGGAACACGCGCTCCGGCGTGATGCTGGCGGCGAGCGCACCGAACGCAGTGCCGAGGCTCGGGACGCGCACCTCGGCGGCGACGGCGTGATTGCGGCGGGACACGGGGGAGCTCTTGCGGATCGGGAGCATGCGTCGGAGCTCGGCTGCAAACGGCACGCCTCGCGCGGGACCACGGCGCTCGAGGCGTGCGCGCGAGAAACGCCGGTTGCTCCCCCGGCAACGTGCGCGGTGACCGGACCGCACGTGGATCCACGGCGACCGCCGCCGCTACCCTGATCACGAGGCAGAGTGCATCAGGCTGCACTCGGGGTGTCTGTCCGTCACCGCGTTCGCCGCTTCGCACTCATTTTCCAGCGATCGCGCATGCATGAGCCAACCTCGGGGCGTTGGCCCCGCTCCTGCAGTGATGTCCGTGCATCATGCAGCAGTCTTCTCTCGTGGTCGTGCTCGTCGCCGCTCTCGGGCTCGGCGGCTGCGGCCTCGTCGAAGCGCACGACGGACCGACACGCGAGGACTTCGAGCGCGCTCGTACGGAGAGCCGAGGGCCGGAACAGAGCGAGTCCGCCGCCACCGCCGAAGACTTCCACGAAGCGGAAGACATCGGCGCCGTCGAGCCGGCACCTTCACTCCTGACGGACGATTTCGACGACGCTACGCGCGTGCTCACGCCGGTGCCCTACAACGCCGACGCTCCGCGCTGACGGCGTCTCGACCGGGCAGTGGTAGGATCGCGCCATGCGCCGGTTGCGCGTGGTGCCCCTCGCCGTAACGACCGCCGCCTTCCTCATGGCAGGCGCCGCGCTCGCCGCGTGCGGAGGGGACGACGCAGCAGGCACCGCGCCGCCGCCGCTCCCCACGTCGACCGCCGCGCGTGATGCCGGCGCGCCCGAGACGGCGGCCGCTCCGCCGGCGGATGCCGGAGCACGCGACGCCGCGCCGGAGACGCGCCGCTGGACCGGGACGCTCGCGCAGACCGCGCCCGCCGACTTCGGCGGCTCGCCATACTGCAAGTACCGCATGACGCTGAAGCAGATCGCCGTCGACGTCACGATGAAGGCGAACGGCGAGGTCGCGGCGGCGACGGTGACGAACGCGACGTTCGAGGAGACGGTCCCGCCGTGCCCGAACCCGCCGATGAAGCCGACGACGCAGGAGTTCACGTTCGCGTCGGCGACGAAGCTCGCGGGCGGCGGCGTGCACGTGAACTTCGCAGGCGTTGCCGCGAACGAGCCGGAGACGTCGCTCGTGCTCGAGGGCCCGCTCGACGGAAAGGGTCCGTCCGCGGTCGTCGCTCTCGAGTGGCATCGGACCGACTTCGGCGCGCCGCTCGACTGGCGCGTGACGACGAAGGTGACGCTGACCGCGCGCTGACGCGGGTGTCCGATGCATCGTGCAGCGCCTGGTGGCGCCGCGTTTTCACACCCGCCGTGACGAACCGCCGATCCGGCGCAATACTGCGCGCCGAAGTCATGGCCACCTCTTTGCACGTCGCGCCGCCGATGCGAGCCCTTGCCATCCTCTGCCTCTCCGCCGTCGGCAGCGTCGGCGTGTCGGGCTGCGTCGAGCGCGATCCGTACAACGCGTACGACGTCGCGGCGGCCAAGGACTTCCACATGCAGCAAGAGGCGGAGGCGACGAGGCATGCGCCGCGCGACCCGAACACGACCGGCGCGAGCGCACGGAGCGGAGCCGCGAAGGTGACCTGCCGGTGCGATGCGGAGGGCGGCCTCCACGTGACGGCGCCGGCGTCCGCCCAGGTCCGCGTCCCCGAGGGCGCGGCTCGCGACGATGCGGAAGCCGAGATCACGGTCGAGGAGCGCGCGCCCGGCACGCCGATTCGCCGAACCATCTCGCTCGGCTACGTCGGTGACGCGCCGCTCACGCAGACGCCATCGCGAGGGGGGCCGTGGAATGCGCCCGATGGCGTCCTGCCGCGGCACGAGCACGTCGAGCCGCGCTACCCGAGCGTCGGATTCGGCTACGTGCCGTTCTACGGCGGCTACGGCTATGGCTACGCGCCGGCGGGCTACGGGCGCGGAGGCCGGACGTCGTCGGCGGGAACCGACGCCCCGTCGGGGCACAACCTGCACTTCGCGCCGCACGTCTCGTCGAGCGGCGTGGCTGGCGGCGGCGTTCGCGGGGTGCCTTCCGGACGTGGCGCCGGCGTTCGCGGCGAGCCGCGCTGATTGCGGGCGATCCGCGACGCAAGGGAGACGCGTTCGGGGCTCCGGAAACGCCGGAGGTCGCCTTGCTGGTCACTCAGCCGTGAGGTACGGCAAGGGTCCCCCATGCGCCGCGTCGCTCCCGCCGTCTTCGCCTTCTCCGCCTTTGCGCTGCTCTCTTCCGTCGTCGCTGCCTGCTCGTCGAGCCCGGAAGACGAGAACCCCGCTGCGCCCGGCACGCCCGAGGCCGGAACGAACCCGCAGCCCGACGGCGGACCTTCGCCGGATGGCGGTCCGGTCGAGACGGACATCGTGTTCGGCGCCGACGTCGCGTTCGCCAAGCGCGATTGCACGCTGACGCTTCGCTACGAAGGCGCCGCGGGCGACGTGAAGCTCGCCGGCGAGTTCACGAACTGGGCGACGGCGCCCCTGCCGATGACGAAGACGCCGACCGGCTTCGAGATCAAGCTCGAGCCGAGCGCGAAGCTCCAGGGCGGCATCCTCTACGGCTACAAGCTGATCATCGACGGCAACTGGCGCCTCGATCCCGCGGGCAAGTACCGGAAGCTCGTCGGCGGAGAGATGAACTCCGGCCTCAAGCTCCCGGAGTGCGAGGCGGGCCCGGAGCTCGTGGTGCCCGAGAAGGTGAGCATCACGAAGAGCGGCGACGCGGGCGACGTGAAGGTCCGCGTGAAGGTGAACGCCGCGAACGACGGCGATCGCCCCGTTCGCATGACGGCCTCGCTCGACCGCGGCGCGATCCCGGCGGGCTCGTGGAAGGTCGACGCGGCCACAGCCACCGTCGACATCACGCTGCCCGCGCTCGCGAAGGGCAAGCACACGCTCTCGCTCCGCACCGAAGACGGCAAGAAGCGCGGCGCCGAGCCGATCGATCTGCCCTTCTGGGTCGAGGACGAGGAGTTCGATTACCAAGACGGCGTGCTCTACATGTTCCTCGTCGATCGCTTCGCGAACGGCGACAAGGCGAACGACCAGCCGATCGGCGCGCCCGTGCACTACGACGCCGACTGGCACGGAGGCGACCTCCAGGGGGCGCTCAAGGTGATGCAGTCGGGCTACTTCGAGAAGCTCGGCGTCCGCACCATCTGGCTCTCGCCCGCCAACGAGCAGACCGACAGCTGGCACAAGGGCGATGGCGATCAGAACTACAGCGCGTACCACGGCTACTGGCCGGTGAAGGCGCGCTCGATCGAGCCGCGCTTCGGCGGAGACGCCGCGCTCCGCGCGTTCGTGGCCGAGGCACACAAGCGAGGGCTCCGCGTCCTGCTCGATCTCATCAACAACCAGGTCCACAAAGACCACGAGTACGTCTCGAAGAACGGCTCGTGGTTCCGTCAGGCGTGCCAGTGCGGCACGCCCGGATGCGGGTGGAGCGAGAAGCCGTTCGAGTGCATGTTCCAGCCGTACCTGCCGGACATCGACTGGACGAGCTACGGCGCAGAGAAGCAGTTCGTCGCCGACGCGGTGAACTGGATCGCCGAGTTCGATCTCGACGGCTTCCGCGTCGACGCGGTGAAGCACGTGGAGGCGAACAGCATCTTCGACATGCGCGCCGAGCTCACCCGCCGCTTCGAGCAGGGCGGCGCGCGCATCTTCATGGTGGGCGAAACGGCCGTCGGCGAGAACGACCAGGGCACGTTCTTCGGCGAGCGCTTCGACTCCGGTTTCCACTGGATCGACGCGTACACCGGGCCGAACGCGCTCGACGGCCAGTTCGACTTCCCGACGCGCCACAACATGGCCGACGGTCTCGTGAACGGCGGCAAGCCGCTGAACGAGGTCGAGGGCGAGATCCAGAAGGCGCTCACCAACTACAAAGCGAACGCGCGTCACGTGCGCTTCCTGAACGGCCACGACAACCGGCGCATCGCGAGCATCGCGGCGGCGGACCCCAAGCTCGATTGCCGCTGGGCGAGCGGCTGCCGCGACGACCAGCTCCCGCCGGTGAGCTACAGCGACGCGCAGGTCTACACGAAGCTTCGGCGTGCGCTGACCGTGCTCTACACGATGCCCGGCATCCCGTACCTCTACGCGGGTGACGAGGTCGCGTTCCCGGGCGGCGACGACCCGGACATGCGCCGCAACATGCTGTTCGCGGAGCCGGACCTCGCCGACGTGCAGATGGCGAAGCCCGGCAGCTCGCCGCCGGCGCTCATTCCGCAGCAGATCGCGCTGCGCGATTGGACGCGCAAGCTCGGCGAAGCGCGCAAGGCCTCGCGTGCGCTCCGTCGCGGTCAGCGCATCACGCTGCTCGGCAACGAAGGCGACCTCTGGGTCTACGCGTACAAGGCGGGCCCGAAGGAGATCGCCATCGTCGCCGTCAATCGCGGCGCCGCGGTGAACCGCACGGTGTCGCTCGCGCTGCTCCCGCTCGACGGCGCGACGGGATTCACGAGCGCGCTCGGCACGGGATCGGCGACGATCACCGGCGGCGGTGATCTGCAGCTCTCGCTCGGCGACGGCGAAGCGGCGATCTTCTTCGCCAAGTGAAACGTGTGACGCGGGGCGCGCCCGTCAGTCGTCGCAGTGACGACCCGGCGTGACCCGCACGTCGAGAGCTTCGCCGGAGCCGGCGCAGTTGCGACCGTCCGAGTAGCTGAGGCCGAGGCCGCGGAAGAGGCCCGGGTTGCCTTCGATGAAGTTGCGGCGGTCGGAGACCTCGAGGCGCTGCGCTTCGACGCAGCGGCCGTTCACGCGGAACGTGTACCAGTCATTGCACGTGCTGCGGGACCACGTGCGCGGCGCCGAGAAGTACGGCGTCGAGTCGGACACGCTCGAGACGGCGCGACCGCAGCCGAGCGTGTCGCCGGCGCACTGGCGGAGGAACGAGGACGAGCCGAGGTAGTGGAGCTTCGTCGTACCGCCGGACGAACGGAGCGCGTCTTCGGACGCGGCCGTGTCTCCGGTGGTCTCTTCTTCGAGGTCCGTTGCATCCGCGGCGCAGCCCGCGAGGACGAGACCGACGGCAACGAACGGAGAGAGGCGAGCGAGGGAAGCGAGCATGCGAGCTCCTACAGCAACCCTGATGCCTACCTTCGCCGACAGAGTCTTTTGCGCGATTTGCGCCGATTTCCGGAGGGTGCTTGGGGGTGAAAGACCCTGTGAGGATCCAGAAAGAACCACGCGCCCCGACCGGGTCAAGGCGCTGACCAGGGCGGCGTCAGATCCGTTCGGGCGTCACGGCGCGAGCGAGAGGATCTTCAGCTCGGCGACGTTCACGCGCGAGAACGCGCCGCCGGTCCCGCCGGTGCCGCCCGTGTACTGGGCGAAGTGCGAGAAGGCGGACATGTTCACGGCACGCGCATCGTGGGTGAGCCGGATGCGGTAGCTCTTGCCGGCGACGAGCGAGGCGCGGACCATCGACGAGTCGCCCCACGAGGCCCAGTCGGCGCGTTGCGGCATGACGACGTAGCCCGCGCCGACGACGGCGCCGCCCGGCAGCTCCTCGATGGTGACCCGCTTCACGGCGCAGGTGATGCCCGTGTTGATCGCGCCGGCGCCGTTGCCGTAGACCGCCTGCACGAGGTGCGCGCCCGTCCGCGTCGCCTCGAACGTGGCCACGATCTGGTGCCCAGGGTCGCCCCAGCTCTCGTAGAAGAAGCGGCCATACGCGTTCACCGGATTGCCGCCGCTCACCGTGAAGCTCGAGGCGGGGATCGAGGCCACGCGGGCGCCGCCCGCACCCCAGAAGCACTGCGGGTTCGCGCGTTGCGAGACGTTGCCGCTCGAGACGTAGCGGGTCTCGACCGTGTAGCAATGGCTCGGCGACGAGGCCGTGCTCGCGGCGTCTTCCCAGGTCGTCGTCGAGCCCGGGAGATCCTTCGCGACGCGCACGCCGTCTTTGTAGATGCTCACCGTGACGTCGCCGGCCGCCTCGCCGGCCACGTCGATGCCGACCGCGATCTTGCCGCTGCCCGCGAGCGCGACGCTCGTGATCGAAGGCGTCTTCGGCGCGAAGAGCACGCGGTAGTCCGAAACGTCGCCGAGCGTCTTCACCGTCGCGGGCGCCGCGGCGGTCTCGCCGAGCTCGACTTCGACCGTGTTCCGCTCCGCGAGGCGCGCATCGTCGATGAAGCCGTTCTCCGCGACGACGCCGTTCACGAGGACGCGCGCCACCGAATACGCCCCGGCGCCGTCCGTCTTCGGCGGGAGCTTCACGACGAACGAGACCTTCTTGCCGCGGAAGGGCACGTTGTTCAGCACGAGAGACTCGGCGTTCGCGAAGAGCGTGCTGCGGAGCCCGCGCGTGACGAACGGAGCGACCTTGAGGCCCTTCGGCTGCGCCTCGATCCCGAAGAGCGAGCCATGCACGAGGCCGATGTACCCGGCGACGCTCCAGAGCTGCCGCTGCGAGTTCACGACGGGACCGGACTGCGCGCCGTCGTCGACGAAGGCCTTGCCGGTGACGACCTCGAGGTTCTCGAGGTTCGTGAGATTCAGCGCCGCGCCGCGGACGAGCGAGCGCAGCCCCGCGTCGAAGGCAGCGTCGTTGCCGGCCTTCTTCGCCGCCTTCACCCAGTAGGCGGTGACGAACGGCCAGATCGCCCGGTTGTGATAGATGGGCGTGTCCTTCTGCTGCGGGAAGATGACCGGCGGTCCCTTCGGCAGCGTCGGGTACGACTTGATCGCGTCACGCGCTTGCTCGGGCGTCGCCACGTCGTAGAGGACGGCGAGCGACGTGCCGAGCAGGTCGAAGCGGCGCGCCGGCGCCGAATCGAGCTCCGTCGTGATGTACGTGGAGAACTGCGCGTCTTCGGCGAGCCAGAGCTTCGTGCGAATCGCTGTGCGGAGCGCATCGGCCATCGTGCGGAGGCTCGTCGCCGTCGCCGTATCGCCGCGCTCTTCCGCGAGCTCGGCGCCGGTCTGGATGAGCACGAGGTGGGTCACGTTCGTCGAGAGCGACTTGCTCGCCGCGATGTGCGCGAGGTCGGGCACCGTCCAGCCCGGGTAGGTCTGCTCGCGCCAATCGAGGAACGACTGCTCGCCGCGGTAGAGGCCGTCCTTCGAGTCGAAGATCACGGCGCGGTCGTGATCGATCGTGTTCTTGATCGCGGTGAACGCGCGGTCGCGGAACTGCGTTCGCTCTTCGCCGGTGAGGTGCTGGAGGACCTCGCGCGCGCCGAGCGCCCACACCGCGCGGTCGGTGGAAACGGGGTAGCTACCGCCCGTCCCGGTGTCTTGCACGATCTGCACGTCGGAGCCGTCGCGCCGCGAGGAGAGCTTGAAGTCGAGCGAGTTCTTCGCGCGCGTCGGGTCGATCCACGCGAGCCCGAGATCGACGGCGTACGACGTGTCGCGCGTCCACACGTACGTCCACTTGCGGCCGGTCTCGAAGCAGCCGCCGGGCGCGCAGGCGAGCGCGTCGCCGTTGCGGAAGGCGCCGTCTTTGATCGAAGGGACGCTGTTCTCTTTCGCCTCGTCGAGAGCGAGCTGGTAGAGCGCGTCGAAGAGGTCGTTCTTCGTCTGCAGCGACGGGCGGCCTTCGACCTCGGCGATCGTGCGCGGGCTCGCCGGAAGTTGATCGCGGCGGTCGGCGGTCGTCGAGAGGGTGAACGTGCGCGCGCAGCCCGTGCCTTGCACGGTGACGGTGGCGGAGCCCGCCGAGTCGTCGAGCTTGCGCGTCGCGGCCGGCTCGCCGCCCGCGGCTTCGATGCACTGCGGAGTCGACGCGCCGTCGAAGCCGCCGGGGCCGCCATCCGGGTCGGTCGGCTTCGGGCCGGTGCCGTCCGGGCCGCCGTCGTCCTGCGGGGAAGCGCCGCCTTCTTCGGAAGAGGAGCAAGCCACGACGAGCGCGGAAAGCGCGGTGAGCGAGGTCGCGAGACCGAGGAGAAGCAAGCGGCGCATGCGATTTCTGGTGGTTAGCACGGCCGGGCGGCCCCGCCAGGCAGGACAGTCACTCATCCCTGAGTGACGCGCGTTCGAGACGCGCGGGTGCTAGATCCAGGGGAGCCATGCGTACCCCGCTCGCCTCCGCCTCCGCGTTCGCCGCCGCCGCTTTTTTCGCTCTCGGGTGCAACACCGGACCGAAGGAGCCCGACGTGAAGGCGGAGCCGAAGCCCGTGCCGGTTGCGAGCGCCGCGCCGAAGGCGGAGGGCGCGCTACGGCTCGGCGCGCCCATCGAGGCGAGCGCTCCGAGCGTGGCGCTCGCCGACGTCGCGAAGAACCCGAGCCAATACGTCGGCAAGAAGTTCGCGACGACGGGCACCGTGAGCGCCGTCTGTCAGCACATGGGCTGCTGGATGGAGATCAAAGACGATCAGGGCGAGGCGCACATCAAGATGGCTGGCCACGCGTTCTTCGTCCCGAAGACCGCCTCCGGCCGGAAAGCCAAGGTCCTCGCGACGCTCGTGAAGGGCGAAGAAGAGCCGGCGTGCGCGAACGAGGATCACGACAAGATGGCCGCGGCGGGTGGCTCTGCGCCGGGCGCCAAGGGCGGCAAAGGCGGCGGCTGCCGCGCCGAGGCGGAGCAGCAGCTCGGCCGGCCGCTCGCGAAGCTCGAGCTCGTGGCCGAGGGCGTCGAGCTCCTCTGAGCGGCCCGCGATGGACGACGCGTTCGCCGCCGCGCTCGCGGAGCATCGCGCCGAGCTCCTCCGCCACTGCTACCGGATGCTCGGCTCGTACGCCGACGCGGAAGAAGCCGTGCAGGAGGCGCTGCTCAACGCCTGGAAGGGCCGCGCGAGCTACGCCGGTGACGCTCCGCTACGGCACTGGCTGTTCCGCGTCACGACGAACGTGTGCCTGAACCACAAGCGCGCAGCGCGTCGGCGCGCGCTCCCCGAGCTCGACGCGCCGCCAGGTCGTGCGAACGAGCCGCTCGGCGACCCGGTCGAGCCCGCCGAGTGGGTGACCGCGGCGCCCGACGACGCGCTCTTCCCCCCTTCTGGCGCGCGTGATCCGGCCCGCGAGCTCGAGGCGCGCGAGACCATCTCGCTCGCGTTCGTCGCCCTGCTCCAGCGTCTGCCGCCGCAGCAGCGCGCCGTGCTGCTCTTGAAAGACGTCGTCGGGCTCTCCGCCGAGGAGATGGCGGACTCCCTCGAGCTCTCCGTGTCGGCCGTGTCGAGCGCGCTGCATCGCGCACGCGCATCGATGGAGGGCGAGCCTCGGGCGCGGCCGGAGCCCTCGCCCGAGGTCGTGCGCGAGTACGTGCGGTGCTGGGAAGAACGCGACCTCGCCGGCCTCCTCGCGCTGCTCCGCGACGATGTGGTCTTCACGATGCCGCCGTGGCCGACCTGGTACCGCGGACGCGCGGACGTCGAGGCCTTCCTCACGAGCGCGCGCTTCGATGGGCTCTGGCAGCGCGGCTTCCGTCTCGTGCCGACGCGCGCGAACGGCCAGACCGCGTTCCTCTTCTACCGGCGCTCGGATGGCGGATGTCACAGCATCCAGCTGCCGGAGCTCTCGGACGGCGGCGTTGCCGTGGTGCACAACCTGCTCGGCAAGCCTGCGCTGCACGGGTGCGTCGATTTCGCGAAAACGTGACGCTCGACCGAACGGTTTCGCGCGCGCGCGACGTCGTAGCGGTCATGAGCACGAACACGAGCCCCGCCCTTGGCCATGACCCCCGTTCGATCGCCCTCGCCTACGTCGAGGCCGCCGCGCGGAAAGACTATGCGGCGTGCGAGCAGCTACTCGCGCCCGATGCGGTGATCCACGGCCCCGCCGCTGCGTGCAGCGGCGCCGCGGAGGTGACCGGCGCGTACCGCCGCCTCGCGCCGATTCACGTCGCGAGCGAAGTGAGGAAGACGTTCGCGGAAGGCGGTGACGTCTGCGTGATCTACGACTTCGTGACCGACACGCCAGCCGCCGCCGTGCCGACGATGGAGTGGTTCAAGGTGGAGGGCGGGCGCATCACGTCGATCTGGCTCCTCACCGACCACGTGCGCTGGCCGAAGGCGCTCGACGCGCTCAGGGCGCGAATGGCCGCGAACGCGTGACGCGCCCGCGGCCGCCCGTTTCGCCGGTCAGTTCACGCGATGGATGCAGCCGAGGACGACGTCCATCTTCGCCTCCGACGTGCCCTTCTTCACGGCTTCGCAGCTCGCCGGGCAGAGGATGAGGCGCTTCGGATGGGCGGGATCGTCGTAGTAGAAGCCGCCCGTCGTCGCGCCGCAGGCCGCCGCGTTGTCGACGCGGCGGAACTTCTGCGCGGGATCGTTCTGGCCGGGGGTGAAGTCGATCTCGACCGAGCTCGGATCGAGCATGCCCTTCGACGAGTCGGGCACCGGCAGCACGTACTCGCAACCGAGCGCGCCCGACCGAATCTTCTCGAGCGCATCGAGGAGCTGCTGCTGCGGAGAGACGCCTGCGTCCGGGTCACCGCCGCTCGCGTTGAACGCGGTGGGCGAGCCCTCGCCGGCCTTGGCGATGGTGTCGAGATTGCCGAACGTAGCGCCCTCCATTCCGACGACGAACGTGCGGATCGCCGGCTTCGCCTTGGCTGCGTTCGACGCGATGCTGGCGACGTTCGAGACCGTATCGACGCCCGAGCACGCGCCCGGATCGCCGTCGGTCACGAGGATGATGACGCCCTCTTCGTTCGGGTTCTTCGAGAGGAAATCCTTCATCGCGTCGACGCCGCCCTGGAGCCCGCCCGCCATCGGCGTCGAGCCGGTGGTCTGCCGCGTGAGGAGCGCGTCTTTGATGGCGGTGCCGTTGCCGGGGAGGAGCGCGATCGGGACGACGGGCTTGTACGAAGCGGGGCTGCACTGATCGCCGGCGCCAGGATCGGGCGGGAAGACCGTGAGCCCGAGCTTCGTTCCGGCCGCGCCGGGCGTATCCGCGAAGCCGATCATCGCGCTCCGCGCCTGATCCCACTTCGTGTTCCCCGCCGGCGCGTTCATCGACCCCGAGCGGTCCATCACGAGCAGCATCGCGAGCGGCACCGGCTGCGCGCCGAGCGTTTCGCTGAGGCACGGCCCGCCGTCCCCCGCCTCCGGCGTCGCGCCCGCTTCGCCGGACGTGAGCGGCGGCTCGGGCGGCGGCGAATCGTCGAAGGAGGCGCGGTCGGTAGAGCACGCGGCGACGGCGAGCGCGCCGCCGAGCACGGCCCACGGGAACACGAACAGAGAACGGCGCGCGATACCAGAAGGCCGGGTCATGGGGTCACCGTCACGTTGAGGCGCGCGAGGCCGCTCGCGCCGTTGTAGCCGTCGATGAAGAGGTAGTAGGGCGTGCCGGCGACGACGCCGGTGATGGTGATGTCGCGCGAGGCGGTCGACGCCGTCGGCGCATCGTCGTCGCACGCCTTTTCCGTCAGCGGATCGCCGCACGCGGTGCGCGCGTAGAGAACCGGGTGGTAGTTGATGCCGGTGAGCTTCGCCGTGAGCTTGCCGTTGATCGGCGGAGTCACGACGACGACGCCTTCCTTGCTCGACCCACCGCAGCCGCCGGCGTAGCTCGCGGTGAGCTTCGACGTGTCGACGGTGAGGACGCCCGTGCGCGGTTCGGTGCCGGCGCCCGCGAGCGGGAGCACGTAGCCGGGGCAGCTGTCGATGCCGGCGAGGACCTCCGCGGTGCACGTCGGCGAGCAGCCGTCGCCCGCGACGGTGTTGCCGTCGTCGCACTGCTCGGCGCCGGAGACGAGGCTGTCGCCGCAGCCCGGCGGGCGCACGTTGACGAGCATCGTGAACGCGCCGAACTGGGTCGAGGCCGCGCCGTCGACGATGAGGTAGTAGGTCTGCCCCGCGACGACGGAGAAGCTGATCTCCTCGAGGCCGTTGTCGGAGCTCGCGTTCGCGCAGACGAGCGGCACCGTCGCCGTCGTGCTCGGCGCGCACGCGGTGCGAGCGCCGAGCGAGACGTTGAAGCCGGCGACCGGCACTTCCGCCGTGAGCACGCCGTCGATCGGAGCGACGACGGCGAACACCGCGTCCGGGCCGAGGCTCGCGCAGCCGGTGAACGTCTGGTCGTGCGTGAGGTTCGTCGTGCCCGAGCTCACGGTCGCCGAGTACGTGCCGCCCGCGCCGGCGGCGAGAGCGATGGGCTCGGCGTTCGCGCACGTGTCGTTCTTCGTGATCGGCTCGAGCTGACACGTCGCGCTGCAGCCGTCGCCGGCGGCCGTGTTGCCGTCGTCGCAGAGCTCCCCGCCTTCGAGCGTGCCGTTGCCGCACACCGCAGGCCTGACGACGACGCCGAGCTCGAAGAGACCGGCCGCCGCCGCCGTCTCGCCGTCGACGACGACGTACAGCGGCTGGTTCGCGACGATGGGCACGGACAGCTTCTCGGGGCCGTTGCCGTCGGCGTTGCCGGCGCACGCGAGGTCGGTGAACGCCGCCGCATCCGCATCGCACGCCGTTCGCACGTAGATCGCGGAGTCGAAGGTGCCGGAGACGGTCGCTTCGAGGAGGCCACTGATCGGCGACACGATCGTGTAGACCGCATCCTTCGCATTGATCGACGTCGTGCAGCCGCCCTGCGCCGTCTTCGGCTTCAGGTCGGCGAGCATCGAGGCCGTCGAGGACGTGACGACGCCCGTGTAGGTGCCATCGAGCTTGTCCGTCAGCGGGAGCGGCGCGCCCGGGCACGTGTCGGCCGCGGCGGAGACCGCCTCGAGCTTGCACGTCGCCGAGCAGCCGTCGCCCGCCGCGGCGTTGCCGTCGTCGCACTCTTCGGCGCCGTCGAGGAGCTTGTTCCCGCAGGTGCCGGGGGTGACCGTGACCTCGAGCGCGTAGTTGCCGTGGTACGTCGAGGACGACGAGTCGACGACGACGTAGTGCGGAAGCCCCGCCTTCACCGGCACGGTGACGGTGAGGTTCTCGAGCGGCTCGGTGCCTTCGCGGCAATCGAGCTGCGTATCGGCGATGTCACATTCCGTGCGGACGTGGAGGGTCGCGTTGTCGTAGCTCGCGACGAGCTTCGCGGTGAGCGAGCCGTCGACATCGGGCGTGATCGCGTAGATCGCGTTGTAGCCGCTGCTCGAGCAACCCGCGGCCGTGACGGTGTTCGTGGCAAAGCCCGTCGTCGACCCTGCGAACGTGACGGTGCGCGGCGCGTTCCCGACGCCGCTCAGCGCGAAGGGCTGGCCGGGGCAGTCTTTGAGGACGCCGCCTGCCTCGAACGTGCAGTCCGCGGCGCAGCCGTCGCCGGCGACGTTGTTGCCGTCGTCGCAGACCTCGGGCGCTTCGGCGACGCCATTTCCGCAGAATGCGGTCGCGAGCTCGAGGTCGAGCGTGAACGTGCCGCTAGAGCCGGAGTAGCCGTCGACGAAGAGGTAGATCGGCTGCCCTTTCGTCGCCGCGACGCGGAGCTGCTCGCCGCCCTTCGTGCCCGGCGCGTCGTTGCACTGCGCTTCGGTCTTCGTGTCGTCGCACGTGCGGCGCGCGTAGAGCACCGAGTCGAACGTGCTCGTGAGCTTCACCGTGAGGAGGCCGGTGACGTCCGGCGTGACGACGTAGACGGCGTCCTTGCCGGTGCCGCCGCCGCACGAGCCGGCGGTCTGGCCGTACGTCGTGGCGGTCGTGCCGTTGACCGTCCCCTTGCGCGTGGCAGCGCCGGTACCGGTGAGCGCAATCGCGACGCCGGGGCACACGTCGTTCGGGCCGGCCTGCTCCTTCTTGCAGACCGCGGAGCAGCCGTCATTGCCGACGTTGTTGCCGTCGTCGCACTCCTCGCCGGGCGTGACCTTGCCGTCGCCGCACGATCCCGTCGGGGGCTCGGGCGTCGAGGCATCACCGCTCGGCGGGTTCGTCGGGAGGGCGCTCCCATCGCCGCCGATGACGCCGGACGTCGGATCGTCGGCCGGGATCGTCCCCGCGGGCTCGTTGCCCGCACATGCATAGACGACCGCCGTCGCGGCGAACGCCCACGGAAGAGCTCTGCGCATTCCCTCACACGCGGTCCCGCAGGGCCCGCGCCTCCGTCCCCCCTGTCGTCGCGCGCGGCGGAACGGGTCACGGTAAGGCGACGAAATGTGATTGCGCCGGCGGGGATGGTGGTCGCGGCGGCGACCAGAGAGGCCGGCGCGGGGCAGGAGCCGGCGTTTTCTACGGCCGAACCGTGATGTTGGTCGCGAACGTGTCGTCCGAGAACGGCTCCACGCGGGCTTTGGAGAGGGCGGCGCGCACGCAGCCGTCTTCCGGTTTTTCGCCGCGGAGGTCGACGCGGGCGACGGCGCCGTCGGAGCGGAAGACGACGGTGCCGCTCCGCATGACGCCGTCGGGGCCGAGGCACTGGCGCGCCGCCGGGAGCACCGCGTTGAGCGCGCCGAGCACCGCGCCGGGGGAAGGCCGGAGCTGACGCGCGCCGCTCTTCGCCGCGTTTTCGGGAGCGGCCGTGTCCGTCGTGGCGCGCGGGCCGACGGCGCCGCTCATCGCCGAGCCGAGGTCGGTCGATGCGCCGGTCGCCGCGGGCGCGAGATCGCGTTCGGTGAGCGTCGCGGGGGCGACCGCCTTTGCGTCGTCTTTGTGTGCAGTCTGCACGGGAGCACGCACCGCCGCCGTCGTGGTCGTCGCGCGCGCGGGCTCGGCGCTCGCGGCGGGCGCCGGCAGCGAGGCAGGGTCGATGCCGGCCGTCGTCGGCGTTGCTTCGACGGGAGCGAGAGGCGCCGTCGCGGCTGCCTTCGGGGTCGTCGTCGACGTCGACGTCGCGACCGCATGCGGAGCATCGCTCGCCTTTACGCCAGGCGCATGCGCGACGCGCACCACGGCGACCGCCGCGAGCGCCGCCGCGATGAGACCGGCGACGAGCCCGATGCGCCGTGAAGAGGGGCGAGGAGCCGCGAGGGCGACGATGGTCGCTGTAGGAGCCTCGCCGGAGGACGTCGCTGAGGGCTCCGCCGGGGCGGGGTCGCTCGCGCCAGGCGTCGCCGCAGGAGGAGCCTTCGCGGCCGTCGCCCTCGCCTGCCCCACTGGCTTCTTCGGCTCGGGCTTTTTCGGCTCGGGAATCGCGATGCCTTCGAGCGAGTCCTCCGCCGCCCCCTTCCCAGGCGAAGGTGCGGGCGCAGTCGCAGCCGCAGGCGCGCTCGCGACCGCCGGCGAGGAGTCATCCATCCTGCGGCTCAGCGCATCGAGGTCGATGAGGCCGCTGTTCTCGTCACGTCGATGGCTCATGGCGTCACCGTCACGTCGAGGGTCGGGACGCCCGTGGCGCCGTCGATCCCGTCGACGAAGAGGAAGTATTCGGCCCCCGCCGTGACCGGGAACGTCACCGTGTCGTGCACCACGTTGGTGCACGACGACGTCGACGTCTTGAGGAGCTCGGTGCTCGGGTCGTTGCACGTCTTGCGCGCGTAGACCGTTCCACCGGGCATGTTGCGGATCTTGCCCGTCATCGTGCCGCTCGCCGGCGCGACGACGCGCACGACGCCGTCTTTCGCGTTCCCGCCGCACGCGCCGACGTAGTTCGCAGCGAGCGAGGAGGTCGCGACGGTGATGGTGCCCTTGTAGAGAGTGCCTGCGCCGGTGAGCGCGAGGGTCGTGCCCGGGCAAACGTCGATGCCGAGCTTTGCCTCGAGCTTGCACGTCGCGCTGCATCCGTCGCCGGACACGTTGTTGCCGTCGTCGCACTCTTCGGTGGCGGTCTTCACGAAGAAGCCATCGCCGCAGCCAGAGGGCGCGATCGACACGTCGAGCGCGAATCGGCCGATCTGTTCGAGCTTCGCGCAGTCCGCAGCAAACGTCGCCGAGACGGGCGGGGTGCAGCCGTTCACGTCGAGGAGCGGAGTGTCGACGACGAGGTACACGACCTCGCCGGCGGCGACGACGGTCTTCACTCGCTCTTCCACGCCGCGCGGACCTTCGTTGCTGCACTGCGTGGGGACGGTGCTCGCCGCGCACGTGCCGGGGCTGCGGAGCCCGAGGATCGCGTCGAAGGCGTTCGTCTTCACGGACGCGGTGAGCACGCCCGCCGCCGGCGACGTCACCTTGAAGTACGCGTCGCGTCCGCGTGCCCAGCACGTGCCGGCCTGCGCGCTCGAGCTGCCGAAGTTCTGGTCGGGCGAGAGATTCGTCGTGCCCGACTTCACCGCCGCCGTCCACTTCCCTGCGCCTTCGTCGACGAACGGAACGTCCGCGGCGTTCGCGCACGTGTCGGCGACGGTCGCCGGTTCGAGCTGACACGTCGCGCTGCAGCCGTCGCCACCTTCCGTGGCGCCGTCGTCGCACGTCTCGCCGCCGTCGATGATCCCGTTTCCGCAGGCCGCGGGAGCGAGCTTTGCGCGCAGCTCGAACGGCCCCGCCGCTGCGCTCGGAGCGTTCGACGAGCCGACCGAGCCGTCGACGACGACCCAGTAGGTCTTGCCCGCGGCCACGGGCGCGCGCACCGTCTTCCGACCGCTGCCCATGCCCTCGACCACATAGGGGGACTCGTCGCCGAGCGGCGGAATCCACGCGTTGTAGCTGCACGCGAGGACGGTGCTCCGCTCACCGAGCGGCGCAGAGCAGCGGTCGATGACGGAAAGCGTCGCTTGGAAAGACGCGTCGAGCTCGAGCTCGAGCGCGCCATCGATGTCCGCAGTGACCGCGAACACGGCATCGGGAGCGTTCGCGCTGAGGAGCGACTGACACGAAGCGACGTCGTTCGCGAGGCCCGTCGTCGTTCCCGAGACGACGCCCGTGCGCGAGCCGTCGGCCTGCGCCGCGAGCGTGAGCGCGTGTCCCGGACACGTATCCGCTCCGGCGATCGGCTCGAGCGTGCACGTGGGCGAGCAGCCGTCGCCGCTCGCCGCGTTGCCATCGTCACACTGCTCGTTGCCATCGAGCAGGTGATTGCCACACGCACCCGGCGTGACCGACACGTCCAGCGTGTAGGGTCCACCGTCGCCGTCGCTGTCGACGATGACGTAGAACCACTGGTTCGCGGTGACCGGGAAGTCGAGCTTGCCCTTGGCCGGCTCGACGAGCGACGTACACCCCGTCTGGTACGTCGTCGACGCGCAGTCCGTCCGCACGTGCAGGCTCGCTTTCGCGTAGCCGGTCGTGAGCTCCGCCTTCACCGCTCCAGCAACGTCCGACTTCACCGCGTAGACCGTGTTGTTGCCGCTCTGGAAGTAGCAACCCGCGATGCCTTGCGTCTTGCTGCCCTGGAGCTTGGTATTCCCCGCGAAGCTGATCTTCCGCGGAGCACCGGCGGGGCCGGAGAGCAGGAACGGCTGCCCTGGGCACGCATCGATGACGCCGCCGCCTTCGAGGGCGCACGTCGGCGAGCAGCCGTCGCCCGCCGTCTTGTTTCCGTCGTCGCACGTCTCCGGGAGCTCGGCGACGCCGTTCCCGCAGACCGCGTTCGAGACCTCGACGTCGAGCGTGAACGTGCCCGTCGCGCCGGCGTAACCGTCGACGAAGAGGCTCACCGGCGCGCCGGCGAACACGGGGAACTCGATCGACGTCGTGCCGCCTTTCGAGTCGGCGACGTCCGAGCACTTGCTCTCGCTCGTCGGCGTGTCGCACGACGCGCGCGCCGAGAGGATGGCGCCGAAGTCGGCGGTGAGCTTCACGACGGCCTTGCCGGACGAAGCGGGCGTGAACGTGTAGACGACGTCGGGGGCCGAGCCGCCGCCGCACGAGCTGCCGTAGTGGTTGAACGCGCCCTTCGTCGTGCCCGTGACGGTGCCCTTGAGCAGCGCGCCCGCACCGGTGAGCGCGAGGGCCTTGCCGGGGCACGCGTCGCCTTCGAACGCCGTCTCGATCTTGCAGGCGGGGCTGCAGCCGTCGCCGCCTGCCGCGTTGCCGTCGTCGCACGACTCGCCTGCTTCGATCTTGCCGTTGCCGCACGTCGCCGTCGGCACCGAGCCGTCCACCGTGCTCGTCTCCGGCGTGCCCGCTTCGAGCTGCGTCACGGGGAGGCCGCCGCCGTCTTCCGCGGGCGGAACCTCCACCGGAGCCGAAGCGGAGCAGGCCGCAGCGGCGAGCGACGTCGCGAGCACGCACGCGAGCGCGGAGAAGATCGTCGTCGGGCGGCTCATGGCGTCACCGTGATCTGGAGCTTCGCGACGCCGGACTCGCCGTTCACGCCGTCTACGAAGACGTAATAAGGAACGTTCTTCGTCACCGTCGCGGTGACGACCGGGAGGTTCGAGCTCGAGCAGCTCGGCTTCGCGATCTCGCTCTTCGGATCGTTGCACGTCGTACGCGCGTGCAGCACGACGCCGTGGCTCGCGGTCGCGCGGATCTGCAGCGTGCCGCTCACGTCGGGCGTGATCTTGAGCACGCCTTCGGGGCCGCTCCCGCCGCATGCGCTCGCCGTCGACGAGGGGAGCGGCGCCGTGTTCACGGTGAGCGTCGCACGCCTGACCTCGGCGCCCGCGCCGGAGAGCACGACGGCGTGACCCGGGCATGTGCCGACGTTGGGAAGCGCCTCGACCGTGCACGTCGCGCTGCAACCGTCGCCGGCCTTCGTGTTGCCGTCGTCGCACTGCTCGGGCGCGTTCAGGAACGTGTCTCCGCAGCCGGAAGGCGCGAGCTTCACGTCCATCGTGAAGCGGCCCTTCTGCGTGGTGCCGCTGACGAGCCCGCCCGCGACCGCGAGCCAGTACGTCGCGCCCTGCGTGACCGGGAACGTGATCTCCTGGCCGCCGTTCGACGCGGTGCCGTCGCACGTGAGCTGCGCGCCCGCCGGAGCGCAGCCGGTGCGCACGCCGATCGTCGAGCGGAACGTCGCCGACGTCACCGTCGCGGTCATCACGCCGTCGATCGGCGCGACGACCGGATACCAGCCGTCGGGGCCCACGCTCGAGCACGGGCTCAGCGTGTGCGTCGGCGAGGGCGGGTGCGTGAGGTTCGTCGTGCCGCTCGTGATCGTCGTTCCGTACGTGCCGTCGGCGTTGGCGGTGAGCGCAACGGTCGGTGCCGTCGTGCATTCGTCGCGTGCGGTGTCCGTCTCGAGCGTGCACGTGGCGTCGCAGCCGTCGCCGGGAGCGAGCGCGCCGTCGTCGCACGTCTCGCCGCCCTCGACGACGTTGTTCCCGCACACCGAAGGCTCGACGGTGAGCGTGAGCTCGAACGGGCCGCTCTTGCCGGCGACCGCGCCGTCGACGACGACGTAGTAGACCTTCTCCTTGTCCATCGGCGCGCGGAGCGTGTCGGGGGCGTTGCCCGAGCCGCTCTTGTCGCACGCCAGGTCCGCCGTGCCCGGGCAGGCCGCGCGAAGCGAGATGGCGCCATTGAGCTGGCCACCACCCACGGTCGCGGTGAGGAGACCGTCGATGTCGCTCATCACGGCATAGACCACGTCCGGCGCGGTCGAGCCGCACGAGGAGAACTTGCTCGCGGGCACCGATTCACCGGCGAGCGGTGCGGTCGTGCCGCGGACCTTCAGCGTGCGCGGACCGGCCGCCGCGGCCTCGAGGCGTAGCGGCTTGCCCGGGCACGTGTACGTCGCCGGGTCGCGCTCGACCGTGCACGTCGACGAGCAGCCATCGCCGTTCGTCGTGTTGCCGTCGTCGCACTCCTCGCCGCTGTCGACGTGCGAGTTCCCGCACGCGCCTGCACGCAGCGTGGCGTCGAGCACGAAGAGCCCCTTCGCCGTCGAGCCCGAGTCGCCGTCGACGTACACGTAGACGGTCTCTTCGGCGTTCACGGCGACGGTCGTCGTGAGCGGAGAGAGAGCCGCCTCGCTGCCGCGGCAATCGAGCTGGCTCGCGTTGTCGGAGCACTCGCGGCGCACGTGGAGGAGCGCCTCGGGGTAATTCGCGAGGAGCTTCAGCGAGAGACTGCCGCTCACGGTGGGCGTGATCGCATACACCGCATTGGGTCCGCCGCCGGCCGGCACGCAACCGACACCATTGCCTCCGCTGTTCGTGAGCGTCGACGTGTCACCCGCGAAGCTCACCGTCCCCGGAGTCGCGGCCGTCGCTGCGAGGCGATACCCGATGCCGGGGCACACCGATGCCGTCGCGCCGTCTTCGAGCGTGCACGTCGCGCTGCAACCGTCGCCGATCTTCGTGTTTCCGTCGTCGCACGCTTCCGGGTACTCGGCTTTGCCGTTCCCGCAGAGCGCCGTCTGCACGTCGATCTCGAGCGCGAAGTCGCCCTTCGCGCCGCCGTAGCCGTCGACGAAGAGGAACATGGGCTTGCCGGCGAACACCGGGAACGCGATGGATCCGTTCGACGACGTACCGGCGTCCGCGCCCGCGGGCGCCGCCGTGTCGGTGCAGGCGAGCTCCGTCTTCGCATCTGCGCACGCGGTGCGCACCGAGAGGAGCGCGCCGAAGCCCGCCGTGATGCGCGCGGTCGCGCGCCCGTTCGTGGCGGGGGTGAACGTGTAGACCGCATCGGCTCCGGAGCCACCGCCGCACGACGCGGCGTAGTGGTTGAAGAGCTTCGCGGTGCTGCCACTGATGCGACCTTGGAAGAGCGTCGACCCACCTTCGCTCGTGAGCGGGATCGTGACGCCGCCGCACACGTCCTCGGCCCCCGCCGACTCGACGGTGCACGTCGACGAGCAGCCATCCGCGTTCGCGGCGTTGCCGTCGTCGCACGCCTCTCCGGGATCGAGCTTGCCATTCCCGCATTTGTTCGAGGTGCTCGGCCCCGAGTCGGGATCGGTGCTCGCCTCGGGCACCGAGTTGTTCAGCGTCGAGCCGTCGCCCTCGGGCAGCGGGTCTCCTTCGCCGGTGGAGCAACCGCTCGCGACAGGCGCGAGCGAGGCGGCGAAGAGCCCGGCCGAGAGGAGCGCGAAGAGCGCACGCGAAGACTGCTTCATCGTCACCATCAGTTCGGCCTCTGGATGCAGCCGAAGAAGATCTCGACCTTCGCGTTCACCGCGGGCGCTGCACGCACCGCATCGCAAGAGGCCGGGCAGAGCACCACGCGCGTCGGCGCGACCGGATCGTCGTAGTAGTAGCCGCCCGTGGTTTGACCGCACGCCGCCTTGTCGGCCACGCGCTTCATCGTCTGCTTCGGATCGTTCAGACCCGGCGTGAACTCGATCGCCACCGAGTCGAGATCGAGCTTGCCCTTCGAGGGCGGCGGCAGCGGGAGCACGTACTCGCAGCCGAGCGCGCCCGTGCGGACCTTCTCGAGCGCATCGACGAGGCCCTGCTGCGCCGCTGCGCCGGCGCCGACGTTGAACGCGGTCGGGAAGCCGCCGCCGGCCGTCGCGATCTGGTCGAGGTTGCTGAACGTCGCGCCATCCATTCCGACCGCGAACGTGCGCACCGTGCGAACACCGGAGGGCGGCTTCGCGCCGGCCTGCGCCGCCGAGACGACGGCCGAGACGGCGCCGCACGCGGTGGGATCACCGTCGGTGACGAGGATGACGACGCCTTCGTGCAGCGGGTTCGTCTCGAGATAGTCGCGCATCGCGCCAATCGTGCCTTCGAGGCCGGACCGCATCGGCGTGCCGCCACCGTTCGCATCCGTCGCGAGGAGCTTCTGCTGGATCGGGATCACGTTGTCCGGGAGCGGCGCGATCGGCACCGCGAGGTTCTTGTAGAGCGACCCGCTGCACTGATCGCCGCCGCCGAGCGGCGGGAAGAACTGCACGCCCATCTTCATGCCGACGACCTCGGCGCGGTCGGCGAACGCGCGGATCGCCTTCGTCGCCGCTTCCCAGCGCTCGCCTTGCATCGAGCCGGACCGGTCGATGAGCACCGCCATCGCGAGCGGTACGGCCTCGGCCTTGACCTGCTCCGACACGCAGACGAACGCCGAAGAGTCGGGCGCCGCGGCATCGCTTCCGCCGCTCGCGATCGGCTGCTCCGGAACGGTGTCGTCGAAGCCGTCACGCGAGGTCCCGCACCCCGCGAACCCGACGGAGAGCGCAACGAGAGCGCCGCTCACGGCGGCCACGCAGATCGAGGAGGCAGCCTTCATCATGGAGTCACCGTCACCGAAAGAGAAGCGGGGCCCGACGCGCCGTTCAGACCGTCGACGAAGAGGTAGACCGGCGCGCCCGCGGTCACCGCGAACGAGAGCTCGCGCGTGGTCTCGCTCGGTTTCGCGGGGTCGGCCTTCTTGCAGCCGAGCTCCTTCGACCCGTCCGTGCACGTCGAGCGCGCGTAGAGGACGCTCGGCCAGCTGCTCGTCAACAGGACGCGCATCGTGCCGGCGATGTCCGAGGTGACCGCCACGACGCCATCGCGCGCGTTGCCGCCGCACGTTCCCGCATACGTCGACGCGAGCGACGCCGTCGAGAGCGACACGACCTTCTCGCGCGGCGCGGTGCCGACGCCCGCGAGCGCCACCGCGTGCCCCGGGCACGTGTCGACGTTGGGCAGCGGCTCGAGCGTGCACGTCGCGCTGCAGCCATCCCCCGCGGTGACGTTGCCGTCGTCACACTGCTCGGCGCCGCTGACGAGCCCGTCGCCGCACGACTCGGCTTTGACGCTCACGTCCAGCGTGAAGCGTCCGCGGTCGTTGATGCCAGGAGCATCGACGATGACCCAGTACTTCGTGTCCTTCGTCACCGGGAAGGCGATGCTCTCGCCGGCGGGCGTGCGCTTGTCCGAGCACGCGAGGAACCCGGTGCTCGTGTTCGGCGGGCACGAGGGCCGCGCGCCGAGCGAGACGTTGTACGAGGAGACCGTCTTCGCGACGAGCACGCCGCTGATCGGCGGCGTCACCGTGAAGTACGCCTCGCGACCGGCGCCCGCGCACGGTGCGGAGAAGAAGCCTCCGCCGGGGAGGTTCCAGTTACCGCCGACGACGGACGCGCCGTACACGCCGGCGGCCTTCTCGGTCAGCGCGATGGGCTCGGCCGTGGCGCACGTCGTTCGCGTCGACGGCGTCGGCTCGATCTGGCAGCTCGCGTCGCACGCGTCGCCGGGCTCGACGCCGCCGTCGTCACACTGCTCGCCGCCTTCGATGACGCCGTTCCCGCACACGGAGGGCTTCACCGCGACGTCGAGGGTGAACGTGCCCTCGTTGTCGGTGGTGGGGAGCGCGCCCTTCACCACGAGGAAGTAGGTCTTGCCCGCGTCGATCGCGCCCTTCACGACCTCCGGGCCGTTGCCCTTGTCGGCGTCCGTGCACGCGATCGAGGTGCCGGCGGCGCCGCCCTCGAGCACGCAGTCGCCGCGAAGGTTCAAGGCGGCATTGAACGATGCGCTCACCTTGCTCTCGAGCCAGCCGTTGTAGGGAGCGACGAAGCTGTAGACTGCATCTTTCGTCCCGGCGCTGCCGCAGGCGGTGCGCACCGTCCCGGTGAGGGGGGCGGTCGTCGCCGTCGTGCGGAACGTCATCGGGCCACCGGCCGCGCCGGCGAGCGCAATCGTCGCGCCGGGGCACACGTCGATCCCGGCGGGGGCCGGCTCGAGCGTGCAGTCGGCGGCGCAGCCGTCGCCCGCCGTGACGTTGCCGTCGTCGCACTGCTCGGGCGCTTCGAGCGAGCCGTTCCCGCACGTGGCCGGCGAGAGCGTCACGTCGAGCGTGTACGCGCCGCCCGGCGAGCTCGTCGCGCTGTCGACGAACACGAAGTACGTGCTGTCGGCGACGACCGGAATGGTCATCTCGAGCGGCACGGAGGCGGCCGGCTGCACGCGGCAGTCGAGCTGCGTCTGGCTCGTGAAGCACTCGCGGCGCGCGTGGAGCTGCGCGTCGGGGTACGAGGCTCGGAGCACGGACTTGAGGGAGCCCGACGTGGTCGGGGTGATCGCGTAGACCTGGTCTTTGCCGCCCGCCGAGCTGCACCCGAGCGAGCTTCCGGTGCTCGCGAGCGTGGAGGTGTCGCCCGAGAAGCTCACCGTCCGCGGGGCCGCGCCGCCGACGAACGTGTACGTCGCGCCCGGGCACTTGCCGGCCGCCGAGAGTGGCGTCTCGAGCGTGCACGTCGGCGAGCAGCCATCGCCCGCGACCGTGTTGCCGTCGTCGCACTGCTCGGGCCACTGCGAGGTGCCGTCGCCGCACGCCGTCGCGTCGATGACGACGTCGAGCGTGAAGGCGCCGCTCTTGCCTGCGACACCGTCGACGATCACGTACGCGGTCTGCTTCGCGACGACCGGGAACACGAGGTCACTGACGCCTCCGCCGACGGGGACCGGCTTGCACGCCGTCTCCGTCTTGCCGTCGGTGCACACCGTACGGAGCGCCACGTACGCATCGAACTTCGCATCGAGCCGAACGCGCGCGCTGCCCGGCACGTCCGACGTGATGGTGTAGACGACATCTCTCCCGTTGCCGCCGCCGCAGGTCGCGCTGTCGAACGAGGTTCCCGATCCCGTCGTGTCGCCGGCGATCTTGCCGGTGCGTCGCGTCGCGCCGGCGGCGGTGAGCGGGATGGGCGTGCCCGGGCAGCCGCCCGCCTCGGTCGCGCCTTCGACCTTGCAGGCGGCCGAGCAACCGTCGCCGTCCTTCGCGTTCCCGTCGTCGCAACCCTCACCGTCGTCGAGCACGCCGTTCCCGCACTTCGGCGCGGGCGTTCCCGCTTCGGCGGCCTGGGGGAGGGTACCGCCGCCGTCCGGCGTTTCCTCCCACGCGACGACCTCGTCGGTCGCACAGCTGGCGACAGGGAGGCAGAGGGCGGCACACGCGAGCAACGCCTGGATGGCGCGAGCTCGAAGGGAAAGAGAGAGCTTCATCGTGGAGGAGCCCGGCCGGAGGCGCGCGCGACGATTCATCGCGACGGCTCTCGTTTGTCGCCCGGCGCCGCGATTCGGGTCAAAGCTCCGGACGATTTCGCCGCGGCGGTACCGCGGGGGCGGGATTCAGGGGGAGACGTCGACGCCGACGACGAAGAACGGGCGCAGCGCCCAGCCGCCGAAGAGGGCCACGTTTTCCCCGCCTCGCGCGAGGAAGTAGCGGCTGCTCTCGAACGGAACGTCGAGGCCGATCCCGGCGAAGAGGCGGAGGCGTTGAACGGCATGGTCGTAGCGGACGAGCGCGCGCGCCGCCGGTATCCAGCGCGTGCGCCCCTCGGCGAATCGGACCTCGGCGCTGCGCGGCCCGCGCGCTTCGGTATGCAAGAGATCTACGCCTCCGCCGACCCCCAACGCGAGCTCATCCGAGGCGGTGAGACGCGTGCGTACGACGCCGAGCGCGCGCGCGGCGCCGCCCTCGAAGGCGACGGTCACGACGTCTCCTTCCGCCTCCGAAGGAAGCCGGTATTGCGCGCTGAGAAGGCCACCCAGCGAGATCCGCGAGCGCGTCGATGCGCGGTCGAGCTCGACGACGGCTCCTGGGCCGCCCCAGAGCTCGGGGCCAGCGCCGTAGGCCTGCGCTTCGTAGAAAGCGCCCGCAGCGAAACGCGTCTTCGCGGGCGCGAGCGGTGCGACGGGGGGCGGGGCCGCCGGGCGATCCGCGACCGGCGGAGGGGCGGGAGGAGGCGCCGCGACGGGGTCGAGCCCGATCTGCACGCGCGCAGCCTCACGGCCGATGCCGATGCGCTCGCCGCCTCGCAATGCCACGAGCGCGAGCTCGACGACGTGCCCGACCTCTTCGTTCACGACCTCGGGATTTTCGTGCCGCCGGAAGTGCCGAACGAGGACGCGCTCCCATTTGCCGTCGACGAGGTAGAGCGTCACCCGCTCGGTCGCGCGTGCGTCGATCCAGATGCGCGCGAGGTCGTCGCTACGCACGTCGTGCGGCGTGACGACGGCCGCGGGGTCGACGGCTTCGGTCTCGGCGAACGACACGGTCAAGTCGAGCGGACCGAGCCGCTCGCGGAGCACGCTCTCCATCGATTGCACGGCGGCGTGCTCGCCCGCGAGCTGCACGTCGACCACGCGACGCGTGATCTGCTCCGGATCGCCGCCGACGTTCGCGGCCACGTCACGCGCGTCGCCGGCGCGCGCGGGTTCAGGCGCGAACGTCGCGACGAGCGAGGCGAGCGCCGCAGACGCGAGCGGACTTACGGCGAGGCGCCGCCGAGCACGCGCAGACGCTCGCGCGCCCTCGACGCGTGCAAGCTGTCCGGGTGTTTGTCCATGAGCTCCTGCCACGCGCGACGCTCTTCTTCTTCGCGCCCTTGGCGCTGGAAGACAAGCGCCCTGCCGAGGCGGGCCTCTTCGGCGAGCGCCCGGTCGGCGCCGGAGCTCTGCAAGTAGGCGTCGAACTCGGCGAGCGCGCGTGCCGGCTCACCCTGCTTGTCGAGATACAGGCGACCCAGGCTCACATGCGCGGCATGCGCTTCCGCCGAGCCGGGATGGCTCGCGACGAGCTTCCGATAGAGATCGACGGCGCCCGCCACGTCGCCACCGCGGCGCGCGGCGTTCGCGTCGCGGAACAGATCGGCGGCGGAGGCCGCCGGTGCGAGAGCAGCGGGCGGAGCCGCTGCGGGAGAAACCGCCGACGTCGCCGCCGCGGGGGAACGCGGCGGGACGGACGGAAGATCGTCGACGGAGAACGTCGGAGCGTCGGGCGCCACGACGGACGGCGCAGCGCGGCCGGCGCCCGTCAGAGCCGGAGCGGTCTCCTGCGCCGGAGCGCTCTCGTGCGTCGGCATTCGATCCGGCGCATGGGCCGGCGCTCGGACCGAGACATAGACGGCGGCCATCGCCGCAGAGGCGGCGAAGGCGGCTGCGACGGGAACGGCGTAGCGGACGAGGCGCGCGCGTCCGCTCGGAGGCGGCAGCGTGCGGACGACGCCTCGTCGCGTCGGCGCGGCGGGCTTCGCCTCTTCGTTCGCGGGCTCCGCGGGCTCCGAGGGCGTCGCGGCCGCCACGGTACGGGCGAGCGCGCCGTCGATGGCCCGCGCGAGAAGCGCGTCATCGCGGTCCGCATCGACGGGCTCGGCGTCGAAAGCGGCGCGGAGCTTCTCTGCAAGGGGGTCACGACGCGTCGTCATCGTCCATCTCCGAGAGCTCGAGGAGCTCGGGGTCGTTCGTGATGCGCTCGCGGAGCGCCGCCTTCGCCAGCCGAAGTCGGCTGCGGATGGTCTCGATGGGCGCGCCCATCTCGCTCGCGATCTCGTCGACCGCGTAGCCAAGGAGCACGCGCCGCGCGAGCGCCTCCGCCTGTTCGGGCGCAAGGGATGAGAGGAGCCCGCGAAACGCCGCGCGGCGACGAGCGGCGACGACGTTGCCGGCCGGCGAGCTCGAAGGCGCGTAGTGATCGTCTTCGTCGAGCTCGACGGAGATGCCGCGGCGGGCGCGCGAACGCCGGTGATCGAGCGCGCGGCGGAGCGCGATCGACCGGGCGTAGTGCGCAATCGAGGCGTCGCCGCGGAACGTGGCGAGCCCGTTCACGACGCCGACGAGCGACTCCTGCACCACGTCCTCGAGGTCGCGGTCGTTGCTCCCGAGCACGGCGCGGGCCACGGCGAGCACGGTCGGCGCGACGGCCTTCAGGATCCGGCGCGTCGCCGCCGCGTCGCCGGCGCGCGCAGCGGCGACGTCGGCGAGCGGGTCGGCCTCCGTCACACCTCCGGCCATGGCCCCTGCGTAGCAGAGCTCGGCGTCGTCGGCGGACGTCCCCGCGAGGCGCACCCCCGAAGCCGGCGGCGGCTGGATGGAGGAAGCGTCGGCTTCATCGCGGGTTTCGATAGCCCTTCGCGCAATCATCAAAGGCGGTCCGAGCCGTAGTCGTCGGCGCGGACGAAACGGGTCAGCCGGAGCACGAAAGATTCGCCTGCGACGCAATGCGCCACGCGTCATTCGCGCTCAAGGCCGGCATCACGGCGCCGTTCTCGAGGGCGATGATGCGCTCGGCGACGGCTGCCTCCACCCACGAAGATCCGATCACGGCCGTTCGCGAGGCGTGGACGGCGCTGACGGCGAAGGTGGGTAGGCCGGACCTCGTGCTCGCGATCTCGACCGTCGGCTACGACCTCGAAGCCGTCGTCGCCGAGCTCCGCGGGGTCGCGAGCGGCATCCCGATCCAGGGCGGCACGTCTTGCGGCGGCGTCATGACCGACGAGGGCTTCTTCGGCACCGAAGGTCGCGCGCTCGCGCTGCTCGGGCTCGCGGACGACGCCGGGCAGTTCGGCGTCGGCGTCGCGCCGATCGATGCGTCTTGTCCGCGTGCGGCGGGCTCGCTCGCCATCCAGCGTGCGATGGCCGACGCGGGCTGCGAGGGCGAGATGCCTAGCGCCGTGTGGATGATCACGACGCCCGGCGGTGAAGAGGAGGTCGTACGTGGAATCGAGGACGTCGTCGGTCCGGACGTCCCGCTCGTCGGCGGCAGCGCGGCGGACAACACGATCGGCGGCAACTGGCGGCAGTTTTCGGCCGCCGGCGTGCACGAGAACAGCGTCTCCGTCGTCGCGATGTACACGAGCGGGCGCGTGTCCGCCGCGTTCCACAGCGGCTACGACCCGACCGTGATGACCGGCACGGTGACGCGCGCCGATGGACGCACCATCCACGAGATCGACGGTCGCCCTGCATCACACGTCTACAACGAGTGGATCGCCGGCGCGCTGAACGACGTCTTGGAAAGCGGCGGCGAGCTCCTCGCCAAGACGAACCTCCACCCGCTCGGGCGGGAGGTCGGTCACGTCCGCGGCGTGCCGTACTTCGTGCTCTCGCATCCCGAGCGCGCGTACGCGGACGGCTCGATGCACCTCTTCACCGACGTGACCGCGGGCGAGAAGCTCGTGTGCATGACGGGATCGGTCGACAACCTCGTCGCACGCGCGGGCAACGTCGTTCGTTCGGCGCAGCAGCTCGGCGACTTCGCACCGGGCGAGGCCTCTACCGGGCTCGTCATCTTCTGCGGCGGATGCTTTCTCACCGTCCGCGAGCGCATCGACGAGGTCCAAGCGAACCTGGCGCACGTCATGGCCGGCAAGCCGTTCCTCACCGCGTTCACGTTCGGTGAGCAAGGGCGCATCGCCTCGGCGGGCAATCGGCACGGCAACCTGATGATCTCCTCGCTCCTCTTGGCGGAAGCCGCGTGAAGCGATGAGCGAAGGCGCCATCTCCGCCGAGCGTCTCCGCGAGCTCCTGCTCGACCTCGAACAATCGCAGCAACGCGAGCGCGAGCTGCGCGCGCAGTCCGACGCGCTCCTCGCAGGCGTTCGTGCGTTCACCGAAGCGTCGAGCCCCGACGACCTGTTCCGCCGCGTGCTGGACGTCCTGAAAGAGCCGCTCGCGTTCGAGGACGCCTTCGTCCTCCGCGCAGGGTCCGACGCGAGCATGCTCGTGGCGACGACCGCGACGAACGAAGCGCTGCTCGGCACGCGCTGGACCCTGGGAAAGACGTTCACTCGGATCCTGAGCGCCGGCCGCGTGGTCGTGCACCTCGACACGTCCGTCGTCGCCGAGTGGAAGGAGCAGAGCGCCGAGGTACGCGCGCGCGCGGGATCGGCGATCTGCATCCCGCTGCGCGGCACCTCGGAAAACGCGCTCCTCGTCTGCACGCGCGCCGCCGCGAAGGCCTTCCAGCCGACGCACGAGCAAATGGCGAAGCGCTTCCAGCCGCTCGCGACGCAGGCGCTTCGCGATGCGGAACGCGTGGCACTCGTGGAGCGTGCGAACCGTGACATGCGCCTCGTGCTCGACTCGGTCGACCAGGGGCTGCTCACGGTCGACCGGCACGCGCGCGTCGTCGGGGAGACCTCCGGGGCAGTGCGCGCGTGGTTCGGCGAGGTGACCGCGGGAACGCCGCTACGGTCGGTGCTCGCCGGCATCGCGCCTGCTTACGCCGACGCGTTCGAGGTCGGTTGGGAGCAGATCACGGACGAGATCCTCCCGCTCGAGGTGACGCTCGCATCGATGCCGTCGCGCATTCAGAGCGAGGGTCGAACGCTCGCCGTGCAGCTGCGGCCGATCGGCGACGAAGACTCCTGGACGCGCATGCTCGTCGTCGTGTCGGACATCACGGCTGCCCTCGAGCGCGAGCGCGCCGAAGAGCGCCGGAGAGAGCTCGCCGCGGTCGTCACGCGCATCGTTCGCGATCGCTTCGGCTTCGAGGCGTTCTGGGACGAGGCCCGCGAAATGGTCTCGCAGCTCGCATCGCGCGACGCCTCGACGCCGGACCGGACGACGCAGCTGCGCATCCTCCACACGCTGAAGGGAAATGCCGCCGGGATGGGGCTCGGCTCGATCGCGCGTACCTGCCACGCGCTCGAGGAGGAGGCGCAGAGCCGCGCGCTCGCCTTCGAAGACTTCGCCCGGCTCGGGGCTTCGTTTCGCGAGCTCGAGGAGGAGATCGGTCCCGTGATCGGTGTCTCGCCTGCCGGCATCGCGATCACGCCGGCAGAGCACGCGTGGCTCGTGCGCGAGCTCCGTTCGAGCAAGGCGCCGCCTCACGTCACCGCGGGTGTCGCCGCGTGGACGCTCGACCGTGCGGAAGCGTCTCTCGTCCGCCTCGGCGAGCAAGCGCGAGGTATCGGCGAGCGGCTCGGCAAGCCCGACCTCGACGTCGTCATCGAGCACCGTGACGTGCGCCTCGCGCCGCCGTTCCGCGCGCTCTTCTCGGCGCTCGTGCACGCCATCCGCAACGCCGTCGATCACGGGATCGAGGCGGCGGAGGAGCGGAGCGCGGCCGGCAAGGCTCCGCGCGGGACGCTCCGCCTGTCGGCCTCGGCTCGAGACGGCGCGCTCTCGATCGTCGTCGAGGACGACGGCCGAGGCATCGACTGGGCGCGCGTCGCGGAAAAGGCGAGCGCGCGCGGACTGCCAACGGCGACGCACGAGGACCTCGTGCACGCGATTCTGACCGACGGTCTCTCGACGCGCGAAGACGTCACCGACGTCTCCGGACGCGGCGTCGGGATGAGCGCGCTCGACGCGACCGTCGCGAGCCTCGGCGGCAACATTGCCATCGAAAGTCGACGCGGTAGCGGCACGCGCCTGACGTGCACGTTCCCCGAGCGAGGCATCGACGTCGCTCCGAGCAGCGCCACCTGGGCCCGCGCCGACAGCGCGCCCCTTACCCGGCACGCGGCGGGCTGAGCGCGCGTCAGATCGGGTCGATGAGGACCTCGCGGTCCTTCGCGCCGTTCGCCGGACCGACGAGGCCGCGCCGCTCCATCGTCTCCACGATGCGCGCGGCGCGGTTGTAGCCGAGCTGCAGCTTGCGCTGGAGCCAGCTCGTCGAGCAGCGTCGCGTCTCGGCGACGATGCGGACTGCGTCGTCGTACATCGGGTCCTGCTCCCCGTCGTCCTCTTCGGGCGCGCCTTCGTCGTCGCGCGGCTTGAGGATGTTCTCGTCGTAGACCGGCTCGCCCTGCGCACGGAGGAAGTCGGTCACCGCCTGCACTTCTTCTTCGCTGACCCACGGGCACTGGACGCGCTTCGTCTCGTTCGTGCCGTTCAGCTTGATGAGCATGTCGCCACGTCCGAGGAGGTGCTCGGCGCCCTGCTCGTCCAAGATGGTGCGCGAGTCGATCTTCTGCGCGACGCGGTAGGCGATGCGCGTCGGGAAGTTCGCCTTGATCATGCCAGTGATGACGTCGACGCTCGGTCGCTGCGTCGCGAGGATGACGTGCATGCCCGCCGCGCGCGCCTTCTGCGCGAGACGCGCGACGCACGCCTCCACTTCCTTCCCCTGCTGCATCATGAGGTCGGCGAATTCGTCGACGACGATGACGATCATGGGAAGCGTCTCCGGCAGCTGCTGCTCGCCTTCCGGATCGTCGTCACGGACGCGGAGCACTTCCTGGATCCCGTTCAGGTCCTTGCCGACGATGGCCTTGCCGAGCGGGTTCTTCACCTCGCCCGCGAGCACGCGCTTCACCCAGCCGTTGTAGGTGCCGATGTTCTTCGTGCCGGCGTCGGCGAAGAGCTGGTAGCGCCGCTCCATCTCGTCGACGGCCCACTTGAGCGCCGTCGCCGCCTGCTTCATGTCGGTGACGACGGGAAGCAGCATGTGCGGGATGCGGTCGTAGGGCGCGAGCTCGACGACCTTCGGATCGATCATGAGCATGCGCAGCTCCTCCGGCGTGCGCCGGAAGAGGAGCGAAGTCAGCATGACGTTGAGACCGACGCTCTTGCCGGCGCCGGTCGCGCCCGCGACGATTGCGTGCGGCATGCTCGCGAGATCCGCGTACACGGGGTTGCCGACGATGTCGCGGCCGAGGACGACCGGGAGCGGAACGTCGAGCGTTTGAAAACGGCGATCCTCGACGAGGTCGCGCAGGATGACGGGCACGCGCTTCTCGTTCGGGAGCTCGAACCCGATGCGGTTCTTGCCCGGAATCGGCGCGACGATGCGGACCTTCTTCGCGAGGGCGAGCGCGAGGTCGTCGGCGAGCGCGGCGACCTTGCTGACCTTCGTGCCGGCGACGGGCGAGACCTCGAACGTCGTGACGACCGGGCCGGGGAGGATCTCCTCGACCTTGCCGGTGACCTTGTAGTCGGCGAGCGTCTTCACGAGGAGCTCGGCGTTCTTCCGGAGCTTCTCCTCGTCGAACATCGGCCCGATGTCGAGCTTGCCCGGCTGGAGCATGTCGAGCGAGGGCAGCTCGAAGGCGGGCCCGTTCTTCTTTTTTTCCTTCTCCGCGGGTTTCTTCTCGATCTTGGCGGGGGCGTCCTTCTCGAGCGCGGCGGACGTATCGACGATCGTGATGCCCACCGGCGCATCCTTCTTGGCGCGCGGCGAGGGGCGCTTCTTCGCGACCGCGTCGAGGCCCTCCAGCGGCGTCACGTCGAGCGGCGCGCTCGGCTCCACGTCGTCGTCCTCGTCCGGCGGCGGCGCAGTCGGCGACTTTTTCGCGGGCACGTCTTCGTCGGCGACGGCCTTGGCGACGCTCGCCGCCTCGACCTGCGCGTCCGTCGGCGGCTTCTTCTTCCGCGAGCGCGGCTTCGGCGCCTCTTCGGGCTCCTCGCCGTCCGCATCGTCGCTGTCCGGCGCGACGTCGGCCTCGATCTCCGCGTCGGCGACGGCGTCGGTTTTCCGGCGGCGCGGCTTCCGCTTCTTCGACTCGGCATCGGCGTTGCGGTCCACGACGACGAGCGGGCTCTCTTCGGCGAACGGCTCCTTCGCCTCTTTCACGATGCGGACGCGCGGGCGCGAGGGCTTGTCCGCGGGGTCGCCGGGATCGCTGTCACGGAGGATCTCGCGATCCTCGGGATCATCCTCCGGCACGAGGATGGTCGCTTCGTCGCTCGCGCGGCCCGCGATGTGCGGCTCCTCCTCGCGACGACGCTGCGCCTCTTTCTCGCGCTCCACCTCGCGGGCCTTTGCCCATGCACCGGCGACGGAGCGCGCGCCCACGGCGGTCTTCGCGGCAGAGAGCGTCCCGAGGCGCGCGAGCCAGCGCATCATCGCGATGAAGGAGAACGTCGCGCGTCCGATGAGGATGAGACCGAGCAGCGCGAACCCGACGAGGAACGAGCCGACCGTGGAGAACAACGAACGGGCGAGCTCGCCGAAGAGCTCGCCGACCATCCCGCCGGCGGGGTGACGGCCGAACGCGAGCTTGCCCGGGCCGCCGACCTGCACGAGGGCGGCGCCGATGACGACCATCAGGATGTCGCCGGCGAGGCGCGCGGGCGTCGCGTTGCTCCGCTTGCCGCGGACGTACGGGATGCCGAGGAGAAGCGCCTCGAAGGGCACCACCCACGCAGCGACGCCGACGAGGCTGACGAAGGCGCGCGCGACGGCGGCGCCGACCGGCCCGACCCAGTTGTCGCCGACCACGGCCGGCGCGCTCCCGTCGGTGATGGGCGCAGCCTGCGGATCGCCCGCATACGAAGCGAGCGCCAGGGAGAGGAAGACGGCGAACGTCCAGAGCACGAGGGCAAGCGCTTCGCGGCCGCGTGCGAACGTCGGAGGCTGCGGTCCGAGGACCGTCGGCATCTTCGTGTTCGGCGGCGGCACGCTCCCGGACGGCAGGAGCCGCCGGGGCGCGAACACCGGCTCGGAGCGCGCGAGCGCCCCCGCACCTGCCGCGGCGCTCGTCGAAGCGCCCGAAAGCGCGTCCGCCGGACCGCGGGTCTTCCCCCCTGCAAACAGGCTCAGAATTGCCATACCTACGTTGACCTACATAGGAGGCTACGGCCCCGGTGGCCGTGGAGTCAACCTTGCGGCGGGGCTCCGGAGGAGCGCGGCAACGGCGCACGGCGCGGCGGGCTCCAGCGTGGCGACGTTCCGAATAATCCTTGGGTATCGTTCGGCTCCCGGCGTAAAGTCGGGAGCCAGGAAAGCTGGTGGGATCGGCGCGCTCGCGGCCCGTACGCGGGCTCGGGGCCCCATACCGAGGTCATGATGGGCGGAACGAAGAGGCGGCGGTCCTTCGCAGGGTGGACGCGCGGGGCGCTCGCAGCCGCGATGCTGGGGACGCTCACGGGAGCGGTCGGCGGCTGCCGTGTCGCCGAGAACGACGTGAAGCGTTGGGAAACGACGCAGCGCGGTCCTTACAAGCTCGTCGCCGTCGTCACGCACGACAAATACAGCTGGGAGCTGCGCACCGAAGCGGCGCTCTCGCTCATCCGCATGCCCGCGCGCGGGGGCGTCCGTCAGGGCATCGGCTTCCTCATCGACCATTACAAAGACGAAGAGGGCGTCTCGCGCGAGGGCGCGCTGAACCAGCTGAGCGAGGAGCAGCGCCGTCAGATCGTCGACCGCATGGCGCCCGAGCTGATCAAGGAGCTCCAGAACCCGCCGCCCGCCCGCACGCCCGAGGGTCGCCTCCCGCCCGATCCGACCATCCCGTTCAAAGACGCGACGTTCGCGATGCTCATCCACGAGCCGCCGCTCGTGTCGAACGACAAGACGAAGCAAGACCTCCGCGCCGCGCTCACCCACTGGGCGCAGACCGGCTTCGAGGACCGCATCGAGAACGGCTCGCAGCAGTTCGGTCTCGAGCAGATGATGCGCTTTCTGGGCCCCGAGAGCGTGAAGACGCTCCCCGGCATCATCAACGAGAACGCGACGCGTCTCGACCGCATCGCCGGCCTCGTGAACGACGTCGGCGACGAGGCGGCGAAGGCGAAGGCCTCCGAGCAGCTCGTCGCGCTCGCCAAGCAGTACAACTCGAAAGAGTGGCTCGAGGCGCAGACGAAGGTCGTCAAGGAGCACAACGCCAAGAACGGCGTGAAGGCCGACGACAACCAAGTCGCGCAGCAGGTCGACAAGATCCAGGAACGCCGCCTCACCGAAGAGGTCTTCCCGGCGATGAAGAAGGTCGGCGGTCGCCCCGCGATCGACTACCTCTTCACGTACGCGGGCGATGCGCAGAAGCCGCCGGAGCGCCGCAAGCTGGCCCTCGCGGCGCTCGAAGGCCGCGTCGACAAGAACAACCCGCAGGACCTCGATCGCCTCTTCGCCATCGCGAAGAACGAAGAGCTCCCCGACACGGTGCGCGACGGCGCGTTCCGGCGCATGGGCGAGCTGCCGAGGGAGCAGATCGTCGCCAAGCTCTACACGCTCTTCGAGCCGAAGAAGTGGAAGACGCGCTGGGTCGCCGGCGAGACGATCCTGAAGACGATGAGCACGAAGCAGGTGCCCGAGTTCATGGCGCGCTTGCCGAAGACGCCGGCCACGAAGATGGGCATGACCGAGCCGCTCTCGTACGGCGACGTCATCCGCAAGATGGAGCCCGGCGCCGGCGAGCCGAAGCCGCGCGACGTCATCCAGCCGTATCTCGCGAGCCGCGACCTCGGGCCGAAGCTCACCGCCCTCGGCTTCTTCTGGGAGGGAAAGAAGGCCGATCAGCCGGCCGTCGCTCCCCACGCCGACGACTCGACGCCCCTTCCGAAGTGCGAGAAAGAGGACGAGTGCTCGTGGTCGTGTGACGTTCCGAAGGCGCCCGGCTCGAAGGAGATGGAGCCGAAGGAGCTGAAGACCGTCGGCGAATTCGTGAAGTTCTGCCTGCTCCCCTCGATGGAGCACTGACGCGGGCAGGAGCGGTGGGGTAGTATTTCCCGGTTAGGCACGCGAGAGACCCAAAATCACGATGAGCTCGGATCCCAACAAGAAGAGCCCTCGGACGTTCCAGTGCCGCGACATGCTCTGGGAGACGTTCGAGCAGATGGCGCGCGAGCTCGAATGCAGCGTCGACTACCTCATCAACGAGGCGATGAAGCAGTACGCGCGGCAGCGCAGCTACGGCGGACGAACGCCGTATCCGAGCACGCAGAGCCGCGGCGGCGGTGATCCCGGCGGCGGCGCCGGGTACCCGAGCGCGCCTCCTCCGCCGATGCCTCCTCCGCCTGCGTCGATGCGTAGCGGGATGGGCGGTATGCCGAACACACGCGGCGGTGGTGGTCTGCCTCCGCCGCCCGCGCGTGGTGGTGGTCTGCCTGCGCCCCCTCCCCCGCCTCGGGGTGGCGGCATCCAGAGCGGCCTCGGCATGCAGCCTCCGCCGCGCCTCGCGACCGGCATGCAGCCCGGTCGCTCGCAGCCGCCGAGCGCGCCGCGCAGTGCGCCCCCGCCGATCCCGGGCGGTCGCGGAAACTCGATGCCGCCCGTGCCGAGCGGCGGCGGATACAACGGCGGCCTCATGGGGTCGACCGGCGCGCAGCTGTCGATCATCTACCAGGGCGAGAAGGTCGGCGTATCGAAAGACCGCTTCGTCATCGGCCGCGGAAAGCAGTCGAGCGACCTGACGCTGAAGGACCCGAACGTCTCGCGTCAGCACGCGATGATCGAGTACCAGAACGGCGTCTACTTCATGGTCGACATGGGCTCGACGAACGGCGTCGAGTACAACGGCCAGCGCATCGCACGGAAGCAGATCGCCGAGGGCGACGTCTTCCGCATCTGCGATCACGACCTCCGCTTCACGTATCGCTGATCGGTCGCCGTGCACGTCGCGGTTTTCGGCGCCGGCGCGCTCGGCGGCGTCTACGGCGTGCGCCTCGCAAAACGCGCCGGGGTGACGGTCAGCTTCGTCGTGCGCCCTCGGCGCGCCGGCTCGCGCGAGCCGATCCACATCGAGCACGTGGATAGGCCGAAGGACGGCCGCGAGACGCTGTCTGCACCGGAGCGCGTGGCGACGGTTCCGGAGGACGCCGACGTCATCGTTCTCGCGGTCGGCACCGAAGATCTCGATGCGATCCGGCCCGTTCTCGACGGGTCGGGCGCGCCGATCGTCGTGCTGACGCCGATGATGCCGCGCGAGTGGCAGCGCATGCGCGCCGCGTTCGGCGAAAGAGTCCTCGCCGCGATGCCCAGCGTGGTCGCGTACGCGAACGAAGGCGGGATCATCCGCTACTGGCTCCCTCCTGCGCCGACGCGCATCGACGAGCCCCGCGCAGGAGGTCACGGCGTCGTCGTTCGCGAGCTCGCGCATGCTCTCTCCCGCGCCGGCATCCGCACGCACCTCGAGCTCGGCGTGCACGAGACGAACCCCGCGACGACGGTGTGCTTCATTCCGGTGGGAATGGGCGTCGGCCTGGCGGGCGGGCTCGAGGCTCTCGCTGCCGACGAGGAGCTCGCGGACCTCGTTCGGCGCGCGTGCCGTGAGGGCGTCGCGCTCGCGCCTCGCATCGGCCGTCCGGAACCGCTCGCGCCGCTCGCGCCGCTCGCCGCCTCGCACTTCGTTCTGCGCGTCGTGGTCACGTACCTTCGTCGTCGCGCGCCCGAAGCGCTCCACTACGTGGACGAGCACTTCGGGCGGAAGCTCCGCGCGCAACATCGCGCCATGGCGGAGGCGATGGTCGAGCTCGCCGAGCAAAAGCGAGCTCCGCACGAGGCCATCGGCGAGCTCGCAGCCCGGCTGAGGGCCGCGGAAAAATCGTGAGCGGGGCCTGAAGCGCCGGCGCGGGGGGCCGTTCCCCTCGATGTGCAGCTCCTCCGTGCGATCCTCCTCGCTCCCCTCGCCGCGCTCGTCACCTTCGGCACCGGATGCGCCGCGGCTCCCGTGGCGCCTTCGCGACCGGTGAGCTTCTCGTTCCGGCCGGCACCCGGCCAGCAGGATCTCTGGCTCGCGACGCCCATCGCGGTGGAGATGCAGAACGAGCACGACATCCGCGCCGTCGAAGCGGCCGATGCGGTGTACGTCGGCGAGCTCGGCCTCGACGGCGCTCGCATCCGTCCCGGTCACCTCGCGCTGCTCGCAGCGAAGTACGGCGCGACGCACTTCCAGATCATCACGGCCGCCGACGAGCTCCGCGTCGACGTCGTGCTCTACCGCGTCGAGCGCGACCGTTGGTCGACGCTCCCGGACGGGCTTCGCCCCGCGCCCACGGCAGGACCGGCCCTCGACGACGACTCCTCCGCCTCGCTGTAGGAGCACCGCGCTCCGTCGGGCATAATCCGCCCGATGTCGCGCCCCGATGACCGCCCGCTCCGGCGTCTGCCGACGCTCGAGCCGCGCAAGGCCACCCTCGAGCGGTGCGTCTTCTGCCCGAAGCTCTGTCGAACCGCGTGCCCCGTTTCGAACGCGGCGCCGAAGGAGACGCTCACTCCCTGGGGGAAGATGAGCATGGCTTACTTCGTCGCGAACGAGAGCGTCGCCCTCTCGGACAGCTTCGCCGATCCGGCGTGGGCTTGCACCGGCTGCTTCGGCTGCCGCGAGCAGTGCGATCATCGCAACGACGTTGCTGGAACGCTCTTCGAGGCGCGCTCCGCGCTCGCTCACCGCGGGGTCGGCCCGAAGCGCGCGCGGGACGTCGTCGAGCGCTTCGACGAGAAGACGGCGGTGCTCGGGAAGATCGCGCGCGACCTTTCGGTCATGCCCGAGGTGGACGCGTCTGCGCCGACGGCCTTGCTCCTCGGATGCGCGTACGCGCGTGATGCGCACGGCGGCGGCGACGATGCGCGTGCGCGGGTTGCGCGCGATGCGGTGCGCGCGACGGCGAAGCTCGTCTCCGGCAAGGTCGCTCTCGTCGAAGCATGTTGCGGCGCGCCGCTGCTCTATGCCGGCGCCAAAGATCGGTTCGTGGCGCAGGGGCGTGCGTTGGCGAGCTCGCTCGCCGGCAAAGAGCGACTCGTCGTCATCGATGCCGGCTGCGCCTCCACGATCCGCGTCCACCACGCGGACGCGGGCGTCGGCATCGTCACACCCGTCGAGCATTTCGCGGAGCGCGCCGCACGCGAGCTCGGGATGCTGCGCGAGGTGCCGGAGCTCGGAGGCGGTCCGGTTCGGTGGCACGACCCGTGTCAGCTCGGACGCGGCCTCGGTGTCTACGATCAGCCGCGCGCGCTCCTCTCGCGTGCGCTCGGCCGCGCGCCGGACGAGTTCGAGCGGCGGCGCGAGCACGGCCACTGCTCCGGCGCCGGCGGCCTTCTTCCGGTAACCATGCCGGAGGTCTCCGACGGCATCGCGCGCGGACGTGTCGCCGAGCACGTCGAAGCGGGCGGAGGCACGGTGGTCACCGCATGTGCATCGAGCATGAAGAAGATGCAGAAGCAGGGCGCGTCCGTCATCGATCTCGTCACCGTGGTCGCGCGCGCTCTGGGCGTCGGATGACGCGCGCGCGGCGGGAGCACACGTGACGGCGCGCGTGTCTTTGCCGCCGCCGGCGCCTCCCCGTCGCACGGTCGCGACGCGCATCCTCGTCTCGTTCGCGGTCACGCTGCTCGCGTTCGCCGCAACGACCGGGGTCTCCGCCCTCGCCCAGAAACGCACGGCGGAAGACAGCAAGGTGCTCGCCGAAGGCTATGTGCCCGTGGCGCTGAAGCTCGGGCAGCTCCGCGCCGTGCAGTCGACGATTGCCTCGCTGGTCGACGGCATGCCGGACGAGAAGAACCCGCTCTCGATGCGCGCAGCGCTCGACACGTTGACGAGCGTACGGCGGGCGACGAGCGACGACGTCCGCGCGGCGATGCAGAACCTGCGAGAGCTCGACGGCGACGCCACGCGACAGAACGCGCTCGCACTGACGGGCGAGCTCGACGTTGCGCAGGCGACGTTCGGGTCCGACCGCAGCTCCATGGATCGACTCTTCGCCGCGTTCGATGCCGCGGATCGCGATGCGGTGAACCGCGAGGTCGTCGAGCTCGGCGCGCGCGAGCACGACGGCGTGAAGCGGCTCGAGGCGCTCACGAAGCACGTGGAGCGCGACATGAACGCGCTCTCCGCAGCCGCCCACGCGCGTGAAGCACGCGCGTTTCTCCAGCTCGCGCTGCTCGCAGCGCTGACTCTCGCGGTGGGCGTCGCCGTCGCGATTCACACGCGGAAGCTCCTTCGTCCGCTGGAGCGCGTGACCGAACGGGCGCGTGCCGTCGCCCGTGGCGACCTCACCCCGCAACCCATCGAGGAGAGCGACGACGAGATCGGCCAGCTCGCCTCCGCATTCGAGCGAATGGTCGGCGCGGTGGGGCGTGCGCAGAGCCGGGCGGTCGCGAACGAGCGATTGGCAGCGATCGGCAAGATGGCGGCGCACGTGACGCACGAGATCCGGAACCCGCTCTCGTCGATCGGGCTCAACATCGAGCTCCTCGAGGAGGAGCTCGCCGGCGGCGGCGTATCGGGTGAAGCCAAGAGCCTGCTCACCGCGATCACGCGTGAGGTGCAGCGGCTCGAGCATCTCTCGGAGGAGTACCTCCGCGTGGCGCGTCTTCCTCAGCCGCGCATGGAGCAGGAGGATCTCGCGACCGCGGTGCGCGAGATCGTGGCGTTCGCGAAGCCAGAGATGGATCGCGCTGGGCTCGAGCTCCGGCTCGACGTGTCGGAGGATCTGCCGCCCGCGCTCTTCGACGAGGGGCAAATCCGTCAGGCGCTCCTCAACGTGATGCGCAACGCGCGCGAAGCGATGCCGGATGGCGGCAAGATCGATGTCTTCGTGCGCGCCGATGGGATGAGCGTCGTCGTCGGCGTCGATGATCGCGGCGCGGGCATCCCGGACGACGTGCGGTCGCGCATCTTCGATCCGTTCTTCTCGACGAAGGGCGAAGGCACGGGGCTAGGCCTCGCGATCACGCGCCAGATCGTGGAAGCGCACGGCGGAACGATCGCCTGCGACGCACGCGACGGCGGAGGCACGTCCTTCCGCATCTTGCTGCCGATCGCGCCGCAGAGACTCTCGGGGCCGTCGAGCATCGCCAGCGTTCGGCCGTCGGTCACCGCGTAGCGACGCGCGGCGCGGGCACGGCGCAAGCGCGGGGCGGCGCGGCGCGGCGCGGCGCGGTTCACCGCGTGCGCGATTCGGCGGACGACGATGCTGGCGCCGTCTGGGCGGTGCTGTCGGGGGGCTCGCTCTCGTCGTCGAGGCCGAGAGCGATCTCGGCCTCGAACACGAACCGCAGGTCCGGCGTGCGTTTCAGCTCGATCGCCTCGGCCAGGCGACCGCGCAGGAACGGCGTCGCGCGCTCGAGCGCACGCTCCACTTCCGCGCGGACGTGTCCCTTCGGCACGACGAAGTGCACGCGCGCGTTCCGATAGTCGGGGCTCAGCGCGACGGCGGTGATGCGCACGCCGAACAACGTCGCATCCGCGACATCATCACGAACGATCGCGCGGAGCTCCTCGAGGATGGACCCTTCGAGACGCTGGTGGCGGTGGCCGGTGTTTCCTTCTCGTTCGTGTTTCATCGCGGGCACCGACGCGCTCTCGCCGCAAGGATCTTCGAGGTGGACGAGGCGCACCTTCGTCTCTCTACTCTCCACGAACGCGTTCGCGGCGGTGGAGGGTGGGCTCGCACGCTCCCTTCGTCAAGGCGCCGCCCCGCGAAACCTGGTAACTAAGCGCCCATGGCTCGCCCCGATGGTCGCGCGTTCGACGTGCTCCGCCCCGTCGAGATGACGGTCGGCTTCCACCGCATGGCGGAGGGCTCCGTGCTCTATCGCGCCGGCTCGACGGTCGTCCTCGCAACGGCATCCGTCGACGAAAAGGTCCCCGGTTGGATGGAGGGGAAGGGCAAGGGCTGGATCACCGCCGAGTACCAGATGCATCCGCGCTCGAACCCCGATCGCCGCGAGAACCGCGACGGCCGCGGCAAGGCTCCGAGCGGGCGCACGCAAGAGATCCAGCGCCTCGTGGGTCGCGCCCTCCGCGCCGCCGTCGACATGAAGAAGCTCGGCGAGCGGCAGATCACCATCGACTGCGACGTCCTCGAGGCGGATGGCGGCACGCGCACCGCGTCGATCACGGCGGGCTTCGTCGCGCTCTGCTTGGCGCTCCAGAAGATCACCAGCGCCGGCAAGCTGACGCAAGCGTGCGTGCGCGAGCCGGTCGCCGCGACGAGCGTCGGGTACCTCGACGACGATCTCGCCCTCGATCTCGTCTACCTCGAAGACTCACGCGCCGAGGTCGACCTGAATCTCGTGGCGACGAAGTCGGGACAGATCGTCGAGGTGCAGGGCACCGCGGAGGGCGCGCCGGTCCCTCGCAAGGACGTGCTCCGCATGATGGACCTTGCCCTCGTCGGGATCGAGCAGCTGACGGCGCTGCAGGAGAAGGTGCTCGCGGGAGCGGGCGTCGACCTCGCCGCGCTCACGATGAAGGCCTGAAGCGAAGGGGGAGCGGGATGACGCACGCGTTGGTGGTGGCGACGACGAATCGCGGCAAGCTCGACGAGCTCCGTCAGCTGCTCGCCGACCTGGACGTGCAGGTGCTCTCCGTAACGGACGTCGTTCGCAAGCCCATCCACGTCGTGGAAGACGGTGCGACGTTCGAAGACAACGCGAAGAAGAAGGCGCGCGAGGTCGCGGCGGCGACGATGATGCTGACGCTCGCGGACGACTCGGGCCTCGAGGTCGACGCGCTCGGCGGTGCGCCCGGCGTGCGTTCGGCGCGATTCGCCGGCGAACGTTCGACGGACGCCGAGAACAACGCGGCGCTGCTCGCCGCGCTCGACGCGAACGATGCGGATCCCGAGGCACGCACGGGCGACTACCCCGCGCGCTTCCGTTGCGTGCTGGCGCTCGTCGACCCGTTCGTCAACGACGGCGAGCCGTTCGTGGTCGAGGGCGCATGCGAAGGGAAGATCACGCGTACGCCGCGCGGCTCCGGCGGGTTCGGCTACGACCCCCTCTTCCTGGTGGACGGCACGGAGAAGACGATGGCCGAGCTCGCGCAGGACGAGAAGAACCGCATCTCCCATCGCGCGCGAGCCTTCGGGAAGCTCCGCCTCGTCCTCGAAAAAATCCTCGCCGAACGAGACGCGCTGACGCGCAAAGTCGTCGGCTGACCGCGCAGCGCGGCGGAGGACGGCCAACGCTCGGGACGACGTCGGTCCCTCCCCGCCAACCGCGTCGCGGCGCCGTCGGGGGCGCCCTCTCCGGCGGTGGCACCCCAGCAAAGACCTCGGAAGACCGTGGTTCCGCGAGGTTCCCGTTCGTTGCCGCAGCAACGAAGCCGCGCAGCTACGCGCGCGCCGTGCGGCCGCGGGCCAGGGGCCGGCGGGCTGGGTTGCCGGGGGCCGGGTTGCCGGGGGCCGGGTTGCCGGGGGCCGGGGGCCGGGTTGCCGGGATCGTTGCCGGCCGGTCGAATGAACCCCGAACGTTGCCGGGTCGGTTCGACGGCGAACGTTGCCGGAGCAACGAGCGCCCGAGCTCGCTCGGCGAACGCGTGAACATTTGGTCGCGCGCCCTCGTTCGCGGGCGCGCTCGTAGGCGACGTCGAATCGTTCGCCGGCGAACGATTTGCCGCGGCCGCGACCGAACGCTGACCGGTTAGGCGGCGAACTATCTCTCGCGACCGGCGACCGGCGACCGGCGACCGGCGACGGGCGACCGGCGACGGGCGCCCCGCGCATCGCGACCGGCCCCGTTCGTCCGCCCGCGAGCCATCCCTCGTGGACACCGCCTGAGCACGGATCGTTCGCCGGCGAACGATCGCTCCGGCGGCCGTCCACCGCCGCTCGTTCGCCGGCGAACGATCCCTCCGGCGGCGGTCCACCGCCGAGCCTTCGACGGCGAAGGGGCCCTCCGGCACGGGCGGGAGGCGAATCGTTCGCCGGCGAACGATGCCGCAGAGCAGGCGAGTCGTTGCCACGGCAACGATCTCGAACGCGAGTGACCTCGCAGGATTACCGTTCGTTGCCGGGGTTCCACGTTCCGGAGGGGTCTCCCCGTAGGGACGTCCGCGCACTGGCATCCCGGGCCCCACGCCCCGCCGGCTCCACGGTCCGCGCGCGGCCGGCCGCTCCCCGCCGGCTGGGCGCGCGGCGTGCTCGCCGCGGCGCGTTGCCCCGCCGGCCACCGTTCCTTATTTGCCGAAGAGATCGAAGTGCACGCCGACGCCAACGCTCAGCATCACGTACGGGAGCGCGGTCTTCACCGTGCCGCTGCCGGTGAAGGGAGGGCGGACGCTGCCGTCGCCCTGGTTCGGGGCGAAGTCGATCGTGCCTTCGGTGTCGTTAAGGCGGCCCGTCGAGACGGAGAGCACCGGCTCGATCGTGAAGAGCGTCATTACGCGGATCTCGGCGCCGAGCCCGAGCTTGAAGAACTCGAGACCGCTCATCGTGTACGACTGCTGCCCGTTGTAGAGCGAGACCTTCCGCATGCCGATCGCGATCTCGGTGAGGAACGCGACGGAGTCGACGTCGCCACCGAGGTAGCGGAAGCCGATGCCGTAGTAGTCGGTCGTCGCGGAGGCGTCAGGCAGGCCGTCGAAGCGATGGCCCGCGCCCATGAAGCCGTGATCCCAGAAGAGGTACGGGATGTAGCGATGCGAGATGCGCGCGCCAACGTCGATTTGCGTGCCCGGCCCGCTTCCGATGAGGTTGCCGGTCGTCTCCGCGTTGCCGTCCGGGTTCTCGTAGAAGCTGAATCCGAAGCCCTGGTAACTGAGACGAGGGCCAATCCAGAGCGAGAACTTGGGCGCGTGCGTCGGCGCATCCGGTTCGACGTACGGCACGGGTGCCGGCGCGGGCCTCGGCGGCGGAGCCTGCTGCGGCGGCGGGTAGTAGCCGGGCGGCTGGGGAGGCGGGTAGTAGTTCGGCTGGCCGTATCCCGGCGGCGGATAGCCACCGTAACCGGGCGGCGGATACTGACCCGGAGGCGGCTGACCCGGAGGCGGCTGACCCGGCGGGTACTGACCCGGCGGATACTGACCCGGAGGCGGATACTGACCCGGAGGCGGCTGGTACTGCCCCGGCGGCGGATATCCGCCGTAACCCGGAGGAGGCGGCTGGTATTGCCCCGGCGGCGGCTGGTACTGCCCCGGCGGCGGCGCAGGTGCGGGGTGCGGCAGCGGTTGCTGCGCGGCGGCCGAACCGGCGAGGACGAGCGTGGCACTTGCGAAGAGAGACGAAGCGAAGAGCGAAGAAGCGCGCATGAAAGCCTTCCGTCGAGGGGGGCATCATAACGGAAATCCGCGAGCGCGCCGTCGCCCGGCCATTTGACGGGCTCTCGCGCCGGTGCTTGAAGCAGCCCGTGCTCGGCGGGTCGATGAAGGGCATGAAGGCGTACGGCAAGTACGGCGCGCTCGGCCTCGAGCTCCTGCTGTCGATCGGCGTCGGGTATTACCTGGGCGCCTGGCTCGACAAGAAGGCCGGGACGCACTTCCTCGCGTTCGTCGGGTTTCTGCTCGGGTGTTATGCCGGCTTTCGCGCGCTCTTCCGCGCGGCGAAGCAGATGCAACGCGATATCGAGAACGACGAGGCGCTCGAGCGCGGTCACGATCCCTGGGCCGCGCGCGTTCCCGACGACCGCGACGACGACGCGTACGACAGCACCCGCCGCGACGCAGACGACAGCGCCCGCCGCGACGCAGACGACAGCGCCCGCCGCGACGCAGACGACAGCGCCCGCCGCGACGCGCGCGACAAGGCCCGCGACGACGGCGTCGCCGGCGGCGGGAAGGGCGACGCATGAAGACCGATCCCCAGAACGAAGGCCCCGAGCCGCAGGACGCCGCGAAAATCGCCGCCATCGCAGGCGCGGTGCTCGGCGCGGTCATGGCGCTCGTCGCGCTCGTCACCTACGGCCCGCGCACCGCCGCATCGGTCGCGCTCGGAAGCGCGATCGCGGTCGCGAATCTCGTCACGCTGCGCGCCATCATCCACGCGATCATCCGACCGCCGGACCACGACGCCGGAGACCCGGCGTGGAACGGCGACGGCACGCACGCCAGCGACGAACGCACCGCCGGCGACGGCGCCACAGACGCCGATGCCGGCGACGAACGCGCCGAGGCCGACGCCGACGCCGACGCCGCCGGCGCCCCCTCACCCCGCGCGGCACGCGATCACCGCGCCGAAGGCAAACGAGGCGGCGCGGCTTGGGGCGTCTTCGCGCTCCTCAAGATCCTCGTCCTGTTCGGCGCGATCTGGGTGCTTTTGACTCGCGGGCTCGTCGACCCTATCCCGCTCGTCGTCGGCTACGGCGTCCTGCCCCTCGGCATCGCGGCGAGCAGCCTCGTTGCGAGCCTCTTCCCTCAACGCGCAGACAAGCGCATGCCGCCCCGCCGCCGGCGCTGATCCGATCCGCGCTGCAATTTGGAAAAACCCGTGTTAGGAGGCGTCCCGCGACGATGCCGGAGCACACTTCGTTCCTCAGCTACCTGATCGCCATGTTCCCTGCCCTCGGGCACAACATGCAGAACTTCGGCAAGACGTTCGTCCGGCAGCAGCCTGTCGATGCGCACGGTGCCGAGCCGCTGGTCGCGAGCCTGCTCGTCTTCGTCATCCTGGTCGTCCTCGCGCTCGCCGCGAAGAAGCAGGTCGCCGACTACGAGAAGTCCGTCATCCCCGACGAGAAGCTCTCGCTGCGCACGTTCTTCGAGATCTTCATCGGCTACTTCTACGGAATGATGAAGGACATGATGGGTCCGACCCGGGCGAAGAAGTACTTCCCCGTCGTCGGCACCGCCGCGTGCTTCATCCTGTTCTCGAACGTGCTCGGCATGATTCCGGGGTTCCTCCCGCCGACGTCGAGCTGGAACATCACCGCGGGCTGCGCGCTCGTCGTGCTCCTCTCCTTCACCTATTACGGGCTGAAGGCGCAGGGCATGGGCTTCATCAGCCACCTCGCGGGCCCGTGGATGGGATGGGCGATGCTGCCCATCAACGTCCTCATCTTCGCGATCGAGTTCCTGTCGACGTTCATCATCCGTCCGATCACGCTGAGCATCCGCTTGATGCTCAACATCGCGGTCGACCACCTCCTGCTTTCGATCCTGCTCGGCATCTTCACGCTGTTCCTGCCGATCCCGATCATGATCCTCGGCACGCTGGTGGCCGTCGTGCAGGTCCTCGTCTTCTGCCTTCTCACGTCGATCTACATCGCGCTGGCGACCGAGGGTCACGGCGACGATCACGGTCACGGACACGCCGCCGGCGACGCGCACGGCCACGGCGATCACGGAGAGAAAGCCCACGCGTGAGGCTGGCTCGACGAAGCCTCTAGCCCTAGACCGACAAACCGATTATGAGGCCGCTCGAAAGCGCGTCTCGAACCGTCCCGAAAGACCTAAGAAGGAGTCAGTCACGATGAGCACCCGTAAGTTCGGCCCCGCAGCCCTCGCGTTCGTCGCCGCGTTCCTCGTTCCCCTCGCTGCGTTCGCGCAGGAGACGGGCAAGGTCGGCTCGAACCGCTTCGACGTGAAGGTGTGGGCGGCCGGCGCCGCGGGCCTCGCCATCGGCCTCGGCGTCCTCGGCGGCGCGATGGGTCAGGGCAAGGCGGCCGCTGCCGCGCTCGAAGGCATCTCGCGCAACCCGGGCGCTGCCGCCCGCATCCAGACCCCGATGATTCTCGGCCTCGCGCTGATCGAGTCGCTCGTGCTCCTCAGCTTCGTCATCGCGTTCTTCCTCCAGGGCCTCGCCAGCGCCGGCTGACGCGCACCCGAGACGCGAAAGCGGAAACGCCCGCGCCGCCTCGAACGAGGTGGCCCGGGCGTTTCTCCTTTCGAAGCTGCTGCCTCGCAGAGCGACGCGTCAGTGACGGGCGTGCTCGAAGCCACGGCGAACGAGGTTCTTCACGTCGTTCCACTTGCGGGTGACGCCGCCGCCCGTGCCGCCACCGCTCGCCCCCGCTCCGGACTCCCAGTCGGTCCGAAGCTGATTCTCGAGCCGATCGTCCCACTGCGAGTACTGCGAGCCGTATTGGCTGTGCGCGCCGTAGCCGTACGCCAGCGGCTGCTCCGCATCGTCCCACGTGAGCGTGCCGCCCCCGTGCGCGCTCGTTCCACCGATGGCGTTCGCCTGGCTCGGCGGCGGGATCATGTCCTTGCCGGTCGCCTGCTTCACGGTGTCACCGACGTCTTGGTCGAGGTCACGACCGCCCATGTGCAGGTCGTTCTTCGTCTGCTCCCAGTCGCGCTTCAGCGCGTCTTTGACACGGTCCCAAGCGCTGCCGTGCTGTTCCGTCCACCACTTCGGCTGCCACCTCGCGACTCCCATCGTGTTTCCTCCTTCGGAATGGGTTCCGATGGGCGCAGGCTGCAAACCACACGCCGCGTGGTGACGCCACGCACGCGACCTACTCGAGCTTCTTCGTCCGCCGTGCGTCGCGAAGAACGTGGACGACGAGAAGCAGTCCCGACAGCGTGAAGAGCGTGACGCCCGCTGCCATGCTGTGCGGAAGCGCCATCGCGCCCGAAACCGTTCCGCCGGCGACGACCAGCCCCGAGAAGATGCGTCGGCCGAGCCGGTCTTGCGCCGCGGGCAGCGCAGGGTCCGCCGTCTTCACGACGAGCCGCCCGAGCCGCAGATCTTCCAGGATCTCTCGCGCCTGCAACGGCACGTCGTAGCCCGCGCGCGAGAGCTGCTCGACACCGCGAATGAGCTCGTTGCCGAGCCGCTGCGGCGAGTACCGCTTCTTCAAGATGGCGAGGAAGTACGGCTGCGCCTCCCCGAACACGTCGAGGTCCGGATCGAGCTGCTTGCCGATGCCCTCGATGGTCATCAGCGCTTTGCCCACCAGCATGAAGTCGGGCGGAATCTCGAGGCCGTACTTCATCGCGCCCTGGACGAGATCGCGGATCATCGCCGAGAGCTCGATCTCCTTGAGCGGCTTGCCGAGGTACTTCTCCGCGAGCACGGCCACTTCGCCGCGGTACTCGCGCATGTCGATCTTCCGCGTCGGCCGTCCGATCGCGTAGAGCGCGTCGGCGACGGCATACGAGTCCTTGCGTACCGCGGCGACCATCAGATCGACCGTGCGATCCCGGAGCTCCGGCGAGAGGCGGCCCACCATTCCGAGATCGATGAGCCCGATGATCGGCGGGCTCTGACCCATCAAGATGATGTTCCCGGGATGAGGATCCGCGTGGAAGAAGCCGTCCTCGAAGATCATCTTGATGACGACGCCGACCGCATTCTTCGCGACGACCTTGCCGTCCACGCCCGCAGCGAGCGCCTTGTCGACCTTCAGCCCATCGAAGAACTCGAGCGCGAGGACACGCTTGCCCGACGCTTCTTTGTAGACCTTCGGGAACCGAACGAGCTCGCCCTGCGGCGTGCCCTCGAAGTTCTTCGCGAACCGCTCGCCGTTCTCTCCTTCGATCATGAAGTTGAGCTCGGCGGTAATCGAGCGGTCGAACTGCTGGACGAGACCGATCGGCGAGTACACCCGCGTCTCCGGGATCGCCCGCTCGATCGCCGCCGCCATGATGTGAAGGAGCTCGAGGTCCCGAGCGACGGTGTCACCGACGTTGGGGCGCTGCACCTTCACGACGACGTCGACCTCGTGCGTGCCGTCCGCGTCGGTGACGGCGAGGCGCGCACGATGAACCTGACCGATGGACGCGGTCGCGAGCGGCTTCTCGTCGAACGATGCGAATGCTTTCTCGAGCGGCTCGCCGAGGCTGGACTCGACGACCTTCCGGATCTCGTCGAACGGCACGGCAGGCACGTTGTCCTGCAGCTTCTTCAGCTCGACGATGACGTCGGCGGGGAGCAGATCCGGGCGCGTCGAGGCGATTTGACCGAGCTTGATGAACGAAGGCCCGAGGTCTTGGAGGACGAGCCGGATGCGCTCCGCGGTCGAGATCCGCGTCTTCTCCTCTTCGCCCTTCGCGAGCTCGTCGGTCGAGATCTCCGGCGCGTCGTCACGCACCGAGGAGGGCGGGACGTCGCTCGCGGTTCCGCGCCGCGGTCGGCGCCCGAAACCGGCGCGAGCGACCACTTCTCCGAAGCCGTGCCTGACGAGCACGCTCGTGATCTCGCGGAGGCGCCCGAGATCGCGAACGGCCGATACGACCGAGATCACGCGAGCAGCGTACCACCGCTCACGCGATCTCGGCGCTCGGCGAACGAGGCGCTATTTCGCGAGACCGAGCGCGACCGCGCGTGCCTTCGCCTTCTCGTAGAGCGCGAGGCGCGCCTTGTTGCGCGCTTCGACGGCGCTGTCGATCGGCGCGTTCATCTCCGCCTTCGCGGCCTGGCAGCTCGTCTTCGCGCGGGCGACCCACTTCTCGCGCGCGTCCTTCTTCCGCGCCTCACGCGCGCTCCACTGGATGTTCTCGGCGTCGAGCGCCTTGAGGTCCTTCTTGAGGCCGTCGAACGACGTGCTCACGCACGTACGCCACTTCGTCTGCACCGCCTCGGCTTGGGTCGCGAGCGCCTTCGGCAGGACGCCTGCGTCCGCGAGCGGACCGACCTCGCCAGGACCGAACGCGGTGTGCTGGAGAGGCGCTGGCCAGCGCGCGAGGCTCGGCTCGACGCCGGCGACGAGGTCCGAGCCGCCGCTCCACCAATTCACCGCGTAGAGCCCACCGTCGGCGGTCACGAAGAGCGCGCGCGAGCTCGTCACCGACCAAACGAGTCCCGGCGTGCCTTCCGCGGGTGCGCTCTTCGCGGGGACGAGCACCTGCAGGCCCCACGCGCGGAGCTCGTCGCGTTCGATGCTGATGATCTCTCCGAGCTCCCCGCCGCGCCTCGATTTCGGAGGCTCCGAAGTCGTGAGGAGCGTGTGCTCGGGGATGACCGTGTACTCGGCGGTCGGCGTCGTCCCGAGCACGAAGTGCACGAACATGTCCTTTTCCGCCGCCGCGAACGCCGCTGCGATGCGCTCGGTGTCAATCGCGTCGGCCTGCGAGAAGCCTTTGAGGCGCTTCGTGACCGAGAGCCCCTCGAGCCGCGCGAACGCGAGCTCGCCCGCAGACTTCTCGCGCTCGGGCGGCGGCGGCGGCGTGCCCGCGACCGTCGCCTTGCCGAGCGGCTTCGCGTCCGCGTCGCGTTGCAGGGGGAGCTCGTCGCGTCCGCGCAAGTAGAGGAGACCGCCGCTCGTGGACGCGAAGAGCATCGGCGTGCCGTCCGGCGCTTTGAAGACGTAGCCCTCGAGCTCGCCGCGGTTGCGAACCTCGCTCGGCGTGATCTCGACGATGTCGTTCGAGCCATCGAGCTTCATCTTCGCGGGCGACGCGGAGCGATCGATCGTCATGCGCACCATGCCGTCGAGCGTGGAGAAACGACCCAGCATCCAGTCGGCCCGCTCTGCCTTCGCGACGCTCGACGCATGCTTCGGACCAGGCCCCTCTTCGCCTCCACCGCAAGCCGCGCCGAGAACGCCGAGACCGAGCCCAAGACCGAGCACCATCCACCTTTGCATGCGACGAGACCTCCGGGTTCCGAGGAAGACGTCGTGGAGCACGCCGCGTGCCGCGTGCGCGCCGCGCGAAGAATCCGGCGTTTCGCGCGGCGCATCCCTGCCGTGGTCACGCCGGGTGCACTTCGAGTGCAACGGACGGCACTGCACCCGCGGGCGAAGGGCCGGTCACTGGAAGTGGTAGCCGATCCCGACGGGCAAACAGAACGCGTTGCCGTTCGCGCCCGCGATGAAGAAGGGCGTCGTGTTCACCACGAGCGAACCGCGCTTGAGCGTCCACACTTTCAGCGAGACCTCGACGCCGGCGCCGAAGCCGCCATTGATCGAGCCTTCCGAGTGCGCCAGCGCCGCGCCCGTGTAGCCGTTGGGCGCGGAGACGAGCGCGCTGCCCTTCATCGTCGAGTCGCCGAAGAGGAGCCACGCGCCAATCCCGAGCGCAGGTGTCGGGTGCAGCACGATCGACGGGCCGACCCCGAGCACGCTCGGGCCGTTCCTCCCGATAGGCGGCGCTGCGATGAAGCGAAGCCCGAGGTCTACGTCGTCGCTCAGCGCGTAACCGCCGAAGACGTTGACGCCGGCCGTCACGCCGCCGCCTTCTTCGATGCCGCTGCGCGAGCAGCTCACCTCGCGACAGCTCGTGAAGGGACCGCCGTTCGACGGGTACACGGTCACGTCGACCTCGCCGTCGCTGCGCGAGGTGTTCGTCGCGCCGCCGACGTAGCCGACGAAGAGACCAGGCTCGAAGATCCAGCGGCCGAGCGGCTTCTCGGGCGCGCGCTCGGTCGGCGCGGCCGCCTTCGGCTCGACGACGACGCGCTCCGGAGGTGGCGCATCGGACGCCGGAGGTTCGGCGCGTGCGTCGACCGCCACGGTGCGCCGCTCGCCCTCGCGGAGCTCGAGCCGCTCCTCGAAGACCCTCGCGCCGTTCCGCTCCGCGAGCACGACGTGCGCGCCGGGATCGACGGGCATGTCGTGATCGAGCGAGGCGGCGGCGAGTGGTGCATCGTCGAGCGCGATGGTCACGTCGGGCGCCCGTGACGTGACGCGCAGCCACGGAACGCGCGGCTCGAGAACGGCGAGCCGCCCCTCCGCGAGGCGCGCGCGCTCCGGTTGGCCGTCGGCGCGCGCGGCGGTCAACGCCCTCTGGTACTCGACCCATGCCGAGGCGACCTTCCCTTGCCGCTCGTGGCATGCCGCGAGATTGAGCAGCGTGCCGACGTGCGGATCGAGCCTTTGGCTTTCCGCCAGCATCGGGCACGCGACGTCGAAGCGGCCTTCGAGCATGGCGGCGCGGCCATCACGGAAGAGACGCTCTGCAGCGGCCGTATCGTCGGCGGAGGCAGCGCCGGCGTGGAGCACGACGCACGCGGCGAGCACGAGCGCGAAGGTCCGGGATGTCGTCTCGGGGGCCATGGCTCAGCGGTTCGCGAACGTCTGCACCAGCGTGCCGTTCGAGCGGCGGACATACACCCGGATCTCGTTCGGCGTCGCAGAATATTCCGTCTCGTCCGATCCCCCGGCGGGGCACGTGGTCTTGATCTCCAACGTGTTGCCGTCGATGGTGAACGTGCCGCGACGCCGCTCTCCGTCTCGGACGGTGTCGATGACGCTGCCGTTCACCGCGATCACCATGCGCCCCTCCGCTCCGGTCGGGCCGGCAGCGCCGCCCGCGCGGGTGTACAGCGTCGACGCCCGGAGCACGTACGTGCCGTTCGCGAGCGCCCCGCCCGTCGCCGGCGGCGCCTCACTCGGCTCTGCGACGACGGGGACGGCTTCCGCCGGCTGCACGAGCGCGTTGCACGCCCCGCCCTCGGCGGGCGCGGGCTCGGTGGGCGACGCTCCGCGTGAGGCATCGCTCGCGTCTTCGTCTGCGCACGCGGTGGCGAGCGCCGCGAGCACCAGCGCGAAAGACAGGTGGCGACGCGAGAAGAGCGAGCGAGAGACGGTGCGAGAGCGCGAGTGAGAAAGATTCATGAGGATACTCCGGGTAAGGGCACCCGCCCTCGCGCGCGGCTATGCTCGCGAGCGGGCGAAAGTGCGGTCTCACTCCCCTCTTTGCCGTTCGCGGCGCATCCTTTAGAGCCTTCGTCGAATTTCCTCCGATGGACCACGAGCGCGGCATTTTCCCCCCGACGCGACAATCGGCCGTCGCCGGTGTCGCGAGCGGTGACCCCGCCGCACGCGCACGCGGCTTCGATCTGATCGTCCGGGCGTATTGGAAGCCGGTCTACGCCCACGTCCGCTTGAAGTGGCGTCGCGGGCCGGAGGATGCGCGCGACGTGACGCAGTCGTTCTTCGTGCGCGCCATCGAGAAAGGCGGCTTCGGGTCGTACGATCCCGGGCGGGCGCGCTTCCGTACGTTCCTGAAGGCGTTGCTCGACAACCACGTCCGCGAGCTCGCGCGCTCCGATGGACGGCAGAAGCGCGGTGGCGGCACACTGCAGGTGAGCCTCGATTTCGACGACGCCGAATCGGAGCTCGCGCGTCATGCGGCGCTCGATGGAACGACCGACGGCGGCGCTGTCGACGCCTGCTTCGATCGCGAGCTCGTGCGCGTGCTCTTCACGTCGGCGCTCGCGGAGCTCGAAGGAAAGTGCGCCCGGACGGGCAAGGCGGTCTACTTCGAGATCTTTCGTGCCTACGTGCTCGACCCGGAAGAGAACGGTACGCCGCGGCCCTCCTACGCCGACCTCGCGGCCAAGCACGGCGTGAGGGCGACGGACGTGACGAACTACCTCGCGTGGACGCGGCGCGAGCTGCGCGGCGCGGTGCTCGAAGCGCTCCGCGAGCTCACGTCGAGCGAAGAGGAGCTTCGTGACGAAGCGCGCGCGCTGCTCGGGAGCGGCTCGTGAGGCTCGGAGATCGCGCGCTCGACGCGCTCCGCGAATGGACCGGCGCGCCCGACGTCGGCGAGGTGGTCGCGGAGAGGTACGAGCTCGGGCCGCGGATCGGCGAAGGCGGAATGGGCGTCGTGCATGCCGCGCGCGATCTCGAGACGGGTGAGGACGTCGCCATCAAGCTCGTTGCGCACGAAGCGGCGAACGAAGCACGTTTCGTGCGCGAGGTCCGCGCGCTCGCGACGGTCGAGCACCCTGCGGTCGTGCGCTATCGCGCGCACGGAGCGATGCGTGGAGGTCACTACCTCGTCATGGATCGCCTTCGCGGGTGCAGCCTCGCGGAGCGGCTTCGACGCGGTCGGCTCGGCGTGAGAGACACGCTCACGATCGGCGCGCGCATCGCGGGCGCGCTCGCGGCGGTGCACGCGGCAGGGACCGTTCACCGCGACGTGAAGCCATCGAACGTGTTTCTGGTCGGTGCGGAGGACGCGGGCGCAGCATCGACGGATGCGCGCCTCCTCGACTTCGGCATCGCACGTCTCACCGGCGCGACGACGCTCACCGCCGCCGGCGCGCTCGTTGGAACGCCCGGGTACATGGCGCCGGAGCGCATCCGAGGCGACGACGACGTATCGCCCGCAGCTGACGTGTTCTCGCTCGGGTGCGTGCTCTACGAATGCCTCCTCGGACGCGCGCCGTTCGCGGCAGAGACAACGTACGCGCTGCTCGCGCGCGTTTTGCTCGAGGTCGCGCCGCTCGTGAGGGAAGCGCGACCGGATGCTCCGCTCGGTCTCGAAGCTCTCGTCGAGCAGATGCTCGCGAAGGCTCCCGAGGAGCGACCGGTGGCAGCGGAGGTCGCGCGGGTGCTCGAGGAGCTCGCGGCGGCGTTGCCAGTGTTGGCGTCGGCGCCGTCCGCGTCGGCGGCGGCGTCGGAAGAGGAGCTCGCGCCGGGAATCGCGGAAGGCTCCGTCATCGCGGACAAGTACCGCGTGGAGGGGCGTCTTGGCGAAGGCGGCATGGGCGTCGTGCTCGCCGCGCGCCATCTGGAGCTCGGGACGGCGGTCGCGCTGAAGCTGCTGCGCTCGGCGGATGCGGACGAAGCGCGGTTTCTCCGCGAGGCGCGCGCCGCCTCGCAAATCGAGAGCGAGCACGTCGCACGCGTGCTCGACGTCGGACGCCACGATGGTCGTCCCTTCATCGTGATGGAACGCCTCCGCGGCGTGGACCTTTCACGGCGGCTCGCCGAGCGCGGTCCGGTGTCGTTCGTCGCGGCGGCCGACTACGTGGTCCAGGCATGCGCGGCGCTGGCCGAGGCGCACGCGCTCGGCATCGTGCATCGCGACCTCAAGCCGTCCAATCTGTTCCTCGTCGAGCGCCGTGACGGCACCGAGCAGGTGAAGGTGCTCGACTTCGGGATCTCGAAGCTCACTCGGCCGGTCGAGGGCGCATCTCTCGCGATGACCGCGACTGCAGAGTCCACGGTGATGGGCTCCATCGTGTACATGTCGCCCGAGCAGCTCGAGTCTTCGGCGCGCGCCGATGCTCGAAGCGACGTGTGGTCGCTCGGCGTAGTCCTCTACGAGCTCGTCAGCGGCGCGCGGCCGTTCGACGGCGACAACGCTCTCGCCGTCGCCGCGCGGATCGCGAGCGCGTCACCTGCTCCGCTCGCGGGGCGGAGAGGAGACGTGCCGGACGCGTTCGCGGCCGTCGTCGCGCGCTGCCTCGCGAAGTCTCCCCATTCGCGTTTTGCAGACGCGGCCGAGCTCGCGCGCGCGCTCGCGGCAGTGGGAACGGCGGCGCAGGGTGGCGCGCAGGAGGACACGCCGGGCGCTGCGTCCCCTTCGGCGGCTTCGACGGGTTCGTCCGAATCCGGCCGTGGAGCACCGAGGCGGCGATGGCCGTACGCCGTCGCGGGGGCAGTCGCGATTGCGGGGGTTGTGCTCGCACGCAGCGCGGCGACGCCGAGTGCGGGGCCGCCGCCGACGGCAGCGGGCTCGGCGTCCGCGCCCGCATCCGCATCCGCCCCCGCGCCCGCATCCGCGCCCGCATCCGCGTCCGCGCCCGCAACCGCGTCCGCATCCGCGCCCGCATCCGCGCGCGTTGCGCCGCCGGTGTCCGCAGCGGCTTCGGCGCGTCGTGCCGCGCCCGGCGTTCGTCTCGACGCCGCGACGCGCGTCGACGCTGGCAGCCGTCCCACGCAGGGCGGTCGCGAGCTCGACCTACGCGACCCGGCGCTCGAGGGTCGCTGAGCGTTTCTCGCCTACCGACGGACCCCGGCGGCCACGTCGTCGCGTGACGGACGCCGCGCCGCGGGGCCGGCCTCGTCCAGCGCCGCGCGGGCCGCGCTCTGCAGCTCGGCGCTGGTCGACGACGTCGCCGCCCGGACGATGCTGCGCGCGACGTGCGCGTCGACGGCGCGGAGCTCGCGAAGCCCCTGAATGGCAGCGATGCGCGCGCGGTCGTCGTCTGCTGCGAGCAACCCGACGAGCAACGGCGTCGCGCGCGTTCCCCAGAACGCGACGATCGCTGCGGCCGCCGCACAGGTGAGCTCGGTGGTGGAACCGACGAGATAACGCGCGGTGATGGCTCCCGCCTCGTCGTCGCGCACGCGCGGCGCCGCCTCGAGGAGATCCATCGCGAGCGACGCTGCGACCGCGAGCTCGCGGCGCGCCTCGAGCTTCGCGAGCCCCGCACGAATCATGGGGAGCGCCTCGTTGCCGAATGCGCGCAGCAGGTCCGCGAAGCGTGAGCGCACGCCCTGACAGGCGGTCAGCCGCAGCCGCGCGGAGTAGAGCGCGTACGTCGCAGGCGTGCCGGCGCGAAGAAGGAGCTCCGTGATCTCGCGCGGCGGACGGTCGTCGGACAGTGCGGCTTCTGCGAGAAAACCGAGCAGCGGCACCTCTTGGAACGCGTGCTGGAGCGTGCGTGCGCCGGCGGCGCGCCACGAAGGCTGATTCGGATCGTCGGCCGCGAGCACGTCGAGGGTGCAGCGGATGGCGAAGAGCGCACGAACGTTTCGCTCCGCGACGAGGAGCGGAACGGCTGCGCCGAGCCGACGCGCGAGCACGTCGAACTGGTCGTACGTCGCGCTGCTCGCGAAGGCGGCGAGCCACGGCGCTGGTTTCGTCGCGAGCTCGCCCGCGAGGAGTCGCGCGTGGACGTCGTGCGTGGGAACCTCGCCGAGCGAGTCCCGTCGCATGACTTCGTCGTACGCATTGCCGCGCTCGAGCCACTCCGGCGCAGAGGCCGATCGCGTGGCCACCGCGCTCATCGGAGGCGGAGGCGGGGGCGTCGACAGCGGCGTCGTCCGCGCGATGGGCGGCAGCGACGGCGGCTTCGCGGGCGGCGCAGGCCGGGCGGGCAGCGGCGCGACGAGCGCACGCAGCTCGGAGCGCAGCTCACGCATCGTCTGATGACGGCGCGATGGATCCTTGTCCATGGCGCGGAGAATCACCGCTTCGAGCGACGGATGAACCGAGGGGTTCACCACGGTCGGCGGCGGCGGCGGCGCGTGAATGTGCCGCTCGATGATCTCGTTCACGTCCTCCCCGTAGAAGGGCATCTGCCCGGTCGCGAGCTCGTAGAGCATCACGCCGACGGAGTAGATGTCGCTACGACCGTCGAGCGGCTCGCCACGGCATTGCTCCGGAGACATGTAGTCGGGCGTGCCGACGACCCCGTCCGTCGCTTCGGAGTCGGCGACGGCAATGCCGAAGTCGCAGACTTTGGCGAGCTCGCACGGGCGCTCGTCATCGTCGACGCTCGCCACGAGCACGACGTTGTCCGGCTTGATGTCACGATGAACGATGCCGCGCGCGTGCGCGTGGGCGATGCCGGCGCAGACTTGGAGCCCGAGGTCGACGATGCGCGGGAGCGGAAGCGCGGTGCCGGGCTCGAGGATGTCGGCGAGGCACCGCCCGTCGAGAAACTCCATTGCGAGATAGAGGAGGCCGTCCGGCTCCTGCCCGAAGTCGAGCACGCGCATCAGGTTCGGGTGATCGAGGCGGCTCGCCGCGAGCGCCTCCGCGTGGAACCGTTTGCAGAACTCGATGTCACGCTGGAAGCGCTCGTGCAGGACCTTCACCGCGACGGGTATCCGGAGGTCCCGATGCGATGCGCGGAACACCGACCCGACGCCGCCCGAACCGATGACGCTCTCGATGCGCAGCTTGCCGCCCGCGAGCGCGCGGCCGAGGAGATCGCGCGGCGTCGCGGGCGCGGCGTCACCGCCCAGGTCACGCGTGTGGCGCTCCGTGAGGGTGTGCTGCGTGGGCTGCCGCGGCCGGAGCTCGCTCACCGGCGCGACGGGCACGTGCGCGGCGAGGACGGGACGTCGCTCGCTGCGCTGCTCGGGTGCCCAGATCGGCTTGCCGGCAGCGGCGCCCGCACCGTCGTAAATGCGAAGGTGCAACGGGAACCCTGCGCGGGACGGGGGGCCGAGCGGCTCGGCGAAGAGAAGAAGCGGCTCCGGGGATCCCGGCGTGTAGATCTCGAGGATGTGCGTCGACGCGTTCGCCGGAGCCGCAATCAGCGGAAGACATGCGCGACCACCCGCCAGCGCAAGGCCGACGAGATAGTCACGAGCCGCATCGTCGGCGAGGTCGGCGACGAGGACAGGCCATACCTGAGAAGGCGAGCGTTGAGGCAGCACGCGTTCCCATGACCGTGGCACCGCGTGCTCGGAGCGGTCAACGATGCATTGTGCCTCAAGCCCCGTAAAAACAGGCGTTCCGTGCAGCCGCGGCGGCCGAATCTCCGCGTCGTGCGCGCTTGGGGAGAACCGCCACGCGACGACCCGTCGCAGTCGATTCGTACGAGACGGTGGTCACGACGCGCACGGCTCCGCGCATCCGTACGGCGACAGAACTTCGGCGGAGCTCGTCGCGTGGCCGGCCGTGTGATGGAGTCTTCGGATGCGCTCACGGTCGTGCTTCGCGGTCGCGGCCGTTCTTGCGTTCGGCGCCTTCGCGCACGCCGCGCTCCCCGCGTGCACGTCGAGCTCTGACGACGAGCTCCCATCGTGCGACGAAGGCCGCTTCGACGCGCCCGTGTTCGACCGGGCGAAGGCCGGACCGCCCTGCGATACAGACAACGGCTGCCCCACCGGCATGAGCTGCACGGTCTACGCGGCGAGCGGTGGCGGCGAGAAGCTCTGCGCGACGCGCGGACGAGAGTGTGCCCCTCTCACGTGCGCGGCAGGCACCGAGTGCACCATCGCCGAATCGTTCCCGGCACAGGCGGGGTGCTCCCGGTCGACCCCGTGCAGGTCGACGACTCCCGTCGGCGTGGTCACCGACAGCGGCGCGAAGAAGGACAGCGGCGCGGAGAAGGACGGCAGCGTCGTCGAGTAGGCGGCGCGCACGCGCGCGGAAACGGCGCGGACCGCCGTGCCGCCGGCGCGGTTACCGCCCCTGCTCCGCGTCGCGCGCGGGAGGCGACGCAGCGCAGTCCACGTGGCCCCGGGCCGGCCCGGTGCCGGCCCGTGCCACCCCCCTCGCCGCCTCCCGGCAGCCTCGCCCGCGCGATTCGCGAATCGTTCGCCAGCGAAACAACGGGAAATCACGTGTGCGGGCGTCGCGGGGCCGGAGGCGGAGGGTGGTGAGGTGGGGTCGGGGCGCGCGGCACGGGAATTGGAAGGGCGGCGTTCGGGGAGGACGCGCATGCACGAAGTCATGTTTCGATTGAAAAGGGCGCATCTTCGGGCGGTGGAGTTCGCGAAGCCGATGGCGGCGCTTTTCGGGTTGACGCCGGCGCGGTTCGACGTGCTGTACGCGATCCGAGAGTCGAGCGGATACGTGCTTACGCAGCGACAGATCGGCGACGCGCTCGGTCTCGCGCCGTCGACGATCAGCAAGATCCTGGAACGCATGGAGGCTTGCGGTCTCGTACGCCGTGACCGGCACTCGGAAGATTTCCGGGCGAAGGCCGTCACGATGACGAGCCGCGGCGTCGACGCGATCGGCGCCGCGATGCACGCCTTTCTTCGCCTCGACCAGCTACGCGCGGCGTACCGGAGCATTCACGGCGGCGAGCCGCCGAAGAGTCAGGCGTTCCTCGCCATCGTGCGGAGGTCGCTCGCGAAAATTGCGCGGCACTTTGGAGACGGCTCCTACGTCGCGTACCCGACGCGCGCGGTATCGCCTCGTGATGCGGAGGCGGCGCTCGACCGCGACATTCGCCGATGGCGCAGCGCCGTGGAGAGGGAGCGGCGCAGCGGAGCGATTCCAATCGTCGACGCTGCGTATCCCGGCGCACCTGCGCAGCGACATCCCGCTGCGAGCGAGCCTGCCGCGGACGACGTCGCCGCGTTCATGCGTCAGCTCGTCGAGCTCGCGCCGCAGCTGCGTGACCTCGTCGAGTGACGATCGAGTGAGGGCCTCAGCGCACGCGCACGAGCGTGCCCGGTTCGCTGCGCGTCGGGTACACCGCCGACCAGCCCGCGGGGAGATGCGGGCCCGTGAATGCGAAGAGCCAGCGCGCGTCGAGCGGCGCCAGGTTCACGCAGCCGTGGCTGTGGATGTGGCCGAGGTCGCGATGCCAAAAGACACCGTGCAGCGCGACGGCCTTGTCGAAGAACTGCACCCACGGGACGTCTTCGAGCGCGTAGTGCTTCTCGACGTCCTCCTTCTCGAGGTTGTCCATCTTCGTCGTGAAGATTTTCACCCAAATGCGGTGCGTGCCCGGCGGTGTCGCGAACTCGGTCTTCGGCGGCCCCTTCCCGGTCGACACGAGCGTCGCGAACACCGGCTGCTTGCCTTCGTAGGCGACCAGAGTCTGCTGCGCGAGATCGACGTCGATCCATCGCTCGCCTGCCGCTTCGCCGCCGCCGGCGCCCGCCGCGAGCTCCGGAGGCGGCGGCGCGACTCTCGCGCGACCGACATCGCGCGCCCGCATCCAGCCGGCCGCCGCACTCGCGTTCGACGAAGAGCCGGCTGCCCCACCGGTGCTCGACATCGCGGCGACAGCCTCGACGCGCACCATCGCATCCGCGCCGGAGCCCCTCTCCTCCTTCACGGACACGCGCTCGAAACGCGGGATCACGCCGACGGCCTTCGTCGGCTTCTCCGTCGCGAAGAGATTTGCCTTGTCGGCGGTCACCCACGCGACGTCGAGCTCGGTCGATCCACTCGGCACGAGCACGCCGTGGAACGCGAAGGGGCGCGCCGCGACGAGCTCGCGCATCGCGAACCAGCGGCCCTTCTTCGTGCGACCCCAGCTCTCGCCGTGCGCCGTCTTCTCTTCGACGATGGCCACGGCGAAGCCTTGCTCGAGCTCCTGGTCCGGCGCGTCGTCCTGGGCGCGCGCGAGGCTCGCGTAGCCGTACGCCCCGCCCTGCCCCGCGAAGTAGTAGCGATAGGGCAAGCCATCGTCGCTCGGCGACGTCGCTTCGAGCGGCGGCAGCGGACGCGCGCCCGGCCGCGATGGACGCACGCCGTCGCCGCCGCCAGGCAGGAGCCACGGCTTCGTTCCCAGCGTCGGCGCGCCGGGCTCGTCGGCCGAGTAGTCGGCGACGTCGGAGCACATCCAGGCGAACGGCCCGACCTCGAGCCAACGACCTTGGCACCCGTTCGCACGCCGCGTTGCGAACAACGGGAGGCGCGCGCCGAGCTGCGCGCTTCCGCGTCGCGATTCGATCTTGCCCGGCTCGACGTAGAGCGCCGCGTCGTTCTTCGTCGGCGCGACCGAATGCGCCCACGCGGGCACCGGCACGTCGCCAGGGTCGACCCACGGGGGCGCGGCGTCGTCGAGGCCATCTCGCGGCTCCCCGCGCCCGCGCGATGCGCCGGCAGGCTCCACGCGCGCCGGCAACGCGCCGGGAGGCTCCGCACGCCCGCGCGATGCGCCTGCGCTCGCGAGAAAGAACACGCCGAGCGCGAGCGGCAACAGCCCGCGGCGCCGCGCGTTCATGGGTCGACGTGCGGCTGCGGGAGGCGCAGCTTGAACGTCGCGCCGCGGCTCGACGAATGCACGCTGATGGTCCCGCCATGCTCCTCGGCGATCCGCTTCGTGATCGCGAGGCCGAGGCCCGTGCCGCCCTTCTTGCCGCTCGTGACGAACGACTGGAAGAGCCGGTGCTCGATTTCCTTCGGAATGCCGGGTCCCGTGTCGATGAACGTGATGACGAGTGACTCTTCTCCGTCGCGTTCCTTTGCGCGCGTCACCTTGATGGTGAACTTGCCGCCCTTGTCCGCCATCGCCTCGGCGGCGTTTCGCGCCAGGTTGTGGATCACGCGCAGGATCTTCCCCTCGTCGAAACGCGCGGTCCCGCGGTCGGCGAGATCGATGACGAGCTCGACGCCCATGCGCGCAAGCTGCATCTGCAGCTGCTCCTTCACGTCGCCGAAAAACTTCGCGAGGTAGACCTTGCGGATGAGGACGTTCTTCTCGCCGCGCGCGAACTCGAGGACGTCGCGCTGCATCGCACCGATGTGCTCGAACTGCTTCAGCGCGAGCTCGGCGTATTCTTCGCGCACGTCACGCTTGTCGGCCGCCTGCATCAGCTGCACGTAACCGCTGATGACCGTGAGCGGCGTCTTCAGGTCGTGGATGACGCCGGAGAGGAGCCGGCCAATCGTCGTCAGCCGCTCTTCGCGCTCACGCGCCTCGCGCGACATCTGAAGTTGCACCGCCGTCGAAGCGTTCGCCGCGATGAGGAGCAGGAGCGCGCGGTCCTCCTCGTTGAACGCGCCGGTCGTCTTGTTGTAGAGCGCGATCGCGCCCATCGGCTCGCCGTCTTCGCCCTCGAGCGGAACGGCGATGCAGGCGCGGCACGGCTCGCCGAGGAGCTGATCGAGCGCCGGGTCCGCCTTCGCGTGTGTGCGCGCGTCGTTCGTGAAGACGACGTCGCCTTCCGCGATGGCGGCTCCCGTGAAGCCAGCACCCGCGCGTACGGACGTGCGAACGAGCTTCTCGTCGTCGCGACGCATCGCATAGAGATGCGCGACCTCGGTGTCGCTGTCGCGCAGCGCGAACGCACCCGCGAGCGCATCGCTCGTGCGGAGCGCCTCGCTGAGAACGCCGGTGAAGAGCTCCTCGAGGGACGTCGCGCGGCCCATCGCCGACTCGAGGTCGAAGAGGAGCTTCAGGTCGCGCACGCGATGCTCGAGCTGCTCCTTGATCTCGAGGAGCTCGGTGTTCTTCTGCGTGACGGAGAGGAAGAGCCGCGAGTTGTCGATCGCGATCGCCGCTTGCGTGGCGAGCGCCGCGAGGACGACGGCGTCGTGGTCGCTGAACTGGCCCGACTTCTTGTTCAGCACCTGGATGACGCCGATCGTCCTCCCCAGGTGGTTCTTCATCGGGACGCACAGGATCGAGCGCGTGCGGTACCCCGAGGTCATGTCCCATTCCGGATTGAACCGCGGGTCCTCGTACGGATCGTTCACGAGAACGGCCTTGCTCGTCTGCGCGACGTGGCCGGCGATCCCCTGGCCGACCTTGAGCCGGATCGCGCGGACCTCGTCGCCCTGCACGATGCGGGAGACGAGCTCGTTGCGTCGGTCGTCGAGGAGATACAGCGTCGCGCGGTCGGCCTCCACCGCGTCGTTGATCTTCTGGAGGATCAGCTCGAGGAGCTGGTCGAGATCGAGCGTCGTCCCGAGGGCCAGGCCCACTTCTCGTAACGCGACGCCGATGCGTCGCTCGCGCGCCAGCTCCTCTTCGAGCTGCGCGACCTTGTGCTCGAGTTGCACCACGCGCACGTCCAGCTCTCGCGAGCTGGCGCGCCGACCGCGAACGTCGGCGAAATCCACCTCGCTCGTGGGCGAGGACGGTGGGCGCGTGGACTTGAGAGCCACAGCGCGATTCTACCAAGATCGATCGGCGCCCGGCGCGGTCATCGTGCGCCCCGCCTGCAGAGGGACGGAGGTGAGCGCGAGGGCGCTCGTCCATGCGCTGACGCGGGGCGAAAAGTGCTAGAACGCGACCCGCGCGCTCGCGCTCCGCGGCCCGCGCCTGCTGCTTGCCATGCCCAGAACCCTTATCGTCACCCCGACTTACAACGAGAAGGACAACCTGCCGCGTTTCGTCGACGCGGTGCGTTCCGCGTTCCCCGAAGCGGATCTCATGATCGTCGACGACAACTCGCCGGACGGGACCGGCGCGATCGCCGATGGCATCGCCGCGAAGGACGACCACGTGAAGGTCATGCACCGAGCAGGCAAGCTCGGGCTCGGCACCGCGTACGTACAGGCGTTCCAGCGCGGGCTCGCCGAGGGGTACGACCGCTTCTTCGAGATGGATGCGGATCTCTCGCACGACGTGAAGTACCTCCCCGATTTCGTGCGCGCCCTCGACGGCGGCGCCGACGTCGTCATCGGCTCGCGCAACATTCCCGGCGGCGGCGTCGAAGGCTGGGGGCTCGGCCGGCACTTCATCTCGAAGGGCGGCTCGCTCTACTCGCGCACGATCCTCGGCCTCGAGGTGAAAGACCTCACGAGCGGGTACAAGGCGTTCACGCGTCGCGCGCTCGAGGCGATCGACATCGCGACGGTGCACTCGAACGGCTACTCGTTCCAAATCGAGATGACCTACCGCGCGATCCGCAAGGGAATGCGCGTGGCCGAGGTGCCGATCGTCTTCGTCGACCGCACGGCGGGCGCCTCGAAGATGAGCCGCAAGATCTTCGTCGAAGCCATCGGCGTCGTGTGGCGCCTCCGCGCCGAATCCGCCGTCGGCAAGCTCTGACTCACTCGGCGAAGTCGGCGACCGCGCCGACTGCACCGCCGACGGAGGCCACGCCGGCGCCGGCGGCGTGGGCGCGCCCAATCGGCGTCGATCGCCGAGGCGCCTCCGGCTCGGGCAGCGCGACGTCGATGCCACAGATTCGCGCGTAGTCCCGGACCATGCGGCGCACGTCGAACGCCGCGACCGCACGCGCGTGAGCCGCGTCGCCCATCGCCTTGCGGCGCTCTCCTTCGCGTGCGAGCTCGGCGATCGCGTCCGCGAAGCGCACGACGTCGCCGCGCGGAACGACGAGCCCGGTCTCGCCGTGCACGATCTGCTCGCGCGCGCCGCCGACGTCGGTCGCGACGACGGCGAGCCCCGCCGCCATGGCCTCGAGCGACGCGTTCGGGCAGCCGCTCGGCTCCGAAACCATGGCGAACAGGTCGATGCTCGCCAGGAACGCAGCCGATTCCTGCTCGCCGCGCCACACGATCGGCAGGCCCGCCGACTCCTCGTGGAGCGAGGCGACGTACGCCTCCTCGCCCTGTTCCGCCGCTCCCGCGATGTGGAGCTCGCAGCCGTCGAACGCGCCCTTCGAATGCACATGCGCGACCGCGCGAACGAGCTGCTCGATCTTCTTGTCGCGACCGAGGCGTGCGAGCGTGCCGACGACCACGCGCTCGCGTGCGATGCGGCGCGGCGGTGACGAAGGCACGACGACGCCGTTCGGAACGACGTCGACGTGGACGCCGAGGAGCTCTTCGGCGCGCGCGCGCTCGGCTTCGTACTTCACGACCGCACCGGCGAGACGGCGCCCGTAGTCGCGCATCGTCAGGTACGGCGAACCGATGCGCGGCCGGGCGAAGTAGCGCTCGAACGACGCGAAATACATCTCGCCCGGGCTGACGTCCCGAATGGGAACATCGGTGACGAGGTCGGCAATGAGGACCTTGTGCTCCGGGATGACGTTCCAAAAGAGCACCGCCTCGGGAGCGCGCTCGTCGATGATCTGCGCGACCGCGCGCGCGGTGACGAGCGGATCGACGCTGCCCGCGCGAGGCGCGACGTGCACCGGCACACCGGCGCTCTCGAGCGCGGCTCGACCGGCCGTCGGATGCGCGGCTTGCTCCTGGATGACGATGGCCGCGACGGGCACTCCGGCGCCGGCGAGCGCGACGAGCAGGCGACGTGCGCTCGACTGCGCGCCGCCGGTCGCGAAGTTGTTCGTGACGAGCACGACACCTCGCTTCGGACGCACGGCCGCGCGCGGAGCTGCGAGGAGCCGTGCGAAGAGCTCCTTGTGCCGCTCGGCCATACGTCGCGTCGTGAAGTCCGGCGCGAGCGCCTCGGGCGCGCCCGCGTCCGCCTTTTCGAACGCGCGCGTGACCGCGTCGGCGATGCACGCCGCATCGGCATCGACCGGAACGATCACGGCATGGCGATGCTTGCGCGCGAGCTCGTCGGTACCGCTCACGGCCGTGGCGACGAGCGGCGTGCCCGACGCGAGCGCCTCCATGTGAGCAAGGCTCAAGCCCTCGAACGCGCTGGTCGACACGACGACGTCGGCGTCCGCATACAGCGCGGAGACGTCCGCGCACGTGCCGGCGAGCTCCACGTGCGCAGAAACGCCGTGTCGCTCGGCTTCTTCGCGCACCCGCACGGCGACGGCGAGCGACTCTGCATCCGCGCGCACCGGCTCACCGGCGATCTTCAGCGATGCGTCGAGCCCGCGCGCACGGAGCACGGCGACGACGCCGGGCAGCCGATCCAGGCGTTTCTGCGGGCGATGGTTCGCCACGGTGAGGAGCCGAATCCGCCCGTCCTGCCGCTCGCGCGGCCGCCGCGCGTCGGGGTTCTTGATGCTGTTCCAGATCGTGCGCACCGGTCCGGGCAGACCGGCTTCGAGCCATTCGCGCTCCACGTCGCGCGCGCACGCGATGACGAGCGCGAGATCTGCGGGCGAGAGCGTCTCGAGCCGCGCCGGCCAGCCGGTGCGCGCGTTGTGGATCGTCGTCGTGATCGGGATGCCGCTCTTCGCGAGCAGACGGAGCTCGTCGCCGTCCACGAGGTGAGCGTGCACGACGTCGACGCCGCGCTCGATCGCGACGCGCACGATGGCCTCGATGCGACCGCGACGGTCCGTCGCGAGCTCCCGGGCGAACACGGCGCCCTGCGGCGCTTCGTACGTCGTGCGCGACGGTCGATCGGTGACGGCGACCGTCGCATGCCAGCCGAGCGCCGCGATCTCGCGTGCGAGGTCGAGAACGATGCGCTCGGCGCCGCCGCGATGAAGCGTGGTGACGACCTCGAGGACGTGGGGCACCTCGGGGCAGGCGACGTCGAGAGAAGCGATGCGCACGAAGCGCGCTCTGCCAGCTTCGACGAGCGCACGTACCGCGGCATCGAGGTCGGCGCCCGCGGCGAGCGACTCGGCGAGCATCGATGCATTTTGCACGTATACACTGTCGACGCGCGGAAGCTCGCTGGCGAGCACGCGGCCCAGGTCCCCGCCCGTGCGCGCGAGCAGATCGGACCACGACAGCACGCCGTGCGTCGCGCCGAAGGCGACGAGCGGCCGGCCCGTCGCCGACGCGGCCGGCATGCGTGGCGCGTGCAGAGGGACCGCGCCCGCGCGAACGATCCACGCGGGCTCGTGCGAGGCCGACACGGTCCGCGCGAGCGCGTCGGGCGCGTTGCTACGCACGACCTCCGCAGACAGGCCGTCCTGCGCGAGCACGCGCACGGTCCGCGCCGCGCGCCAGGCGAGCCTCGGATCCGCAGGCGCGGCGACGAGAATGCGCGGCGCCATCTCAGTACGCGCGCGGCGTCCCGAGGAACGGCTCGGCGGCGTCCGCATCGACGGTGGGCATCAGCGTCGTCGCGTCCGCGTCGCCGCCGGAAGACGCCGCGACGGGGACCGACGACGACGACGAGGTGTCCACGACCGCCACGACGATGGCCGGCGCCTGCAGCGTCTCGTCCGCAGGCGAGAGGCCGTGGAGGGTCGGCGTCCGCGCCGGCGGGGACGGCGCGACCGCGATCGACGGCGACGACGGCGCGCTGCGAAGCCCCTGCAGCGGTGCGGTCTTGGGCGCCGGCGCCGGCGCCGGCAGAGGCGGAGGTGGAGGCGGTTGCCGCGGCGGCGCAGGAGGCGCTTCGACGGGACGCTGCGCGGTGCGATAGTCGACGGCGGCAGGTGGCAGGACCTCGAGGATGCGCACCCCCGTCGGACGCGACCCCGTGTACACGAACGTCTCCTCGGCGCCTTCGAGCGGCACGACGTCGGAGACCTGCGTGCCGTTCACCGTCGCCTCGTAGCGGACGCGGGAGCCGGCAGCGACACCCGGCGCGCGCACGAAGAAGCCATCGTCGCCCACACGCGTCGTCGGTCCGGCGCTGGGCGTCGCCGCCGACTCGGGGCGAGGCGTTCGCTTCCGGCGAAGGAGCATCCACGAGACGACGGCCGCCGCGGCGGCGAGAGGCGACGCGACGAGGAGCCCCCACGAGAACGGCTCCGGCGGGTTCGCCGCAGCGTCCGCTTCTCCCAACCCTCGCTTCGCCGCCACGCCCGCGGTCGGGCTCGACGACGAAAGCGGCGTCGGCGTCGTCCCGGTCCCTAGCGGGCTCGTCGGCGCGAACTCCGACGCGGTGCCGCCGACGCCGGGCGCGATGCCTTCGTCGCTCGGCGCGACGACGACGCGGAATCCATTGTCGGCGTTCCTGCTTCCCGGCGTGTTGCGGTAGCGAGCTGCGCTGCGCCCGCGCTTCACGTCTTTCAGCCACGAGCCGCCACGGAGGACGCGTCGCTCGTTCTCGTTTCCGCCCGAGGCCGTCGAGTCCGGATCGACGGCGACGCCGTCGTGGTACGGCACGTAGACGTCGCGGCACCACTCGAAGACGTTGCCGGACATGTCGAAGAGGCCGAAGGGGTTCGGCTTCTTCTGCGCGACGGGCCGCGTGCCGTTGCCGGCGTTCGCCTTGAACCATCCGGCGGTGAGCGCGTCGCTCTCCGCCGGGCCGGCGTACCAGGGCGTCGTCGTGCCTCCGCGCGCGGCGTACTCCCACTCGGCTTCGGTCGGTAGCCGCACGCGTCGGCCCGTCTTGCGGGATGCCCATGCGACGAACGCCGTCGCGTCCGCAAACGTCACGAGGACGACCGGATGATCGTCGCCCTGCGCGAACCCAGGGTTCTTCCAGCTGAAGTCTTTCTTCTGGGTGAGCTGCTTGCCGTCCCAACCCGAGCCGCCGCTCTGGCCTTTCTCCGCCTCCGTCACGTAGCGCGTGTCGCTGACGAACTTCGCGAACTGGCCGCGCGTCACCGGCGTTTTTCCGAACCAAAGGTCTTTCGTGATGGTGACCTGGTGGGGCGGCTCCTCGTCTTTTTCGTGCGACGTCTCCGACGGCCCGGAGCCCTGCACGAACGAGCCTTTCGGCACGAGGCGCATCTCGAGCTTCGTTCCTCCTACGTCGAGGACGAGGTCTTTCTCGTCGGCGCGCGCCTCGAGCGACGACGACACGACGACGGCAGACGCGAGCAGCGCACACGCGACAGAGCGGGCCAGGCCCCCTTGCATGCGCCCGGTTGTACCTCGTTTCCGCGTCGGCAGGCGGCGCCACTTGAGCGCGGCGCGGACCACTCTATCCTGCGGCCATGGCCAAGAAGATGACCCTCGAAGAGCACGCCGAAGACATCCGCGCCGAGCTCGCCGTGCCGAAGCAGAGCGAGCTGTTCGCCGCGGCGGTGGAGGCCGGCTATCTCGCGGCGCTCGCCGACGGCGAGGTCGACACGGGCGAGCGCGCGACGCTCGCTCGTGCCGTCGAGATGCTCAGCAAAGGCGCCGTCATCGAATGGGAGACGGAGACGCTCCTCGATGCGTGCGCCGAGCGCGCACGGAAAGAAGGCGCTGGCGAGCGCGCGGCCAGCGTCGGTGCCGCGCTGAAGGAGCTCGGCCAGCCGGAGGCCGGGCTCCTCGTCGCCGCGTTCGTCGCACGCGCGACGAACGGCGTCGCGAAAGCGGAAGCCGAGGTCCTGAAGAACATCGGCAAAGCAGCCGGCCTGAACGCCGACAAGGTGAAGACGGTCGTGAAGCGCGCGACCGGCCTCGACGCCGACTGACTAGAACGTCCCGACGAGGCCGATGCCGTTGCCCGAGCCGTTGACGCCCATCTTCATCGGGGCCACGCGGACCTCGGCAAGGTCGTTGCGGACGAGCACGGTGCGCGGCGAGGTGAGGCCCACGATGAGCATCGTGGCGCCCGCCGCCTGCGCGATGCCGTCGATCGCGAGGAAGACGTTCCCGGTCGACGTATCGGTCTTCGTCATCTGAAGGAACGGACCGGCGACCGGGATGTAGAGGAACGTCCCGTCGCCGCTGCTGCTGCGCGACGAGTCGTCCATGACCGCGCCGGCCATGACCGAGAAGAGGTACATGACGCCGAACGTGATCGCACCGCCGATGACGAGGCCTTTCTTCATCTGCGACTCGGCGTGGTAGCCGGGCGGGATGGGATCGCCTTCTTCGTAGTCCTTGATGACGCGAGGGCCGGAGAGCGCGACGCTCTGCGGGACGTAGATCTGCTGCGTCTGCTGCTGCAGAGGCGCGACGTATTCTCCATTGCCCGCTTTGGCGGACGCAGGCGGCGGCTGCGGCGGCGGCAGCGGAGCCGATTGCGCGTAGGCGCGCGGGGCAGCGGCCGTCGTGACGACGACGGCAGCGGTGAGGGCAGACGCGAAGCGAAGCGCGAGACGGGACATCGAAACCTCCGGCACGGGTTGCCCTTGTGCAACCGTCGTACCAAAGGATGGGCTTCGCGCGCAATCGACAGACACGCCGTTTATTCACGCGTGCGGAGCACTTTCTCCTGCCGCGCGCTTCTCCATGTGAATCGCGTGCCTCGGACCTGTGACCAGTCGGTCATGGTCCGCCGTGAAGCGCGAGTCGCTACGCGGCGGAAGCGCGCAACGAACGCACGACCACGCGGCTCCGCGTCGCGGACGATGCTACAGGGTGCCCCGTGCCGCGTTCGCTTCTCGTTCTTCTCCTGTCGTCTCTTCCCCTGCTCGTGGCGGCTCAGGGCTGCTCGGACAGCGCTTCGCCCGCGGCCGTTCCGCCTGTCGCGGACGGCGGTGACGGCGGTGAGCTTCCTCCCCCGCCGCAGACGGAAGACGGCGGCCCTTCGGGAGTCGACGCGGGCGACGCAAGCGACGGCGGCGACAAGGCGGCGAGCTCCGGCGGCTCGGGCGGCCTCGCGTGCACGCGAACGGGAAACCTCGGCGGCGGCCGCACGTATTGCGTCGCCACGCGCGGCGGCTCGGAGCTGAAGCTCGCCGTTCCCGCGGGCGGGTCCGGAGCGCTCCGCCTTGCGCTGTATCTGCACGGCGACGGCGCCGGCGCGTACAAGAGCGACGGCGCGATGAAGGCGCTTATCACGTGGGCCGACGCCCATCACGCGCTCGTCGTTTCGGTGCTCGCGCCGAACGCGTGCGCCTGGTGGCAGGCGCCTACGCAGACGGACTGCACGCCGAACGCGACGCCCGTTCCGGATGCCGAGGGCGTCAATGCCGATGCGCTCCGGGCCGTGATCGACGCCGTGCGCGGCGCGTACGACGTCTCGAACGGACCGGTCTTCTATTATGGCTCGTCCGGCGGCTCGATCTTCCTCACGCGTTCGTTCCTGCGGCGCTTCGGCGACCGTTACCCCGGCGTCTTCGCGCTCAACTGCGGCGGCGAGAAAGCGGACCGCGCCTTCGCGTGGGACGTTGCGAGCAGCACGCTCCGCGGCTCGACGAAGCTGTACTTCACGTACGGCGATCAGGACTTCCTGAAGGCGGACATCGAGGAGGCCATCCCGTACTACGGCGGCGTCGGCTTCCCCACGGCGACGAAGGTGATCGCGGGCGCCGCACACTGCGCGTTCGATGGCCACGGCCGCGCCGCCGAGGTGTGGAGCACGTTCCTCGGCGAGTGACGCTCAGCGTGACGGCGGGAGCGCACGATCGCGGAAGCGCGCGCGGTAGCCCGTGCGATGCGCCTCGTGACACTGCTTGCACGCGGCGCGTGCGCCTTCCAGATCGCGCCGCTCCGAAGCGGCGGCCCCGGCATTCGCGATCTCGGCCCACGTCGCGAACTCCGCGTCCGGCGGTGCGAGCTCCGCGCTGCGCCGGAAGATGCCGACGAGCTTGTCGGTGCTTCCGCTGTTCAGGGCGGTCGCCGCGTTGGACTTCATCCACTGCTGGAGCGGGTGCGCGCCGCCGGCGGAGCCGCCGGACGACGCTGCCGGTGCGGCTGCCGCGGGCGCGGACGAAGACGCGGTTTCCTTCTTGTCTCCCTTGTCGGCCTCCGCTCCGCAGCCCGCCCCGAGGAACGCGGCAGCGAGCATGGCGACCATCGTGCGGGTCATGAGCTCGACTCCTTGTGCTTCTTGTTCGTGAAAAGGCTTCAGAGGCTCGGCGGAAGCGTCGGCTTCGCGATGTAGTCGGCGGGCGGCAGCTCGCCGGTGAGCGACTTCAGCCAGGTGACGATCGACTCGATCTCTTCGGGCGCGAGCTCGAGACCGAGCTGGTGCTTGCCCATCATGCGGACGGCGTCGTCGAGCGTCGCCGCCGACCCATCGTGGAAGTACGGCGCGGTCTTCTCGACGTTGCGGAGCGACGGCACCTTGAACATCATCCGGTCGCCGGGAGCGCGGGTTACGGCGGCGCGGCCTTCGTCGGTCTGGTTCGGCCACGGCTCGACGACGCCGACGCGCTCGAACATCGAGCCGCCGAGGTACGCGCCGGTGTGGCAGACCATGCAGCCCGAGTTGAGGAAGGTCTTCAGGCCCTTCCGCTCGGCGCTCGTGAGCGCGTTCTTGTCACCACGCAGGAACTTGTCCCAGCGGCCCGGGGTCACGAGGCCGCGCTCGAAGGCACCGATCGCCGAACCGATGTTGTCGTACGAGATCGCGTCCTTCTGGCCCGGGAAGGCGCGCGCGAACATCTCGGTGTAGCCCGGGATCTTCTTCAGCGTCGCGACGACGGTGGCGCCATCCGGCATGGCCATTTCCGCCGGATTCAAGATCGGCCCCTTCGCCTGCGCCTCGACGTCCGCCGCGCGGCCGTCCCAGAACTGCGCGAAGTGCCCCGCGGCGTTGTAGACGCTCGGCGAGTTGCGCGAGCCGCGCTTGCCGCCGAAGCCCGGCGACGTCTTCTGGTTGTCGACGCCGTAGAGCGACAGCTCGTGGCAGCTGTTGCACGACATGTCACCGGCCTTCGAGATGCGCGTCTCGAAGTAGAGCGCGCGTCCGAGGTCGACGACCTCCTTCGTGGCGGGCTGTCCCTGCATCGCGAGCGAGGTGGGGAGCGGTTGGAAACGGCGGAGGAGACGCGGGTTCACCTCGTCGTCGCCGACGGCGTTCTTCGCGGCCGCGCCGCTCGCAGCCGGCGCAGGCGCTGCCTTCGCAGGCGCCGGCGGCTCGCTCTTCGAGCACGCTCCCGCCACGAGGGCGATGGCAACGGCAGTGACCAGGATGAAAGGCTTACGCATCGTTTCCTCGGATCAGAAGGCGAGCCCGGTGTGGGCGACCGCGTTGAAGGTGACCTCGCCGGACTTCACGAACGTCGGGAAGGCCGCTTCCACGAACCACGTGACCGCGCCGAGGTTGAACCCCTTGTTGATGAGCGGGATCGCGCCGAAATTCGACGACTCACCGATCTGGTACGCGGCGCGGAGACCCGCGGCGAACGGGCCGAAGTTGTAGATGACGCCGGGGTCGATGATGAGGCCGGTGGCTTCGCGGCGGAGCACGCTCGTCGAGACGATGACCTCGAAGTCGAAGGCCCAACGGCCGCCCGTGCGGACCGTCACGCCGACGGGGTTCGCGATCGTGAGAAAGTCGTCTTTCCCGATCACGTTCACCTTCTTCGAGACGGAGAGATACGGCGTCGCGATGCCGACGTGACCGCCGACCGTCGACGGCTTCGCCGCGGATTTTGCGGGCTTCTCGCCGCTCTCCGCCGGCGGCGCCGGCTCCTCGTCGGCGCGTGCCACGCTCGCCGTCGCGAGCATCGAGAGACACGCAGCCCCTGCACAAATCCTCGCGACCACGCTGTTCATTGCGTCCTCCTCCTCGCGCGACCCCTCCCCGGGACGGGCTCGAGCTACCCCGTACGAACGACCGGCTGCGGACGGACTTGAGAAAAACGCGCACGCTTTGCGCTCGAGCGCGCTTCGCGCGCCCGCAGACGCTCAAGTGCGGCGCGCGATGGCCGTACCTGCTTTCGAGGAGGCTCCGGCGCTTCGTCCGCCGTGAGCAATCGCATGAAGAACCTCGTCGTCGACATCCGCTACAAGCTCGCGGGTCTGAGCTTCGCCCTGGTCGGCGCAGTGGTCATCGCGCTCACCGCCTTCTTCGCCGCTCGCCACGTCGACACCGCACGCGCGAACCTCGAGGCGAAGGCGCAGACCTACGCGCGCCTCTTCGCGCACGAGACGCAGTCGGCGGTGGCCTTCGAAGACCGCGAGACCGCGCGCGAGGTGTTCGAGGCAGCGTCTCTCGATCCCGACGTACGAGCGCTCGGTCTCTTCGGAGAAGGTGGCACCGCGCTCGGCGGGACCGGCGAGATCTCGGTCGAGCCACGCGCGGGAGACGACCTCGTTTTGAGCTCGACGGCAAACCTCATCGCGTGCGTCGCGCCCGTCGTCTCGAAGGAGGGGCCTCGCGGCGTCATCGTCGTCGAGATGTCCACCGCCTCGGTCGAGGCCGAGAAGCGCCGCGTGATCGCGAACGCGACCGTCGCGGGAGCGGTCGCCCTCGCCGTCGGCCTCGTGGTCTCGTGGATCATCGGCGGCTCCATCGCGCGCCGTCTCCGCCGCATCCAGAGCGCGACGCAGGCGGTCGCCGGCGGCAAGCTCGATGCGCCGCCGATCGCCGACGCGACGAAGGACGAGATCGGCCGCCTCGCGGGCGACTTCAACGCGATGTCCGGCCACATCCGCGACCTCGTCGGCCGAATCGAGACGAGCGCCGCCGAAGAGAAGGCGCGCCTCGACGCGCTCGTCGCCCAGCGCACCGCCGAGCTCACCGTCCGTAACGAGGACCTGCGCTTCCTCATGGACAACGTGGGTCAAGGCTTCGCGACGGTGGACCGCGAAGGCATGGTCTCGCGCGAGCGCTCCGCGATCCTCGGCAAGTGGTTCGGCGCGCTGCCCGCGGAGATCCGAATCTGGGATCTCGTCGGTCGTGCGGAGCCCGCCGTCGGCGAATGGCTCGAGGTCGGTTGGGAAGCCCTGTTCGACGGCGTCTTCCCGATCGACGTTGCGATCGGGCAGATGCCGCAGCGCGTTCGTAGGGACGGCGCGGTATACGCGCTCGAGTACCGCGCGCTCACGGACGGCGATGCCGTGTCGAAGGTCATCGTCGTCATTTCCGACGTCACCGCCGAGTACGCCCGCCGCGAGGCCGAGGCCGCGCAGCACGAGCTCGCCTCGGTTCTCGGTCGGCTCGCGTCCGACCGCTCCGGCCTCGAAGAGTTCCTCGCCGAAGGCGCGACGCTCCTCGCTCAGGTGCGCGGCGCCGCTTCGAACGGCGCCTCGCTCGCCGACCAGAAGCGCTGGTTCCACACGCTGAAGGGCAACGCCGGTTTCCTCGGTCTGCACCGTCTCGCCGCCGCGTGTCACGCAATCGAGAGCGGCGTCGCGGAGAGCGACGCTGCCCCGTCCGCCGAGCAGCTCGACGTGCTCTCCGGTCTCTGGCAAGAGCTCTCGACGACCATCGCTCCGCTCGTCACGAGCCGCGGCGACCGCATCAACGTTCCGCGCGCCGAGGTGAAGGCGCTCGCGAGCGCGATCGCCGACGGTACGCCTCGGGAGGACCTCGCGGCCGCGGTGCGTGGATGGGAGCTCGAGGCCATGGAGCAGCGCCTCGCCCGCGTCGCGGAGCAGACGCATGCCGTCGCGAAGCGTCTCGGCAAGCCGGTCGACGTGAAGATCGAACCGAACGGCGTCCGTCTCGACCCCGCCGTGTGGGCCCCGTTCTGGTCGTCGCTCGTGCACGTCGTTCGCAACGCGGTCGACCACGGCGTCGAATCTCCCGAAGAGCGTGCCTGCACGTCGAAGCCGGAGACCAGCACCGTCGTGCTCCGCACGCGGACCTCGGGTGGTGAGCTCGTCGTCGAGATCGAAGACGACGGCTGCGGCATCGACACGGCGAAGCTCGTCGCGCGCGCCGAGTCGCTGGGCATCCCGGTGCCGAGCGCGCCCGAAGAGCTCTTGTTCGTCGACGGCCTTTCGACGAAGGAGCAGATCACGGACGTGTCCGGTCGCGGCGTCGGCCTCGGCGCGGCGCGCGCCGCATGCGAAGCGCTCGGCGGGCGCGTCGAGGTGACGAGCGAGCGCGGGAAGGGCACGAAGTTCTCGTTCCGCTTCGCCGCCCCTGCGGGCGCGTCGCGCGATGCGACGCGCGCTTCGATGCGGCCGTCGATGCGGCCCTCGATGCGGCCTGGTCGCGCCTCGGCGTTCCCGGCGAGCGCCTGACGCAGACGAGAGTGCCGGCGCGGCGCAGGATTGATCGACGGAGGGGCGCGGTGTAGAGGTGAAGGCGCCTTCTCCTGCGCCCGTAGCTCAGCTGGATAGAGCGTCGGCCTTCGAAGCCGAATGTCGTAAGTTCGAATCTTACCGGGCGTGCCACATCCTCTCTGAATCCGCGCCGTCAAGCTCGCACGCGCACGAGGTGCCGCTTCGCGAGCGCGAGGACGTCGGCCGGTGAGCACGGCTTCGTGCATACGTCGTCGGCGCCCGCTGCGCGTGCGCGATCGAGGTCGTGCGAGGCCGTATGGCCGGTGAGGACGATGACGACGCATCGGCGCCACTCGGCGTGCTCCTTGATGCGCCTCGTTGCTTCGATGCCGTCCATGTTCGGCATGCCGATGTCCATGATGACGACGTCGGGCGCGCGCATCGCAACCTTGGCGAGCGCTTCGACGCCGTCGCTCGCATGCTCGACGACGAAGTCGGCTTGCTCGAACCACACGCCGTAGAGCTCTCGATTGTCTTCGACGTCGTCCACGATGAGGACGCATGGTCGGTCCGAGAGCATGCCGCATCGTAAGCGCGACCGTACGGGAGCCGGTTCGGGACACCGAACACGACACTTCGGCCGCGGTGCCCGCGCGGCGCACCGTCGCGGTCGTTCGGCGCGGTGAAGGCTCTCGCCCGGAGCTGGTACAGTCCTCCGCATGGACGCGCCGCGCGTGCTCGTGGCCGAGGACTTCGTGGACGTTCGTTCGCTCTACGCCGAATGGCTTCGCGATGCGGGCTTCGAGGTCATCGAAGCGGAAGACGGTCTCGAGGCCGTCGCGCGTGCACGGGAGCTCCGCCCGCGCGCGCTGATCATGGATCTCTCGATGCCGAAGCTCGACGGCTGGCAGGCGATCCGCCAGATTCGCGAGCTCACGCTCGAGCCGCGGCCGTACGTCCTCGCGGTGAGCGCACACGTCGGCGCATACAGCCGCGCAGATGCGTACGAGGCAGGCGCCGACGACGTCGTCGCAAAGCCCATCGGGCCGGACGTCGTCTGCGCGATCGTGCGCGCCGCGCTCGGCGTCTCGGCAGCACCACCCGCGCTCCGGCGGTGAGGCGCGCATCGCGGCGGACGTTCGATCTCTCGAACGCGAACCGTGCGTTCAGGTCTTCGATGGCGCCTCATCCTGGGTTGATCCTCGTGGACAAACCGGACATGCTCGATGCGTGGCAGATGTCGTGGCGACATTGATGCTGCCGTGTGAGCGCGAAGGCTGCGAGGAGCGCGTTCGCGTCGAGCTGCTGCGCGGAGCGCAGCGCGGACAAGGCACGTGCGCGAAGTGCGGCCACCCGCAGACCGTGCCGGTGCTCGGGCCACTGCCGGTCTTCGTCGGCGAGCCTGTTCCGCCGAGTCAGCGCCTGAGCTGAGGGCCGCGCGGCGGCTGCCGCTATGCCACCCGGAGAGATGCGACTACGCTGCGCCAGATGAACGTCCAGCGAGAGGGCACGGGCATCACGGTCCTCGTCGTCGACGACGATCCCGTCGCTCGCGGCATTCTGGCCGAGCGCCTCACCGCGAGCGGGTACGTCGCGGCGGTCGCGGCGAGCGGCGGCGAGGCCGTCCGCCACGCGCGCACTGCGCGTCCGCGGGTTGTCGTGCTGGACCTGAACATGCCGGAGCTCGACGGCTGGGAGACGGCGATGCACCTGCGCTCGCTCGGGCTCACGCCGCGGCCGTACATCATTGCGCTCAGCGGTCGTGACGATGCGCGGAGCCGCGAGCGCGCCTTCGAGGTCGGCTGTGACGAGTACATCGTGAAGGGCACCGAGCGCGAAGACGTCCTGGGCGCGCTCCGCGCCGCCCGCGCACGGGGCGCGCTGAAGTAGACCCGCGACCGGCGGCTCCGCGGTAGGTCAGCTCTTCGCCGTCGAGCTGCCGCCGGCGCCGGGCGGCCGCTCGGGAAGGTCGATCACGAACACGCAGCCCTTGCCCGGCAGGTCGTGCACGCGGATCTCTCCGCCATGGGCCTCCGCGGCTTGCTTCGCGATGGCGAGGCCGAGGCCGAAGCCGGTGCGATCTGCGCCCACTTGCACGAACGGATCGAACAGCTTGTGCACTGCCTCGGCGGGGATGCCTCCGCAGGAGTCCTCGACCTCGACGAAGAGGCGGCTGTCCGCCTGCTTCACGCGGACGACGACGTCCTTGCCCTCCGGCGTGAACTTCACCGCGTTCCGCACGAGGTTCGACACGGCCGACCGGAGCGCGCGCGCGTCACCGACGCAGTGACCGCTGCCCTCGAGGTGCACCCGCACGTCTTTCGCGTCCGCATCGGCCGCGGCCTCGGAGAGCAGGTCGCGGAGAAGCGCCCCGACATCGATGGTGTCGAGGCGCACCGAGGTGACGTGCTGGAGGCGCACGGAGACGAGCGCGTCGTCGATCAGGGTCGAGAGGCGCGTGAGCGAACGCGTCAGCGCCGTCGCGGGGCGGCTGTTCTCGAGCACGCCGCGGTCCCGCAACAACGACACCGCGAGGAGCGCGGAGCCGAGGGGGTTTCGCAGCTCGTGCGCGAGGAAGCCAATGTGCTCGGCCGTCCGCGCGCGAAGCTCTTCGTCGCGCTTGTTCGCGTAGCTCGTCGCCGCTTGAGCGATGCCGCGGAGGAGCGCACGCGAGAGGACGCGATGCTCGTCCAGCGTGACCTCCGCGCCGGTCTCCGCAACCACGTCGTAAACGAGCTCGAGGACCAGGTTGTACTCACGGATGACCGCCCCGACCTCGTACCCGATCTCGTAGCGCTGCTCGCCATGCTCCGCCGCGGCGGAGCCCTGGGCCCGCGTCTCGTGGCGTTCCGACGAACGAAGATGCGTGCAGAGCTCGTCGAGGAGCTCGCGCAGCGTGTCGATCGCGGTTTCCCGCCCGAGCGACGTTGCCGCGTGCGTCGCGCGCACACGCTCGGCAAACCGCTGGGCGATCGCTTCGCGCTGCTCCTCGATCAGGTCTGCTAAACGCGACACGTTCGTTGGTCTACTCCTGCCGCGCGCCGGTGCCCACTCGCAACGCCATCCGCGCGCGCAATAGCCCGCAGGACGATCGCATGCGAGCTCGAGCCGGCGGGCGGATTCACGCAGGACGTCGGCGCGACGCGCTGCGCGGCACCGCGACGCGCGGCTCGGAGGCCGCATCGCGGCGCTTCCCGCGCCGGGCGTGCGTCGGCGGCGCGTGCGTCGTCGGGACCGTCAGCGTCGAGCCGCAGGTGCACGTGCGGAGCTCGAGATCGGTGTCGCCTTCGACGGCCATCGTTCCGACGTGCAAGAGCGTCGCCCAGTCTTCCGACCGGAACACCCTTCCGCACGCACATCGCTTCGGCCACTCGAACATCGCTTCGTCGCCCTGCGTCAGATCCCTAGCCCATGTACCTCCTACGGCATCGAGCGCATCGACTGGGCTCATGCGCGATTCCAGTGGCGACGATGCGGCCAGCATCCCTCACTTTCGCCGAGCGATCGCCTTCGCTGTGGGCAACGTGTGACTGTCCCTGGGGGCTCGCCTGTGGAGCCACGTGTGGAGGACCGTTGCCGCAGGCGATGTCTGCGCGCCTCAACGGTCGGAGTTGGTAACGTCCGGACGTGCCGGCACCTACGGACGACCCGCTCTTCGCCCACGGCGGCGAGCTCTCGGCACGCATGCGCGCCTTCGACTGGTCGGCGACACCGCTCGGGGAAGTCGCGACGTGGCCGCAGAGCCTTCGCTCGACGTTGGGGATCTGCCTCGTCACGCGTTTTCCAATCGCCATCTACTGGGGGCCCGAGCTGGCCCTCCTCTACAACGACGCGTGGAGCCCCATTCTCGGCCTGAAACATCCGTGGGGACTCGGACGTCCCGCCGCGGAGGTCTGGCCGGAGATCTGGAACGAGGTCGGCCCGCTTTTCGCGCGCGCGCTCCAGGGCGACGCGACCTACTCGGAGGACGCCCTCCTGCCGATGCACCGGCACGGCTACACGGAGGAGTGCTACTTCAACTTCACCTTCAGCCCGGTCCGCGACGAGAGCGGGAAGGTCGGCGGGATTTTCAACGCCGTCATCGAGACGACGGAACGCGTCGTCAGCGAGCGCCGCCTCCGGACTTTGCGCGCTCTCGGCGAGAACGTCGCCTCGCGCGTGAGCGCCGCCGAGGTGTGTCGCGGCGCGGCGGAGGTGCTCGGCAACAACGCCGTCGACGTTCCGTTCGCGCTCGTCTTCACGACCGACGCGGACGGGGCGCTCACGCTCGCCGCGTCCGTCGGCATCGACGGCGATCGACGGGCGATTGTCGCCCGCCACGCATGTTCGGCGCTTTCCGGGGCGGGCGCCGAGCTCCAGATCTTCGATGCAAGCGCGCACGGTCTCGCTCTCGACGGGCTCGGCACGTGGCCCGAGCCGCCGCGGATGATCGGCATGCTGCCACTCGCGAGCGCGGCAGACGGCGCGCGTATGGGCGCGCTCGTCGTCGGGATCAGCCCACGAAGGCCGGTGGACGCCTCGTACGAAGACTTCCTCCGGCTTGCCGGCCGCCAGATCGCCACGTCGATCGCGAACGCTCGCGCGTACGAAGCGGAGAAGCAGCGCGCCGAAGCGCTCGCCGAGATCGATCGCGCGAAGACCGTTTTCTTCTCGAACGTGAGTCACGAGTTCCGCACCCCGCTGACCCTCATGCTCGGGCCGACGGAAGACGCGCTCGCTTCCGGCGAAGGCGCGCTCAAGGGCGCCGACCTCGAAGTCGTCTACCGGAACGAGCTCCGGCTCTTGAAGCTCGTCAACACGCTGCTCGACTTCTCGCGCATCGAAGCCGGCCGCATGCGCGCGTCGTACGAACCGACGGACCTCGCGGCCCTCACGACGGATCTGGCGAGCGCATTCCGCTCCGCGATGGACCGCGCCGGTCTGAGCTTCGAGGTGGACATCCCGCCCGTCTCCGCGCCCGTCTACGTCGACCACGGGATGTGGGAGAAGATCGTACTGAATCTTCTCTCCAATGCCCTGAAGTTCACGTTCGAGGGCAGCGTTCGCGTCGCGCTCGAGGAGCACGAGCGCACCATCGAGCTGCGCGTCAGTGACACGGGCGTGGGCGTCCCGGAGCACGAGCTCCCGCGGCTCTTCGAACGTTTCCACCGCATCGAGGGATCGCGCGCACGCACGCACGAAGGCTCCGGCATCGGCCTCGCGCTCGTTCGCGACCTCGTCCGCTTGCACGCGGGGACGATCGACGTCACGAGCCGCGTCGGCCACGGGACCACGTTCTCGGTCGTCCTCCCGCGAGGCTCGGCGCACGTGCCGGAGGCGCAGCTCGGCGCAGGCAAGAGCGGCGCTGCGCCGGTGGCTGCGGCGGCATACGTCCAGGAGGCGATGCGCTGGCTGCCCGGCGCAGCGGGGGAGCCCGGTGCGGAGACCGACGCAACGAAGGCGGCGCCGGGGGTCGACACCTCGCGGCACGTGCTCGTCGCCGACGACAACGCAGACATGCGCGATTACGTGGCGCGCCTTCTCGGCGAACGCTGGTCCGTCGAGGTGGTCGCCGACGGTGTCGAGGCGCTCGCCGCCGCTCGCCGGAGACGGCCCGACCTCGTGCTCACGGACGTGATGATGCCGAACCTCGATGGTTTCGGTCTCCTCCGCGCCTTACGCAGCGATGCGAAGCTGAAGACGACGCCGATCGTGCTCCTGTCGGCACGCGCCGGCGAGGAAGCGCGCGTCGAGGGTGTGGAGAGCGGCGCCGACGACTACCTCGTGAAGCCGTTCTCCGCCCGTGAGCTCCTCGCGCGTGTCGCCACGCAGCTCGAGCTCGGTGCATTGCGGCGGGCAGCGGAGCTCGAGCGCGAACGCCTCAGCGCCATCTTCGAGCAGGCGCCCGTCGCGATCGCGCTGTGGCACGGGGCGGAGCGACGATTCATCTTCGCCAACGAGACGTACTGCGAGGCGACGGCGCGACGCGACCTGCCGGGCAAGCTCTTCGCCGACGTTTTCCCGGAGCTCGATTCGTCGAACGAGACGCACCGCCTCTATGCGCAGGCTCTCGCCGGAGCGACCGTCCAGTCTCGCGATCGCCGCGTGCTTCTCGAGCGCCACGGGCAGCTCGTCGAGACGTATTGGAGCACCACGTTCCAGCCCATTCGTGAGCAAGGGCGCATCACCGCCGTGATGGCAATCGCCGCAGAGGTGACCGAGGAGGTGAACGCACGTCGCGAGGCGACGACGCTCGCGACGGTCGTCGCGCACGCGTCGGACCTCGTCGCGATCGCGACGCTCGACGCTGCGGTCACGTTCGTCAACGACGCGGGCAAGCGGCTGCTCGCGACCGAGACATGCCTTCCGCTCGTGGAGTACTTCCCGCTGGAGGACCGCGCCTGCGCGGCGGCGCTCGTCACGGAAGCTCGCGATCACGGGCACGTCGCGCGCGAAGCCCGCCTGCAGAACGCGCAGACCAAAGAGATCGTCCCCGTGTGGTTCGATCTGTTCACCCTCGCCGATCCGAAAACCGGAGCGCCGTACGCCCTCGCCGCCGTCGCGCACGATCTCCGGCGCATGAAGCGCGACGCTGCCGAGCGCGAACGCCTGCTGCTCGCCGAGCAGGCTGCTCGTACCGAGGCCGAGCGCGCGAATCGCATGAAAGACGAGTTCCTGGCGACGATCAGCCACGAGCTCCGAACACCGCTGAACGCCATCCTCGGGTGGGCCACGCTGCTCCGCGGAGGCGCGCAGGACGCCGCGGTACGCGACCGCGCGCTCGCTACGATCGAGCGCAACGCGAAGAGCCAAGCGAGGCTCATCGAAGACATTCTCGATGTATCGCGCATCATCAGCGGCAAGCTGCGGCTCGACGTGAAGCGCTTCGACGTCGCAACGATCGTGAACGCGGCCGTCGAAGTGGTTCGCCCCGCCGCCTCGGCGCGGACCATCACGCTCGACGTCCGCGTTGCCGACGGCGTGGGCTCGGTCGAGGGTGATCCGGATCGCGTTCAGCAGGTCGTCTGGAATCTGCTCATCAACGCCGTTCGGTTCACGTCCGTAGGCGGCACGATCGCCGTGCTCGCGACGCGTGACGACGAGGAGGTCGAGCTCCGCGTCAGAGACAGCGGCGTCGGTATCGCGGCGGCCGATCTCCCGCACATCTTCGAGCGCTTCCGGCAAGTCGACAGCTCCACGACGCGGCAGCACGGCGGTCTCGGCCTCGGGCTCGCCATCGTGCGCCACCTCGTCGAGCTGCACGGAGGAGTGGTGACCGCCGAAAGCGAGGGTCTCGGCAAAGGCGCGACCTTCATCGTTCGCCTGCCCGCGCGAGCGACGCCGATGTCCGCGGCGAAGCCGCGCACGTCGAAAGACGATTCGATGGAGGCGCCCGTGGATGCCAGCGCGGCCAAGCCGCTCGCCGGCGTTCGCATCGTCGTGGCGGACGACGACGTCGACTCGCGCGACGTGATCGCGACGACACTTGAGCGCGCCGGTGCACAGGTCGCGCTCGCCGCGTCCGCGCGCGAAGCGCTCGAGCTCGTGCTACGAACGCGACCGGACGTGCTCGTGAGCGACATCGGCATGCCCGGCGAGGACGGCTATGCGCTGATTCGCCAGGTGCGCAGTTTGCCCGCTTCGAGCGGCGGCGCGGTGCCCGCCGTCGCCCTCACCGCCTACGCCCGCACCGACGACGAACAGCGCGCGCTCACCGCAGGCTTCCACGAGCACGTGGCGAAGCCCGCCGATCCAGGAACCCTGACGGCCGTCGTCGCCCGCCTCGCGACACGCCGCGCCTGAGAGGCGACCGAAAGGCGACGCGAGGACGGCGGCGCGCTTAGCGCGAGCGAACGCCGACCGCCACCTCTTGGATGTGCGCGCGCATCTGCTGCATGCGCTCCGTGGCGGCACGAAGCTTGGCTTCGTCGGACGAGAGGTCTTGCGTCTCTGCCGGGTCGGTCGCGAGATCGTAGAGCTGGTAGCGGCGGCCGCCGAAGTGAAGGAGCTTCAGCCCGGGCGTCGGGCCCATGAGAATGCCGCGACGCATGTCGTTCATCGGCCCTTCCGGCATGTCGAGGTACACGTCGCGCTCTTCGAGCTCCGCGTCCGAGGCCGCGTAGATGTCGGGGACGAGGCTCTTGCCCTGCAGCTCGCCGGGCGCGGCGCGAGGCGCACCGACGAGATCCATGATCGTGGGCGCGAGATCGATGTGCGACCGCTTCGTTCCGACGCGGCGCGGGGCGACGCCGGGGAGGTACACGACGAGCGGCACGCGCACGAGAGGCTCGTAGAGCTCGTGGCCGTGCGTGCGCACGCCGTGATCGCCGAACGCCTCGCCGTGGTCGGCGGTGACGATGATGGCCGTGTCGGCCCCCCAAGGCTGGGACTGGATGTGATCGATGACGCGTCCAATGTGCTTGTCGGTGAACCAGACCTCCTCGTCGTAGATCCAGCGGCCCGGCGCGCCTCCCGGCATCGAGCGAAAATCCGGGGCACCTTCGTGGCGCACGTACTGGGCGTGTGGATCGAAGTAGTGGAACCACGCGAAGAACCGTCGCGGCTCGCTTCCCGCCGCGCCGCCGTCGCCGTCGCCAGCGCCGGCGCCGTTCGCGGTTGGAGCGAGCGGTGGCGGCGTGACGTTGTCGGGGCGCGACAGGAGCTTGAGCGCGAGGTCGCTCATCCGTTCGCTCGTGATGCTCGAGTCGTTGTCGGCCATCCCCGGCGCAATCGCCGACGTGTCCCAGACGTCGAACCCCTGCGAGTACCCGGTCTGCCAGTGGAAGTAGTAGTGGCAGTGGCCGCCGATCGTCCGCACGCCCGCTGCGTGGATGCGTTCGGCGACGAACGTGTTCGCCGGGTAGTACGTGGTGAAGTGGTCGTAGTCGCGGAGCGCCTCGCTCGGATAGCGGCCGATGAGCAGCGGACCGAGGCTCTTCGCCGTGTACGACGACAGCGAGTATGCGCGCTCGAAAACGGCGCCCTTTGCGGCGAGCTTGTCGAGATTCGGTGACACGGGTTTGCTGTACCCGTTGAAGCCGAGGTCGTAGCGGAGCGTATCGACCGTGATGAGGACGACGTTGAACGTGCGCTTCGGCTTCGCGTCGGCAGCGGGCGCTGGCTCCGCCTCGGGAGTGACGGGTTGCGCGACCATGACGGGGGTATCGGCGCCGGAGCAATCCTCGTCGAGGCCGTTGCCCGGGATGTCGACCGCGTTCGGGTTGACCTGCGGGTTGCGGTCGTCGCAGTCCGCGCCGCCGAAGCTCGCGGAGTGACCGTCGTGATCGCGATCGGTGACGCGGCGGAGCCCAACGATGGAGACGCGGGCGAGTGGGGCATGGCGTTCGAGGCCGACCGAGACGTCCGGCGATTGCCCCAGCGCGCCGCTTGCGCGCACGCACAACCCGGCGAGGGCAGCGATGACCAGTGCGCCCGCGCCGGCGGCGACCTTCGCGTACTGGGTGCGCGCGACCGCCCCGGCGAAGTAGGCGACGACGGCGATGACGAGCATGTGCCCGACCGGCCGCAGGTCGAGCTCGGGTCGCGCGAGCACCGCGAAGAGCCCGACGCCGGCGAGGCCGCCGCCTCCGCCCGTGTCGCCCGTGCGAATGCCGACCGCGACGAGCAGCGCCGCGAGCGCGATCATGGCTGCGCCGGTGACGAGGGGATCGGCGAGACGCGACACGGTCGCGAGCCGCGCGACGAGGCGCCATCCGGTCGGCAGCAGGGAGAGCGTCACGCCGAGCGTCGCGAGCATCAGCGTGACCGTGGCGAGCCCCATCGAGAGGCCGCTCGCGGCGGGAGCTCCGACGCCGGCGAACGAGCGCGCGATGTGCGCCGCGCCGACGGTGGTGACGAAGAGCGCAAACACGACGACGGGCGTGAGCACGGCGGCGCGAAGGCGTGATCCGCGCGCCGCACGAATCGTCGCGACGTCTTCCGCGAGTGTCGTCGAGCCCTCCGGTTCGACGAGAAAGGCGAACGGAGCGATGGCGGCGGCGGTCGCCATCGCGACCGGAAAGAGGACGCCTGCGCCGGCGACGACGAGCGCGCCTACGGCAGGCGGCCGTTCACTCGCCTCTCCGAGCGCGCGCACCACCCCAACCGCCTCGTAAAGGGCGACGAGGAACGCGGCGAAGGCCGCGCCCGCAAAGGTCGAGAGCAGGCGCAGGAAGATGCGCACGCCTCGATTTTGCCCGACATCGCGTCAGGGGTCAGCGAGATCGACAGGGGGCGCCACGTCACAGCGCGAGCTCGAGCCCGAGCGTGGTGCGGAACTGCGTGTACGCGAACGGCGCCCCGGTCAGCTGCGGGACGGGGATCGCGACGCCGAGCGGGTGAAAGACGACGTACGCCGCCTTCGAGAGCTTCCACTCGATGCCGAGCGGCAGGATGCCGGCAAAGATGCCGACGCTTCCGCGCGGAACGCCGTAGAGGTCGAGGAGCTCGATCGCGGTGCCGAGCTGCGCGGTCGAGCGGAGGTTCACCGGTGCGAACCGCATGGGGAACCGCGCGATGAGCGAGCCGTAGATGTTCGTAGAGCCGAGCTTGAGCTCCGAAGTCTGCACGCCGTACCACCAGTTCAGCTCGCCATCGAGGCCGATGAGCCATGTATCGGAGAGCCGAAGGCGCGCGCCGACAGAAGCGGCGAACGCGGGCTCCACGATGGATCCGGCGACCGCACCGGAGAGCTTGAAGAGCGACGTCTTGTGCTCCGCCTCCTTCGTCTCACGCGCGACCTCGACGGGCGTTGCGCCCTGCGACGGAGTTCCGGCCGGCGGCGGCGCCGCGGGTGCCGCAGACCCCAGCGTATCGGTGCTCGGCAGCGCGGGCTGCGGGTCATCGGCCCGCGCGCTGCGTGGTGCGAGCACGCCGAGCACGGCGAGCACGCCGAGAGAGATGCCGGCCGCAGCGGACCCGCCTCGGCGGCGCCGGACGAGCAGCGCGATGCCGAGCGCCGCGCCGAGAGCAACGACGGAGGCGCCCGTCTTCCGCGCGCCGGCGAGCGTGCACCCGCAGCTCGGCGTGTCGGCGTACGCGTTCTCCGGCGCGTCGCACCACGCGTTCTCCGCGGTGCATCCGGCTTGGTACGTGAGGCTCTCGCCGAGGATGCGCTCGACCTCCGCGGTCTTCTCTGCGCGTGAAAGCCGTCGATCCACCGCGACGGCGACGAGCGACGTCGACGCCGCGACGGCGAGTCGCCGGTTTCGGGCACGCAGCGCGTCGGCGTCGTCGCAGCGGTCGAGATCGCGCTGGTGCGCAGGACCGTGGAGCGCGTCGGAGTGGCCACCTTCCACGTATTCGAGCCAGTCGAGCACCGCGGTCACCTTGCTCCCATCTGGCGTGCGGAACGTGTGACTGTAGCCGTCCTGCAGCGCGTGCAGCGCCTGGCCGAGCCTGACGTAGAAGGTCGGAAGCCACGCATCGACGCGTCCACGGAAGACGAGATCGACGGCGAGCGACATGCGCACGTTCGGGTCCGGTGCGCCGCTCGCATCGAGCGCATCGAACGCCTGCTGCATGCGCTCGGCGATGAAGGCGCGGCACTCGCGCAGCGCGATCTCGCTGCCGCCGGGCTCGCCGGCACCGTGCGGGCGGAGGCAGTGCTCACGTTGCCCCTCGGGGTCACCATGCACGAGGGCGAGCTGATCGAGCTCGGCGCCGGCTCGTCCCTTCAGATCGTTGTCGCGCACGCCGAGGAGGAGCGACACCGCGGCGAGGTCGCGCATGTCGTCTTCCAGGTCGAACGCGACGTCTCGCACGAGCGCCGTCTCGTCCCCGCGCGGCGGGATCGGCGCGAGCTCGGGGGTCGACTTCCGCACCGCGCGGAGCGCAGCAGACGTCATCTCCTCGTGGCAGGGCGGCGTGACCGCGTTCCCGTAGTTGAAGGCGCGAGACGGCGCCGCGAACAAGAGCGCGGCGCACGCGAGCGCCGCGCAGACCAATCCGTGACCTGGACGCATGTCGGCGGCTCGGGCCGTTGCAGCGGGCGTGCCCGTCGAGAGCGGCGCGCGGTGGTGCGGATGCGCCTACGAAAAGCGCGAGCAGGCGGAGGCGCGCGCAACGGGGCGGGTTTGTCGCCGTGGCATCCGTGCGCGGAGGCGGTCGATCACTTCGGCGGGACGGGCGCGATTTCGCCGAGGTTCAGCCCGCCGGGGTACATGTACGTCGTGTTGTCGCCGTAGCCCATCACCTGGATACCGACCGGCTGCGACGCGGTGAGCTTGTGGATGCCGTCGGAGCCGTCCGAGAGGCGAATGCGTGCGGCGAGGTACGTGGTCCCGGCGATCGGCGCGAGCTTCGCGGTCGCATCCGTGCCGTCGAGATCGAGCGTCGTGCCGGCGGGCGCGACGACGTCGACGTAGCTGGTCTTGTAGTCGGTCGGCGCGAGGAACACGTACTTGAGGCGGTACTGCTCGACGGCAACGGCGAAGCTCTGCGACGGGTCGCCCTGCGGCTGCGCCGCGGTCTTCGCGTCGGGGTCCACCCGCTCGGCGCCGATCATGAACGTCGCCACGCCGAACTCCTTCGTGCCCGTCACCTCGAACGTGTCGTTCACCTCGCTGCACTCCACGACCTCGCCGGCGGCCAGCGTCGTCGGGCAGCCCGGCGGCTGCGCGGGCACGTACTTCAGCGTGGTGCCGTCCGCATTGCCGTAGAAGCGGACGACGTGCGGGACGCGGTTCTCCTTCGGCCCGGTCGGCGTCATGACGACGTAGTGCTTGCCGAGGGTCTGCGCGGGGAAGACGGTCTCCTCGATGTGGTCGCACGCGGTCACGTCGAGCGGAAAATCGATGCACGGCACGCCGGTGATCACCTGCACGGGTTTGTCGGCGGAGAGGAGCGAGCCGGAGAAGTCGAAGTCGCGGCCGGCGCCGCTGACGACCTCGGCGACGTCGCCGGCGTCGAGCGTGAGCGTGAGGAGCCCGCCGCCCGGCACGGCGCTGATGCCGCTGCCGGCGACGACCTTGCCCTTCGGTCCGAGCGTCACGCGCACCGTCGTCGCGTCCTGCGTGGCGGTCACGACGAAGTACGCGGGCGCGCCGGGCTGGAGCGGCTGCGTCTTGTCGAACTCGGTCCCGTTCATCGGGTGCCGCGAGAAGCCGTACGACCCCATGATGCGGTAGCTGCCCGTCATCGCCGTGCTGGGGAGAAGCAGCGAGGCGTCGTTCGAGTACGAGTAGCACTCGGGCGCGAGCGGGCTCAGCTTCTGGCACTTGGACCAGTCCTTCCCGGGCGGGCCGCCGACGGCGCGGAACTCGAGCGGGTTGAACTGGTACACGACGACGGGTCGGTCGCTGACGAGGTGATATGCGCCCTTCTTCGCGAGCACGGACGCGGAGAGCGCGCCGGTGAGCGCCGGGCCCTTCAGCTCGGGGACCCACGGGAGGAACACCTTGCCGAGCGAATTCGGCTGCACGGTGATGCGCTGGTTCACGCCGTTCGGGCCGGTGACGGTGACCTCGGCGGGGGCCTCGCCGACGTTCGCAACGGCGACTGCGAAGTCGAACGCGTCCTGCACGAGATTCGCGGTGACGGTCGGCCAGTAGTCGCAGCCCACGTACGTTTTCGCGACGGCGGCCTCGGAGCACGTCGTCGGATCACGAACGACCTTCGCTCCGCCGTCTGCGCCGCCTTCGCCGAGCGTTCCCGCTTCGTCGAAGGTGCCGTTCACGGAGGTCTCGTCGTCGAAGCCGGGCCGACGCCCGCTCGAGCCACACGCGAGAACGACGAGCGCGGCAACGGCCGCGGTCGAGAGCGTCTGTACTGCCTTCATGATCCACTCCCCTTTTCGAGAACGCGCGATCCGGGCGCCGTCCTTACCGCCGCGCCGCCCTCCGCGGGAGTGATCGAGACGATCGCGATCGATTGGATCGTGGGGGCCGCGGGCGGCGTTCTCTTCGTGATTCCGGCGGCGTGGACGGCCGCAGTCGGCGTCTGCCTTCGCGTCGCCGGCGGCGCTAGCGGCACGTCGGCGTCGCCGACGTTACCGGCGGCATCGGCCCGGGCGGGAGGAGCAGCGGCGCGCGCGCGTTGAGCCCAGTGAAGATGATCTTCGCGAGCCGCCGCCGCGCAACCCGCCGACGGCGCACGGTCGAGAAGATCCGCTGCCGGTGCCAATCATGGATGTACGGCGGGTCGGGCTTTTCCTTGTGGATGTCCGGCCAGAAGAGCAGATCGCTCGGGTCCTGCCAGAGCGTCTCTGCGAGCCGTCGCTGCCGGTCGCACTCCTCCTGCACGGCGCATTTGCGGAGGCTCTCGGCGCGGTGACACTCGCGCCTGGCGAGGTGCCGATACTCGCGAATCTCGCGATCGAGGTCCGCCTCCGCGCGACGCGGCGTGGGCGTGCGAATCGGATAGCTGACGTTCGACCGGTCCCCGAACCGACGCGCAATCTTGCGGAGCCCCTTCCGCATGCGGGTGAGAAACCCCTTCGACTGCACGGCATCACCGCCGCCGTAGATGGTCTCGTAAACGCCTTGGAGTAGGC